>Ga0209055_1000799_pt1 | contig 21512 bp, 20 predicted proteins | sample GraSoiAngelo_110_FD_185875 | JGI IMG/M metagenome (GOLD analysis project Ga0209055, IMG submission 185875) | Grasslands soil microbial communities from the Angelo Coastal Reserve, California, USA - 14_0903_12_30cm (SPAdes) (version 2) | ecosystem: Environmental > Terrestrial > Soil > Grasslands ... | reverse complement strand
GCAAGGCATGGATGGACAGCAACCGCGAGCGCTATCGCGCGCACGTCGTGGAACCCCTTCGGGCATTGCTCGATGCGCTGGCGCCCCTGGCCCAGCAGCTCAACCCAGACTTTGACACCAGCGGCCGCACCGGGCGCAACTTCTCGCGCATCAATCGGGATGTTCGCTTCGCTGCCGACAAGTCGCCCTACCGCACGCAGATGTACCTGACTTTTTCGGACCAGCGCTCTCCGGACGGCGACGACGGGCAGCTCTACGTGGGCGTTTCGCCGGACGCCATCACTTCCGGCTTCCGCATCTACAGCCAGGGCCGCGGCTCGCGCCTGGCGCAGGTGGCGCTACCCCGCGCGATGGAAAACGCCGCCTGGCTCGCACGGCAGGCCCGGCGCCTGGGGAAGAAATACCAGAGCTATTGGTATTCGGTCCAGAAGGGCGAATGGAGCAAGCACGATGGCTGGCCCATCAAGCCTGACAACTGGAAGCGGCTCAAAGGCTGGATCGTGCGCCGCAAGATGAAGCCCGCCGCCGCGACGCGCGCCAGTTTTCCCGCGGAAGTCAGCAAGATTTTCAAGGAAGTTTACCCGCTCTACCGCTTCACGTCGTCGCCCAAGTGGAAGGCCAGTGGATGATGAAGATTTACCACAGCAAGGAAGCCATACCAGCTACAGGATTTGCGCAGTGGCAGTGGCCCCGCACGATTTGCAGTGTGGGTGCAGCTCCCCTCTCTAGAGGTGAGGCACCAGTTGCCCGCCCACTTGCCGCGAGCACGAAAGCTGCCGCCAGCGTACTCTTGACGTAGACAGCGTCGCCGACATTCCCGATCATTCTGCTGATGTCATCCCTAGGCCGCCATGGCGGGCGAGGAACCTCTCAGACGGATTCCTCGCTCCGCTGGGAATGACAAGTGGCCGCCCTTGGGTTGCTGCGTTGACGGTTTGCAGGGGATTACGTAGGATGCCTTCAACTGCGACGGCACGGGCGAGGGGCGATGAAAAAACTGCTGAAGATCCTCTTCTGGATTGGTGTGTCAGGGGCGGGCGCCGGGGCGCTGGGCGCAATTGCATTTGAGCGCGGCGAGCCGCTGAACGCGACGTGGTTCATCGTCGCGGCGTGCGGCACCTACCTGGTGGCCTACCGCTTTTACTCGGCATTTGTGGCTTCGCGCGTGCTGGCGCTCGACAGCTCCCGCGCCACTCCGGCCGAGCGGCTGGACGACGGCCGCGACTTTGTTCCCACCAACAAGTGGGTAGTGATGGGCCATCACTTCGCGGCCATTGCCGGGCCGGGACCGCTGCTGGGCCCGACGCTGGCCGCGCAATTCGGCTACTTGCCAGGTACGATTTGGCTGATCGCCGGCGCGGTGCTCGGCGGATGCGTGCAGGACTTCGTGATCCTGTTCTGCTCGATTCGGCGCGACGGCAAATCGCTGGGGCAGATGGCGCGGGAAGAGGTCTCCCAGCGCGGCGGGATGATCGCGCTGCTGGCGGTGCTGGCGATCATGATCATCTTGCTGGCGGTGGTGGCGCTGGTGATCGTCAACGCGCTGAAAACCTCGCCCTGGGCGACGTTCACTCTGGCCATGACCATTCCCATTGCCATGCTGATGGGCCTATACATGCGCTACTGGCGCCCGGGACGCGTGCTCCAAGCCTCGGCCATCGGCTTCGCGCTGATCCTGTTCGTGGTTGTGGCCGGGCAATGGGTGGCAGAGTCGCCTTCCTGGGCGCGCGTCTTCACACTTTCCGGTCCGGCGCTGGCAATTGCAATCATCCTTTACGGCTACGCGGCCTCGGCGCTGCCGGTGTGGCTGCTACTGGCGCCGCGCGACTATCTGAGCGCGTTCATCAAGGTCGGCGCAGTGTGGGCCCTGGCGGCGGGGATCCTGCTGGTGCGGCCGACGATCCAGATGTCTGCGCTGACCCGCTTTGCCGACGGCACCGGGCCGGTCTTTGCCGGCACCATTTTCCCGTTCTGCTTCATCACCATTGCCTGCGGTGCCGTCAGCGGCTTTCATTCGCTGATCGCCTCGGGGACCACCCCGAAACTAATCACCCGGGAAGGCCACGCGCGGCTGATTGGCTACGGGTCCATGCTAATGGAGTCGTTCGTCGGTGTGATGGCCATGGTAGCTGCTTGCGCGCTCTCCCCGGGGGTCTATTTCGCCATGAACAGCCCGGCGGGCATCGTCGGCCAGACTGCGGAAGCCGCTGCGGTGACGATCAGCAGTTGGGGTTTCCCGCTCGAGCCACAAACCATGCACCACCTGGCGCAGCAGGTGGGCGAGCGCACGCTGCTCAACCGCACTGGCGGAGCGCCTTCCCTGGCAGTGGGCATGGCCCAGGTCTTCAGCCACACGCTAGGTGGCACGCGCCTGCTGGGCATCTGGTATCACTTCGCGCTGATGTTTGAGGCTTTGTTCATCCTGACCGTGCTCGACGCCGGGACGCGCGTCGGTCGCTTCATGGTGCAGGAGCTGCTCGCGCACGTTTGGAAGCCGTTCGGGCGAACCAGTTGGTATCCGAGCACTCTGCTGACCAGCGCTTTGATCGTCGGCGCCTGGGGCTACTTCCTCTACCTGGGCGTGCTCGACCCGTTGGGCGGCATCAATTCGCTCTGGCCGATGTTCGGCATCGCCAATCAGTTGCTGGCGGCCGTCGCGCTGGTCGTGGCCACCACCATCCTGATCAAGATGGGCCGGCTGCGGTGGATCTGGGTGACGCTCGGGCCGATGATCTGGGTGCTGAGCGTGACGATGACCGGCAGCTTTCAAAAGATCTTTCATCCCAATCCGAGCATTGGCTTCTTGGCCTACGCCAATCAGCTCGCCGCGAAACTGGCTGCGGGCGGCCTTCCTGCCGCCAAGGCCGCGGAAACTGCGCGGCTCGTCTTCAATCAGAGATTGAATGCAGTGGTGGTGGGTCTCCTGGCGGCGATGGCGCTGATCCTGGTGTTTGAGGCGCTCTACGAATGGTTCCGCATCCTCAGCAAGCGCGCTCCCGTAGTGCTCCACGAAGCGCCTTATGTGGCCACGCGCTGGGCCGAGGGGGACTGACATGGCACTCGCGTCCTACCTCGGCCGCGCAGGCACCGGCGATAGCTCGGCATGGCAGCGGGGAGGATTGATGCGAAGCATCGTCCGCGGGACCCAAGCTGTGATGGGGAAGGCGTGGTGGTGGCTACGCCAAGTGAGCGGCGACGCCGCCTACGAAAACTATCTGCGCCGAACGCGCAGAGGTGAAGCCACCATTTGCGCTGGGCCGCCACTAACCCGCGAGCAGTATTACCTTGATGTGCTGCGCCGGCGCTACACCGGCGTCGGCCGGTGCTGCTGAGCGTCAGAAGCCAGCCATTGACCATGGCGCGAAGTTCAGCCCGAGGAGGCATACTATTCGGAACGCCTGCCCAGGCATGCCCCAGTAATTGCAGCGTTCTAAGAGCTTAGATCAGCCCCTGCCAGTTGAGGGCTTTGTTAGAAGATTGCAATGGACGCTTACAACCGCTGCACCCTATAATGCTTCGAACCCTGTTAGCCGCTGCCGGGTTCCAGCCTGCTCCGGGACGGCACGTCCTGACAGACAGGGGCACATGAGAATGAGCACCGCACCCGCGAAAACACCGCGCCTGGTCCCGGAACTCCGGCCCACCGCCGCACTGCAACTTTATCTGGAAACGATCATCTACAAGACACGCGAGCGGCTGGAACTGATCAATATCACTCGCGACCTGAACGAGGTCGTGCGGAAACACGGGCTGAAGGCCGGGTTTGTAATCGTGCAGTCTCTGCACACCACCACCGCCGTCTTCATCAATGAGTTCCAACAGGCACTGCTGGACGACATAAAGGCTTTCCTCGAACGGCTGGTCGGCCGCATCGACTACTGGCGGCATAACGACCCCAGGCTCTCCGAGTGCGACCGCAAGAACGCCGATTCCCACCTGCGCGCTATGCTGCTGGGCCATACGCTCTCGGTGCCGGTGCGCGACGGCGCTTTGGCGCTGGGCAACTGGCAATCCATCATCCTGGCCGAGCTCGACGGGCCGCGTGAGCGCGCCGTACAGATTCAGGTGCTCGGTGTGGCCGAAGGTGCGGCTCAGCCCAAGAAGTAACGCGCGGACATCCCCCTTCCCAAACTTTGCAGCCGCCTCAATCGTGTTGCAGGATCATGCTTTGTGTCTTAGAATCCGCGCATGCCCAGGGGGATATTCAGCTCAAAGCAGCAAACACGGGAGGGAGACTAGAATGCGACGAGTTTCTGTGCTGATGATGGCTTTGTGTCTTGCGGCCGGGGTTGCGCTGGCGCAGTACGGCAAGCCGGCTCAGGAAAAGTCGGGGACGCCGGCCGCGAAGCCAGATTTTGAGATCACCGCCTCGTACATCGAGGCCTGTAGTTGCGATATGTTCTGTCCCTGCTACTTCAACGACCACGCCACCGCGCATGGCAACGCGCACTTTTGCAAGGCCAACCTCGTGCTGAAAGTGGACCAGGGCCACTACAAGACCACTAAGCTTGACGGCGTGAAGGCCTGGGTCACCACCGACCTCGGCAGCGAGTGGGCTAGTGGCAAGGCCGACTGGCTTGTGGTGACCTTTGACCCCAAGATCACCAGCGAACAACAAGCGGCGATGACCGACATCCTGTTCCAACTCTACCCGATGAAGTTCAACGTCCTGGGTGTGGACAAAGTCCCCTTCGCTTGGGAAATCAAAGAGGACATGGCCCACGCCCGGCTTGAGAACGGGAAAGGTGAGGTCATCCTGGAGCGCGTCAAAGGAGACAACCCCAACAAGGAAGTCGTGATGCACAACCTGAAATATTGGGCGTCGCAGTCCAATACCGGCTTCCGGATGTGGAAGAACAAGCGCCACTCCTACGAGGGCCACGGACAGAAGTTTGATTTCAGCGGCACAAACGGCTTCCTGATCACGATTCACTTCTCCGGCCAGGCCAAGCCACCCAGCGCCGATTAGCACCCGACCTTCATGTGCGGGGGCTTGCACCGCTTTCGGTCTGGTGATTCAAGGGGCGTCCGCCGCGGCGGACGCCCCTGCACCTGTCTATCTGTGGTCGCCCAATTCTTCGGTTGCAGGGGAAGCCGCCAAGAAGAATGGCGGACCGTGCGCTGATCTCCTTCACCGCGCAACTTTCAATCCCAAGCGCCTTGCCCCTACAACTCTTCGTCTTCGATTTTCTTCAGGCGGGTAATTTTCATCGTAATGCGGAAGTCGCGCGAGCGCACATCGGCGAGTATCGCCTGGCGCGTTTCAGCGGGCAAAGCCTCGGGCGGGTACACGCCGGCCAGGTCGCGCGGGAAATGTTTGATGAACAGCGCGGCGAGATGCGCCGTGGCATAGGCGATAGGCGTAGTCAGCATTCCGCGCCGGCGAATTTGGTAGAGCGTGGGGAAGCTGGCATCCCAGCGAATGAGCATCGGCTGGTCGTTCTTAACCCCGCGCACCAGCACCGCCACGGCGAAGCGCGCGTTTTGCAGCACTCCGCGGCGGATCAGTTTGGCCACCAGCCGTGGCGTCGGCGTTTTCGGAAATAGTTTTCTCACCAGGCCGCGCGAGCGGCTCAACTTGCCCTGGCGGTACCATCGCCGAAGGCGGTCGATTTCGTTTCCGCCGATCTTCACATCTATCTCGCGCATGGGGAGGAAGTAGGGCAGCGTGGCTACCTCGTCCTGGGCCGCCAGGACCACAGTGGTTTCGCCGATGGGCGGAGGAAAGCGGAAGCGCTCTGGCTCGCCGAATCGTTTTGCCAGTCGAAAGCGGCCCTCGCGATAGACCGGGGGGCGCGAGACGGCCTCGTCAAAGGAACCTTCAGCAGACCATTGCGAGATCGGGTCCTCGCTTTCGGTGCTTTCATAGAGCCGGATGTGGACTGCCTCAACGGTGTCCAGCATTTCGGCAGCGCGCTTGGCGAGCAGATTCGTCAGGCCTGGAGCAACCCCGGCGGTAATCACGGCTGTGCGGTTCTTTTCTTGGAAGCGCTTGTGGAAGCGAAGCTGTTCAGCCTTGAAGATGTGGCGGGTCAGGTGCGCGCTCATGTCCAGGTAGTGCGCGCGCAGTCGCAGCGCCGCCCGCAACACGATTTCGTTAAAGACCGCAGGCCCGGCGTTGACCAGCAAATGGCATCCGCGCGCCGCGCGGACGATGCCCCAGAGGTTGCGCGCGTTCACCTCGGCAACAGGTATGGGGCTTTTCTTTCCGAGGAAGAGGCGGGCACGTTCCGGGTCTCGGTCGCCACAGGCGACGATGTGGCCCTGGCGCGCAAGCAGTTGCGCGAGCAACGAGCCGGTGGCCCCAGCCCCGAGAACGAAGATGCGCATCGGCCCGAAACTCTAGCATAAGTCGCGCAATCCAGGTGCCGGGCAGCTTCGTTAGGATTCGTGTTCCTAACGGGAATACTCGCCCGCCACTCCGAACGCAAACAAGCTGCAAAAACAGAGGATGAGGAGAACGGCCAGGACGACACGCAGCGGCCCAATTCTCTCGTGGGACACGACATATCTACCGTATTCGTCCCAACTGGTTTTCCCATCCCGAGTCAGTTTCCTGTAAGCGATAATCAGCGTGAAGATGGCCACGAAGGTGATGCCGATCCCAAGCCCCCGAATCCAGACGGAGAAACTGCGGTCCAAGGCATTGACAAACTTAAGCTTTTGGCCTGACGAATCCCGCACGGTGGTTTTCAGCAGCCATTTACCAGGAGTCGTTCCCCAGGTGCAAAGCAGGTCCGCCTCAAGGAAACTCCACGCGAATGAGAAACCAATGGCGAAGAGCAGGGTTGATCCCTTGGCGTTGACGAAGGAACGGTCTACAAGCCCCAGAAAAACGGTGATGATCATCAGCGCGGTAAACAGCAGTGCTCCAATCCACATATCGATGAAGCGAGCCCAATACCTCACCCACGGGCGAATTTGAGAAACCTGCGCCTGTTCAGCTTGCCCCGAATATGCAGAAAAGATCGTCCCGACGGTTTTCTGGAGTGACACCGGATTCGTCTCGACAAGCGTAAGTATAACTATCTTGAACATAAAAGCGGCCGAAACAAACAGCGAGGAATTCGCTTCTAGTATTGTGCCATCTGCTCGCATTGCCGGCCCTTGCAGAGGGGCGTACAATGGGGGAAGAAGGTTGCAAAAGGGGAAAGGAAGAGCGTTTGTGGGAGCCCTGATAGAAACTGCGAAGAGAGCGACGCTGGCGGGAGCGCCACAGCCGGCCACGGTTCGCGCGCCGGAAATCGAGCCGGGCGTGGGCTGCGATTTCGACAGCTATCTCCTGACCCCCGACCATGCGCTCGACGAGCGCATTGGCCGTGCCAAGGCACAGCTCGGCCGCGACGCCGTCATTCTCGGCCACCACTACCAGCGCGATGAGGTCGTCAAGTTTGCCGACTTTCGCGGCGACTCCCTGAAGCTTTCCCAACAGGCTGCTGCCACCGACGCGCGCTTCATTGTTTTCTGTGGCGTTCACTTCATGGCCGAAAGCGCCGACATACTCCGCCAGCCACACCAGCAGGTGATCCTGCCCGACCTCGCCGCCGGCTGCTCGATGGCCGACATGGCCGAAATCGGCCAGGTGGAGACCTGCTGGGCGGAATTGGAATCGGTGGGCAACCTCCAAGTGGTGCCCATCACCTATATGAATTCGACCGCCGCGATCAAAGCCTTCACCGGCGAGCACGGCGGCTCGGTCTGCACCAGCTCGAACGCTGCTGCGGTAATGCGGTGGGCATTCGAGCGAGGCGAACGTGTACTCTTCCTCCCCGATGAGCACTTGGCTCGCAACACAGCCTACAAGATGGGCATTCCACTCGATCGGATGATTGTCTGGGACCCCGACAAGGACTTGGGCGGCAACACCGCTGACGCCATTCGCGCGGCGCGCGTCATTCTATGGAAGGGCTATTGTTCGGTCCACCAGCGTTTTCTGCCCGCGCATGTCGAGCGGGTGCGGCGCGCCTATCCGGGCATTCGCGTGATCGCTCATCCCGAGTGCCGCTGGCAAGTGGTGCAAATGGCCGACGATGTTGGCTCGACTGAGCAGATCATCCACACCATCACCGCGGCCGAGCCGGGATCTACTTGGGCCGTGGGCACTGAGATTCATCTGGTCAATCGCCTGGCCAAGCAGCTGACGGACCGCCGCGTGATGTCGCTCGACACCAGCGTGTGCGTGTGCACCACGATGTTTCGCATTACGCCGCAGCACTTGCTGTGGGCCCTGGAAAACCTGGTCGCCGGTCGCGTGGTCAACCGGATTGCGGTGGACGACCAAACTCGGCAATGGGCCAAGGTGGCGCTCGAGCGCATGTTGAGTTTGCGATGACATATAGCCCGCCTTCGTTAGAGGCAGGGGGTTCTTGAAGAGGTTTCATCGGCTCCAAGCCCCGCGTCTGAAGACGCGGGCTATAGAGTTTGCGATCAGAAAGTTGTATGGGCACGGCATGCCGTGCCCTCCCGTTTATAACCATCATGAGTGACGAAGAACGCGAGCCGAGACTCTTCACTCTGACCGAGGCCGAGCGCACTCGCCAGGAGCTCGAACCCATCCTGCTCGAGGCCATGGACTCCCGGCGGAAAATGGCGGAGCTTGACCACAGCCTCCTGGAAGTGGCCAACCGCATTATGTTGATGGGCGGGATTGTGGTCCCCTATGAGAAGACCGCCCAGTTGCGATTCGAGCGAGACCACTTGGCCACCGCCATCAAGACTGCGCTCGAGCGGATCCAGGCCACGGGTTGCGTAGTGAAAGACCTAGAAGTGGGCCTGCTCGATTTTCCTGCACTGATCGACAACGAGGAAGTCTACCTCTGCTGGCGGTTGGGCGAAGATCGCATCCGCTTCTGGCACCGCCAGGACGAAGGTTTTGCCGGCCGCAAGCCGCTTGATCCACGCGACGCCGGCTCAGAGCCATCCGTCCACTAGCACCTGCGCCACGCACTCGAAAGGGCTGCCGACCTTCCCGCGCGGCCATCGGCCCTGTGCTAAACGAAAGGAATCTTGTGACCGACCAAACTGAAAGCCGCCTGAAGAAGTCCGCAAGTCCCTACTTGCGCTCGGCCGCGCATCAGCCTGTGGCCTGGTACGAGTGGGGCGAAGAAGCCTTTTCCTGCGCGCGCGCAGAAGACAAGCCCATCTTGCTCGACATCGGCGCGGTGTGGTGCCACTGGTGCCACGTCATCGACCGCGAAAGCTATGAGAACACTGAAATCGCGGCGCTCATCAATCAGCTTTTCGTGCCGGTGAAGGTGGACCGCGACGAGCGCCCGGACGTGGACGCCCGCTATCAAGCCGCGATCAGCGCTATCTCCGGGCAGGGCGGCTGGCCGCTGACCGGCTTCCTGACCGCGGACGGGAGGCCTTTCTTCGGAGGAACCTACTTCCCGCCGGAGGACGCCATGGGCCGGCCGGGATTCAAGCGCATCTTGCTGACGGTTGCTGACACCTACAAGAACCGCCGCCCCGAGGTCGATAAGGCCGCCAATGCCCTGGCTGAGGCCGTAGCGCAAGCGGAAAGCTTCACAGGCGCGCGGGCCCGCTTCGATGCTGGCGCGTTGGCCGAGCTGGAGGATTCCCTCGTGCGCATGTTCGACCTGCGCAACGGGGGCTTCGGGCAGGCGCCCAAGTTCCCGCACGCTTCGGCGCTGGAGCTGCTGCTCGAACGCTATCAGACCAGCCGGGAAAAACATTTGCTTGCCGTGGTCGAGAGCACGCTGGAAAAGATGGGCCGCGGCGGCGTCTACGACCAGCTTGCTGGCGGATTCCACCGTTACGCGGTGGACGAGCGGTGGATTGTGCCGCACTTTGAAAAGATGTCGTACGACAACTCAGAGCTGCTCAAGAATTACCTGCACGGCTATCAGGTCACGCAGAAGCCGTTCTTCCGGGAGGTGGCCGAGGGCATCATCGGCTGGGTGAACCAGACACTCTCCGACCAACAGCGCGGCGGCTTCTACGCCAGCCAGGACGCCGACTACTCGCTTGAGGACGACGGCGACTACTTCACCTGGACTCTCGACGAGCTTCGCGGCACGCTCACGCCTGAAGAGGCGCGGGTGATGGAGCCCTACTACGACGTCGGAGAGCGCGGCGAGATGCACCACAACCCAGAGAAAAACGTCTTGTGGATCGCGCGCGACCCCGGCGAAATCGCCGCTAAGCTGGGGATGACCGAGGCGGACGTCCGGCTCCTCGTGGCGCGCGCGAAGGGCCAGATGCTTGCCGTGCGCCTCCTGCGGCCCGCCCCATACGTGGATACCACGCTCTATGTGGCGTGGAACGCCATGTTCGCCTCGGCGTACTTGGAAGCGTTCCGCGCGCTCGGCCGCACAGATTGCAGGGACTTCGCGCTCACGACGCTCGACCGCATCTTGGCCGAAGCCTGGAACGACGACAGAGGCTTTGCTCACCGCATCGGTCCCGCAGAGGCGGGATGGCTTGATGGCGTGCTCGACGACCAGGTGTTTACAGCGGGCGCGTTGCTCGACGCTTACGAGGTCACGCTCGATCGGCGGTACTTCGAGGCCGCCGAGCGCGCGATCGAGCACACTCTCGCCAAGCACTGGGACGCCGAAGGAGGCGGCTTCTTCGACCGCTCAGCCGATGCCCGGCCGATGGGCGGCCTCGACGTCCGCCGCAAGCCGGTGCAGGATTCGCCCACGCCGGGCCCGAACGCCATCGCAGCCATCGCTCTCGACCGGCTCTACGGCTATACCGGAAAGACCCTCTACCGCGAGCGCGCCGAGCAAACGCTGGAAACCTTCGCCGGCATCGCCCCGCAGTATGGCTTGTTCGGCGCCACCTACGGCCTGGCAACCCTATTGCACGAGCGGCACGCGCTCCAGGTGGTCATTACCGGCAAGGGAGACGACCCTGTTGCTGCAAGGCTCGAGCAAGCGGCGACCAGCACCTACCGATTCGGCAAGGCCGTGCTGCGAGTCACGCCGGAACGCATTTCGGCCGACGGCCTCGCGCCCGCGCTGAAACAAACGATCCCCCACCTGCGCGCCGACACGGCGCAGGCGCTGGTCTGCGTGGAGACCACCTGCCAGCCCCCGGTCACTGAACCGGAGAAATTAACCGCATTGTTGTTGGAAATCCCCGCCAGCGGCGCCGCCGCCGGCTAGCCACGTGGAGGCTGCTACTTTGCGGGGCCGCGACGCCGGCGGCACGATTCCGTTCAGCCGGTAATACACCACCAGTTGGCCGTAGTGCTCACCCGCATGTTCCGCTGTTTCCATCCAAATAAAAGAGCAGGTCACCATGCGATTGCCGTAGGGGTCCTTCACCGTCTGGGCCAACCCGGCGTCGCCCTTTCCCTTAATGAGCGCGGCGCCGTCTTCCACGGATTTCTTCAATAGCGCGACCACGTCGGCTTTGGTCTTGTAGGTTTGCCGGGGAGGATCTTCAGTGCCGGGGCCGACCTTCGTGCCTTTGACCGCGCTGATGAGCACGTAGTTAGTGCCGGCGGCGTGGAGGAGTTGCTCGGCGAACGTGCGCACATCCTTGTTCGGCCTGAAATCGTACTTGTCCTCCGGAAAATCCTCAGCCATGGTGATGAGCTTGCCACCGATGTCGTTCCACAACGCCAGGGTCTCCACCGCGGCCCCGGCAGCAGGTTCCGGCGGCTGCTTCGATGGCTTGTCTTGCGCGAGTGCCGGCACTCCGGTGAATAACAACAGCACAATGGCGACCAGTGGTACGCTTGCCAGAATCCGGTTCATTTTCCAACTCCTAGGAAGGGATTTCGATCCATCCGTGGCTCCGATCTTCTTGCGCAAAGACCCAGCAAGAAGCAGCCTTGCCTTGAAATGGAGGAAAGTGGCGACGTATTGTGCCAGCACTACCCTGTGGAGTCCAGTCGAAAAGCGGGCGCGCTGAAGCCCGGCGCTACGTCACCAAGCGCAGGGAGAGATGGGCTGGGAAATGTTCGCCGCGTCGCAGGGCTGCTTTCGCGTCCGAAGAAGAGCAAAACGTAACGCAGAGGACACGGAGAGGCGGAGAACGCAGAGAACATCGAGAGAGCAGAGCCACCAGCGTGATAAAATTTAGCTGGCTTACAGAAGGAGATGCGATTTGGGATCCAACTGGAGCTTCCTCATATCTCGTACGATAATTTTTGCGGCCATCTTGTTTCTCCTTTATCTCTCGCAGCGCTTCTGGTTCGTCCGGGCGTGGCGGTTGACCGGCCGCGTCCGCCGGACGGGCTGGCGCTGGATGCTGCGCAGCGCGTGGATGGCGGCGGCGCTGCTGATTGTCCTCGCAATTGTTGACGGAATGCCTCAGGCGATGCACCGCATCGTCGTGCGCGGCACTTGGGTGACGCGCCTTAAGGAGTTGGTGGGTCTCTGGCTCTTGAGCGCGTTCCTGGCCTTCCTTGCGGTGCAGTTCGTGGCGAGTATCGAGTGGCTCTGGCGGCGGGCGCGGCCGCGCAAGGCCAGCGCGGTAGCGCCTCCGGCAGTGGAAGGGGTGCCGGGCGAGCTGCCTAACCCTTCGCGGCGGTACTTCTTCCAGACAGCCACCTACCTGGCCGGTGCTGTGCCGTTTGTCGGGGCCGTTTACGGATTTGCGGCCGAGCGGCTGCGCTTCCGCATTGAGAAAGTCGAAGTTCCCATCGCTCATTTGCCGGCGGCGCTCGATGGCTTGCGCATCGCCCAGTTGAGCGACATCCACATCGGCGGCTACATGCCGGGCAGTCAGGTGCGGCGCGCCGTGGAAATGGCCAATGAGCTCGGAGCCGAGCTCGCGGTGGTGACCGGCGACTTCATCACCGGCGCGACTGATCCCCTCGAAGAGTGTATCGAAGAGCTTGCCCGGCTGCGCGCGCCGCTGGGCGTCTGGGGCTGCAATGGTAACCATGAAATTTACGCCGACGCGGAGGATTATGCCGCCGAGCTGTTTCGCCGCGGCGGCATGCGCTTGCTGCGCAGCGAAAACGCGCAACTGGTGTGGCGCGGCCAGTCCATCAATTTGATAGGTGTGGATTATCAGCGCGAGCGGACGCACTCGGGCCGGCGTCAGCCGAAGCTGGTCGGCGTTGAGAGGCTGGTGCGGCGCGACGCCCCCAACGTACTGCTCTCGCACAACCCCAACGCGTTTCCGCGCGCCGCCGAGCTCGGCATCGAATTGACCCTCGCGGGTCACACCCACGGGGGCCAGGTGCAAGTGGAGATCCTCGACCGCAGGTGGAGTCCGGCACGTTTTATCACCAACTATGTCGCTGGCCTGTACCATCGACCCCTTGGTGCCGCGCCGCCTGGGGCAAATTCCGACTTCTCCGTGTCCCCAACCAGCTCCAAGTCCTTAGCCCCCAGCTTCTTGTACGTCAATCGAGGTCTCGGCACCATCGGCGCGCCGGTCCGCATCGGTGTCCCGCCCGAGATTACGCTGCTCACCCTGCGCCGCACCTAACTTTTAGACATCGAACACCTACGAACGCTACAGGCGGGCAGGTAGGAGCCTGCCTCGAGAGGACTAGGGGCAACGCAGCCCGCGGGTTGCCGGGCGGTAGTGGCGGTGCGATAATCACACTTCGCACACGACCCGGCGTTGTTCCGAGGGAGTCGGCCCCGGCGTGTCATTCCGAGCTTGCCGGGGCGGGCGAGGAATCCCTCGAGAGAGATTCCTCGGCTCAAAGCGAATGCTTTGGGGGAGCCGTGTGTGCGTTGGGAGGAAGCCATGGCTTTGAGAGATGCGTGGGTGGAGAAGCGGCTGGCGACGGCCGGCGCAAACGGTGCCGGGCGAAATGTTTCGCAAATGCACTACGCTCGAAAAGGCATCATCACCGAAGAGATGAATTACGTCGCCAAGCGCGAGAAACTCGAACCCGAGCTGGTCCGCAGCGAGGTTGCCCGCGGCCGCGCCATTATTCCGGCCAACATCCATCATCGCAACCTTGAGCCGATGGGCATCGGCATCGCCTTCAAGTGCAAAATCAACGCCAACATCGGCAACTCGGCCGTCACCTCCGAGGTCAACGAAGAGCTGAAGAAGCTGCACAACGCTGTGCACCATGGCGCCGACACGGTGATGGACCTCTCCACCGGCGGCGACATCCCCGGCATCCGCAGGGGCATCATCGCGGCCTCCCCCGTGCCCATCGGCACGGTGCCCATCTACGAGGCCATCATGCGCGTCAGGCGCGCCGAGGACTTGACGCCGCAGTTGATGCTCGAGGTAATCGAAGAGCAGGCCGAGCAAGGCGTGGACTACATGACCATCCACGCCGGGGTGTTGCGCGAGTTTGTGCCGCTGGTGCGCAACCGCATCACCGGGATCGTCAGCCGCGGTGGCGCGCTGATGGCGCAATGGATGAGCGCCCACAAGAAGCAGAATTTCCTGTACGAGCACTTCGACGAGATCTGCAAGATCTTCCAGAAGTATGACGTCAGCTTCTCGCTGGGCGACGGCCTGCGCCCCGGCTGCCTGGCCGACGCCAGCGACGAAGCGCAGTTCTCCGAGCTGAAGGTCTTGGGCGAGCTGACCAAGAAAGCCTGGGAATACGACGTTCAAGTGATGATCGAAGGCCCGGGGCACATCCCGATGGATCAGATCGAGCTCCAGGTGAAGAAGGAAATGGAGTTGTGCCACGAAGCACCGTTTTACACGCTCGGGCCGCTGGTAATTGATATCGCGCCGGGCTACGACCACATCACCAGCGCCATCGGCGCGGCGATGATTGGCTGGCACGGCGCATCGATGCTGTGCTACGTCACGCCGAAGGAACACCTGGGTCTGCCCAACGCCGAGGACGTCAAGCAGGGAGTGATTGCCTACAAGATTGCGGCGCATGCCGCGGATGTTGCACGGCACCGCCCCGGCGCGCGCGACCGCGACGATGCGCTCAGCTATGCGCGGTTCCTGTTCGACTGGAACAAGCAGTTCGAGCTCTCGCTTGATCCCCAGACCGCGCGCGCCATGCACGACGAGACCCTACCCGACGATTTCTATAAGGAAGCAAAGTTCTGCTCGATGTGCGGGCCGAAGTTCTGCTCGATGAACGCCACTCAGCTCGCGGAGATCTACGCCGGGCAGGACCAGACCGAGCGCCAGCAGCGTTTCGTCGAGCTGCTGGCAAAGATAGAGCCCTAGACAGAACTCAGTCGTGGCGCCATGAAAGTCTACCCTTGGAGCGCGATACCCAGCGCAACATCTCCAAAGAAGTATCTGGGTACCTCACTCTTCGAAGCTCCATGTCTTTCTCGACTTGCTTCTGGACTTCCTGAATGACTTCATGGACTGCGAAAAGCCTAACCTTGAATCCGAGTTCGAGACTCAATTCTTTTTCAAGATCTACCTGCTTTTTCTTGTCATCCAGCCGGCCAGGCAACACTAAGCGAAACTCATACAGTTTCTGGAGCTTCAACCTCTTATTCGCTGCTGAGCGGCCAAAGTACTTCCAGTCACGGTGCGCCTTCCTGCACATCTCCTTAATCCTCTTGGCTCGCGCAGCAGTTTGAAAATTTGGATAATCCGTGGGTGAGCCCCAGGCCTTGCACTCAACTATTACCACCTTGCTGGATGCCGGCATGAAGGCAACCACATCGAAATCTGAATGACCTCTGTGTTTCTTGAAGGGCACTCTCGTTTGAACCCAGTAGCCATCGAAGGTCAGCCAGTGTTTTGCGAGCGTCTCTATGGCCATCTCTTCGCTCATACTTCCTCCACGACGATTTGCACACTGAAATGGGATAATTGGGCGAACTCTATCCGGGTCCAGAATCGAGAATCAAGAAGAATTGCTGTGCGAGGGAAATGACGCGAGAAGAGCAACTGCGCGGGGAGTTTAACCGCTGGGCCCAAGCCGGCCGCGGCGAGGAGATGGAGCGCCACCATCTGCCCATTGTCCTGCCGATGCTCGAGCTGATGGACCTCCAGTCCGACGATAATGTGCTGGACATTGGCTGCGGCTCCGGCTGGCTTTCGCGTCTAATTGCCGAGCGTGTGCGTGAAGGCCGCCTGGTCGGCATCGACGTCTCGGACGAGATGGTGCGCCGGGCGCGTAAGAAGTGTGTCGAACATGGGCAAGTGATGTTCGTTCTCGGCAGTGTGGACGAAATCCCCTGGGACAACAGCTTTTTTACCAAGGCCATTTCGGTCGAATCCGCCTATTACTGGCCCCAACCGGCCCAAGGTGTGCGCGAGATCTTCCGCGTGCTGCGCGAGGGCGGTTCGGCGTGGGTCCTGATCAACTACTACCGTGACAACCCGCACTGTCACCAGTGGGGTGAAATTCTTTCCGTGCCCGCGCACCTGCTGTCAGCCGAGGAGTGGGCGGCGATGTTCCGCGAAGCCGGCTTCGTCGAGGTCGCGCACCGGCGCATCGCCGACCCTACGCCAACCCCGGAAGTGTATGCGGGCCGGTGGTTCCGCGACGCTGAGCAGTTGCGTGCCTTTCGCGCCGAGGGCGCCTTGCTGGTCCACGGCACTAAGCCCGTCGGCGTTCACCCACAAATACATTTCCCGAGAATTCTCTAGCGTGCATTTTCCTCCTGCTCGGAGCCATCTTGATGACACTCTGCCGCGCCTCGCATCAGGGTTCTCGCGCAGGGCAACCGTGAACCTGCGGAGGGTGAACCGTGCCGGAAGGGATCTCTCTGAAAGATTCCGCGTGGAGTTTTGCGACTCTTGCGTCCCGACGCCTTTGACTCGTCTCCAGCGCGGCGATATACTGAGGTTTCCTGCAGTAATTCGTGGGTCGCAGAGGAACGCATGGGAGTCCTTGAAAACCGGTTCGAGAAAAACTTCATGATCTCGACGGTGGACTACGTCTTCAACTGGGCGCGCAAGAGCGCGATCTGGCCGCTAACGTTCGGCCTGGCCTGCTGCGCCATCGAGATGATCGCCTCGACCACCTCGCGCTTCGATATTGCCCGGTTTGGCGCTGAGGTGTTTCGCCCCTCGCCGCGCCAAGCCGATTTGATGATCGTGGCCGGCACGGTGACGCTGAAGATGGCGCCGGTACTCAGGCGCGTCTGGGAACAGATGCCGGACCCAAAGTGGTGCATTTCGATGGGGGCGTGCTCGAGCGTCGGCGGGCCGTTCAACGTTTATTCTGTTCTTCAGGGCGTGGACAGAGTGGTGCCCGTGGATGTCTATGTGATCGGCTGCCCGCCGCGACCCGAGGGCTTGTTCTATGCGCTGCTGAAGCTGCAGGACAAAATCGACCAGATGTCGCTGGCCAAGCGACCCACCGAGGTCCGCTTGCGTCCCGAGATGGTGGAAGACTTCAAGAGCGGCGTGATGGTGGCGCAGACGCCCGCTCCTCGCTAGCCCTCGCCTGCTGAGGTTACACTACACGCAGGGCGAATCGAGGTCGCTGACCTGGTTTTCCCCCGGGCAAGTTCATTCCCAAGGAGTCGAGCAATGGCTTTTTTGCGTGCCGCGAGGAAAGACGAAATCCCCACTGGATCTATCCGCGAGTTTCAGGTGAACGGCGCGACAATTGCTCTCGCCAACGTGGACGGCAACTTCTATGCCATCGACAACACCTGCTTACATCGCGGGGGCCCGCTGGGCCAGGGCGAGCTGGAAGGCAAAGTAGTCACCTGCCCCTGGCATGGCTGGCAGTACGATGTCACTTCCGGCAAGGTGGTTATGAACCCGGCCGTGGGTGTGAAAACCTTCCCCGTCGAACTGCGCGGCGACGACATCTTCGTGGACTGTGGCTAGCGGCTACCGCCCTCGGGGCTAATCTATTGAAAACAAGCTGGTTGTAACCACGCCGGAGCGTGTCGGGGGGCCCCGAGCCTTAGGGCAGGGGCCGCTTCTAGCCGGGTGGTGTTGTTGCAACTGCTCATGAATTTTTCCCCCTGCGCTAGGTTCTCCGTGTATAGTGCGGCCTGCAGCGGCGGACCGCAGGAGGATACACAGCCAGGTAATGACTCGCCCAGCTACCGCGCGGCATTATTGGCTCTTCTGCGCTGATCCCCACCAGTATCACTGGGACACCCTCTTTGTAAAAGGGAAGGAAATGTGGCGCGGCGCGGGCTCGAGGCCCGATGCGCTGCGGCAGCTGAAGCAGGTGCGCCGTGGCGACCGCGTGCTGTGCTACCACGGCGCGCCGGAGCGGTCCCTATATGCCTTGGCCGAGGTCACCCGCGATCCTTATCCCGATCCGCACGATCCAAAAGGGAAGAACCTGGTGGCCGACCTGCGCGCCATGGAGCGGCTGCCGCGACATGTGCCGCTCATCGAGTTGCGCGCGAATCCCGCCCTGCGCAAAGTGAGGTTCCTCAAAAACGTCCGCCTGGTCATTTCGCCGATCAATTATGAGGAGTATCAGGAAATCCTTCGCATGGCCGGAATTGTAGCCTCGCCTGGTCTGCCTCTGCCCTGACAGCCAGCGGAATCACGTATGCCGCCCATGTAGTGCCGCCTGGCCATCCTGCCCGTTGACCTCCGGTGCCCAGCGTTCAGAACAGGGGCCTAGCCTTAAGGCCGACATGTTCGCTGAGCCAGCGATAACGATCTGCCAGCGCCTGAAGGTCATTCAACTCGTGGCCCGTGTCATACCAAGATACCTGCTTGGGTTCACTGGCCGCCTGAAAGTACTTCTCCATGGACGCCCTGTCGAAGTAGCGTTCGTAGTTTGCAAACTGAAAGAGCAGCGGTGCCCGAGCATGCCCAACGTAGCGGATGGCGTCCAGCAGCGCGTTTACCTCCACGTATCGCTCAATCTGTCCGGGCGGAGCATGCTTTCGGAGCTCGACGAGGTCCGGATCCTGATTGCGCAGGAGGATGTCGGCTTCTTCGGCGACGCCGCCGATCAGCACCGCCGTTTTGATTCGCTCGTCCACCGCAGATAATATGGCGCCCCATTGCGCTCCATAACTGTGCCCGACGTACGCGAGCCGTTTCGGATCAACATCCTTCCGCGCAAGCAGCAGGTCAATGCCACGTCGTATATCAACCACGGCTTGGATGTAGATCTCGTGGTCTAACTCCGGCTTATCGAAGTTGGGCACACCTCGCCGCCAGGGGGCCGGACGAACCCAAGGATAATCAACGAGCAAGGAAATGGCTCCTGCCTTGGCGTAAAACAAGGCTTCGGGAAGAAACTCTGTGCGGTTGCCGGGCCCCCAGTGACCGAACACAATCGGGACGAAAGGACCTTTCCCTTCGGGAACGACCAGGTACGCGGTCACGCGCCCGCTCTTTGGGCTGGCATATTGAAGATCGTGGATGGTGACACCATTCTTTGTCTGGTTCACGGTGTCGCTGTAATCCAGCGGCCGTTTTGAATCGTAGTCAAATTGCCGGACCAAAACTTGAAAATCGGATGTGGGCACAGCTTCAGATTTCTTCTCACCCTGAGCGTTCACGGATGACGGGAATACGGTGGCCAGTGCGGCAGAGACAAGTATGTGCGAAATAGATCCGCGCATGGAATCACCCCTTATGATTCGATCCTTAGGCCATGCAGTTTGCTGACCGTGAAGATACAGCAGGCATCTGCAAATCGCCACCGAAAGAAAGCTGACTGGCGTCCGAGCCCCTGCCGGGCGGTTCGATTCGATCAAATCAGAGGGCTTGCCAAGAAGGTGGCCAGATCCCCAACTACGCGGCGATCTTGTGTGGATTAGGTCTCTTGATTCAGCCCCTGCCAGGACCGCATAGCTTTGACACAGATATACAATGTTCTTGACATCTGGCACTCGCAACGTTAGCTTCTTGCGTTTCGGCGCACCGAGTTGTACAAATGGTATAATACTGTTATTATTTCAAATTCTAGTAATACGTGTTCGCGACTCGCGGGGGAGACAATCAAGACCTAGCTGCTCTGTTTGACTTTGTGAAGGGTGCTCAACATCGTGTTCTCTCCGCCCCTCAAGCTGCCTAGCGAGGCACCATCGAAAGCCATCAGTGGACGTATTGCAGTTCTGGTCGCTGATGACACACCGATGGGTTGCCAACTCCTGAAGAATGCACTCAGGCGATCGCGGCACGCCTTTGACGTGGCCGCTTGCGCAGTGACGCGCGCAGACGTCCTCAACGGTGTTAACCTGCGCAGCATCGACATTGCCCTGATAGGCGAGGATTTGGAAGATGGCCGTTCAATGGGCTTCCAGGCTCTGCGTGAGCTACATGTCTCTCACCCCGAAACCAAAGTCATCATCCTATGTAACTTCCCGCAGAATGATCTGGTGGTGGATGCCTTTCGGGCAGGTGCCAAAGGGATTTTCTGTCGGGCAGAGCCCTTTGAATCGCTTTGTAAGTGCATCAAAGCCGTCCACACAGGACAAGTCTGGGCCAACAGCACCCAGCTCCGGCTCATACTGGGCGCCCTGATTGACTCTTCGCCTCTTAAAGTGGCTGACTCCAATGGGCTTAGCTTACTGGCCAGACGAGAAACTGAGGTGGTTGGTTTCATAGCCGAGGGCCTTACAAACCGGGAGATCGCAATCAAACTCGGTTTGAGTGAGCACACCATCAGCAACTATCTTTTTCGGATTTTCAACAAGCTGGGGATATCAAGCCGCGTCGAGTTGGTCCTCTATGTCATGAGGCAGCGAGAAGGAGGCGAGGAGTCGCCCCGCCCGGGCTGAGGGAATCCTCGAGACGCTTGACGTTCCCTCTACCAGCTCTTCTAACGATAGAAGCGCTCCCAAGAGCCCCGAAGGCGGAGAGTGCCTGGGGCAGCAACTGCCATCAACTGGATTTCAGGGCGTCGCGACCAGGAGCCGGGCGGTCGGGGAGTCGCTCACCCTCCGCTTTGCGATCGATTTCGATCGAGCCCTTGAAGCTGGCCCCGTCTTCGATCAAGATGCGCCCCGCGAGGAGATCGCCGACCACAGAGCCGTCTTTTGTGATCTCAATACGGTCGTGAGCCCGGAGATTGCCCTTGATGCTGCCGTACACGACAATCTCGCGCGCCACGACATCTGCGTTAACCTTGGCACGCGGGCCGACAGTGAGCTTGCCATCTTCGAGCTGGATCAGACCCTCGACGCTCCCATCAACGTGCAGGTCTCCCTTGCCCGAGATATCGCCTTTCACGTGCAGACTTGCGTTCAACCGTGCCGTGGCGCGGTCCGAAGTGGTGCTGGGCGAACGGATGGGGTTGGTGCTCATGGCAGTTCCCTCTAGAGGGGTCGAAAGTGGGCCCGTTGTCTTCGTTCCCGGTGGAGTGGAAACTCCAGGCGTTGTCGGTTCGTCTTTCTTCAGGCGCCACATGAGCCCCTCCTGGGATCAACACACCCACGAGATATGCCCCCCAGAATTGTATTCTGTCAAATTCTCCAGCTTATCTGTGAAATTCTCCAAACCCCGCGTCCTCAAAGACCCGCGGGAGGATAGCAAACCGTATTGACCTAGCCCGACTGGCACCTGGCCAAGGTAAAGGTGATGTTCGCTCTTGCCTTCCATCGGCACTGACGGACAAGACAACACGAGGTTAGACTGTACGCTGATTTCTAACCATTGGCTCGAGCAAGCAGGCTACTTTTGCACAACACCGCAAGCGATCCTTGTTCCGGCATTGCCTGCGGGGTCGGTCATGTAATCGT
>Ga0209055_1000796_pt1 | contig 21541 bp, 15 predicted proteins | sample GraSoiAngelo_110_FD_185875 | JGI IMG/M metagenome (GOLD analysis project Ga0209055, IMG submission 185875) | Grasslands soil microbial communities from the Angelo Coastal Reserve, California, USA - 14_0903_12_30cm (SPAdes) (version 2) | ecosystem: Environmental > Terrestrial > Soil > Grasslands ... | reverse complement strand
GATCCTTGAGCGCGTCTGCGCTAAGTGAGCTTCCAGGCGACCCGCAGTTTGATCAAGCGCGCCGGAGAGCGAAGTGTTGAATTGCTCCAATTGGCGCTGGGCGACGCGGTGGGCCTCGTCGGCGAGGGTGGACGCGCTGGTTTCAGCAGCCTGGGCGAACAGGCCGCGGGCGCGCTGGACTGCGTCCTTGACGGCCTCGTCCATCTGGCCCTGGGTGTGTTCGACGAAGCTGCGGCTGTAGTGGTCAAGCTCTGAGGCAAACAGCCCGGAAATTTCGCCCGCCTTCTCGCGCAGTTGGTTGGAGGCCTGGTCGAGCCCCTTTTCCAGTGCCGCCTGCATCTGCGTCTGAACTTTCTTTTCGTACCATTCCGAGGATTTGTAGAGCGCCTCGAAGGTCGAGTGGGTGGTTTCAGTGGCCTTGGCTTCCAGCTCGGCAAGCCATTTCTGTGTCGCGGCTCGTCCCATCTCTTGGAAATCGTGCTCGAAGCGGCTCACCGACTCCGCCAGGCGCGCGATAGATTCCTGCGTGACATGCTCGGTGGAGGCAGCCAGGCGCTGCTGCAGCGTGTGCAGCACCTCCTCGGCCTGTGCCGCGCCTGCGGTCAGCTTTGCGAGCACTTCGCTAGCGCCCTTCATGCGCGGGGCAAGCCGCTGCTCGAGTTGCGCGGCCAAGCGAGCCAGCGACTGCTGCCCGGCCTCTTCCAGCACCGGCTGCAGCCGTTCGGCCATGCCGGCGATGGCGCTTTCGGCGCGGCGGTTGAGTTCTAAACTCTCCTTGGCAAGGATGTCTTCAAAGCGCTCCTGCAGCTTTCCGGCCGCGGCCTGGCCCATCATGTCCAGGCGCGAGGAGAACTCCTCCATGCGGTCGGCGGCCTGCTGAATCTCGACAAGCGCGGATTTGGCGCGTGCAGTCTGAGCCTCGAGCGCCGCGCGCTGGGTACCCAGGGTGCTTTCCGCCTCCGCAGTTGCCCGCTCGAACGACTCGCGAAGCGCCGCCACGCGCAGGGTCAGATCCTGTTCGAGTTTGCTGCTGGCAGTTTGCGAATGCCGCGCCAGCCGATCGGCCGCCTTGCGCGATGCGCTCTCCAGCGAGGCTTCAAGCCGTTCATTCCAGCGTGTCCCAGCCGCGGCCAGGTCGGCGTCCAGCCGCGCGCGCCAGGTGGTTTGCGCTGCTGCGGCGGCGGCGCTGAGTTCGCCGTTCAGGTGTTGCGCCGCCTTCGCCAGTTCTTCCAACTGCGCCTTGGCCTCCTTGGCGCGGGCCCCCACCATCTCTTGCCAACGCCGGCTCGCGGCCTCAGCAGCCTCATCGAGTTGTTGGCGAAACCGAGCGACACCTGCTTCAGCACCTGCGATCGTAGCTGTGGTTTCGCCGCGAAGCCTGTTCAGTTTCTCGCTCGCTTGGTCGAGCAGGGTCTTCACTTGCTCTTCAAAACTGCTCAGATGGGCGCGGTCGATCTCGGCGGGTGGTTTGGCTGGTTGCGGGGCCGTTTCCACGGCTCGGCGCTGGAGATCGACGCTCTTTTCACGGAGCGCTTCCTCGCCGGCCTGTCTCGCTTCGTCGATTTTCGCGAGGGCGTCCCGGACAGCCTGCTTCGTGTAGGCGGCCGCGGCGGCCTCCACAGCTTTCTCCGCCGCTTCTTTCATCTGGTCTTGTAACGCAGCCAGCAGCGGCCGGGTCTCCGCCGCCACGGCCGTGGCCGTGGCTTCGCGCGCGGCGCTCTGCACCTGCTGCTTGGCTTCCGCCACCAGCCGCGCCACTTGGCGACCGAGGTTGAGCGAGGCGTCTGCGGTGCCCGGACCAGGCAGCACGCGGACATTGTCTTCAGGAGGCGGCGCAGCCGGCAGCACCCATTCCTCCTTCGCCGTCTCTGCTTCTGCCGGCAGCTCTGCAGCCGGTGGGGGAATCTCCGAAATGGGGACCTCCGGGAAGGGGAACCAATCTTCCGGCGGAAAAGCGATGCCCCAGACATTCCCGGGGACTTCCAGCTCCACCCCGACCTGAAAGAGTTCACGCACCGTTCGCGGCCGCTGGATCCAGCTCACTCTGGCGCGAACGCTCCGTGGCTCCCGGCCGGTCTCTGGATGGGGAATCTCCAGGGTCACCCACATGTTCTTCAGGACGTAATGCTTGGACTGGTAGCGGCAGCCGTGGCAGTTGATGATGAGGGTCGAGGTACGTTCTTGGAAGGGCCGGCCCAGCGCATCGACGCCGGCAACGGTTAGCGGAACGGCCTGGACAATACGCGTGGTTCGTCGCTTAGAAGCTTCCGGATCAGTGTTCGCTGCGAACTCCGTCAAGCCATCCCCCACGCCAATCGTCAAGACTAGCATCGCCGCCGGAACGCGTCGAGCGCCGGGGCGTCATCGTGCTAAACAGTTACTCCGATTCCGGGCGCATCCTACCGAGAGGCTGGCTCCCGAGGCTTGGCGACACCGTGCCGGCCGAGCAGATGGTCTTTGATTTCCTTGGCCACCCATATCGGCCCAACTAGAAAATAAATCGGTCCCTGGAAAAAAGCGGGCTTGTTCCCTTCGATGCGGTGGCCCACGGAAAGCATCCCCCAGCCGGCGACAAACATGGCGAGGCCGATCCGCCACCAGGTGAGGAGGAGAAGGATTATCCCGGCAAGAATGATGGGAATGCCTGCACCATGCAGAACTCTGTTCCACACAGTAGAGTGCTCGTGGTCGTACTGGGCCATGTAATCATCGAATGTCGGCATCAGAAGCCTCCGTGACCCAATGACCTCCGTCTTTCACTTCCGGCTGTTCACGGCGCGGCCACGGACCTAGCGGCCGGAAACGATGTAATCTCCGTTGGTCACTGCCCAAACTTGCGCTGGCGGCCAGGATTTGCTCAGCAAGAGTCAGCATGTTTTTCAGCGAACGGCAACCGAGCGGGGACGAAGCCTATATATACCGCCGCCATCCCAGGCGCGCAAGAGAGAAATGGCACCATCGAAGACGGTCGGAGGGAAGCAGATCGCGGACGCCGTGTGCCAGGCGAAAGGATTGGGGAGAGCCATAGGGGCGCAAACTAGATGTCGCGGCGGCCCTCCATGGCTTTGAGCATTGTCACCTCATCGGCGAATTCCAGGTCCGAGCCCACCGGGATGCCGACACCGATGCGCGTAACGCGGACGCCCAGCGGCTTCAGCAGCTTCGAGAGGTACACGGCGGTGGCTTCGCCTTCGGCCGTGGGGTTGGTGGCGATGATGATCTCTTCCACCGCGCCATTTTTCAGCCGCTCGATCAGGCTCTTGATCTTCAGTTGCTCGGGCCCTACCCCTTGCAGCGGCGCCAGCGCGCCGCCCAGCACGTGATACAGCCCGCTGTAGTGCCGGGTCTTCTCTACAGCCAGGATGTTGTTGGGCTCTTCCACCACGCAGATGGTTTTGCGGTTGCGCGCGGGGTTGGTGCAATAGAGACAGGGATCGGTGTCGGTGATGTTGTTGCACACCGAGCATTCGCGGATCTTTTCCTTGGCATTGCGAATGGCCTCAGCCAGCGCCAGCGCTCCCTCGGGCGATGCCCGCAGCAGGTGGTACGCCAGCCGCTGTGCGGTCTTCTGCCCGATGCCGGGGAGGTGTTTGAGCTCGTCGATCAGACGCGCAATCGGTGCGGCGAAATCAGGCATGGCCTAAAGGTATAAATGTTACGGAGCCAGAAAATTCCAGAGTCGAAAGGCGGGACGAAACTTGCTGCGGGCGACTTCGCCCTGCAAGCCGAACGAGAAGGGTGATGTACAAGTTCAGAACAGCCCGGGGATTTTCAGGCCGGCGATCCCGGTCAGCCCGCCGGTGAGATTCTTCATCTGGCTGGCAAGCTCTTCGTCCACCCGCCGGCTGGCCTCGTTCACCGCGGCGAGGACTAAAGCCTGCAACATCTCCTGGTCTTTGCCGGCGAAGACTTCAGGGTCGATGCGCACTTCGGTCACCTGTTTCTGCCCGTTCATCTTCACGGTGACCATGCCGCCGCCGGCCGAGGCCTCGACGTGCACCGCTTCCACCTGCTTCTGCAGGCTTTCCTGCATTTGCCGGAATTGCGAAAGGATTTGCTGCAGAGCCTTGACTTCCATGTTTAGTCCTCGCTCCGACGCTTCACCTCGGAGATTCGCCCGCCGAACCGTTCGAGCATCGCGCGCACGATGGGATCCTCCTCAAACCGCGCGCGCAACTCCGGCGAACTCCGCATCGCTTTGCCGGCGACACCCATCGCCGGAACTGCTTCCAGTCTAACACAGACGCGCAGCGGCTGGCCCACAACCTGACTGGAGATTGTGCGCAACTTCTCCATTGGATCTCGCGCCTGCAGCATTTCCGCGAGCGCGCGGCTCTCGGTGGGGAAAATCAGCCGCATCTCGCTGCCCTCGAGTTCCCAGCGCGTCACGTGCTCGACCAGCTCGCCCAAGAATTTCTGCTGCGAGAGGATCGCCGCCTTGATGGCTTGGACCTGCGCTTCCTCGAGGCCGCTGAACGCGCCCGCTGCCGCAGCCACTATGCTGGGCGGCGAAGCCGGCACCGGAACGCGCGCCGATGTCTCGGTGCGCGCCGGCGCAGAATCCACCGGCGCGGTTTCCATCTTGGCCGCCGGCGCGGCGGGGTACGGGGCTGCGACGCCCGCGGTGGGGACCGGCGCTGGTGTCGCCGCGGCGCGCCCCGTAAAGCTGGGCTGTGGCGCGGCTGCTCCAGCGGCTGCTGCTGCTGCGCCCCTCGATGGCGCAGGGCTCGCGGGCCGCTTTGCTCCTGCTTCGGAATTCAGCTCGGCGAGAAGTTCTTCGAGTGGCGCCAGCCGCGCGGCGTTCACCAGGCGGAGCAGTCCCATCTCCAGGTGCAGCCGCGGGTCGGGTTTGCGGCGCAGGTCGTCGTCGGTAACCAGCAAGATCTGGAAATACCGAGTCAGGTCTTCTTCGGTGAATGCTTCGGCGGCGCGCGCCAGGCGCAGCCGCTGGTCGGGCGGGGCGGCAATCAGATCCGAGTCAGCGCCGCAGACGCGCGCGATCAGCAGATTGCGGAAATGCCGGATGGCTTCGCGGCAGAAATGCTGGAGGTTGCGCCCCTCGGCAAGAAAGGTGTGCACCAGAGCAAGCACCCGCTCGGCTGAGCGCGCCTGGACGGCGTCGACGAGCTGGTCGAGCAGCTCTTCGGGCACCACGCCCAGCAGCTCGCGCACCTGCGGGTCGGTGATGGTCTCGCCGCAGTAAGCGCGAGCCTGTTCGAGCAGCGAGAGCGCGTCGCGCAGGCTGCCTTCCGCGGCGCGCGCCAGCACCGCCAACGCTCCGGAGTCGATGGAGAGGCCCTCTTTCTGCGCGATGCGCTCGAGCGCTCCGACAATCTCGCTGAAGGTGAGTGCGCGGAAGTGGAAATGCTGCGCGCGCGAGCGGATCGTCTCGAGCAAGTCTTCGGGCTGCGTGGTGGCCAGCACGAAGATGACCTTGTCGGGGGGCTCTTCGAGTGTTTTCAGCAGGGCGTTTGAAGCCTCGTCGGTCAGCATGTGCGCTTCGTCGAGGATCACGACCTTATAGCGCGAGGAGGCAGGGGCGTAGCGCACCATCTCGCGCAATTCGCGGATCTGGTCGATACCGCGGTTCGACGCCGCGTCAACTTCGATGACATCGAGCGAAGTGCCCGCGGCGATTTCGCGGCAGGAGTCGCATTCATTGCAGGGCTCGACCGTTGGACCCTTGGCGCAGTTGAGCGCTTTGGCCAGGATGCGTGCCGTGGTCGTCTTGCCCACGCCGCGCGCCCCGGAAAAAATGTAGGCGTGGGCGACGCGATTGTGCTTGATGGCGTTTTCGAGAGTGGCCGTGACGTGCTGCTGGCCGACGACTTCGCTGAATCTTTGCGGGCGCCACTTCCGGGCGATGACCTGGTAGCTCATAAGAGAATCCGAATAAAACGATGAGAGGAACTTCGGGTCCTCCGCGGCACACGAAGCGCTCCCGCTACCGTTGCTCCCTTCCGGGCCTGGCGGGGTTTGCGGGGAATCGTTGCACAGAGCCCGAAGTTCCACGCATCGGCAGTCCCGCCTTTGCGGGACCGCACGCCGCAGCATAGCACACCGCTCCCACTCGTAAAAGCTGAGGGTAAAACACAACAGAGGCGCGCGGAAAAAAAGTTGGAGCCACAGATGAGCAATGATGAACACCGATCAACAAACGAAGATTGCGAGAGGCAAGGAGGGGGGAACCCCCCACATTTTTTGTAAGTGTTGATTCCAGGGAACTTTAAGTCCAATGATTTTGCAAGTGCGGATTCCAGAGGGTTTGCAGACGCATTTTTCGCAACTGCGAATTCTAAAGGGCTTGCGAGCGCGGAGGTGAGACAGAGGGCGGGCGTGAGGCGGAGCGTCACGACGTAAGGGTCACTCGCTTCCGCAAAGCTCTTGGTGGGCTTTGCACTTCATGTTACCTCGCTGGCGATTGTGGTCAACTGGAAACTGCGCTGCGACAAAGAAAACGCGCAACACTCATTCGAAAGGGATCAGCAGCACCGTGGGCGTGATTGGAGGGCTGGGAGGACGCAGTTAGGATGACTGTGCAAGGCGCTGCCGGATCGGATCACCGGCCGGGCTTGACCTTGATGCCCCCGAACTTAAGATACGCACTACAATGTAATTTGCAGACCTCACTGGTCTGCTCTGCGTTCGAACTCGAGAACATGACGAATCGACGGGGACTGGACGGAGTGCAGTCTTGATCCATCCGTTGCAAGCACAACGGCTTCCCAGGGGCCTGGGAAAACAGCAAGCACTCTCTCCCCCACTAGTTTTCCTGCAGCGTCTCTAAGTGGCCCTCGTTGCAGAACCGCCACCGCGCGCTTCAGCCGGTCTTCCAGAGCCTTCCTCGCAAGTTCAGGCGAGGCTTTGCGTTCAACCCGCAGCTCGACGGGGATTCCTGTCGATGACCGGAATCTGGTGAATGAGGTGGGAGACCCGTCATCGGCTGTTGACAGTCCGGCAAGACAGGGCTCGAATTGCAAAGCTCCTCTCCCCGGCCCCGTATTGCCGCTCACAGGGCAAGTGATGCGCCGCCACAGAAAGACCGACCCAGCGGCGAGTCCTACGCCACAGAGGAGCAAGAAAAACAAGATAGTTAGTGTTTTCCCTGCTCTCATATGGATCACTCCAATGGAGGATACGCATTCTCTCGCCAACTTGTTTTCTTTTCGTCGGCCGCCGGATACGCTGTCATCCGTCCGCAATCAGCAAACGTGACCCTAACAAGCCGAACTGGACAGACTTGCGGGTGCCCCATCCTCGCCGCAGGCGAGGGTGGGCTGGCCGTGCGCTGCCCGATTGTCATTCCGAGGTCCGGCGCTGTTTGCCGGGCCGAGGAATCTCTCCCAGACCCGCCAAGGCGGGGCCGTCCGCTATGGCGGACTCGAAATAACAGCCCCACCCTCACAAGGCGAGGATGGGGCACCCGAAGGGATCAAGGTCGCGGAGGAAAGAGTTCCCGCGGGCTCTTATCTCACAAATGTAATCAAGGCTGGCCCAGTCCCGGCAAACTCCGCAAAGGTGAGCTCAACACCTGTGACCGGTCGTAGGGCGTCCGGGGTGCCCCATCCTCGCCTTGTGAGGGTGGGGTCTTTGGTTTCGGAAGACTGACTCACCCTCGCCCCGACCCACGGTGTCGGGGCTGTTTGCTACTGGGCCAGTTTCCGAGTACGCCGTGACTCGGGAGCTAACGATAACTTCTAGAGAAGTCTGACCGTTAGAACGAGTCAAGAAAGCGTTAAGCTTCATCGCTGAGTTTCCCGCCACTTCGGATCTGCTAGAACTACGGACGTTTCAATCTGGCGCTCTGGCACGGTCCAATACTGTTTGAGGAGCCGGTCCTTCTCCTGAGGACCAACTATTTGAAAGCCATACCTTTCGTAAAAGCGGATCGCCCAGACCGCATCAGCCCACGTGCCAATCAGCACTGGACCGTTCGCCAGCTCCCGCAAATGAGACAGCAAGTGCGCTCCGATCCCTCGCTTCTGGCTACTGGTGCGAACATAGGCGTGGCGAATGAGGGTCACGTCCTGGAGCTGTTGAAGGCCCATTACGCCTACCAGCGTCCCGGTCTCCTCGTAGCCCCAGAACACAACCCCCTCATCGATTTCATGCTGCAATTTCTCCCGGGACATGTACGGTTCTGTCCAGCGATCTGCAGGGATGATTCCTTTGTAAGCCTGCGCGCCATCGTTGATGATGGCCCAAATCAGCTCTAAGTCGCGGTCGTCACAGCGGCGGATCATGAGCACTCAGCCTCCTAGCTGGCATCTCGATCAATGCACGGACGATCTGGATCAGGGCGTCTGCAGCCAACGAAAACTCCTGCACCGGATAGCGCCAGAGGGACGAAATCGTGAAGGCTGACATAACGCGATTCTATCCAAAATGGGCAGGTGACGGTAGCCCGACAGCATGCAGCAAAATCGCCCGAGCCCGTTGGCGCGGATTGGTTGTGCGCGACCCCTCGATCGCCGAAGAGTCGGGTGAGCCAACCTTTCCTGCTGATCCGCAAGAACCGTAAAGGCGGTCGGCCTCACTCTAATTTCTAGCCCTAACCTCTTCCCGCCTCCATTTTTCCAAACGCATTGACCGAAATCCGCCGGGCGTCTACCATCCTCATTTCGCTCCGCGACTCATGCTCAACGAAACCATCGCCCACTATCGCATCCTCCATAAGCTCGGCAGCGGCGGTATGGGCATCGTCTACGAAGCCGAAGATACGAAGCTCAGCCGCCGCGTCGCCCTGAAATTCCTTCCCGAAGACACTCACCTCAACCCGCAGTCTCTCGAGCGCTTCCTGCGCGAAGCGCGCGCGGCCTCCGCCTTGAATCATCCCGGCATTTGCACCATTCATGCGATCGAAGAACACGAGGGCAAAACCTTCATCGCCATGGAACTGCTCGAAGGACAAACGCTCGATAAACTTTTGTCGATCGGCTCCATCCCTGTTCCGCGTACCATTGATATTGGGATTCAGCTTGCGGATGCCCTCGATGCCGCTCACAAAAAAGGTATCGTGCACCGCGACATCAAGCCCGCGAATATCTTCGCGACCGAGCGCGGTGCCGCCAAAATTCTCGATTTCGGTCTCGCCAAACTTCTTCCGGAGCACCATGCGCACCTGAGCGGCCAAACCCTCGGCGACTCCGAAACTTTCCTGCTCACCAGTCCCGGCACGGCCGTCGGCACCATCGCCTACATGTCACCCGAACAGGCGCGCGGTGAGGATCTCGATGCGCGCAGCGACCTCTTCTCTCTCGGCGGCGTGCTCTATCAAATGGTTACCGGCAAGCAGCCCTTCCCGGGCGCCACCAGCGCGGTCGTCTTCGATAACATTCTGCATAACGCCCCGATAGCTCCGGTCGAATTGAATCCCGAAGTCCCTGCCGAATTGCAGCGCATCCTGAACAAGGCGCTGGAAAAAGACCGCGATGTGCGCTACCAGGTCGCTGCCGAAATGCGCGCTGACCTCAAACGATTGCAGCGTGAATCGGATTCGGGTCGCACGCCGGCGGCTTCTTCTGTGCTGTTGCGCGCGGGCACTAGCCGAACAACCGCACTTCCAACCACAGTGACGCAACCCGCCAAGCCCTCGAGCGGCTCGGTGGTTGTCGAGGCTGCCCGCAAACACAAAGTGGGCACGGGACTGACCGCTGTGCTTGTGGCTCTGGTCCTGGTCGCAGCCGTCTTCGGGGTCTATTCCCTGGTGCAGCGCACACAGCACCTGCCATTCGAACGCTTCGAGATCGAAAACCTCACCAACAACGGCCACGTGTCCATCGCCGCTATATCACCGGACGTAAAATACCTCCTCCATTCCATCGAAGAGAATGGACTGCAATCACTCTGGTTGAAGCACATCCCGACCCGAAGTAACACGCAAGTAGTGGCCCCGGCTGCCACTCGTTACGCCGGTCTCACGTTTTCGCCCGAAGGCAATTACATCTACTTTGTGCGCCGTGACGAAGCTGAACACACCATCGCCCTGCTGTACCGCGCGCCCATGCTGGGCGGCACGCCACAAGTGCTGATTCGCGACGTGGACAGCCCGGTCACGTTTTCGCCCGACGGGCAGCGCTTTGCCTATTTGCGCGAGCGGCACGATTCGCCCTTCTTCGATTTGCTGATTGCCCGAAGCGACGGTGCGGAAGAGCGCGCCATCTTCCGCAACAAGCCCCTGGCCACCGACAGCGCCGTGCCCGCATGGTCCCCGGACGGCAAGACCATCGTGATCCCCATTGTTCAGCCCACGCACGACGCGCTCGGCGGCTTCCTTGCCGTGGACATTGCGTCCGGAAAGGAACAGACTCTGGCAGTCGCGCGCGATCGCATCTACTACGAACCAGTATGGTTTCCTGACGGTCGTGGAATTATTCTGCCCGTGATGTCGGAACCGAGTCACCTTCAAGTGCAACTGGCCTATCTCAGGTTTCCCCAGGGCGAGCTTCGCGTGCTCACTACGGACACAAACACGTACATCCATCCAAGCCTTTCTTCCGATGGCCGCGCGCTGGTTGCCACTCAAAGCCAGTACAAGAATGAATTCTCTGTGGCGCCGGCTTCATCGCCGGACGAATGGCATCCCCTGACGCTCTCCTCCCGCCGAACCGTGTGGCGTTGGGATTGGACGGCGGATGGACGGTTGCTTTTGCCTCAAGGAGGAGAGATTCGAATCGTCAACCCGGGCGGAGGCGAAACAATTTTGTATTCCGACGCGAAGCACACCCCGGATCAAGTGGCGTCCTGCGCAGGCGGACGGGTCGTCGTGTTTCGCGAGGTCGGGAAGAGTGGTAGCGCCGCAGCGAATCTGTGGCGGATGGAAATACGCGGTTCGAATCCCGCGCAATTGACGTTCGGATTGAACGAAGCCGAACCCAAGTGTGCGGGCGAAGGAAAGTGGGTTTATTACATCGACCACGCCGACAATCGATTCGTAAAGCGAATACCGCTGGACGGCGGCTCACCTGAGACCGTATTAAAGGCGCCCGTGGGAATTTTTGACTTGTCTCCCGACGGAAAGAGAATCCTGTCTTCCGAAGTTCGGGAGTTCGACCACCGGCTGATGCTGCGGATCGATTCGGTCGAAGACCACACTACACAGTATTACGACCTCGATCAAAGGGCCTTGCCTGGGGTCCAGTTCACACCAGATGGAAAAGGCGTGGTGTTCGCGGTGCGTGAAAAGAATGTCGATAATCTCTGGGCGCAGCGGTTCGGGAGCATTGCCCGCCAGCTCACTCATTTCACCTCGGAACGAATTTCGAGTTACGGGTTCTCGCCGGACGGGACAAAACTCGCCATCCAGCGCGGGCATACCGAAGCCGACGCGGTGCTCTTGCGCGACCTTTCCCGCTGAAAACAGCTAAGAGACAAACGCCGGATCACCCACGAAGTGTCGCCGAGTGTGCAGCTAAGCGCTGCCAGGAGACGCGAAACGCCCAACTCGTACATGTGGCAACACAGAGTTCGCCGTTCATCGGTGATCCTGTGAGCGGTCGCCCACTCGGAAACTATCCCAGCGCCTTGCGGCTCCTCCTCTGACACCGGTCGAGGTGGTTGTCACATAGATCCAGCAGGGCTCGAATCAAGACGGTCAGCTGTGGGAAATTTTTCACGGAGTCGCGAGAAGAGCCCGCACCGTTTTCTGGTGGAACGTGGTGTTTTCGAGGCGGCCCGATAGATCCAGCGGGCTCTACTGATGGGCGGCCGCAGGGCTCGGCGGCGCGTTGGCTACGTTGAGTTCCTCGAGGATTTCCTCGGCCTTCTGATTTACCTGCGGGTTTGAATCGTGGAGCGCGCGCTCGGCAACCCACCTCAGTTTGGGGTCCACTGGAAGAGCCTGCAGCGCCAGGAACCTGATATTCATCGAGTCGTCGTTTAGGGCCAGGTCAATCAGAAGCTCCAGGGGAATTCCTACGCCGGAGTACAATGCCCGGTGAAGAGCCCTTATCCGGACTTTCTCATTCTTATCTCTCAATGCCTCCTGGAGCGCATCTGCGGACTGGTCTCCTTTGCGCCGGATCAAGGTCTCGATGGCGCGCGCGCGAACCTCAGGGTCAGGCTCGGCCAGCATTTGCTGAAATTCCTGTGTACTTGCCGCCCAGGTGTCCGGGGGAGTGGGCTTGAATCCCTGGGCGCGAGTCGCGCGATAGACCCAAACCGCTCTCAGGGAGGCAGGCCTCTCCCGCTCCTCGTCCACGCCGTAGAAGAAAAACGCATCGTAGCCTTTTAACATCTGGCGAAGCGCTTCATCCAGGCGATAGTGATGGAACTCGACGGAGAGTTTTTCGTCGCCCAAGCCCTCACTAAGGGCGATATCCACGTTAGCCATGGCTGCAATGCGGTCCAAAATGGAGCGGAGGGTCTGGTTCTGCGCCCGGTAAGTCAGCATGCCGTACTTGAAGGCGCTCTGGAAGGGTTCTGCTTTCGCTTCGCGCCCAACAGGGCTCGCCAAGACCGCCGGGCGTCGCCCCGGAGAGGCCGACGAGTCAGGCCGCGACATCCCGGAGATGCCTATGGCTGCCCGTGGCGCTGGAGCCTGTTGTGGTGTCTCCGTTCGACGCGCGTGGACTGCATTTTTCTCCTGCTTGGCGGGCGCTTGGGGAGCAACCGGGCTGCGGGTCCCACCGCCTGGCGGGATCGAGCCCGCAAACGCCACGGTAAGACTATTCCTTTCGGATTTAACGTCGTACCGTGCATCCGCGGCGGACTCGAGATCAATCACCACCCGCGCCACATCGGGCTTGAGTTGGCCGAGACGAACTCTACGAACGGGCTTCAGAGCGCTCGGAATTAATGTCCGGCTTACAGCCAAGCGCACTCCAGAAAAATCCAGCACCAAGCGTTCCGGGTTGGTCAAACGAAGCGGCTGGCAAGTCAAGCGGCCATTGCCTTCCACGCGTACGATGGCTTGGTCGCCGCGGCTGCGGCCGACCTCGACTTGCGCGATAATCGTGGCTCCGGAGTCGGCACCGGCCGCTTGAAGAGATGATTGCGGGCCCACTCCTGCAAAGCGGTCTGCCGAAGGAGAAAGCTGTTGCTGCGGTTGCGAGAAACCCGCCGCAGTCCCGAGGGCAAGAACAAACACCACGAGAAGAGCTCGGCGACAGAGCATGCCTTTGGTCTTCATGGTTTTTTTCCTAGCGGAGTTTATAGAAGTGCTTCAGAAAACCCCGACTCCACCCGCCCACTATTTACCATAAACCGCAGCGCTGATTCCAGTGAGAAGTGGATGCAAGGGCATGAAGGGGCCTGGCACCGCTGTTGCCCCAATCCTGCTCGCTAGTGTCTGCGCACGACCGCAATACCGATAGCAGTCGATGCACTGAAGAAGCGAGGATAAAAGAGAGCCGACCCCACCCTCGCTGCGCGAGGATGGGGCACCCGCTAACCTGTTCGGCCAACTGGGATTCCGTTGAGACACCGAGCCTTTCACTCTGATCTTCGTGAAGGTTGGTCAGCACAGAAGCTCCGCGAGAAGAGACTTCCAGCTTTCGCGCTCGCGGGCGGGATCGACCAGCGGCTTCAACCCTTCGCACCATTCTTTGAGTTCGCGGTAGAACTCGGCATCCGACTCGGCGCGCAACAGCAGGTCTCGCAGCGCCTCCGTGTCGCCGACCGGAAAATAACCGGGATAGCTTGGGCCAAGGAGCCCAATCGATCCCGCGATGCGGGACGAGATCACAGGCACCGAAACCGCCAGGGCTTCCGAGATAACGTTGGCGCCACCTTCCAGCCGAGAGGTGAGAGCGAGCAAGCGCGAACCCGCGAGCAGCCGGAGCGCCGCGGAGTGTTGCAGGTCGCCGAGCCAGAGGTAACGCGGGTTGCGAGCTTCCTCGGCCCGCGCCTCCGCGGCCATATCCTGGCTCATAGCCGCTCCCGCGTGCACAACCTGGATGCGAGAGGATTGCGGCAGCGTGCGCGCGGCGAACGCGGTTTGCAGCGGGTCCTTTACCGGTCGCAGGTGGGCGAGCACGCAAACCTGGAAGGTACTTTGCTCCGGCGGGATATAGTGACGTGGCGGAGCTGCCGATTGATAGATCACCCGGACCTTATCCCGCGCGTATTCGGGAAGCGCTTCGGTTGCAAGCGGCTGGAGAGCCACTAGCCGGGACGCCAGTCCAAGCGCCGTTCTTGCTTCCGCGCTGGTTTCGAGGTCGGCGTAGAGGTCGGTGCCGGTCAGAGCGAGGATGAGTGGCGCATCGGCGCGCGCGCAACGGAAGCGCTCAATCGAGGCGAAACTCCGGCGCGCATGGAGCGCGACCAACAGGTCGCACTCTTCGCCCTTCCACTCCTGTGCGACATCCACCTCATGGCCAAGCTCGCGCAGGATGCGCGCCCAGCGCAACGCGGTGGTCCGGTTCCCATGGTGGGACCCCGGGGCCGCCGGGGTGACGAGGTGGATTCTCACGAAGGGGAAAAGACCTCGCTAGATGCTTCTGCACGTGCGAAATCCGGCCCAAACATCCCGCCGATGCGGCGGATAGAAATTGCGCCAAGTATTTCGCAGGAGCCGAGGCTGCGTCGTCCAGGCGCCGCCGCGCAGGACTTTGTGCGTGCCAAACCACGGCTGGGAGTATTCCTTATAGGGATCAATCACAAATCCCGGATACGGGCCGAAATCGCTGCTCGTCCACTCCCAGACGTTACCGATCATCTGGCGGCAGCCGAAGGCGCTATCGCCCTCAGCACACTTGCTCACATCCACCGTTCCCAGCGCGCGCCAGCCCAAGTTGGCGCGATCCGGGGTTGGTGGATCGTCTCCCCACGGGAAGCGATGCTTGACCTGGGCAAGCCCTCCGCCGGCCGCGGGCTCGGCGGAGGCTGCGACCTCCCATTCCGCCTCGTTCGGAAGCCGCCGGCCCGCCCAACGGCAGTAGGCTTCCGCTTCCCACCAGTTGACGTGGAGCACAGGGCGATGCGGCTCCAGCGCTACCCAGCAGTTGAAATCGCGCCGCAGCCACCTGCCGGAGCCCTCCCGCTTCCAATATACCGGATGTTCGGCGGCCGCGCTCTCCCGCCAGCGCCAGCCTTCCTTGCTCCAGAGTTCGCGACGCTGATAGCCCTGATCCTCAACGAAGGCCGCAAACTCCGCTTGTGTGACCGCTGCCCGCGCAATCGCGAATGGCTTGACGTCGATCGGGTGCGCCCACTTCTCGTTGTCAAAGACAAACGGTTCCCCGGGCAAGGCTCCCAGTAGAAAGCGACCGCCGGGGATCTCTGCGTCGCCGGGAAACGGACCGCCCCGCTGGGCTGCCCTGGTGACATGAGCCTGCCATGCCCGCTCACCGTTGATTGAAAATGTAGGCGACGGATAGGCCAGCGTCTGCCGCGTGTAGGTGAACGCCTCGGTGTGCATGTCCTCGTGGAACACTGATAGGCGGATGAAGTAAAGCTCTTTGTCGCCTGGCTTGCCCTGCTCGATCCGCCCGATCACGCGGTCGCGGACCGCGCGCATGTAGGCAAGCGTTCCTTCCCGGGAGGGAAGCGGCAGGTCCCAGCGAGTGTCGTGCGGGATGGCGGCCGAATCGTACAGCGAGTCCCCATCGGCACGGAGCGGGCGCTGGCCAGCCGCGCCGCGGAGCACCCATTTCTCTTGGAACCAAGCCACGTGTCCGATTTCCCAGAGGAACGGGTTGATGACGGCCAGCTTTGGTCCCATCAACTGCTCGTCTGTTAGATCGGCTACCAGCTCGATCGTGCGCTCCCGCGCGTCTCGGACCCACGCGACCAGTTCGCCAGTGTTCATGACGGGAGCGGCATTCTAACCGAGAGCTGCGGTCGTCAGCAACGCCTGGGGAGGGAGACAATCCTGAGGTAGCTTACTTTAGGTTGCTTCCGGGAGGCTCAGTAGTATTGGTGACGAGCTCGACCAACCATCCTTCGAGCACCGCCTGCTGGTCAGGTGTTGGGTTGAGGAAGGAAATGCCCATCCCGATCCCCTCCAGGGAATAGATGACCTTCGCCTGTGTCTTGAAGGCACCGTTGCCTCTGAGCAGCTGCAAGTGGATCCGCGCTCCCGCCAGGAATGGGCGCCCCGTGTCGATGCGGCAGCCTTTGAGGCTCAGTTCAGAAGCTCGCGCCCAGAGTTTAATCTCCGAACCTGACTCGGTGACCTCCGCCGTAGCGACGAAGGGATAGCGCGCGACGCTGCGGCGTTCAGTATGCCCGGAGTCCCGCGCGCCAGACGTAACACCCGTCGCGGTCTGTTGGGAAGGATTATCGGGCATCATTTGCCCCAGGGCGCGCTGGATCGAATCGGGTTGAGCAAGGGGAACGGGCGGGAGACAACTTTCACTCGGGTGTGGTGTTTACCGGGGATGGATCGGGTGCCCGCCCTGTTCCCCTCTGCCTCCTTTAACGTGCCTTAGTCTGTATCTCCGCGCGATGCGGTGGCAACGGCGAGATTCACTTCGTGTGTCTGTGCTGATAACAGAGGAAGTGCCAACAACAGGGAATCACAATGTGCGCGAACCCTGCGGAGCACGCGTCGCACACCTTGAGCACCGCGGCTCTACCCCCGGAGCGCAAGGCACCCGAGCCGATCGCTCGCCGTCTCCGGCTTCGCTCAAACACCTTTCGCTCAGCGGAGCGACATTCAGTACAATGCGCGGCCAGAGGCATAGTTGGCCACTGAACCCATCGCCGCCGCGTCAACCTCTCCACGCCGCGCCACACGCAAGCTAATTGGCTTCGACTGGCCGGCTCAGCTTACCCTGGCCGAGCGGAGGTCGCTGGTGGCCGGCGGGCTCGGCTGGATGCTCGACGCCATGGACGTCATGCTTCTCTCCATGGTCCTCCCCTACGTAATGCGCGAGCTCGGCATTCGCGCGGACCGCGGCGGCCTGTTGGGCCTTCTGACCCTCGGCTCGTCAGCGGTAGGTGGGGCTCTATTTGGCTTCATCGCCGACCGCATTGGACGCACGCGAGCGCTAATGGCTTCGATCCTGGTCTATTCGTTAGCGAGTGGCGCCTGCGGTTTCTCCACGACGTTCTGGGAACTCGCGGCGTTCCGCATCATTCTCGGCCTCGGGATGGGCGGCGAATGGACCACCGGAGCCGCGCTGATCGCCGAGACCTGGCCGGCCGAGCACCGCGGCAAAGCGCTGGGCCTGATGCAGTCCACCTGGGCCATCGGCGAGATGATTGCAGCGGGCCTAACCTTCCTGGTCTTGCCGCGGTTTGGCTGGCGCGCCGTCTTTTTCGCCGGGGTGCTTCCGGCGTTGCTCTGTTTTTGGATTCGCCGGGGCGTGCCTGAATCACACCTCTGGCTCACGCGTGGAAAAAAACAGCAGGCAGGCTCGCTGCGCCTGCTGTGGCGCCAAGACATCCGCTGGCCCGGCCTCCTCGCCACGGTGATGAACGCTTTCTCAATGTTCGCCTACTGGGGACTCTTCTACTGGATCGCCACCTACCTTTCGAACCCAATCAGCCAGGGCGGCCGCGGCCTGAATATCGCAAAAACCACTGTGTGGCTGATCGTCATGGGCGTGGGAAAATGGTTTGGCTATACGCTCTTCGGTTTTGTGGCTGACGTGCTCGGCCGCCGCAAGACCTACGCCACCTACCTGCTGTTAGCCGCAGTCCTCGTGGCCGCGTACGGTTTAGCGACAAACCCCGCCTGGCTGCTGACCCTGGGACCGCTGGTGGCGTTCTTCGGCACGGGGTACTTTTCCGGCTACGGCGCCATTGCCTCGGAACTCTTTCCGACCACAATCCGCGCCACGGCCATGGGCTTGAGCTACAACATCGGGCGCGGGCTTTCAGCTCTAGCGCCGTTTGCCGTGGGCGCCCTGGCGATCCACTATGGACTTGGAAGAGCATTCTTCCTTCCGGCCGCGGCCTTCTTCGTTGCCGCACTTCTGGCCCTCGCCCTGCCCGAAACCAAAGGCAAACAGCTGGATTGAAGGCCTGCTCGTGGAGGGACTATCCGCAGAGCGTCCCGCCGCTGTTATCAGCCCAAGCACATGAGAGCGGCTAACTGTTGCCACTGCGCTCACGCGGAGATACAAACTGAAGCATGTCGATGAAGCCAGTTGAGGAGCCGTTATGAACTTCCGTCGTTCGCTTCAGATTTCTCTGGCGGGGATTCTGCTCGTACTGGGCAGCCTTGCCGGTTGTTCTCACAGCCGCACCGACGTGCAGATTGCAAATGAGGTCCAGGGCAAAATCTATGCGGACCCCAATGTTCCCAGCAGGAAAATTGCAGTGCAGTCCAACAATGGCGTGGTGACACTTTCAGGCATCGTGGACAACGAAACAGAACGCACTGCGGCAGCGAGCGATGCCACGCAAGTCGACGGTGTCAAAACCGTGGTGAACAATCTGCAGGTCTTTTCCGCTGCGGCAGCCGGGCCGACTGAACCGTACTCTGCGCCTCACAAGAGGCCCAGCACATCTGGTTCCACCGGAGGCTTGGCTTCGCCGGCAGTGGCGATTCCGGAAGGAACGCGACTCTCCATTCGCATGATCGACTCGGTTGATTCGGAGAAGAACAAGCCCGGCGATGTGTTCCGCGCGACGCTGGAATCTCCCATTGTAGTGGACGACCAAGTTGTTGTGCCGAAGGATGCCGACGTCGAAGGTCGGGTGGTGGAGGTAAAGAGCGCGGGGCACTTTACCGGTCGCTCGGATCTGGGCTTGGAACTCACGAAGCTGATTGTGAACGGAAGATCGTATAAGTTGCAGACCGAGGAATACGTGCGTCAGGGATCCTCGCGAGGCAAGCGTACGGCTGAAACCGTTGGAGGCGGCGCGGCGGTCGGCGCCATCATCGGCGCAGTGGCCGGGGGCGGTAAAGGAGCAGCCATCGGTGCGGCAACGGGAGCCGGTGCAGGGACCGCCGTTCAGGCTGTGACCAAAGGCCAGCAGATTCGTGTGCCTTCGGAAGCGGTGCTGGAGTTCCAGCTCAGAGCCCCTGTGAAAGTCTCGCCCACGGCGACGAAGCGGAATCGCCGGAAACTTGAATAGGCGCCGCGCTGAATTGAAGTAACAGCCGACGATAGTGCTATGGCGGGATCGTGCGGCATCCGCCCGCTGGCACGCCTGCTCCACCCTTTTAAGAAGCAGGATCGCTGACAAACTCGAGATTGCGTGCGTGGTTGTAACGCACGAGAAAACAAAAAGGCTTCCGGTTGGCAGACCACGACGCTCCAAACGAGAACCGTTAACAAAGCTAACAGTTGTGAGCGGCTGCGCCATAGTTGACGTCCGTTGGCGACCGTCATGGCCATCCCTTCGCCTGAAGGCGTGAGGTGACAAGGTGCGGCTCTGCGTTCTTTCTCCGACCAGGTTCTTGTCGCCGCTCTGCTGGTGCCGTTTCAACCATTTGGAGCTATCCCCCAGAATGGGAGGCGCCATTTGGCGAAGTCGCCCGCTTAGCCACTCTAGAACCGCATCATCCTAATCAGCAAACCGGCGAGGCCCCCGCCAATGAGCGGACCAACCACAGGGACTGCGGCATAAGCCCAGTCGGATTTGCCTTTGCCCGCGACCGGCAGAATCGCATGGGCGATCCGAGGCGCCAGGTCGCGCGCGGGATTGATTGCATATCCAGTGGTCCCGCCAAGTGAAAGGCCGATTCCCCAGACCAGGCTGGCAACAAGATACGCGCCGAGTCCGGAAGGTAATCCGGCGGCGGAGGATACAGCCTTGGAGAAGATGGCGGCGACTACGAACACGAGAACGAGCGTTCCAATGATTTCGCTGACCAGATTCGCAATGCGATTGCGAATCGCGGGCGCCGTACAAAACACGGCCAACTTCAAAGAAGGCTCCGGGGTTTCCTTCCAATGAGGGAGAAAGTGCAGCCAGACAACAACTGCTCCGAGGAATGCTCCCAGCATCTGAGCGGTGATGTAGGGAATTACCTTGGAGTAGTTTTCTGTCACGACGGCAAAGCCGATCGTCACGGCGGGATTGATATGTGCATCGTTGCTCCCGCACGCTACCGCCGTAAAGATGCCTGCCAGGACTGCGAAGCACCAGCCGCTCGTAATGACCATCCAGCCGGCGCCCTCCGCTTTCGAGCGTTTCAACAGAACGTTCGCAACGACGCCGTCTCCCAGAAGAATCAAAATCAAAGTGCCCATAAACTCGCCGACAAATGGTGAATGCATTTGAGTATCCTTTCTTCGTTCGATCAATCCGCCCGAAGAGTTTAGCTTCCCGCAGGAATCGGATCCAACCAGTCAAATGAGCGGGTCACCGCTTTCCTCACATTCGATACGCTTCTTCTCGCACCGCCTCTTCCATAGTCCACTTCCAGGCACGATCACTGCCTAGTGCGTACGTAGTTGGTCAGTGTCCTTGAAGAATCCAACTGCCAGGCCTGCCGAGTATGATGCACCCAGAGCCCATGTGACCTTTGCACGCAAACCGAAGACAGCGGCGTTCGGAGTCTGGGGAATGGCCGTTTTGAAGCAACAGGGCCTAAACCCTCCGAGACGCTCCAAACAGGAACCGAGCTGGGTTTTATCGGCAAGTATTTGCATACCCTTCTCCACAAAAAAACTGGAAACCAAAGTGATCAGAGATAGAAGCTAAGGCACGCCAAGCGAAGCGGCAGACTAGAAGCTATCTCATAAATCACACTAAGGCCAGATGGAGATTGTAGATGACCGGGCTTGGGTTGAAATTGCCACATGGACCTCACCGACGCCCAATGGGCGGTTTTGCAGCCTTTCCTTCACCCGAAACCAGTTCGGAAGCGAGGGCGACCATGGCAAGATGCCCGCGCCGTGTTCAACGGGATTCTTTGGGTGCTGCGCACCGGCGCTCCCTGGCACGATCTGCCCGACCGCTATCCGCCCTATCAAACTTGCCATCGCCGCTTCCAGCAGTGGCAGCGCGACGGGACCCTGACGCGACTCTTGCACGCCCTCGCAGAAGACCTGCGGGCCCGCGGCAAACTGGATTTGTCGGAGACCTTCATCGACGCCAGCTTCAGTTCGGCGAAAAAAGGGGCACTGCTGTCGGCCCGACTCGCCGAGGAAAAGGCAGTAAAATCATGGCGATCGCAGACGGCCATGGTTTTCCTGTCGCCTGCGACGTTGCCAGCGCTTCGCCGCATGAAACGAAACTCGTCGAAGGCACCCTCCAACACCGTTTCACCCGTGCTTGGCCGGAACGAATGATCGGCGATACGGCCTACGACAGCGACCCCTTGGACCGCCAACTGTGGCGCGAGCACCGCATTCGCATGATCGCGCCCAACCGCCCCAACCGCCTGAATCTGACCCAGGACCGTCGCGAGTTGCGCCGTTACTGTCGTCGCTGGAAAATCGAACGCCTTTTCGCTTGGCTGCATAACTTCCGTCGGCTCGTAACTCGCTGGGAGTTCTACGAAGCCAACTTCCTCGGGATGCTCCAACTCGGCTGCCTCATCATCCTCCTGAGGAATTTATGAGATGCGTTCTAGTGTCCTGTAACAGAAATAACTGAAACAAATGGCGAGCCGTATGCGTCTTGCTCTATAAGGAGGGAGCATGCGCACAGGACGCCCCAAGGCCCCGCTGATCTTGAATAGGGAGGAACGACGCGA
>Ga0209055_1000793_pt1 | contig 21599 bp, 32 predicted proteins | sample GraSoiAngelo_110_FD_185875 | JGI IMG/M metagenome (GOLD analysis project Ga0209055, IMG submission 185875) | Grasslands soil microbial communities from the Angelo Coastal Reserve, California, USA - 14_0903_12_30cm (SPAdes) (version 2) | ecosystem: Environmental > Terrestrial > Soil > Grasslands ... | reverse complement strand
ATGAATTTCGTAAGCATAAATTCCTCTTTAAAGTAGCTCGTGATTCAGTCCAGAGATAGGAGGCTCCCTTTTTGCCGAAATCGACAGGCGGGTTCCGTCAACCGCGCCTGCCCCATTGTTTGCGGACCCTGATCCGCTGGCGCACAGTTGAGACCAGCAGGGCAATGCCCGCGACGCAGAGCAGCGTCACTGAGACTGCGAGATATGTTTCTGTCGTGTCCATTAGGCCCACCTCCGTCGGTCAGAATCCGAAGGCCTGCGCATTCTCTGCTCCCTACTGGGCTTTTTCTCGGGCCTCGTTCACCTTCAACGCACGGCCACCCAGGCTGCTGCCAGTGATCGCTGCGGAAGCCTTATCAGCCTCACCCGCATTGGTCATCTCCACGAAGGCGAAGCCCCGCGGGCGTCCCGTTTCCTTGTCGGTAACGATATTGACGCGTTCCACGGCTCCGTGGGTCTCAAACAGGGCTCGCAATTCTCGTTCAGTCGTGCTGAATGCGAGATTGCCAACGTAAAGGTTCTTCATAGTATTTCCTCTTTGTGCCGTGCTGGTCGGGCAATGAAGTTTCGTCGATCGCCGTGATCGAATCGATTTGTGAAACCGACGCCACCACCGGGCCGTCTACGCATTCTCGAACCGCTAGTCCAAAGGCCGGATTTTCCAACCGTGCGAGCAAGTCGCTAACTTGTCTCGCGTCGCGTTCGTTGTCCCATGGACCGTACTGGGGCAGCCTGGTGTCGTAGGGCGGGTCCGGAAACCCGGACTGCTGAATTTGGCATATGCACCACTTCTTGTGGTCGGCCTGTGCTGACATAACCACTCCGATCACTGCGAACTGGAGTGTCTCAAGTCTTGGCCCACTCCGCCGCGCTCTGCGCAGCCCGCCGTGCATGGGGATGATTGAGACTGAACCCTTTCTGAATGTGACGCGAGTGCGCTGAAACCACCACGTAGGGGATGCCGAGGAGGTCGCGGGCTGAGATGCCCGTCACTTCCAGGCAGTTGAAGTCCTCGGCGCGTACCTTCGAGAAGATACGCTGCAAGGCAGCGCGCAGACTGCCCGCCCGAATGGATCCGAAAGCACTCGCCTGGACTTCGGGCGCCATGAAGAAAGAGTTCCAGCCTGCGGCCCGAACCTTGCGATCGAGCGAAAAACCGTTGACCGCGCGAACCACGCTCCAGTTCTGCGAGTAGGAATCGCTCTCCAACCCCAGGCGCTCGCTCATGAACGGCTGCTCCTTGATCAGAATCGAGCCGATTTGAATACTTGAGGGCATTTTCTCTCCGTGTGTAAGAACGAACCGGGATCGATCCGGAGACGGCTCCGGAGCCGTCCCCCAACTGATCGAGGAACCTTTCAGGCTGCCACCACCGCGGCCTTATGCAGGGTCGAGCTGAGGACGTCGGAAACGCGCAGTTTGGGACTTCCGTCGAGAAATCTTTCCAGGCTTTTCAGAACTTCCGGATAGCCGGAAGTGTTGTAGGCCTCCGCATTTTCCTTGGTGTCCCACAGACTGATCGCGATCACGTCGGTTCCGCCCGGCATGGCAAATGTGATTTCGTCCTGAAACCCTTTTTGCCTGCGCAGGATAGGAAGCACGTTGGTTTCAAAGGTCTTGGTGAAATCGCTGAGAGTATTGGGTTTCAGGCGGACAGCTACATTGCGAGCGTACATAGTCAACCTCCACAGATTGATGGGTGTCTAAGAGGGGAAACTTCAGATGTGCTGACTTAGCTCAGGAACCTGAAAGAGCGGAAAAGAGGTGTCTCGCTCACTCTCAAGCCTAGTCTTGGGGGTTAGGGATGTCAAGGGACGTGAGGCTTCGCTTAATCTGCAAACGACTGGGGTAGCCAAGGCTCCTCGCATATGACATTCTGAGGTCATGCCTAAAAGCAAACTGACCGCACGTGAGAAATCCCGCCAGGAACGCGAACGGGCCAAATCCCTCGCAGACCGCTCCCGCCAGCAGATGAAGAGCTCCGCGCAACTGCAGAAGAAATCCCGGCGCGAGGACGTCACTCAGGCTGCGACGCGGATCGCACAAGAAGCTACGGAGAAAACATAGGTTCGGAGTTGGCTGCCCGCCTTGCAGGCCTAAAACTGTTCGCTTTTGACCATTTTTCTGCCTTGGCTGTGCGAATTGGATTCCTCTCTCGGGACTATAATCATTGACGATGAGTCCCACTGCGGCAGCCAAGAAAAGTCGCGCATTCGACCCCGACCGCTTCCTCGCCTCCATTGGCCAAGGCAGGAAGAGCCTCGTGGTTGCCCGGAAGAAAAGGATTTTCACTCAAGGGGACGCGGCTGACGCTGTCTTCTATATTCAGAAAGGCAAAGTGCGGCTCACGGTCGTATCGAAAACCGGCAAAGAAGCCACCATCGGCATATTGAGCGAAGAGAATTTCTTTGGCGAAGGCTCGTTGGCGGGCCAGGCTCTCCGCATGGGATCAGCAGCGGCGGTGACCGACTGCCAAATTCTGCGGATCGAGAAGAAGGCGATGATGGACGCCCTTCACCATGAACACGCTCTCTCCGACATGTTCGTGGCATATTTGCTCGCCCGCAATATCCGGTACGAAGAAGATTTGGTCGACCAATTGTTCAATTCAAGCGAAAAGAGACTGGCCCGGGTCCTTTTGATGCTCGCGCATTTCGGCAAGGAAGGCGTGCCCGAGACCGTGGTTCCGAAGATCAGTCAGGAGACACTGGCGGAGATGGTAGGCACCACTCGTTCCCGAGTCAGCTTTTTCATGAACCGCTTCCGGAAAATGGGTTTTATTGACTATGCCGGAGGAGTCGAAGGCGGGCTACAGGTTCACAGTTCACTACTCAATGTGGTTCTGCATGACTAGCATTTCCCGCTGGAACTTGTGAAGCGAGAGGGCTTGCACCAGTTCTTGCCTGATCCTCTTCCGTTTACACTGCCACTGTTCGAGTTGTTCCGGGGTCGGAGGAAGGTCCGCCAGAGCGCTTTCCATCCTGTTCAGAATCAGCAGTTCCTTAATGAGAGACGTTACTTGGTTTGCATTGACCATCGCCGGCTTCGTCATCAGGTTGCGTGATTGAGCACTTCCTCAACGACCATCGAAGAATGCGACGCGTCTGCGGTGATCTGCTGCTCCCATTCAACTGGTGGAAACTGTCGGGGCATACCGAGCTTTGTCATTTTGGATTGGCGATGACCGCACGACAGGCAAATGGCTCCCACTTGCTGGATATCGGTCTCTTTGGAAATTTCATTCTCGCGGACCGCTAGGGAACCCGCCACGACAGGTCCACTACACCTGTCACAGGAGTAGACGGAGAGATGAAGGTACTGTTTTCTCATCGCTGCACACTCGCGCTTTCCAAAAACTATTGCAGATCCCAACCCGTCGATGATCGAGACTTCTGTTCACACTTGACCAACCAGCCGCAAGGCCTTCGCGCCCTGGCAGCCTAAGCCGGATTGAGAGACTTGCCGCACTCCAGGCAAAACGTCTTGTAGCGAGGCGTGATTAACCCGCAAAACGGGCACATTCTTTGTGAGCGGACTTCCGGGGCCCGTGGCGTCAGTATCGCCAGCAGCCTTCCACACAAGTCTGCAACAAAGGCTAGCCGTTGGCGGATCCGATTGCGCAAGGGACGAAGCACGGGTTGCATCGAATCTACCCTGACTCTTTCTCGCCACTAGTAAGCGACCGGAGACATCGAGGAGCTCCAGGCATTTTGCATCTCTGAACGGTGAATCGTGACATGTCGAGACGGAGGAATTCTGTGCAGGATTGCTCACATTACGTTGAAAACTCTCATGGGTCCCTCTGAACATTCGCACCTCGTCTGCAAAAGTCGGTGGACGTTCTGCACGCGATTATGACTGCGCCGGACAAAGGAATTCCTGAGAAAGTCCTGAGCAATACAAAATGCATTCTGGTCGTGCCAGACTTGATCAAAGGTGGCATCATCATTGGCGGCAAGCACGGACGTGGTGTTGCAACGTGCCGTACGACATGGAGCGTAGAATTCTCATCACGCATCACACCTGCCGCATGCCGTTCCCGCTTGGTTCAATGATGTATTGATTCTTGCTCGCACAAAACCGGCACGTTGCTTCGAGCACTTCCACAGTTTCTTCTACCACTGGCAACTGAAATCCCCGCAAGCATTCGGTGCACATGACTACCACGTACGGCACTCCGTGAGCATCATGGCCGTTGCGCGGGATCCAAGCTGGAGCACACTCTCTCTGATGGGCACTTAGCCTTGCTGCAGAGGTTTGAATCGTAGTCGCGATCGTTGCCAGGAGGTTCGTGAAACCTTGGCCTTTCGCGAAAAAGGCGTCGGCAATCACTCCGGAGGGTACGGCGTCGCTCTGATAGTCACCGCTCATCGCCACAGTCATGATTTGCGGGAAACGCCGGCGGACGACGGAGAGGAACTCATGACCTGACATCTGGGGCATGTTGAGGTCGGAAACGATCAGCTCCGGCAATCTTCGTTTCAAGTGCATGAGGGCAGCAAATCCATCCTTTGCGGTGGAGACATCGTATCCGGCCGAAACTAACAGCAGCTCGAGGCTGTCTCGAATGCTCGACTCGTCGTCAACCACCAGGATCGGATATTTTGAAGGGGTAGACATCGTCCCTCTTTCCAGCCGTGCAGAACTTGTCGCCGCGCCAGATCAATATCTCATTTGGCCAAGCCGGGAGTCTGGTCAAAATTGGACACTAACGTTCTAGATACTTCCTGGTTAGATGGCAAAAGCGGAGCGGTGAGGCGGCTACCCCACGATTCTTCCTACAACTACTTACATGTGAAGGAGTATCGAGTGAGCGTCCGGCGCCCTAGGACGTGCTGCCCAGCTATGTTGCGAATGGTGTGCTCATCTTCATAGTTGTCCACCGGCGGTGCGAAGTTGGTGGTCGTCAACGCCTCTTCTGGACCTTCTGGGCTATACGATTCCCGAAAAGACGATTCATAAGGCTCATCCGGTCTTGCATCGTAGAAAATTCACGCAAGGGTTCCCAACGGGTCAATAGTGTCATACGGAGCTCCTCCTTCAGAGGGAAAGGTAAGGGGCAAACTTCAGATGGGCTGACTTAGTTCAGGAGATCTGAAAGGGTAAGAAAGAAATGGCTTAGTCAATAACAGTGCTAGGCGCATCCACTGCCATTGTCAAGCTGCCTGCCGCATTAAGATTCACAGAAAGGTCGGGTCTCGATATGGTTCTTGTGCCGGCGTGGTATTTCCGCTCAACACAACGTCCCTGCGCCTATCTGAATTGCTGAATTGGGTCACTCCTAGCGACGGGGAACTATTCTGCCGGAATGCCCGTATAACGGAGTGTGCAGCTTGAAGAACAACTCGACTCCGGAACATTGGAACGTTTGGAGAAGCAGAGTCGCCTCCTGCAAAGAATATACCAGGCAGACCTTGCCAAAAGCCCCACCAGCCGTGCCGCAGGAACGTCCCGCAGCAAATATGATCGCGCTTCGTCATACGATTGAGCTGATGTACGGAGAAAGCGCGTTGAAGCCTGAGAGTTGGGATGGACACGCTTGAGGTTCGGGCGTATGGTTGAGGGTGAGTGAGTCCTCCTTTCCTCTTTCAGATTCTCTGAACTAAGTCAGCTCATCTGAAGTACGCTCCTCTTAGCCGTAACACCAAAGGATGTCCTAATGATCAATCCCAAGGCCAGCAAGCAGCCAAAGCCCAATACTTTTGTCGACCCGAAAAGGTCCTCTGGCAAGATGGCGATTATGCCAGATACCATTCACTCACAAGAAATGATAAGAGCGCGGGCGTATGAGCTGTATGAGAGCCGTGGTCGCGAGCCCGGCCAAGACGAACAGGACTGGTTCCGAGCCGAGCACGAGATCCTCAATCAGGTGTGATAAACAGAAAGGATATCCCGCAACTCGTGGGCCTGCCAGGCGGAGGGATAGCCACGAATTGCCCAATCTGCAAGGGTCTTGAAGGAGCTTCCGAGTCTAGGCTCAGCGAATACGTCAAGGCCCGTTCGGCTGCGTATTACCAGGTCAGTACGGAACTCGCGGCCTATAAGAATGTCGAAATGGAGCGCGCGAAGAGCGAATTGGAAGAGCATCGGCTTGTGTGCGTCTGCGCATCTAAATCGAGACAGTCAGGCCCCAATCATCTAGGAAAGCCGAAGGAATTTAAGTGGCAAAGAAACGAGGCAATCCGAACTGGGGAAAGCCGGAACTGAATACCGTTCCCTACACGGGCGCCACCTCATTCGAAGAGGTCGCCAAGCGGCTATGCCTGTCCCCTCAGCAGTATGGCAATTCGGCCCAGCTCAGGGATTGGGTCCAAAAGAACAAGGATCACAAATACGTGCCACCCGGTTTGCTCGAATTATGGGGTTTAGAAGTCAAAGGATAGTCGTGATGTTCCCGATGCGAACGTGGACCTGGTCAATTGTGCACAGTTACGGACTAGCCGCTGCTGTAGGCTGGTTTCGATCAAAGCTACCGACCGAGGCGGCGGTGGGGATACCGTTGTCACGGCCGGCATCTTGATCGGGGAGGAACTATGCGACCATTCGTCCCCTGGTCGGGTTGTTTCTCAAGGGTGCTATTGAAGTTCACACCACGAGCATCGGGACTGACTGGTAACAGGAAACCCAATGCTCGTGAGTGTGCGTTCCACCCGTCATAGTTTTTGTCCTCGGTGGGTGAGAAGCCGACCAGCAATACCGTCCACCGGCCTACAGTTGGTGCGGGGAAAAAAGGGCGGCGGCCCGATTCCTACTGAATCAAGATGTGGAGTCTCACCCAAGGCGCTCCATAGTTCCCAGTCTGGATCCCGGAGCGCGGCCGCGATTTCAGAAATGATCGTTGGTTTCAGTGATCGCAGCTTTCCGTCACAATTCTCAGGAATCGCCAATTCATGATCACTGCTTCGACCAATGTCCAACGCACGGGCACGATCCTCCGACCTGACCAGTCCCGCGTTCTTCTGCGCCCGTTCAGACCGGAGACTCCCGAGCGAGCTAGCAGAATTATCGCCAGAATCATGTCGCTCCCGGAGAGCCAAGTGGGGCCACTTCTGGAGGAAGTATCCGCTGAATTCTCGCGACGACACCAGGAAATCCACAGATCCTTTTTGGAACGGTTCGAACAGGTCCGCGACCTCGTATTGACCGATGAGGAAATTTCCGAACAGAGACAACTGTTGATCGGTTCCTATTTCGTTTGCGAATTCTCCTTGGAATCTGCAGCCCTGTTCAATCCGTCCATCGTCCCGCACCCTGACCAATCCGAGCTTCCTCCCGGCGCTTTGCGTTTTATCCTCAGCTTGCGCGCCACCGGGGAGGGACACATTTCCTCCATCACTTTTCGGACGGGTATCATCCACTCTGACAACCGGATCGAGGTCCAACCCCCAACCGGCTTCCTCACGGAGCCGCGTCAAATCCCGAATCCTCATTACGAGAAGGCGCTCTTCGAGCGGAAGCTCTTTGAGCTGGGATTGACCAGCGGATTCACCCGCCGGATTATGGACAAGTATGGGGAACGGTTTTCACTGGAAGAACTGCGCGCCCATCTCGAAGTCGAAATGAAGCAGTCGCGCTTGTCGGATCAGGAAGCGATCCGGGGAATTTTGATGCTGGCCCAGTCCAATTACGAGGTTCAGTTTCAACCCCAACAGCCGTTGTCTGAGCGCATTCTTTTTCCCGCCACGCCGTCGCAACGCAACGGCATCGAAGACGCCCGGTTCGTCCGTTTTCAGAACGATGACGGCAGCTATGTCTATTACGCCACCTTCACAGCCTTCGATGGCAAGGTGATTTTTCCAGAACTGGTGGAGACCTCTGACTTCCTCCTGTTTCGGTTCATCACTCTGAATGGTCCGGCAGCCAAGAACAAAGGCATGGCTCTCTTCCCCCGGAAAATCAATGGCCTCTATGCGATGCTCTCCCGCCAGGATAATGAGAACATCTACTTCATGCTTTCTGACAATGTGCACTTCTGGTATGAAAGCAAGGCTCTCCTTAAGCCAATGTTCCCCTGGGAACTGGTCCAGCTGGGGAACTGTGGGTCCCCCATTGAGACCGAAGCAGGCTGGCTAGTCCTAAGCCACGGAGTCGGCCCCTTGCGAACGTACTGCATCGGTGCATTCCTCCTCGATCACGACAATCCTGGCAAAGTGATCGGCCGCCTCCGCGAGCCGTTGCTCAAACCGGACCAAAAGGAGCGTAAAGGCTACGTGCCGAACGTCGTCTATACCTGTGGCGCTCTCCTTCACAACGACGAACTGATCATTCCCTATGGCATGGCCGATCATGCCACCGGTTTCGCTACCGTTCCCCTCACTGAAGTGCTGGCGGCCATGCAATAAGAAAGTGTCGTCGAACAGCATGAGAGTGCCCAACAAACGAGTGGCTATCCTGTCGCCGATCGCCTGGCGAACACCTCCACGGCAATACGGCGCATGGGAGACAGTGGCGAGCAACGTCACCGAAGGGCTCGTGGCTCGTGGCTGGGATGTGACGTTGTTCGCCAGCAGGGATTCTGTGACCCGCGCTCGCCTGCATGCCGTGGTGGACAAAGGTTATGAAGAAGATGCGACCGTCGATCCCAAAGTAGTCGAATACCTTCACATCTCGGAAGCGTTCGAGCACGCTGGTGAGTTTGATCTCCTCCACAGCCACTACGACTTCATGGCTTTGACCTACACTCGGCTGATAAGAACACCGGTTCTGACTACCATCCACGGATTCTCGTCACCCAAAATCATGCCCATTTATCATAAGTATGGTGACGGATACTTCGTTTCCGTCAGCGACTCCGACCGAGCCACAGGGCTGAATTACTTAGCGACCGTCTACAACGGCATTGATCTCTCGTTGTATCCCCTTCAGGACTCCGGCGGCCAAGACTTGATTTTCCTGGGCCGGATCCACCCGGATAAGGGTGTTCATCTAGCTATCGAGGTTGCTCGTCTGAGCGGAATGCGTTTGATCATCGCAGGTATCGTTCAGGATGAGACCTATTTCCGGGAGCAGATCCAACCCCATCTCGACGATCAAAACATCCTCTATATCGGACCGGTGGACGTGAAGGGCAAGAACGAACTGTTTGCTCGAGCCCGGGCTCTCCTGCACCTGAATACCATTCCAGAGCGATTCGGACTTGTCCTGGTCGAAGCGAATGCCGCCGGTGTGCCCGTCATCGCAATGGATCTCGGCTCTTGCCGCGAGGTGATTAAGGATGGGGAGACCGGCTTTCTGGTTGCCAACGTCGCTGAGGCAGTTCGGGTCTTGGAGCGAATTTTGGAAATCGATCGACGGGCCTGCCGCGGCCGTGTCCAACAACACTTTTCGATCGACACCATGGTGGAGGGATACGAGCGGGTTTACTCAACGATTTTTGATCTGGAGGCGAGGAGCCGATCATGAAGCCGGACATTGTCAGGCGCTACAGCAATAATCCTATCCTGACCAAGGCAGAGATCCCTTATCCAGTGGAAACGGTTCACAACGCGGGGGTCGTGAAGCACGGGAACGAATACATTATGCTTTTCCGCTCCCATCTCCGCACCGGGCGCTCCATCATTGGTTTGGCACGCAGTCCCGACGGATTCCGCTTCACTGCCGATCCACAGCCGTTTCTGACTCCTGCCCGGGGCGGTCCTTTTGCCGCCTATGAAGAATTCGGAGTCGAGGACCCACGCGTAACCCTGCTGGAAGGGGAATACATCATCACCTACAGCGCTTACTCGCGAAATGGAGTCCGGATCGCCCTGGCCAAGACGAAGGACTTCAGTCAGGTGGAAAGAGTCTCCCTAATCACTGAGGCAGATTATCGCAATGTGGTAATTTTTCCCGAAAAGTTTGATGGGCTCTATGCCCGGCTTGATCGTCCCCATTCGGAAATCGCCCCCTGGTCAATCTGGATTTCCTACTCTCCGGATCTACGCTATTGGGGACAGTCCCAGCTGATCATGAGGCCTGAGCAATATCACTGGGATGAAATGAAGATCGGTCCCGGCGCGCCGCCGATCAAAACGGAGCAGGGATGGCTTTCCATCTATCACGGAGTTTTCCAAACCATGGATGGATCGGTCTATCGTTTGGGAGTTGCTCTTCATGACCTCAGGGACCCGGCAAAAGTCATCGGAGTAGGCGACGCATGGATTTTGCAACCGGAGGATCCTTGGGAAATAACCGGATATGTCCACAACGTAGTCTTCACGTGTGGCGCTGTTCAGGAGCCCGACGGAACTGCAAAAATCTACTGGGGTGGAGCAGACACGGTCATGTGTATGGGCGAAGCAAATGTCTCCGAACTGGTCGGGCTATGCCTCAACAACGCCAGGCCGGCCAAGTGAGCATGGCATCACGTCAGGAAGCTCTCCGAAGGTGTCTTGTCTAAAAGAGTTGCAAAACGACTCTTGAACTAAGATTTGCGAGAATGCCGGTTTTCAGGAGCACGCAGTGATCACAATTGCACATCTTGTTGGCGAGCACCCAGCTCATTATGTAGCTATGAAAACCAAGAAAGTACCAGCCTTGAAGGTTCGTTGCCCCACCTGTGGGGCTAAGCCAGGAGAGAAGTGTGAACTAAGCACTGGGCTGCCCCGCACAGAGCCGCATAGAGATCGACGCTTAGAGGCTTCCGAAAAGTAAGTGGCCACGCGGTCGAGCCTGCAGTTTGAGACGTTGCGCTGGTGATCGGTCACGGTCACTTTAACCACTTCTGATGGTGACAAGCTGGCGCGATTGCATTTCGCCCACCCGTGCTGGCACGCGTACAGATTGCCCTCCGCATCCGACGGTTTCAAAGATCCGGGGCCTGATTGCCGTGGCGGAGATCGTCGGTGTTCTGCGCGCGGACCGAAAACGTCAATGCCAGCAGGACGATCAAGATGCCAAGAGGTCGGTTCATAAGCCTCCGTGCGGCAGTACACCCAGAGATGTGCGGTGCCGGGCCCGGCGGAAAATTGTCTAGCGTCATCCTACGGAGAGGAACTCGACCGGTCTGATCAAAAGGGCTCACATCGTGATTACGGTCTTTGCGGACAGATTTACAAGATTCTGAGTCGTTTGGAGGGGAGGTGCATCTAACTTGTATCGGCTAAGTTTGGTTCACCCGCAGTTGAAAATCGGTCCGCCAACCAGCGTCACCTCTTCTCACCGGCAGCGACTTTTCTCAGCAGAAAATTAAAATAGAAATAGGAACACAATTGGAAACAGGAACAGTAAAGTGGTTTAACGACGCTAAAGGCTTTGGCTTCATCAGCCGTCAGAATGGCGAAGATGTATTCGTGCATTTCTCGGCGATTCAGGCGGGCGGCTTTCGCAGCCTGCAAGAAGGCCAAACCGTACAGTTCGATGTCACGAAGGGCCCGAAAGGCTTTCAGGCAGAAAACGTAAAACCGGTCTAACTGACCGACGACGGGGTGCTCGGTGTCCGCAGGGACACGGGCACCCATTTTTATTTTGGCTCTAGACTAAGTTCCTTCTTGAACGAAACATCAGACCTGTCCCATCGACTTGGCCCGCGAAACTCATAGTTCTCCTCTCTAAGTGCTCACGATTCATTGATGACCGCCAAGGTTTGCCGCTGTTTCGAGCCCGGATTTGCTCCGCACCAAAACAGCGGCTCTAAGGCCTAGCGCAAGCTTCCGGTGGTCGCGTTGACAGGTGCCCGATGGCTTCACCCGAGACGAGAAGCTCCACTCTACGATTTTGTTGCCGGCCTGCGGAGTTGTCATTAGAGGCTACCGGCGAAGAGCTGCCGAAGCCTTTCGAGGTAAGGGAATTGGTCGCTACGCCCTGTTGGACTAAGTAATCGCGCACCGAGCCAGCGCGGTTCTCGGACAGTTTTTTGTTCATTTCGTCGCCGCCTACGTTGTCCGTGTAGCCACCGACCGCGATGTTGAGGCCAGGGTACGAATGACAGGTGTGAGAGTGGCTGTCTGAGCAAGCTAGCTCACATCTAGCAATCAGAATTGTACGGTTGAGCGGGACTGGGTCAGTTCACCGCTGGCTCAGTGTGCCCAATGCGCTTTCGCGGCGAATCGGTCTCCGCAGCATTTGGACCGACAGAACGCATCAGCTCCCAAGAGTAGGGAAATTCCTGGCCACATTGGAGGCAGACCTGGTACGTTCGTTTCTTGATGGTGACTATGCTGCCCAGTTTGTTGTGGTGACACCCGAAGGCAAACTGGAAAATCCAAAGCAATAGTCTCATAAATCCTCAGCTCGTTGCCGGCGTTCGCAACTTCCGTTCGCATCCAGCCAATCCAGTAGTGAGCGCACGCTTGCGCGAGCCAGCGCGATCGAGCAGTCCGCCGCTCCGTAGTAGAGATTGATGGTGTCGCCATCAGGATTCATCGTGTAACCGCAAGGGAAAACAACATCATCGACGTCGCCGTGGAGTTCGTATTCCGCCTCGGGCCCGAATATCCACGAATCCCCTCGCAACAAGCACTTTTCGGGCTTCTCAAGCTCGAAGAGAGCCAGCCCCAATCGATACAGGCAGCCCGAAGGCGTGTGTCTGACTCCGTGGTAGAACACGAGCCACCCTCGGGGAGTTTCGATGGGAGGCGGCGACAAACCAATTTTGTTCGCGTCCCACCAGGCGCCACGCCGTGCTTCCAGCATGAGCCTGTGCCTGCCCCAATGACGAAGATCAGGAGAATAGGAAATCCACATGTGCGCTCCCAGAGCAGTCATGGGACGATGAATGAGCGCCCAGTACCCATCGATTCTCCGCGGCAGAAGCGCAGTATCTTTGTCATCGGGTGACATGATGACGCCGTAGCGTTCGAAGGTGCGGAAGTCTTTGGTCAGGGCCAAAGACACTCCAGGGCCGCCGCGCGAATAAGAAGTGTATGTGACCACGTATTGCTGCAACTCGGGCACAAACGTGATGCGAGGATCCTCGATACCCCAGATCTCTTCTGGATATTCCCTCGGACAGGACATCAGTGTGGGTTCATTATCAATTTCCCATCTGTCGACACCGTTCCTAGAGCGCGCGGCACAGAGATGCGACAAGCCGCGGCGATCCTCCACGCGGCAAAGCAGTAGCGTAGAGCCATCCGCCAGCAGAGTCGCGCCGGCATTGAAGACGCTATTAATCGGGTAGGGCCAGTCTTTGCTCGTCAGGATGGGGTTTGCCGGATGCCGAAGAAGTAGTGGCTCATAAGTGCTGAGGGTGCTCGAAGGTTTCTGTACGGGAAGGGTCACGATGGGATCTCCGTTTGCCCAGAGCTCTCCAGCGAACGCATCTCCAGGAGTGCCATCAGAAACGATAGGGTCGACTCCGCTCCCTGGTTTTCATTGGGGCGGTCGGGGTGCAGACCATCCCGGCATCCACCCGAGTCGGAGTCATAAAGAGGAACTTGCAGATCGTTGTCGCCAAGGAACCAGTTGAATGCCGACCGGGCTTCCGCGCGCCAGCGGTTGTCACCAGTTACGTGGTACGCCTCGCGACACGCAGAAACCGCACCGGCGGCTTCAATCGGCTGTTGATCGAAACGGGCCTTCTCACCGCCGCGGCGATAAAAGCCTTGTGATCCAATCGGTACAAAGTGGCCGTTGTCTTCGCAGCGCTGCGTGGCCAACAGCCAATCCAACGCTTCGAGTCCGATGGAAACCATGGACTCATCCGAGCACGCCGAGCCTACCAACAGCATGGCCTGGGGCAATCTCGCATTGCCATAGGCGAGCACGTCCTCAAACCACTTCCAGTCCGGACGGCGGATGGACTTGTACATTTCAAGAAGCCGCCCACTGATTACCGAGCGTATTTTCTGCGCGTCGCGATCTCCCGCATAAGAACCGAGGTATGCTTGGATTCCCAGCAGGGTGTAGGCCCAGGCGCGCGGACTGGTGAATTCCACGACCGCAGGAAGCGAGAACTCAAACAGGCGCCCCGCGGCGCTCCTCAAGCCCTGGTCCTGCGACCTTTCCAGAACTGTCCCAAGTGCCCACAATGCACGCCCGTGACAGTCTTCAGAACCTTGGGCTTCATTCCACCGGCGATCGTAGCCGAGGAAGTTTCTGAATCTACCGTTCTCTGGATTAAACGCATGCTCCAGTAAGGATAGATAACGGGAGGAAGTATCAACGGGGGTGCAATCTGGAGTGGCTGAGTGAGACTGATCAAGCAAGCGGTTGCCAGGTTGAGCCAACAGGACTCTGAGAATGAGTGCGCGAGCATTGTCGTCGGTGGTATAGCCCTCTCCATAGTTGGGGACCGTGAAGATTGCGTGCTGCAACACTCCGGTGTCATCTGTCAGGCGGGCCAGGTGACTTAGTTTTATGTCGGGCAGTCGGTTTAGAGCTTTTGGGGTAGCGCCGGCGAGGAACTGTACACGTGGGGCCTGCATGCGGTCACTGCGGACCCGGACAAAGCTTGCCATGTAACCCTGGGCTACTCTTTTCCAGATCATGTCGCGCGCAAACAGATAGGCCCGCTTACGCATGGCGTGGCGAATCGCGGGGGTGTCCAAGAGTTCGATGGTTTTTTGTGCTACAGCGCCGGGACTTTGGAAGGGAACCAGGGCGCCCCTATGGTCGTCCAGCAACTCAATCGCGTGCCAATACGGCGTCGAGATGATCGCCTTGCCGGCGCCGAGTGCATAGGCCAGCGTCCCGGACACGACCTGCGCTTCATGACGGTATGGCGTGATGTAGATGTCCGCCGCGCCGATGAATTCGACCATTTCCTCAGGGCTGACAAAGCGGTTGTGGAAGATGACGTTCGAATCCACGCCGATGTCCTTCGCCAAGTCGTGCAAGTACGTTCGATACTTGTCGCCTTCACGACGCAAAATGTGCGGGTGAGTCGCGCCCGCGACCATGTAGACCACGTTCTTATGCTTCGACAAGATGTCGGGCAGTGCTTGAATAACGTTTTCGATTCCTTTATTGGGCGACAGTAACCCGAACGTCAGGAGTACGGCTTTTCCTTCCACGTGAAAGCGGTCTTTGTAGAAGTTCGGATCCAGGAACGGCAAGTCGGGAACACCGTGGGGAACCATGTCGATCTTGTTGCCGGGAACCTTGTAGATCTCTTGCAGAAACTGGGACGAAAGCTCGCTCATAACAATAAGCCGATCCGACAGCTCTGCGATCTGTTGCATGACCATGAGTTGGTTGGGATCCGGCTCGCGAAGGACGGTGTGGAGGGTAGTGACAACCGGCATCTTCAGGGTGCGCAATAGGCGCAAAATATGACTTCCGGCGGGCCCGCCGAAGATGCCGTACTCGTGCTGCAGGCAGACCATGTCGATATTGTTGAAGTTCAGGAACTGAGCGGCTCGTTCATACGACGAGAGGTCGTCCTGTGCGAGTGACCATCGTACGCGCGCCGGATAGTCATATCCCAGTTGTGTGTCGTTTACAGGCAGCGCCAACAGGCGTGCGGTTCCGCACTCTGCTGAGATTGCGCTGCACAGGTCTGTGGTGAACGTAGCAATTCCGCACTGTCGCGGAAGATAATTCCCGACCACAGCGATTCGGCTGGGTAGCGATGCATTCGCCCGTAATCGCGGGCGAGGTGCGCACACCCCCACACGGGCAAGGGATTGGGGGCTGACGATTTGCAACGTCGCCGTGGAAAGTCCAGCGTTTAGTAATGACATTTGCCCCCTGGCTTCGATGAGGTACGAAAGATGAGAGGGTCTCAGTTAATCCCGAGGGCGACCAACGGCGTTGGCCTGAGACCAGTAAGCTTGCCTAATATGCTTATGATTTCGCTATTGCTAGTATCAACAAAAGAAGACTGAAGGACTGATCAAAATTGACCACTTGTCCTTTTGGGGGAATTGTCGGAGAGCGCCGCAGGAAGCAAATTGCCGGCATTGCGGGCGTTTTCCGAGGTGGAGGTCATTTGAGCCGAAGCGGCCTTCGAGTCAGTTCACCATTCCGTTGTTGGCAAATTCTTGACGGAGGTGTGACAGTCGGAGGGTGACTTACCAGGGTGCATTTTTAACGATTGTTCTTGATAATTTCGGCAAGTGTTAGCGTTAGGCGATTGCTTCGTCGTTCTTCTCCCAACCATTACGATCCATGATCCTTTGAGTTCGAGCGGTGTACAGGTCAATTTGAATCAAACGAATCTCGTCTAACCTGCTATCATGTTCCTAGGGGCGGTTACCACCTTCACCTCTTTCAGGTTTTCTGACCTAAGCCAGTCCATCTGAAGTTTTCTCACCTTAGGCTTTCAGCCAGAGGTCCACACATGCTTTTTGAAGCGAGCTTGCGTAAAGCACGAACGCCAGCCATTTCGTGTTCCTGGGGACAGTGCGGAACTCGGGAAGAAGGGTCGTCTTTGTGAACCCAACCAGTATTGCTCTCGGCATGCTTCTTGTCCTGCTGACTGTCCTGCTTCTCTACAGGATGCGCAAGCTCAAACCACAGATCGCGCGGTATGGAACACAAACCATGTGCCCGTTTTGCGGATTGATCACATCTCGATTGAAGCAATCCTGTATGGAGTGTGGCAAGTCCCTTACAGGCGTCGTGTATTCAACGGGAAGAAAATGAGCCGACACCATGTTCGCCGTCCGTTAACTCCGGCTGGAAAATTGAAAGTAGGTACAAACACATGACAAACACAAAATTTGTGGTGAAAGTGAAACGCGGCGACGCCAATGCACCCATGTACGTGCAGCGGGTTGATCGGACTCCAATCCTGATGACAAGCAACCGAAAGAAGGCGTTGGTGATGGGCAAGTTCATGGCTGAAGATGCTGTGAACTCTCTCCAGACCTCCCGGTGCAATCCCGAGTTAGTCTCCGTGCGGGTGAATGCCTAGAATTCGTGCTTTCGTTGTTTCAGAGCAATTGCGGTCAGTCGCACTTCTGAGAGCGTGGTGCCGTCAAGGGCTTCATATGCAATGTTGTCGTTTAGGCCTTGTCTTCGTAACCCAGAAACGGCAAGACAGAAGCCATCGGACAGGAGCCATCGGACAGGGGTCATTTCAAACCCTATTCGATTCCCGCTCCTCAATGCGTGGGAAGCGCCTCGCGGGCTTCGCGGGGTTGCTGATCAGTTGATGTCTCGCTGCTACCTTCGTGCGGCATGGCGCCCGCGAGCAGAAGAACGGCGCCGCCATACATCAGCGTATCCGCCATGTAGTTAAAGCCAACAAGGCTGGCGCGCTCCACGATTCCAATCGGCAGGTAGACAACCAACTCCACGAAGAGCACAGTCAAGCCGAGCCAGGTCGCGGCTGCGCGGGTTTTCTTGCCCATAAGCAACAGGATTGCCGCTGGTGCATAAGCCACGGCTGCCAGGTATGTCCAGATGGCGTGTCCGTAAATCCACTCGGGAGTCAGCCGGTTCAGCGGAATGCCGGGAACGTAGTTGCCATGCCTGAATTGCTGGAAGCTGTAAAACAGTACGGGAACGGTGATGAAGTATCGCGCAATGGTCGCAAGGATGTGCTTGCAGCGCTCGCGCTCGGTAAAGCTGGCTGCCAGCGCCAGAGCGCCTCCGCTGAAGGATAGTTGCCGCAGCGCGAGCGTTATCGCGAACCGATCTCGCGGATCTTGTGCCCAACCTGGGACGTCCATCAGCACTACGAAGAGGAAGAACGTAAAGGCGAGCAAACTCGCCGACAGACGCGTCTGAATTCTGGTGATCAGGCTGAGCGCAGCCGCGATAAAACAAACACCGACGAAGTACGCCCAAAACTGATGCCACGGAATCCACGCTGGGACCATCGAGGCGATGTTCTTCGCCAGGGTGAAATGTTCGGTGCCGAAGCCCGCGACGGGCGCCGCGTAGAAAAGCGGCCCGAACAGAATCAGCTTATCGAATCCGCGCGCCCTGTGCCAGTCGCCGCGAAGAAAAATCGTGACCAGCCCGATGGCGAGAACCGCTCCAAAGGCAAAATAAGACCATTTCACCTGACTGGGGATTGCGAGGAGAACGATGACTGCCGCCGAATTCAACAAGCTCACGACGACTCCTTTCCGCCTGTTGCGCCCTAGCCTAATCGATTTCTACTTCAATCTGATACAGCAAGGCCACATTTTGCTCCGGCTTGTGGCTCGTCGCCGGCGGTCGATCCTCGACGCACTTAGGATCAAGTCTTGGTGCGATTTTGTCCCTCACCTTCTATGAGAGCCGGGCAGCATGTCGTGACTGCGCACGGCAACAAGTGAGAATGAGAATTCCCGGTTACTTCCCCAGTGCCTTGCGGTTCTCCTTGGCCCAAGCGCTATCTTTTGGCACCGCTTTCAGTGGTGGTCCGCCATGCGTTCCGCAGGCGCACGGCCCTTCCATCTTGGCCTCGGTCATGCAAGGGCAGGATTTTGTCTTCAGGCAGGCACAGACATAGACGACCTTACTCCCGTCCTTGGGAATATCCGGCATGGGTGGATTCTGAGACTGAGCGCCAGACCTGCTGGACGGGATGAGGGCCGACAAGTGAATCTGAATCGATTTGTCATGACGAGGATTATTCCCCAAATTGGGTGCCTGCACAGGAATGGTGAGATTGGACAGGACCAACACACAAGCTAGCTTGGCCTTCGCGACGACCGGAGCAGTGTCGCCGTGAAAAGTGAAATCAGAAAGGTCCACCTGGGGCAAAACGAGGGTCAGCGCGAACAAAAACAGTTCGAAGATAAGCAGGTCCAACGCCACCGCTTCATGAAACCCCCACAATTGCCGGACAAAAACGAATCCAAGCAAGCCGGTATGTCAATAGCGAAGGCAACCATCTTAAAGGGCAAGTCCCGCGATGTAGGGCCGATCGCGGTTTTGCTTGCAGACCAGAAAAAGTCCACGCAAGTGCGGGCGATATTCAACAGCTATGGGATTTGGCGGTTTGGCGTGGGGTGCGTGCTGACGCCTGACGAAACTCAAGTTCTTTACAGTGCAGGTGATCGTCGGTCCGGTAGCCCCGTCAAGAGTCCCACTCTCGTTTGAGAGGAATGATCAACTCTGACTTGCCTGTGGTGCCCCAGAATCCAGTTCAGGCTCTCGGTGGTCAGCTATCTTGTAGCGACCCCCATATGGTCTTACCGGTTGAGACGAACGACAGACCGGGCATGGAGTAGTGTTGCGAACGCTGACGCTCCACTTGCCTACGAACTTGCCGCCACCCTTGCATTCAGACGTAATTTGCACGTGCCTCCAGCTTACGAAGTCGGAATCAGAACGGTTCGAAAGTCTCTAGTCTCTGTATTTTTGGCAGTGCTTACGCAGGGGGATGTTGGATGCTACATAAACGTGGCGATCCGGAGATACAGGGTCCAGATTCACCGGTTCAACAAGAGACCAGCGAGCAGAATTAGGCACAGTGCTGGTAGCAACCAGGAATACCAGTCTCTATCCGGATCAGCCATCTCTCTTCGCCTGCTTGCTCTCAAGGTTCGCCCCCGTCACCGATCAGTCTGAGACCAAGGCCATGGCTGGGACAATGGCTCTGACGTGGTATTACTAAGGTCTAACGGACGTGAGGCGTGCACTCCCAGAAACATTTCGGTTGCGTGTGCAATCGGGAACTTTTCGGCAGACGCTGTGGGACAGGTTGATCTCCGTACGGGCGGCAATTGACCTGTTGGCAAGTCCTTGTCCATTTCTGGCCAACACTTGCTTGGGCCAGCGGCTCAGCAAGGCTTTTTCAAGCTGTCATTGCGGGTCGTGAAGCGTGGTAAAGCTGCCAGGCAAAAGCTCCCAAACCCAAGCATACGATGCCAAAGCGGACCAGCCCGCCAAGATACGGGATGAACCCAACGATGGTGAGGATCAACAGGCCCAACAGTAGTCCCAGGAGCCAATCGTACCTGGTGGCGCCGGTTGGCCTCAGAAGTATCCAGCCCAGGAAGGCTCCGACCCAAATTTTCGCCAGGTAAATCGCAGTGAGATACGCCGCGAACAACATGAGCGCGATCGGGATGCCAACCAGCGTGATGGCTACCACGACGATGGCTACCGGCACACCCGCCAGAATCCCAATCCCCAGCCCGAGGCTGCGCCAGCCTGAGCCCACTGCCTGAGTGGTTTCCCGGAAAAAGCCAGGAACCAGAACCAGCCCCAGCCAACCCACCAGCATGGCCGAAGCGAACGAAAGCGCTTGGCGAAAGTAGAATCGGGAGCGCGCGAACTGACTCTTCCTTACGCGCACCTGGACGTCGCGTTTACCCGCAATGATCGCGCCGTCTGCGATGTGCACACCTTTCAGCTGGCGCACGCGAGCGGTCAGGTTGCCGCCGACTCGGGCTGTGTTCGTAAGCGTCAGGCCACGTCCGGTTACGGTCATGTCGCGACCGATGCTGCCGCTCAGATCGGCATTGCCAGAGAGGAGCATGTCCACGCTCCGTTTTACCTCGCCTTCAAGGCTGACGTCGCCAGCGGCAGCCACGATACCGTCGCCCACGTGACCCCGGTCAGCCACACGCAAGGACTGCGTAAAGCCGTAGATGCTGTGACCCAACTGCCCGTCCAGGTCGAGCGACTGCGAAAAGTTGTAGATGCGGCCTTCCACGCTCCCGCTGACCACAGTTCTCTTGGCAAAACTCACCAAGTCACCTTTGACGGTGCCAGAGACTTCCACGGACCGGCCAAAAGCCAGCAGGTCCCCGTTTACCACGCCTTCTACACGCACCGTGTTGCCGATGGCCAAAAGGGTGTCGTCCACGGTCTGGTTCGCCGCTATGGTGACGAACTCCTCGTGACGCCGCTCCAGTGCAAAGCCGGGTAACGAGAACGTAAGCAGGACGATCAGCAGGCCCAAGCCATTCTTTGGCAGCCGCCATCGACGTCCCAGCAGCAACACACTGCCACCCAACAGCAATACCAAAAAGAGACCTCCAACAACAGCGACATACTCAGTCAGCATGGCAGTACCTCCGTGTGCAAAGTAGTAGGAAAGGTTGAACATCAGGTTCGTGAGGCCGTTCAGGCTGAAGGGATTGAACCATTCCAGCGCTCCCGGAATTTCCAGGTGATCGATCCAAATGAAAAGGGTCGAACCTAGCGCCAGCACCGCGGCCATCATCGCCAGATCACCCCACACCCAGGAGAAACCAAGATGGGAGAATGCCTCGGGGCTGGGGGCTTCTTCTGGAAGTTCGCGCAGGCTTTCGGTCAGAACACGGCTCTCAGCGCGCAATGCGTGCACCAGATCCCGGCAGCGCTGGCACGTGACCAAGTGGTCTCGCAGGTGCCGCGCCGCGTCCCCGGTTAGTTCGCCGTCCACGAAGAGGCTGCAGGTCAGTTCGGAATAACATTCCATGATCATTTGCTCCTGTGGGCCAGTTTCCGGCGAAGTTCCTGTTTGGCGCGAAGTATCAACACCGCCACGTGATTCCTTCGCAGACCCAACTGTTGCGCGATTTCGTCATAACTCAGCTCGCTGTAATAGCGCAGGACCAGCGGCAGGCGATAGTTCTCCGGCAGGTGTGCGATGGCAACCCTCAGCTGCGCTCTTTCCTCCATCCTGATGACGGCGCCCAACGGCGACGGCTCCGAGCTAGTTGCCTCGACGACGACTCCCTCTTCAACTTCCACAATCACCTGCCGTCCACGGTTACGGCGCCGCAAGACGTCAATGCATTGATTGCCAGCCACCCGCAGCAGCCATTGGGGGAAGGGTACCGAACCGTCGTAGCTCTCGATGGAAC
>Ga0209055_1000792_pt1 | contig 21603 bp, 22 predicted proteins | sample GraSoiAngelo_110_FD_185875 | JGI IMG/M metagenome (GOLD analysis project Ga0209055, IMG submission 185875) | Grasslands soil microbial communities from the Angelo Coastal Reserve, California, USA - 14_0903_12_30cm (SPAdes) (version 2) | ecosystem: Environmental > Terrestrial > Soil > Grasslands ... | reverse complement strand
ATCGCCGAGCCCACCAGGATCTTGGGGCTCGCCCCAGCGTTGAACGTGAGCTGATAGCTCGGGTTGCCGGCCGTGAGATCTCCCGCCTGCGTCAGCCCGGTCGCGACCGGACAACCACTGGCGCTCGTTGCACTGGTTACCGTCGTCACCACGCTGATCCGGTGTGGCATCCAGGCGTCGTCCGCAGACGAGACCATGGTTGAGTCATTGTAGACGAGGACCGAGTCCCCGACCGCCGGGATTCTGGTCCAGTTGGTCATTGCCGCGCCGCTGGCGAGCGCCCGCGGGACGGTCGAGAGCAGGCCGGCTCCGTTGTTGGAGCACACGATCGTGGTGCCGAACACGCCGCGGAAGTCCAACGACGAGTCGGACATGGCATAGATGTCGTTGCCGACGCTCGAGATGCCCCGGAGGTCCGAGGGGAGCATCGCGGCCGCCTGGCGGATCTGCTGCCGCGTCTGGATCAGGTCGGTGGTGCTGTTGTAGAACCGCTGCTGCCGCAGCAGCAGCTTGACGATGGCACCCGCCACGAAGCTCACGAGCACCATGGTGATGATGAGCTCGACGAGCGTGAACCCGGCTCGGCGGGTCGAGTGGGTCGGCGCGTGGACGGTCAGCATGGCAGGAAGCTCCGGAACGTTTCGGTGCGCTGGCGACGGTTGCTCAAGAAGGTGACGTTGACGGTCACGTCATCGGCCCGGGCCAGGTGATCGAGCGTCCAGGCCTCGGAAATGCCTCGGCTCACGGCCGAGGCCGAGCCGGCGACACGCGTGGCGCAGGGCGTCGCGCGCACCCGCTCGAAGCGGGACTCCGCCACGCTCGCCGCGATGGTGCGTGACTGCGTGCTGGTGAGGGTCGACATGATCACGGACGCCGACCCGGCCATGGCCAGGAGGCCGACGCTGAAGATCATGACCGCGACCAACAGCTCGACGATGGTGTAGCCGCGCCGGTTCATGGGCAACTCCGTGTAGTGATGCGACCGAGGCCGGTGACGCACAGGGTGTCCGTGCCAGTCCCGATCTGCACGGTGAACTTCGGGGCCGGCGCCACGTAGACCGCGAACCCGCGGGGGTCGAACTGGACCGTGTCCTTGCCGCTCGGCGCGCCCAGCGTGGCGCCGTAGCGTGCCGACATGTCGATCTGGGTGCCCAACCGGACGGGCGTGCCGGAGGAATCGACCAGGATCTTCAGGACGTTGCCGCTGCGCACCAGCCACGCGGTGCGGCTCTGCTGGATCGCGATGGCGCGGGCCCGGAAGAGGTAGGAGGTCACCTCGCGGCTCGCCGAGCGCCGCGAGCTCGCCACCCAGGTCCCGCGCACCGACTTGACCGTGATCGAGAGCATGATCCCTATGATCACGAACACGAGCAGCATTTCGATGAACGTGAACCCGGCAGTCCGAGACCGGCGCGAGATCGACGAATTGAGCACGAACGCCTCCTGAAACAGCGGTTGAGACCGGTGCTGACGGCCGCGAGCATGGGCAAGGGACATACCGCTGCCAGCCCGCCTCAGAACCGGGGCCGTTCACTTTTTTCACAGCGTCAATATCCACTACATCGGGCAAGGTGCAACAAGGACTCATGGTATAGCATATAGATGCTATATCACGTCCAATTGTAACATCGCCTGGTGTCAAAATTCCGTACACCCACCCGGGGTGGTGCGCCCTGTCACGCTCCCTCGGTGAGCCCTGCAGGATCTGACCAGCAACAAAACGCCCCGGGATTTACACCCCGGGGCGCTCTGTGCGTCGACGCGTCTGCGCGTCTAGCTGTTTAGTACATCCCTCCCATGCCACCGCCACCGCCCGGCATCGGCGGAGCCTTCTCCTTCTCCTTCTTCTCCACCACGACGCACTCGGTCGTGAGGAGCAGGCTGGCGATGGACGCGGCGTTCTGCAGCGCCGTGCGCGTGACTTTCGTCGGGTCGATAACCCCCGCTGCCACGAGATCCTCGAACGCGTCGGTCTGGGCGTTGTAGCCGAAGTTCTTGTCCTTCGACTCCTTCACCTTGCCGACCACGATCGACGCCTCGGCGCCTGCGTTCTGCGCGATCATCCGCATCGGCTCCTCGAGCGCGCGGCGCACGATGTCGACGCCGATCTTCTCGTCGTCGTCCGAGCCCTTCACCCGGTCCAGCGCCTTCTGCGCGAACAGCAGCGCTACGCCGCCGCCCGGCACGATGCCTTCCTCGACCGCCGCGCGGGTGGCGTGCAGCGCGTCCTCCACCCGGGCCTTCTTCTCCTTCATTTCGGTCTCGGTGGCCGCGCCCACGTTGATGACCGCGACGCCGCCCGCCAGCTTCGCGAGCCGCTCCTGCAGCTTCTCTTTGTCGTAGTCCGAGGTCGACTTCTCGATCGCGGCCTTGATCTCCTTGATGCGGCCCTGGATCGCGTCGCGCTTGCCCTTGCCGCCCACGATCGTCGAGTTGTCCTTGTCGATCACGATCCGCTTGGCCTGGCCGAGATCGTTGAGCACCGCGTTCTCGAGCTTCAAGCCCATCTCTTCGGAGATGACCTGCGGTGCGCCGGTGAGCACCGCGATGTCGATCAGCATCTCCTTGCGGCGGTCCCCGAAGCCGGGCGCCTTGACCGCGCACACCTTCAGCGTGCCCCGCAGCTTGTTGACCACCAGGGTCGCCAGTGCCTCGCCCTCGACGTCCTCGGCGATGATGAGCAACGGCCGGCCGGCCTGCGCCACCTTCTCGAGGATCGGCAGCAGGTCCTTCATGGTGGAGACCTTCTTGTCGTGGATCAGGACGTAGGCGTCTTCCAGCACCGCCTCCATCTTCTCCGGATCGGTGATGAAGTAGGGCGACAGGTAGCCGCGGTCGAACTGCATCCCGTCTACGGTTTCGAGGGTGGTCTCAAGACCCTTGGCCTCCTCCACCGTGATGACCCCGTCCTTGCCCACCTTCTCCATCGCCTCGGCGATCAGATTGCCGATCTCCTTGTCGTTGTTCGCGGAGATGGCGCCGACCTGGGCGATCTCTTTCCGTCCCGCCGTGGGAACCGAAATCTTCTTCAGCTCCTCCACCACCGACTCCACAGCGCGCTCGATGCCGCGCTTGAGCGACATCGGATTCGAGCCGGCCGTGACCGACTTGAGCCCTTCGCGGAAAATCGCCTGGGCCAGCACGGTCGCGGTCGTCGTCCCGTCGCCCGCCAGGTCCGACGTCTTGGTCGCCACTTCCTTCACCATCTGGGCGCCCATGTTTTCGATCGGATCTTCGAGCTCAATTTCCTTAGCGACGGTCACGCCGTCTTTAGTGACGGTGGGATTTCCGAACTTCTTGTCGATGACGACGTTCCTACCCTTGGGGCCGAGCGTGACCTTCACCGCCTCGGCCAGCTGATCCACACCCCGCTTCAAACGGGCGCGGGCTTCAGTGTTGAACTCCAGTTGCTTCGCAGGCATTGCGTGTTCCTCCTAGGACTCAGCCGAGCTTGGCAATGACGTCGGATTCCTTGATCAGGATGATCTCTTCACCTTCCAGCTCCACCTGGGTGCCGCTGTATTTCCCGTACACCACGCGGTCCCCCACCTTGAGCTCGAGCGGGACGATCTCCCCCTTCTCGCGCCGGCCGGGTCCCACAGCGAGGACTTCGCCCTGGATCGGCTTCTCCTTCGCTGTGTCGGGGATGTACAGCCCACCCTTCATCTGCTCGGTCTCCTCGATCGGCCGGATCGCCACCCGGTCGGCGAGGGGGTAAACCTTCAGCTTGGTCTTGCTCGCGGTCGCAGTAGCCATATGCCAGACCTCCAGCTGTGCTATGTAAGTGCTTGTGACATATTACGATTAGCACTCTGGCGAAGTGAGTGCTAAACGAACCGCGGGGAATCTCTCCGCTTGGCGGCCGTCTGTCAAGGGGGGCGCCGCGTGAGCGAGTCGACAATCGCTCGCGCGCGGGCCTCGACCGTGTCTCCTAAGGAGTCCCGCGGCGCCGACACCGCGGCCACGATCGCTCCGGTGCGGGTGTCGGCGAGGCGGATATACAACCAGGTCGGGGCGTCCGGCTCGGGCTCCCGCTGCGTGAACCAGAGTAGATACACGGCGGGCGCACCGCCGCCCTTCACCGCGCTGCGCACCGAGTACCCGCGGCGCTTCAGTCCCTTGCCGATCTCCCGGCTGAGGGAATCCTTGCGGGTGACGAGGATATCGTAGGACCGGACCGACCCCGGCGCGCGGTACCCGATGGCGGGGGCGCATGCGGCGAGTAGGGCGTTGCCGAATACGGCGATGCCGAGTCGCTTCACCCGGCAACGCTTCATGGAATCACCCGCCTGGCCCCCACCCAGCGATCCAGCCAGTACGCCCCCTCCGGGTCACGGACGTCGAGCCGGGAGAGCTTCACGCCCCGCGTCGAGCTGTGGATGAACTTCCCTTCTCCCACGTACAGCCCGACATGCGTCACGCCCGAGCCCGGCCGGGCGGAGAAGAGCAGGATGTCCCCCGGTCGGAGCGCGTCCACGACGGTCGCGACCTCCGCCCCGGCGTGCGCCTGGTCGCGGCTCATGCGCGGCAGCCGGATCCCATGTTGACCGTACGCGTACTGCACCAGGCCGGAGCAGTCGAACCGAGCGATTCGAGCGCGGTCTGCACGATATCGACCGCGTTGCCGCTGATGTTCGTGGGCGGCGCGGGCGGAGGGAGCTCGGGAGGAGCGCCGGTGCCACTCATCGCCCTGCCCCGCCCCACCCCTCCCAAACCGATCGCGAACCCGAGCGCGGCGCTGACGCCTGTGCGCGCACCGTTCCCCGTGCGCCAGAAACCGCGCAGTCCTCGGTCCTCGACGCGGTAGCGGAGCTCGGCTCCGGCGGCGAACCAGGAGAGGGGGCGCCACTCGACGCCGCCGCCCACGGTCCACTGAGCGGCGACCTCGTGGCTCGTGGTGTCGGTGGACCAGCCGGCGGCGAGGCCGGCGAGGGCATACGGGCCGAAGCGTTTCCGGCCGCGCCACGCCTGGATCTCGTACCCCGCGCCGTAGAACGCGCGGCGGTGCCCCAGGGTGTCGTTCACGACCACCGCAACGCCGAACCCGTGGGTGAAGGCGGCGCCGAGACGGGTGCTGGTGCGGAATTCGTAGGTGTCGGCGCGGTTGCCGTTGTACCATCGCCCGACGTGGAACTCGAGGCCGCGCCCCCCCCCTCCCGCTCCACCTCCCCCCTGGGCGCTGAGCGCTATCGGCGCCAGCGCGAGCAGCTGGACTAGGACGAGCTCAGTCCGCCGCGGCAACGGCGGCTTGCTCCTGGGACGGACGTGGCGCCATGTGATGCGACAGGAGGTGCGGCGCTCGCCGCATGAACCGGACCCACATCGCGAGCGCGGTGAACCCGAACAGCGCGGCACCGAGGCCCGCCACCGCCAGCATGGCGAGTGGCCCCGTGAAGCGAGTACCGACGAGGGCACCGACCCACAAGCCCGCGTACGAAGCCCCCCACGCGAGCAGCGGCGTGACGAGCCAGCCCAGAACGATGAGGAGATGCGCGAACCAGCGTGGCACGACGCCGCCTGCTCCCCGCCGTCCCTACCGCTTGCGGGCGAGTGCGACGACGGCGAGCGCCGCCAGCGCGATGGTGAAGCCGGCGCCGGCCTCGGCCGGGAGGACGAGGTCGAGCCGGGCGAGCCGCGCCACGGCCACCAGCGCCACCGCGCCGACCAGGGCGGGCGTCGCGGCGCGCACCAGCGACGTGTCGCCACGGGCGGCGCGCGCCGCGCTGACGATGCCGCCGGTCCAGGCGAGGAACGTGCCGAGCATCCACCAGATCGGCAGGTACCACCACGTACTCCCGCCGCCGATGGCGTCCCAGGTCCAGGGGTACGCCTGGAACGGCCGCAGCAGGACGATGTCGAACGCCATGAAGACCACGGTGCCCCACAATCCGATCGCGGCGGCACCCGCGATACCCTCGACGTGGCGGGCCTCGGTCAGGCGAGCGGGGAGGAAGCTCACGGCAGTTCCCGTCGCGAGGACGATCAGCGCCTCGAGCACGCGCTGGGGCATCCCCGCTGCCACCTGCCGCGACACCATCAGGAACGCGACCACGGCGGCAGCGGTGAGCACGCCGATCTGGGTACCACCAACCATGACGGTACGAAAGTCCGAACGGTCCGACGCGGTGGCTGTGGCGGTGGCCGACATGCTCCCCCAGTCTGCTCGACGCGGAGTGATCTTCGCCCCAATCTAAGGCCACGGCCTCATCGGGCAAACACCGCCAGCACGGTGAGATCCGTCACCGCCCAGGCGGTCAAGGCCCGATACATCGCGCGCTGATGCTCGGTCGCGGTCCAAGCGGCGTAGCGCGCGTACCACGGCGCCAGCACGCCGAGCCACGCTACGAAGGGAACGGCGAGCAGGCCGCTCCAACGCCCGACCTCCAACCGGGTGGCGGCCCACGCCAGCAGCGCAAACGCCGCCAGCACGCACGCGATCGCGACTGCGAGACTCGTGCGTGTGCCGAGCAGCAGCGCCAGGGTGCGGTCACCGCGCCGGCGGTCTTCGTCTACCTGATACAGCTGGGTGAGCGGATAGAGCCCGGCGAACAGCGGGCAGAAGGCGAGCAGGATGAGGGCGTGGCCCAGGTCGAGCGGCCGGCCCGTCGCCGCCCAGGTCGCGAACGGCGTCAACGTGCCGAACCCCCACATGTTGATCACCCAATCGACCCCGGCCACCGCTTTGAAGCGGAATGGCGGCACCGAATACAACAGCGACATGGCGAAGCACACCGCATACGCGACCCGGTAGGGAGCGGGCAGAGTGAACGCGAGCGCCTGGCCGCCCGCGAGCAGGGCGATGCTGAAGCCCAGCAGGTGCTGCGGGATGGGCGGCGGCGCGACCAGATAGCCGATGTCCCCCTCATCCTTATCGAAGACCGAGTTGATCGCGAGGGTGCCGCCGTTCAAGCATACCACCCAGAGCACGAGCGCCCACAGCGCGGGCAGCAACTGCTCCCCGCTCCCCGCTCCCTCGAGCCCCACGGCCAACAGATAGCCCAACGCCGTGTGGGCCGCCATGATCGGCCATTCGGCCGGCCGGAGATGCAGCAGGTAGGAGAACCCATCGCCCGGTAGCAGGCGGTAGCCCCAACGTCGCCACGCGCTGCCATTGCGATACGCGCCGCCCGCTACCACTTGAGGCCGAGCGCCGTGGCCGCGATCCGGAGTCCCGCCAGCGTCAGATCGGGGTGCACCGCTTCGATCGCGCGCGCCAGCGGCGCGACCAGGCTGGCGAGCCCGCCGGTCGCGATGACGTACGGCGTCCGGCCGTTCGGCCACTCGGCCTTGATGCGGCGGACCAGTCCGTCCACCGCCTCCGCCGCGCCGAGCAGGACGCCGGCTCGGATGCACTCCTCGGTGCGTCGCCCGATCACCCGTTCGGGGGGCGTCAGCTCGGTGGCGGGGAGCTTCGCGGTGTTGCGGATCAGCGCGTCGGACGCGGTGCGCACGCCGGGCATGATCACGCCTCCGATGAACCGCCCGTCGCCCGTGATACAGTCGAACGTGGTCGCGGTGCCGAAGTCCACGACGATCGTATCGCGGCGGAACAGCTGAGATGCCGCGAGCGTGTTGAGGATGCGATCGGCCCCCACGCTGAGCGGCTCGTCGACATCGAGGATGATGGGCAGCGCGGAGCGCCCGTCCACGATCACGGGCGGGATGGTCGTGGCGCGCTCGACCGCCTCGCAGATGCCCTGCGTCACCGGCGGTACGACCGATGCGATCACCGCGGCCCGCACTTCCTGGGTCGATCGTCCCGCCTGCAGCAGGTAGGCCGTGAAGGCCGCTGCCCACTCGTCCGGCGTGCGCGCCGGGGCCGTCGTGAGCCGCCAATGCGCTTCGAGGCTGTCGCTCCGGAACAGCCCGACCTTCGTCTCCGTGTTGTTGATGTTGATGGCGAGGAGCATGGGCGGGCTAAGATAGGCCGGCCGACTCGCGCCCGCCACGGCGCCACACCATCCATCCGAGCGCGACGGCGAGCGCGGCGGTGCCCGCGAGCGCGACACCGCTCGCCAGGCCGCCGCGACCGGTGGCGATCGGCGCGCCGCCCAGCGCCTTGAGCGGTGCGTTGTGGAGCCCGTGGTACAGCGCCGCCGCCGTGAGCGAGCCCGAGAGCGTGTACACACACCCGGCCACGAATCCGCCCAACGCCGTGCCGAGCAACGTCCCCAGCGGGGCACCGCCGTACCCCGGCTGTACGACGTGCCACAGTCCGAACACGAGGGCCATGAGCACCAGCGTCCCAAGACCCGCGGAATCGGGCGGACCGACGAGCGCCCGCCGGAACGCGAGCTCCTCGGTCACAAGCGCCACCGTCGTGTCGGCCACGAGGAAGAAGACGAACGCGGCGGCGAAACCGGACGCGGGGACGGTGGGTCGCAACACCGCAATGAGCAAGCTCGCCGGCAGGAGCGCGGCCGCGGCCGCCACGCCGTACCAGCGCAACAGCGCGCGCTGCCGGGTGGTGGCGACGGCACCGCCCCAGGCCGCGACCCCCGCCAGCAGCGCCAGCGAGGCCGCGCGGTCGTCACGCCACAGCCGGGCGAGGAGCGCGTCGTTGCCTTGCCAGATGAGCGCCGCCGCGCACGCCGCGCCCACGGCGAAGCCGCGCGCCACCTCCGGCACGGCGCGTTGCGAGCCCGCCGGTCCCCACGCGAACCCGAGCGGCAGGCGGGCGGCGAGCAGTGCGACCAGGGCGCACACCCCGGCGGCGAGCGGCACCGCCGTGCCACCCGCGAGCTGCCGCACCACCGCCAGACGTGGCAGGCCCGCCGCGCTGCTCACGAGGCACACCGCGAGCGCGAGGCGGGCGCGCCCCGAGAGGTCAAGCGAGCTCGACATGGCCCTCGCGCACGCCGATCGTCCCCGCCCCGAGGTCCACGAGCAAGGCGCCGTCGGGACGCAGCCCGCCGGCGCGACCGGCCGCCGGGGAGCGGAGCTGGCGGCCCCGCAGCCAGTCACGCGCCGCGAAGGCGGCGCACTCCTGCTCCGAGAGCGCCGGGTCGAGCGTCGCGCTGCCGACCAACGCCGGCACCAACCGGTCGAGCACATCGAGCCGGCGCACGTCCGGGAGCCGCTCCTCGAGCGCGACGGCGCGACGCGCAACCGCCGCCGGCACCGCATTGCGCACGTTGACGCCGACGCCCACGGCGAGCCATTGCAGTCGCTCCCCTTGCCACCGCCCCTCGCACAGAATCCCGGCGAGTTTGCGGTCGTCGAGCAGCACATCGTTGGGCCATTTGAGACGCGCGACCGGACCGCCGAGCAGTGCATCGACCGTGTCGGCGACCGCCAAGCCGGCGCGGATCCCTATGGTCCCCAGCACGGTGTGCTGCGGGCGGAACAGCACGCCGAGCCAGACGCCGCCGTGCGGGGAGTGCCAGGTGCGGCCGTCTCGCCCCCGGCCGGCGGTCTGCTCCTCGGCGATCACGGTGGTCGCCGCGGGCGCGCCCTGCAGCCCGAGCTGGTGAATCGCATCGAGCGTCGACGTGAGCTGACGGAACAGCCCGCATTGCGGCACACCCCAGCGTGCCGCGAGCTCGGCTGCCGGCACGCCGTCGAGGGTCATGCGATCCTCCCCGCCACCAACGCCACGATGCCCACGATCATGGCTCCTTTGAGCAGCAGGCTGTTTCGGTCCAGCTTGCCCGCGATGAGCCGGCTCGCGACCAGCAACACGGCGAGCTGCGCGAACAGGGCAATGAGGTAATAGGCCGCGCGGTAACGGGCTGCGAACGGCAGCGCCAGGCTCGCAGGCACGAACCCGACGCCCAGCCCCGCGGCGAGGAGCGCCGTGGCCCGCGCGCCGATCACGACGGGCAGGGTGCGACGTCCCATCACACGGTCTCCCGGCTCGTCGCCCAAGTCCTTGACGATCTCGCGGACCAGATGGAGCCAGGCGGCGAGCGCCCAGGGCACGACTCCGGCGGCCGGTCGTCCCACGGCGAGGGCGCCGTATTGGAGCGGCAGCCCCGCCACGAGCGCCACGGCGAGATTCCCGGCGAACCCGCGCCGCTTCAGGATCGGCGAGTACGCCAGAAGCACGGCGAGAGCGCCGAGGCCGACCAGCACGGCGGCACCGCTCACGAGCGCCGCGGCACCGACGCCGAGCAGCGTCCCGCCGGCCACGCACAGGTCGGCCGTGCCGCGCGACAACCGTCCCCCGGCGAGCGGCCGCTCGCCCGGGCGGCGGTTCACGCGATCGGCGTCGGTATCCCAGATGTCGTTCACCGCGTTGCCGGCCGCGCCGAACGCCACCGCCGCCGCCGCGGCGAACACCAGCAGCGTGGGCGTCGCGAGCGCGCCGAGCGCGATCCAGCCGCCGGCGAGCACGCCGACCGCCGCGACGACGAGGTTGTGGGCGCGGACGAGCCGCAGCACGTCAAGCACCGAGCACGTCCTCATAGAGCGCTTCGTAGCGCGGCACGATCCGCTCGGTGGCGAACTCGAGGGCGCGAGCCGCGGCGGCGCGGCGCATCCGCTCGTGGGCCGGGCCGTCCTGGAGGAGGGCCACGGCGCGCTCGGTCATCTCATCCACCGCGCCGACGGGGGCCAGATACCCCGTCTCGCCCTCCACCACCACTTCCGGCAGGCCGCCCTGGCGGGTCGCCACAACCGGCACTCCGCACGCCATCGCCTCGAGCGCCGACAGGCCGAACGATTCGCTCGCCGACGGCAGCAGGAACAGATCCCCGCCCCGCAGCAGCTCGGCGACCTGATCGACTTTGCCGAGGAACCGGACATCGCCGCGCAGCTTCAAGCGGTCCACCTCCTGCTCGGCCAGGTCGCGGTCGGGTCCGTCACCCGCGAGCACCAGGGTCGCGGGGAGCGCCCGCCGCACGCCCGCAAACACGTTTATGACGTCGGCGATCCGCTTCACGGGCCGGAAGTTCGAGACGTGGATGAGGATCTTGTGGCCCGCGGGAGCCAGCGCGCGACGCCACGAGGCGTCGGCCGACGGATGGAAGTCGGCGGTCGAGACGAAGTTTGGAATCACCCGCACGTCGCAGCCCACGCAGCCGAAGGCGCGATAGGTCTCCTCCCGCAAATACTCGGACACGGCCGTCACCCGATCGGAGTGCTCGATCGAGAACTTGGTGATGGTGAAATAGGACGGATCCTGACCGACCAGCGTGATGTCGGTGCCGTGCAGCGTCGTCACGACCTTCAGGTCCCGCTCGCCCTGGAGCATCTGCTTGGCGAGCCAGGCGGTCGCGGCGTGCGGGATGGCGTAATGCGCATGCATGAGCTGCAGGTCTTCGCGCAGGGCGACCTCGTGCTGCTTCACCGCCAGGGCCAGGGCGTACGGAGAGTGCTCGAACAGGGGATAGTCGGTGGGCACGACTTCGTGGAACGTGACCCGCTGCGCGAATCCCCCCCGCAGGCGGAACGGGCTCGCGTACGAGATGATGTGCACCTCGTGCCCGCGCCGCCCCAGCTCGAGCCCCAGCTCGGTGGCGACGGCGCCGGAGCCGCCATACGTGGGATAGCAGGTAATGCCGATTCTCACGAGGCGGGAGACGGGAGCGGGGAGACGGGAGACGTCGTGGCGCGCCAACGTTCCACGATTCGAGCGGCGAGCACCTCGGCGGGCTCAGACGCGTCCAAGGTCCACATCTGAGTGGTCTCCTGTCTCCCGTCTCCCGGGCCTCGCAGTTGGTTTCTGAACCAAGTCTCCTGCCGCTTCGCGTAGCGCCGCGTCGCACGTTCGATCGTGTCGCGCAACTCGGACTCGGGGAGGCGCCCTTCCAGCATCGCCACGACCTCGCGGTACCCCACGGCGTCCAGGCCCGGCGCGTGCGGCGCGACGCCGCCCGCCAGCACCCGGCGCACTTCGTCCACCAGTCCTCGGGCGAGCATGCGATCCACACGCTGGGCGATCCGACGCTGCAACGCCTCGCGCGGCAGGGTCAGATGAATGTACCACGGCCGCATTACGCCGGTCTCCCGCGCCTCGCGCTGCCACCACGAGAGGGACCGGCCCGTGAGCAATGCCACCTCGACGACCCGGGCGGCGCGTTGGCGGCCCCCGCCGGCGAAATGCCGATCGAGCCGCGCCGCCCAGTGCGCCAGCCGCGCCGCGCCGAGCCTCCCGGCCCAGGCGCGCAGCCGTTCGCGCGGCGCGGCGTCGAGCGGCGGCTCGTGGAACAGACCCTCGGCCAGGGCGCGCACGTAGAATCCCGTTCCGCCGACCACGACGGGCTGCCGCCCCGCAGCCCACACGCCGGCGAGCCACACGCTCGCGTCCCGGGCGAACTGCCCCGCGCTGTAGCGCGCTCCCGGGTCGATGAGATCTAGCCCGAGATGCGGTACGCGGGTGAGCTGCGCCGGGTCGGGCTTCGCGGTGCCGATGTCGAGACGCCGGTATACCTGCCGCGCGTCCGCGGAGATGGCCAGGATGGCTTCGAGCTCCCCCCACGCGACGGCGACTGCGGTCTTGCCGACGCCGGTGGGGCCGACGAGGACGGGAACGAGGGGGCGGTCAGCTCCGCCCAAACCGTCGCTCCAGCTCGTCTTTCGGCAGCTGTACGATCGTGGGCCGCCCGTGCACGTCGTGCGCCGGGAGGGTCGCGCTGAGCAGCCGACCCACCAGCTCCCGCATCTCTTCGAGCTCGAGCCGCTGGCCCGCCTTGATCGCCGCCCGGCACGCGAACGTGGCGGCGAAACGCTCGAGGCGGTTCGCCCAACCGCCGAACCGCCCGCCCGCGAGATCCGCCACGAGCTCCTGGAGGCAGCGGGCGGCGTCGAACCGCGGGTGCGGGTTGGGGGCTGTGTGCACGACCACGGTCCGGCCGGAAAACGGCTCGATCTCGTAGCCCACGCGTCGCAACAACTCCCGGTGGGACTCGATGGCGTCGAGCTCCGGGGGCGTGAACTCGACCGTGAGGGGCAGGAGCAGCCGCTGCGCCGGTGCGCCGTCACCCGCGAGCTGGCGCATCACCTTCTCGTAGAGGACCCGCTCGTGCGCCGAGTGTTGGTCGACGATCGCGACGCCGGAGTCGGTCTGGAAGAGGAGATACGTGTCGAAGACCTGGAGCAGCGGTGTCAGGGGTCGGGTGTCCGGGGTCAGGGACCCGCCGGGGAAGATCTCGAGCGTCGAGCCCAAGCCCCCGACACCCGACACCTGGAACCCGACACCTGCCGTGTCGCCCCCGACCCCCAGCGGTGCAGCCGCCGCGAGCGGCCCCAGCGCCCGTCGCACCGCTTCTGCGACCACCTTTTCCACGAAGAACTTCTCCCGGAACCGCACCTCCAGCTTCGTCGGGTGCACGTTCACGTCTACCGCGTCACCCGGGAGATCGAGGAACAGGATCAGGGACGGCCGGTCGCCGGGCGCGATGGTCGAGCGGTACCCTGCTTCCGCGGCGCGTAGGATGAACGGATCGCGGATCGGTCGGCCGCGCACGAACACGTATCCCTTGCGGCCCGCCGGCCGCGCCTGAGCCGGCCGCTGGGCGAAGCCGCGCACCTCGAGCGGCCCCTCGCAGTGCGCGACGGGGAGCAGCGTGTCCGCGAGCTCGTCACCCCACAGGGCGCGCACCCGCTCGATTTGCCCGGCCGCGGGAGGCACGTCGATGAGGGCGCGGTCGTCGCTCGTGAGGGTGAACGCAACGTCGGGACGCGTCAACGCGAGCACGGTGAGCACCTCCACGACCGCCCGGGTCTCCGTCGCCTGGGCGCGCAGGAACTTGCGCCGGGCAGGCGTATTGAAGAACAGGGCACGCACCGTGACGGTCGTGCCACGCTGCCGCACGGCGTCCGCCACCGCGTCGCGCTTCCCCCCGACGACGCTGATGCGCGTGCCGGCGCGGCCGTCCGGCGACGTCTCGAGCTCGAAGCGGGCCACCGACGCGACCGCCGGGAGCGCCTCACCCCGGAAACCGAACGTCGCCACGCCGATCAAGTCCGCCGGGTCGCGGATCTTGCTGGTGGCGTGGCGCGCCAGCGCCAGCTCCGCATCCTCGCGACCCATCCCTTCCCCGTCGTCGCTCACCCGGATGAGCGTCTTGCCGCCGTTTTCGATCGCCACGCGAATCACGCCCGCGCCCGCATCGAGCGCATTCTCGACGAGCTCCTTCACGACCGAGGCCGGCCGCTCGACGACCTCGCCTGCCGCGATCTGGTCCGCGACGCGGGGGGCCAGAACCGCGATCTTCGCCGTCACAGGGGCACGACTTCGGCTGCCAGCACCCAACCCCGCACGCCGTCCTGCCGCTCCACCCGGAGCCACGCGCCGGCGCGGCGCTCGACGTACAGTGCTGCGCCGGCCTCGAGCGTGATGGCGGCGCTCGCAGCGCCGTACGGAGCCACTCGCACCGGCGTCCCCGGACTCGCGATCACCGCGACGGGCCGGGCTCGGTGTCGCCACTCGCGCGCGGCGAGCCCGCCGCACGCCGCCGTCGCGAGCCCCAACACGATCAGCGCGCCGCCACCGCCAGCCACAGCCCCACCCATCCGGCCGCCGCCCCGAGGGCCCACTCGCCCGGCGTCGCGAGGCCGGTCGCCAGCAACGGCTCGCTCGCCGCGTCGGGCGGCGGCAGGAACCGCCGGGCGCGGAGCACCAGCGGCGCGCGCGGGGTCAGGCGCGCGGCGATCGCCCACGCCGCGGCGGCCTTGCCGTCCGCACCGGCGCGATACAGCGTGGCGCCGAGGTTGTACCAGTGCGCCGCCACTTCCGGCCGGACCGCGGCTCGAGCCGCGAAGGAATCGGCGGCGGCGCGCAGCGCCCCGATGTCGTAGAGCGCTTCGGCGCTCGGCGCCTGTGCCACCGCGAGCCCGGGGGGCGGGGCGGCTCCAACGAACGCCCCGACGCACACCGCCACGAGCCAGCGGCGACCCCGGCCGCCGGCGGGCTCCGCATCCAGCACCTTGAGCACCTGCGCGAGCTCCGCCGCCAGCTCGGCCGCGTCGCCCAGCCCGCGCGGCCCGTAGCGCGCCGCGCGCAGCCGGTCGCGCAGGCGCATCACGTGATCGGCGACGGCGCTCTCCACGCCCGCCGCGCGCAGCGCCCGGGCAAGGCCGTCGCCGTCGCGCGCCACCGGATCCGGTACGTGGCTGACCAGCACCGCCTGAAAGGCGTGCTCCAGGCGCCCCAGGCGCGAGAGCGGAGCGGCATCGGGCTCGGCGTCCTCGTCCATGGCAGGTTGCGACGCCACCCGCCGCCGCCACAACCACGCCCCGAGCGGCGGACCGAGGAGCAACACCAACCAGCCCCACGGCAGGAGCCCCGCGGCCAGCGCCGCCGTCCACGCCTCGCGTGCCGAGCGATCGAGCGGCGGGAGCGGGCGCGCGGCCTGCGGCTCGGCGCCCTGCCCCACGGCGAGCGCGCGCGGCGCGGCGCGCGCCACCGCGGCGTCGCCGCTGGAGCGGTCGTAATAGGCATAGCGCATCTCGGGGCAGAAACGCCCCGACCGAATCGGGCACTGCGAGATAATGGAACGTCTTGCTTCCCCCGATCTGGCCGCCCTTCGACTCGACCCGCACGGTCGCCTCTCCCGGATAGGTGCGAAAGCCCGCGGGCCAATGGATCGCGGGCTCCGGCCACAGCGCCACGTTCCCGAGCCCCGACACAGTGACGTTCACGTCCAACGGCTCGCCCACCCGGGCCTGGGCCGGCTCGATGGCGACATCGAGGGCGAGTCCGTGTGCCACGACGCGCGGGTCGTCGGCGATCCGCCCGGCCACGGGGAGCGGCAACACGCTGACGAGCACCGAGTCGCTCTTCAGGGAATAGCGCTCTTCACGGCTGAAGAACGAGAAATTCACCGGCACCGCGTACTCCACCGTGGCAGGCGGGATCGTCACGCGCCCCACCGCGAGGGGGAACACGATCTGGTGGGCGACGAACAGATCCATCCACCCACCGCGCACCAGCCGCGACGCAGCCGGCTCGCTGGGCGAGGCGCCGGGATAAGACCACACGCCTTCCGGGGTCTGCAACGTGAGAATCGGCATGCGCCGCAGACGCGTGCGCAGCTCCCGCGGGAACCACGCCGCCGCGATCACGTCGAGCTGCGCGCCCACGAGCACGGAGTCGGAGGGCAGGATCACGGACAGCGCGACGCGATCGCTCCGCCCCGGCGGCGGGGCGGAGGCCAGCAGCCCGCGCGCCAGCGGGCTGAGGGCCGCCGCGGGTCCCACGGCCGCGCTATCCACGATGATCGAGATCGGCTCCGTGGCCACCATCCGCGCGCCCTGGCGGGCGCGCACCGCGCCGATGACGAGCGTCCCCGCCCGCTCGGTCCGAAGCCGCAGCTCCCGCGTGGTCGTGCGCCACTGTCCCACCGCGCCGTCGAGCGACACATCGGTGACCTCGCGGGAGCCGACGATCGTGAAGCCCGTGAGCGCCGGCAGCGTGAGGCTCACCGGCTCGGCGGTGCGCGAGCGCGCGCGGACCGTGAGGGTCAGCTGCTCGCCGGCCGGGAGGCGGCTGCGGTCCACCCGCGCTTCCAGCAGCGGCGCCGGACCCTGCAGGACGACGAGCACCCAGAGGGCGCTCGTCACCAGTCCTTCACTCCCGGCTCCGCGACGCGACGTTGCCGGCCGGTCCGATCGCGGCGGGTCTGCACCTCCTGCTGCCCGATCGAGCGGAGGATCTGCTCGGCCTGGGCCTGGCTCAATCCCCCGGCCGCGGGCGTGCTCGGCGCGCTACTCCCGCCCTGCCCGGCCTGTCCTGGCGGTGCGCCACCGCCGCCCCCTCCCCCGGAGGGCGGGTTGTTGCGCGAGCTGCCGCCGCCACGACGCCGCACCGCCAGCTCGAGGTTCCATTTGGCGGGGAGGTGACGGGGGTTGAGTAGCAGGGCTTCGCGATAGGCGCGCTCGGCCTCGGCCAAATGCGCGTCCCGGTTTACGGTGTCGGCGCCGGCCACGCGCAACGCCAGCAAGCCGAGATTGTACAACGCGCGGAACCGGATATCGGGCTCGAGCGACGCCGCGGCGCGCGCCAGCGCCTGTTGAGCGGTCTCCAGGTCTCCCCCGGCGAGGGCCGCGGTCCCGGCGTTGTACCAGGCGGTGTCATCCTGGCGACGGTGGGTGAGCTCGGCCAGGTATGCCGCGCGGGCGCGGGTCACGTCGCCGCGATCCCACGCCTTCTCCGCCGCGCTGCGCGGCCGCGTCGAGTCCTGTGCCCGGGCCGGCCGCGGCGCGCCGCAACACAGTGCCGCCGCGATCAGCGCGGCCGTGCGGCGTGACGCCGCCTGCCCCACCAGCACCAGCACGGCGAGCAAGACCGGCACCCAGGCGCGCGGCCGGCCGCGCTCGGTGCGCGATTCGCTCGCCCGGGCGCGCTTGTAGGCGGCGACGAGGTCGCGCACGGCGCCTGCCTGGTCCGGCAGCTCCGCCGCGACGATCGCACCCTGTGCGGCGTCCGCCACGGCACCGAGGATGTCGTCCCGGCGCCACGTCTGAATCGCGTTGCCCGCGTCGTCGCGCTGCCAGGTCTGGAGCGCGCCCCGCTCGTCGCGCACCGGAATGCGGGTCGGGGTGCGGCCACCTTCGGCCACGAGAATCAGGCGAACGCCGAGCGCCCGGAGACGCTCCGCCTGCGCCACGATGTCGGGAAGCGTGTCGTGAGCCTCGCCGTCGGTGAACACGACCACGACCCGATCCGCGAGCTCGGACCCCGCGCCGACCAACTCCGCGCCCTGTCGCAACGCCCCCGCCAGTCCGGTACCGCCCTCGGACGCGACCCCTGGGTCGAGCGCATCGAGGTACAGCCCGAGCGCCGAGCCGTCGACCGAGAGCGGCGACAGGATGTAGCTCGACCCTGCGAACACCACGAGCCCCAAATGATCGCCGTTCAGGTCCTGCACCAGCCGGCGGGCCTCGCGTACGGCGCGGCCCAGGCGGCTCGGGCTCACATCCTCGGCGAGCATCGAGCGCGAGATGTCGATCGCGAGCGCGAGCGAGAGGCCGCGCGTCTCCGCCACGATGTTCTCTTCCCCCCAGCGGGGACCGGCGAGCGCGACGAAGCCCAGAAAGGCGGAGATGGAGAGCGCCGTAGGTCCGAACCGTCCGGCGGCGAGGGCGGCCCGTACCGTCTCCTGGGACCACAAGGCGGCGCGACGGACCCGAGCGCGCCGGGCCCACGCGGCCCCGAACCAGACCGCGCCGCCCAACAGCGGCGCCAGCGCGAGTACCACGGGCGCGTCGAAGCTCATCAGGGCACGCGCACCGCGAGCGTCGCCGCCAACACGATCTCGAGCCCCAGCGCCACGAGGCCGAGCGCGAGCGGCACGCGATACGACTCATCGAACCGCCGGTACACCACCTGTTGCACGGTCTCCTTCTCGAGTCGGTTGATCTCGTCGAATACGTGCCGCAGCGATTGCGTGTCGGTGGCGCGGAAATACCGGCCACCCGTCATCCGCGCGATCTCGGTCATGAGCGGCTCATCGATCTCTACCGGCATCATCTGGTAGCGCAATCCCTCGAGCCCCTGCCCCGTCGGCACGGGGGCCTCGCCCCGCGTGCCGACGCCGATCACGTAGATCCGGATCCCCAACGTGGCCGCAGCCTGCGCCGCAGTCCGCGGATCCACGGTGCCGCGGTTGTTGACGCCGTCCGTGAGCAGCACGATGACGCGGCTCTTGCCGGGGGCCCGCCGCAACCGGTTCGCCGCGGTCGCGATTCCGGTGCCGATCGCGGTGCCATCCTCGAGCATGCCAATCCGCAGATCGTGCAGCGCCTGCTCCAGCACCGCGTAGTCGGTGGTGATGGGAACCTGCGTCAGTGCCTGCGCGGCGAATGCGACCAGCCCGATGCGGTCGGTTCGCCGCTCACGCACGAACTCGATCGCGGTCTGCTTGGCCACGTCGATGCGGTTGGCTGGGGCGAAGTCCTCCGACAGCATGCTGCTCGAGAGGTCGATGGCGAGGACGATCGAGATCCCTTCGCTCCGCGTCTCGGCGCGGGCCGCACCGACCCGCGGGCCGGCCGCCGCCACGATCCACGCGGCGAGACACAGGCTGCGCAACGTGACCGGGAGGCGCGCGACCCACAAGCGCTCGCCCGCCCCGGCCGAGGGGCGCACGTCGCTCATGCGCGTGCCGCGCAGCCGGCCGAGCCGGCGGGCCCGCAGCCACCACCAGAAGGGCAGCGCGAGGAGCGCCGCCAGCAAGAGCGGCCGGGCGAAGCTCACCGCGTCATCTCCTGGGCGAAACGGCGCGCCATCTGTGCCAAGGCAGCCACATCGGTGCCGTGAGCGGAGGCAAAGGCGACGCGGTCGAGTTGCTCCAGCAATTCCCGGAGCTCGCGCACCGGAGCGTGCGGCCGGGCACGCTCCACCGCGGCGAGGCATTCCGCGGTGCTGAGCGCGGGCCGCGCTTCAGGAATCGCCCGGGCCACCGCCAACCGGAGACGAAACGCGGCGCGCGCGGCCACGGCTTTCGCCTCGCCGGTGGCGAGCCAGCGTGCGTCCGGGACCTCAGGTTCCAGGGCTCGATGAGGCGGCGCCGGCAGCTCCTGCGGCGCGCGGCGGCGCCAGCGGAGCCCGAGCGCGAGGCTTACGCCCGCGATGAGCAGCGCGGCGGCGGGCGGCAGGACGTTGTACCGCGCCAACCGCACCGGCGCGAGGGCGCCGCGCGGCTCGGGGCCGAGCACGCTGTCGGGGATCACGCTCTGAACGAAGAAACCGGCCACCCCGCCCGACACCGAGTCCGCCCGGCCATCGGGGCGGAGCTCCCAGACGGGCGGTAGCGCCAGCGTGTGCGCCCCCGGCGTCCAGGCGACGATGGGATAACGTACCAGCCATCCTTCAGGCCCGCGCCGCACCGACGGCTCGCCCAACGGCTCCACCACCTCGGTCGCGTCCAGCCGGCCGGCGCGCACCCGCCAGCCCGCGGGCACCACGACCTGCCGCTCCAGCCACACCGTGTCGCCGACCGAGGGGCGCGCGGGCGTGGCGACCCACCCCCCTCCCTGCAGCACCAGCCACAGGCCGACGAGCGCCGTCATCGCAGCAAGCGCCGCGCCCGCTCCGCGAACGCGCGGCGCAGCGGCGCGGCGTACGGCACGCTGGTCTGCAACGCCACGCGGTCCACGCCCGCCTGGATCAGCTTCCGGGCCCGCTCCTGCAGCTGCCGTTCGGCGGCGACGCGCACGCGCGTGCGGGTCGGGCCATGACTGGTGTCGAGCAGCACGCGCTGCCCGGTCTCGGCGTCCTCCATGTCGACCCAGCCCGCGTCCGGGAGCTCGCGCTCCCGCGGGTCGTCGATCGTGATCGCGACGACGTCGTGACCGGAAGCCAACTGCGCCAGCGCATCCTCCCAGCCGTCCGCCCGGAAATCGGAGAGCACCACCACGATCGCACGGTGCCGTGGCAGCTTGGCGGCGTAACGCAGCGCTTCCGCCAGATTGGTTCCGCGGCCGCGCGGCTGGAACGCGACCAGATCCCGGATCACCCGCAGCGCGTGGGGCCGCCCCTTCGCCGGGCGCACGACGAACTCCACCTTGTCGGCGAACATCAGCGCGCCCACCCGATCGTTGTGACGCGCCGCGGCGAGCGCCAGCACCGCCGCCACCTCGACGGCCAGGCCCGCTTTGGTGTAGGGCCGCCCGAACTGGCACGAGCCGGACTGGTCCACCACGAGCAGGAGCGTGATCTCACGCTCCTCGTGGAACGTCTTCACGAAGGGATGCCCCATCCGTGCCGACACGTTCCAGTCGATGGCGCGGAAGTCGTCTCCTTGCTGGTACTCACGCACCTCGGCGAACTCGATGCCCTGGCCGCGGAAGACCGAGCGGTATTCGCCGGTGAACAGTGTGTTGACGAGGGTCCTGGTGCGGAGCTCGATCCCCTTGACCTGCCGCAGCACCTCGGCGGTGACGGCGCGCCGGCGGGCGCGCACCGGGGGCGTCGCGCCACTCCGGCGCTCCTTCCCCTCGTACGTCACGGCACGCCCACGGCCTCCAGGATCCGAGCGATCACCCGATCGGCATCCATGTCTTCGGCTTCCGCCTCGAAGGTCAGCAGCACGCGGTGTCGCAACACGTCCAAGGCCATCGCCTTCACGTCTTCGGGCACGACGTACGCGCGGCCCCGGAGGTACGCGTGGGCCCGGGCCGCCTGGGCCAGATAGATCGACGCCCGAGGCGACGCCCCGAACGCGATCAGCGGCTTCAGCTCCGCCAGCCCGATCGTGTGCGGCTCACGGGTAGCGCGCACGACGTCCACGATGTAGTCCACCACCTTCTGGTCCATGAACAGCTCGGCGATGGCGCTGCGCGCCGCCAGGATGTCGTCGGCCTCGGCGATGCGCTGGACCTCGATCGGCCGCCCCGACGCCATGCGTGCCACGATCTCCTTCTCCGCATCGCGCGTCGGGTAGCCGACGCGCACCTTCAGCATGAAGCGGTCGAGCTGCGCCTCCGGGAGCGGGTAGGTGCCCTCCTGCTCGATCGGGTTCTGCGTCGCCAGCACCAGGAACGGCTCCCCCAGATAGAACGTCTCCCCGCCGATCGTCACCTGCTTTTCCTGCATCGCCTCGAGCAGCGCCGACTGCACCTTGGCGGGCGCCCGATTGATCTCGTCCGCGAGCACCAGGTTCGAGAACAGCGGGCCCTTCTTGGGATAGAACTCCTGACTCTTCTGGTCGAACACCA
>Ga0209055_1000790_pt1 | contig 21626 bp, 20 predicted proteins | sample GraSoiAngelo_110_FD_185875 | JGI IMG/M metagenome (GOLD analysis project Ga0209055, IMG submission 185875) | Grasslands soil microbial communities from the Angelo Coastal Reserve, California, USA - 14_0903_12_30cm (SPAdes) (version 2) | ecosystem: Environmental > Terrestrial > Soil > Grasslands ... | reverse complement strand
CGCGGGTTGCACACCTTCCGTGTCCAGCCGACGCCCAAACCGAAGATTGCGGGCGCGGTGTCATCGACCAACGATCCGATGCTCGTGAACTCGATCTCCAACCGGGCGCTCCGGAACGACCTGGTGCAGGAGTTTGCGGGCCTCGGCTACGTCGCGAGCGACAGTACCCCTGATTTCTGCGTCGCCTACTACGCCAGCACCAACCAGAAGCTCGACGTCACCTATTGGGATTACGGGTATGCGTGGCAGCCGCACTGGTGGAGCGGCTGGGGACGCCGCTGGGGCCGTGGCTGGGGCGGGGACTGGGGCATGCAGAGTGCTCCCACGGTGACTCAGTACACCCAGGGGACCGTGATCGTCGATGTGTTCGACCCCAAGACCAAAGAGTTGTTGTGGCGTGGCCAGGGAGTCGCGGCGGTTTCCGACAACGAGCAGCAATACGAGCAGGAACTCAAAAAGACCGTTGAGGCGATCGTGGACAAGTTCCCCGCCGCGGCGAACAAGGTCGCGCTGGCGCAGTAAGGCAAGGGATTGGACGCCGAGCCACGGAGGTCTGACGGATGACGCACCAGAGTGTGGAGATCCTGATCGGCAAACTCGTCACGGACGAGGAGCTGAGGGAGGCGTTTGAGCAGAATCCGCACGCGGTGTTGGCGTGGCTGCGGTACCAGGGGCTCCCGCTGAGCTCAGTCGAGATGGAGGCGCTCAAGGCCATCAACCCGTCTGAGCTCAGCGGCCTCGCGGACATGATCGACCGACGCCTGCAGAAGGCGTCCCTAAGAGGGAGACAAGGAAGACACATGACACGCGCGACTGAAGACACGGCAACCCTTCCCACGACGCCGCTCGGCACGACGGGTATGCGGATCACCCGCGTGGGCTTCGGCGCGTGGGCGATCGGCGGCGGCGGATGGAGCTTCGCCTGGGGCAACCAGGACGACGCGGACTCGATCGCCGCCATCCGTCACGCCGTCGAGCGCGGCATCAACTGGATCGATACGGCGGCTGTGTACGGCCTCGGGCACTCCGAGGAGATCGTGGCCCGCGCGCTGCGCGACATCCCGGCCGACGATCGCCCATACGTCTTCACCAAAGCCGGCCTCGTGTGGGACGACCACAACCGCGCCGACCCCCCGCGCCGCGTCGGCGATCCCCTGAGCATTCGCCGCGAGCTCGAGGCGTCGCTCCGCCGGCTCGCGGTCGAGCGCATCGACTTGTACCAGATGCACTGGCCCGCCCAGGACGGCACCTCGCTCGAGGACTACTGGGGCACGTTGCTGCAGCTCAAGGCCGAAGGGAAAGTGCGCGCCGTCGGCCTCTCCAATCACGACGTGGGGCAGCTCGACGGGGCCGAACGGCTCGGCCACGTGGACACACTGCAGCCGCCGTTTTCCGCGATCCGCCGCGAGGTCGCCGCCGCGGAGCTGCCGTGGTGCGCCGCGCACGGCACCGGGGTCATCGTGTACAGCCCGATGCAGTCGGGACTCCTCACGGGCGCGTTCAGCGTCGCGCGCGCAGCCCGCCTCGAAGCGGGTGACTGGCGCTCCCACGCTCCCGATTTTACGGGCCTTGGGCTGCGCCGGAACCTCGCCCTGGCGGACGCGCTGCGGCCGATTGCGCAGCGGCACGGCGCGAGCGTCGCCGCCGTGGCGGTCGCCTGGACGCTCGCCTGGCCCGGCGTGAGCGGCGCCATCGTCGGCGCGCGATCCCCCGCGCAGGTGGACGGTTGGATCGGCGCGGCGGCGCTTGCGCTCACCGACGCGGACTTAGCCGAGATTGCCGGCGCCATCAAGCGCACCGGTGCGGGAACGGGGCCGGTCCGGCCGTGAGAGCACTTGCGCTGGTCATCGTCTTGGGTGCGAGCCTTCCCGGGACCAGTCAGAGCCAAGAGCCGGACACGTCTGCGCTCGGGCCCCGCCTGTCGCTCGAGACCGTGGTCGCACGCACGCTGGCCTACAGTCCGGGTGTGGCCGGCGCGCAGGGCGCGGTGCGCGACGCCGCCGCCGCGCGGCGCATGGCCATCGGCTCGTACCTGCCCAGTTTCTTCCTCATTTCCAGCGCCGGCTGGAGTGATCAGACGACGCTCGGCGCCGCGGGAGCGACTCCGGGACTCAACCCGGCGGGCGCGACGAACACATATGGCGCCGGCTTCGCGGCCGCGCTCGACGTCTTCACTGGCGGCCGCCGCGGCGCACAACGCAGCTACGCCGAGGCGATCAGCCAGGCCGCGGATGCCGGGTTCGTGCAGCAGCGCTACGTGACGATACTCGCCGCCAAACAGGGGTACTTCGACGTGTTGCGCGCGCACGAGCTCGTGCGCGTGGCCGCGGAATTCGTCGCGCAGGCCGAGCTGGGCCTCGGCTACGCCCGCGACCGTCTCGCCGCGGGCACGGCCACGCGGGCGGACGTGCTGCTCGCCGAGCTCGCGCAGTCGACGGCCCGCCGCCAACAGCTCGCCGCTCGCGACACGCTCAGCGTCGCCGGCGCCGCCCTCGGGCGGCTGGTCGGCGCCAACGAACCCGTCGATGCCGAGCCACCGGCCACGCTCGAGCCCGCGCCGCTCGCCCTCAGCGACTCGGGGCTGCTCGCGCTGGCACCCGCGGCCGCCCCCGTCGTCGCACAGGCCCAGGCGTTCGCGAGTGCCGGTGCCGCCGGCGTGCGGGCTTCGAAGAGCCAATACCTCCCGACCATCTCACTCGGGGCGGGCTACAACTGGGCGAACCAGTCGAGCGTCCCCGGGGCGTTGCGGTCGGGGTGGGTCGTCGCCTTCACCACGTCGTTCCCGCTCTTCAACGGTTTCGTGCGAGAGGCGTCCGTCACGCAGGCGGAGGTCGCAGCGGAGGTCGCCACGGCGACGTCGGCGGACACGAAGCGCCTGGCCCGCGCCGACGCTCGGCGGCTGCTCGGTCGCCTGCACGTCGCGGAGCAGGATATCACGCTCACGCGCGAAGCGGTGCGGCTGGCCGGCGAGGATTTGCGCGTCATCCAGGCGCGATATCGCGCCGGCATCGCGACGATTCTCGACGTGTTCACGTCCCAGACCGCTCTCATCCAGGCCGAGCTCGATCTCGTGAGTGCGCGGTTCACCTATCAGGTCGCGCGCGCCTCGCTCGAGGCGCTGCTCGGCCGAGACCTGTGAGGCTCGAGCCATAATGTGGATCGTTCACGTCGCGCTGCGGCGCCCCTACACCTTCATCTGCGGGGCGATCCTCGTCTTCATCGCCGGGCTGGTGGCGATCATGACGACACCGGTCGACATCTTCCCCGCGATCCCGCTGCCGGTCGCGACGGTGATCTGGCAGTACCAGGGGATGTCGCCCGAAGAGATGGAGCAGCGCGTCGTCACGATCGTCGAGCGGTCCTACTCGGCGACGGTCAACGACATCGAGCATATCGAGTCGCAATCGCTCGACGGCGTCGCGGTGATCAAGGTGTTCTTCCAGCCCACCGCGGACGTCGCGACGGGCATTGCCGAGCTCACCGCGGCGTCCCAGAGCAACACCAGGATCCTGCCGCCGGGGATCACGCCGCCCATCATCCTGCGGTTCAACGCGACCGACGTGCCGATCCTCCAGATCGGGGTGGGCTCGAGCACGATGTCGCAAGCCGAGTTGAACGACTACGTGTCCAACTTCGTGCGCACGCCGCTCGCGACCGCCCAGGGCTCGACGATCCCGTTCCCCTACGGCGGCGCGCCCCGGCTGATCAACGTCGATCTCGATTTGTCGCGGTTATATGCGAAAGGGCTCTCGCCATCGGACGTGAGCGCCGCGATCAACGCGGAGAACGTGATCCTGCCCGCCGGGTCGGCCCGCCTGGGCAGCCGGGAATACAGCGTGCGCCTGAACTCGAGCCCCGAGGTCGTCGAGCAGCTCAACGACATGCCGATCAAAGAGGTCAACGGGGCGATGGTCTACATCCGTGACGTCGCGTATGTGCGCGACGGGGCGGGCGTCCAGACCAACATCGTCCGCCAGAACGGACAGCACGGCACGTACATGAGCGTGCTCAAGAACGGCAGCGCCTCGAGCCTCGCGGTGGTCAACCGTGTGAAGGCGCTGCTCGTGGCGCTCAAGCCCGCGCTGCCACCGTCGCTCGACATCCAGCTGCTCGTGGACCAGTCGCTGTTCGTCCGCGCCTCGATCTCGGGCGTCATCCGGGAAGCGTTGATCGCGGCCTGCCTCACCGCGCTCATGATCCTGCTCTTCCTGGGGAGCTGGCGCAGCACACTCATCATCGCGACCTCGATTCCGCTCGCGGTGCTGTGCTCGATCATCGGCCTCGCGGCGCTGGGACAGACACTCAATGTCATGACCCTGAGCGGGCTCGCGCTCGCCATCGGGATCCTGGTGGACGACGCGACGGTCACGATCGAGAACATCAACCTGAACATGGAGCAGGGGAAGGAGATCTTGCCGGCGATCGTGGATGGGGCGGCGCAGATCGCGACCCCGGCGTTCGTCTCAACGATCGCCATCTCGATCGTGTTCGTACCGATGTTCTTCCTCACCGGTCCGGCGGCCGCGCTGTTCCGACCGCTCGCCATGGCGGTCGTGTTCGCGGTGCTCGCCTCCTATCTCCTGTCCCGAACCATCGTGCCCACGATGGCCCACTATCTCCTGGCCGCCGACGCGCACCGCCTCGCGGCGGGGGGGACGGCGCCGCGGGGCGTGATCGAGCGGGTGAGCGCGCGGTTCGAGGCCGTGTTCGCGCGCTTCCGCGCGGCCTACCAGCGCGTGCTTTCCCTGATGCTCGGACACCGGCGCCTGCTGCTCGGCGCCGTCGGCGGCTTCGCCGCGGTCTCGCTCGCTCTGGTCCCGTTCATCGGGCAGGACTTCTTTCCGACCACCGACGCCGGTGCCTTCCAGCTGCACCTGCGCGCGCCCGCCGGGATGCGGGTCGAAGAGACCGAGCTCATCGCCGCCGGCGTGGAGCGGACCATTCGGCGTGTGATCCCCGCGGCGGAGCTGGGGCTCATCCTCGACAACATCGGCATCAACCGCAACGCGATCAATCTGGCCACCGGCGGCACAGCCACCCTGAACGCGGCGGACGCCGATCTCGTGGTCCAGCTCGCGCCGACGCGCCGCACCTCGACGTTCGAGTACGTGCGGCGCCTGCGCGCGACGCTCCCGACCGAGTTCCCCGGCGTGACCTTCTTCTTCCTGCCGGCCGACATCGTGAATCAGGTGCTCAACCTCGGCCTGCCGGCCCCGATCGATGTCCAGATCGTGGGGCAGGACAAAATGGCCGATTACGGCGTGGCCAGCCGCCTGGCCGCCGAGCTGCGGCGCATCCCCGGCGCCGTCGACGTGCGGGTGCAGCAGGTGGTGAACATGCCGGAGTTTCTGTTCACCGTGGACCGCATCCGGGCGCAGCAAGTCGGCCTCACGCAGCGCCAGGTGGCGAGCAATCTCCTCATCTCGCTCTCCTCCAGCGGGCAGACCGCGCCGAACTACTGGCTCAACCCGCAGAACGGCGTAAGCTACAGCGTGGCCGTCCGTACGCCGCTCTCCAAGATCAACGCCCTGGACGCGCTGACCAACACGCCGGTCACGGCGCCGGGACTCGCCGCGCCGCAGTTGTTCGGTAACCTGGCGACGTCGACCCGTCAGACCGCGTTCGCCGTTGTGAACCACTACAACACGCAACCGGTGTCCGACGTCTACGCGGCTGTGGACGACCGGGACTTGGGGGGCGTGGCGAGCGATGTGGACGGAGTCGTCGCCAAAATCAGTCAGTCCTTGCCGAAGGGGACGCACATCGTGGTGCGCGGCCAGGTCGCCAGTATGCGGTCATCGTTCCTCGGGCTCGGGTTGGGGGTGCTGTTCGCCATGGTGCTCGTGTACCTGCTGCTCGTGATCAACTTTCAGTCGTGGCTCGATCCCCTGGTGATCGTGATGGCGCTGCCCGGCGCGCTGTGCGGCATCGTGTGGATGCTGTTCGTGACCCAGACCACGTTCAATGTGCCGTCATTGATGGGGAGCATCATGGCCCTGGGCGTCGCCACCGCCAACAGCGTTCTGCTCATCACCTTCGCGGATGACCAGCGACGGGAAGGGCTCTCTGCCCTCGAGGCGGCCCTCAAAGCCGGCTCCGTGCGGCTGCGGCCCGTCTGCATGACGGCGCTCGCCATGATCATTGGAATGCTGCCGATGGCGTTGGGCCTGGGCGAAGGGGGCGAGCAGAACGCCCCGCTCGGCCGCGCCGTGATCGGCGGGCTGCTCGTCGCCACCTGCTTCACTCTGGTAGTCGTGCCGGTGCTCTACAGCATCCTGCGCGTCGCACCGCCCACGCCACCGATCGTCATCCCGGAGGGACACGCATGAGCGCCGTACCGGACATCCTGGAGCAGCCCCACCCCGGCGAGGAAAATCACCGATCCGAGCCCGCCTCCCAGCGGCGCCGGCGCACCCGAGCGTTGGGGGGCGCGATCGCCGGAGGCGTGTTGGCGGCGATGCTGCTGACTGGCATTGTGCCGCGCATCGCGCAGCGGCACCGCCTCACGGCTGCCGCCGCGGCCGTTGGTGTCACCGTGCCCAGCGTGAGCGTGACGACCGTGACGCACGATACGAGCGCGTCGAGCGTCAGTCTGCCCGGCGCGCTCACCGCCGTGCAGACCGCCGCCATCTACGCACGGACTCCGGGTTACGTGCGGCGGCGCCTGGTCGATATCGGTAGTCGCGTGCGCACCGGCCAACTCCTCGCCGACATCGACGCCCCCGACCTCGATCAGCAAGTGTCGCAAGCGCGGGGTGTGGTCGCTCAGACGCGCGCGGCGCAGGAGCTGGCGCAGGCCAACCTGGTGCGCTGGCGGGCGCTCGCCATCGACAGTGCGGTGACGGCCCAAGAGGTCGATCAGATGCAGGCGGCTTTCAACGAGGCGGTGGCCAACTCGAACAGCGCAGAGGCCAACCTGCGGCGGCTGCTGCAGCTGCAGGGATACGAGCGCGTGGTCGCGCCGTTCGCGGGCGTGATCACGGCGCGCAACGTGGACGCCGGGGCACTGGTCGGAACCGCGGGCGGCGTGAGCGGCACGCTGACCGCAGCTACCGGGAGCGCGCCCGGGAGCCTGTTCACGGTGGCGCAGACGGACACGCTGAGCGTGTATGTGACCGTGCCGGAAGACAACGCCGCGGCCGTGACGATCGGGAAGCCTGCCGTGGTCACCGTGCCCGCGCTCCCCGGCGACACGCTGCGCGGGCGCGTGGCGCGCACCGCCGGCGCGCTCGATGCCACCGCCCGGACACTGCTCACGGAAGTGCGGGTGGCCAATCCGACGGGCGTGTTCCTGCCGGGGATGTACGCCCAGGTGCAGCTGGCGCTCGGCGCGGGCACGCCCCCGTTGCGCGTGCCCGCCACGGCGCTCGTGATCCGCGACGGCCCGCCGCAGGTCGTGACGGTGGGTCCCGACTCGACGGTCCGATACCAGACGGTGACTCTCGGCCGCGATCTCGGGAGCTGGGTCGAGGTCACGGGTGGCCTGGCGGACGGGAGCGTCGTCGTCGTCAATCCGGCCGACGATCTGCGCGACGGAGCGCGCGTGCACATTGGGGCTGGGAGCGGCACCGCACGGTAGCAGCCTTCCAGAGGAGGGAACATGACCGCATCAGCGTCGTCCCCCGAGCCCATCCTGGCGCCCCTGCTGCTTGGGCTCACGGTCGTGACCGGCCTCGTTGATGCGGTGAGCTACCTCGCGCTCGGGCACGTGTTCACGGCGAATATGACTGGGAACGTGGTGTTCCTGGGATTCGCTGCGGCGGGCGGGAAGGGGTTGTCCGCGCCGCGATCGGGAACGGCAGTGGTGGCGTTTCTCCTCGGTGCCGTGATCGGCGGGCGAGTGGCGACGCGCATGAGCGCCGGCCCCCGGCATCGCTGGACCGGCGTCGCGTTTGGGGCCGAGGCGGCGCTGTTGTTCACCGCGATGGCGCTCGCCATCGAGCCCACACGCGTCTATGCCGTCATCGCGCTCACGGGGCTCGCCATGGGCATCCGCAACGCCACGGCACGGAGGCTCGCGGTACCGGACCTCACCACGACCGTACTGACCCTCACGATGACTGGTCTGGCTGCGGACTCGAGGCTCGCGGGCGGGAGTAACCGGGGTTGGGCGAGGCGCGCTGCATCGGTTGTGACCATGGTCGCCGGGGCGGCGGTCGGTGGGTGGCTGCTCAGGTACTCGGTTGCGCTGCCGCTCGCCCTGTGCGGCGCCGTGTCAGGTGTCTGCGCGGTCGCCGCGTACTTCGGCATGCGCCCAGGAGGACTCGAACCCCCAGCCTCTTGATCCGTAGTCAAGCGCTCTATCCAGTTGAGCTATGGGCGCAAAACCTAGACGGTAGTGGGCGGTACTAGATTCGAACTAGTGACCTCCACGATGTCAACGTGGCGCTCTAACCAACTGAGCTAACCGCCCGAAAAGACTAGACGGGTAGACGGAGAGACGGGTAGACGGGTAGCGGTTCGTAGTTAGAAGTGGGCAGAGTGACCCTAGTCCCGGCGACTCCGCCCTACGCACCGCTCTCCGTCTACCCGTCTCTCCGTCTACCCGTCTAGTAGTAGCGGGGGTGGGATTTGAACCCACGACCTCCGGGTTATGAGCCCGGCGAGCTACCAGACTGCTCCACCCCGCGTCGCTGTGCCAGAGCGGGAAACGGGACTCGAACCCGCGACCCCAACCTTGGCAAGGTTGTGCTCTACCAACTGAGCTATTCCCGCAAAAGCTAGACGGGTAGACGGCGAGACGCGTAGACGGATAGGGGTTCGTCCCCACGCTCCCGGTGCTGTCGTTTCCGTGCCTGCCAACTCTAGCCGAGCAACCGCTCGCCGTCTACCCGTCTGTCCGTCTACCCGTCTGGTCAGTCAGTGGAGGCGAGGGGGATCGAACCCCTGACCTCGTGAATGCCATTCACGCGCTCTCCCAACTGAGCTACGCCCCCGTTATATTGGGCCCCCGCAAAGCGTTCCGGCGGGAACACGGCATCTTACCGGGGCGTTGTGGGGATGTCAAGCGTTTTCAGGCTTTTGCGTGAACTTTTTCGCCCCCCCGCGGTATCAGCGGGTGGAATCCGAGACCATAGACATGGCCAAGCACACTCGACGGAAGAAGCCGACCTCCCCCGCCCGGGCCAAGCCCCGCGTGGCCGGCCGCCCTGTGGCGCCGGTCGCGACGGCGCATGCCGCCCCGGTGGCCAAGGCGAAGCCCGCCAAGAAGCGCGGGCGCCGCCGTGGTCTGCTCTCCGGGCTCGGCCACCACGAGCACGAGCGCGACATCCTCGACCAGTACCTGCACGAGGTTTCCAAGACGCCGCTCCTCACGCAAAAGGAGGAGATCGCGCTCGCTCGCAAGGTGCGCGCCGGGGACCAGGAGTCGATGCAGGAGCTCGTGAAGCGCAACCTCCGCTTCGTGATCTCGGTCGCCAAGAAGTATCAGAACCGGGGCCTGCCCCTCACCGACTTGATCGGTGAAGGGAATGTCGGGTTGCTCACGGCGGCGCGGAAGTTCGACCCCGACCAGGGGGTGAAGTTCATCTCCTACGCCGTGTGGTGGATTCGGCAGGCGATTCTCGCCGCCCTGGCGCGCCAGGGCCGCACGGTGCGCGTGCCGCTCAACCGCACCGCGGACCTGTCGCGCATCGTCCGCACCGCGGAATACCTGCGGCAGACGTTGCGCCGCGAGCCCACGCCGGAAGAGATCGCGGACGCCACCAAGCTGTCGCTCGAGGTGGTGCAGTCGCTCGCTGCCCTGAACACGGGCGACGTCCGGCTCGACGCGCCGCTCGATCCGGACGGCGACCGGTCGCTGATCGAGCGCTTCATCGCCGAGGATCTTCCCGACACGGAAGACCAGGCGATGGACCGCTTCCTGTCGGACGAGATCGAGTCCGCGCTGAACACGCTGCAGCGGCGCGACGCGAAGGTGCTGCGCCTCTACTTCGGGCTGGACGGCGGTCGCGAGCACACGCTCGAGGAGATCGGCGGGATGCTCGGCGTGACGCGCGAGCGCGTGCGGCAGCTGCGGGATCGCGCGCTCAAGCGGCTGCGGGATGGCGATGTCGGGAAGGCTCTAGCCAGCTTCGCCGCGTAGTCGACGCTACGTTTTAGGACGCTACGTTGTAAGAGATGGCCGGCGGTTGTCCCGTCGGCCGTTTCGTTTGTGCCGTACAACATAGCGTCGTACCACGTAGCGTCGTAGTTTATCGCCGTGATCCTCCAAATCGGCCGAAGGACCGTCGCCGCCGTCACGGCCGTCGGCCGCTTCGGCCATTTCGTCTCCGACCTGGGCCGCGCCCTCCCGGACGTCGCGACGTGGGGCGGGCTGACCGTCGTCCAGATGCGACGGGTGGGGGTGGACTCGCTTCCCGTCGCCCTCTTCATTGCCGCGTTCACCGGCGTGGTGCTCGCCCTGCAGGCCTCCTACACCTTCACCGGCACCGTGCCGCTGTACTTCGTCGGCACGCTCGTCGGCAAGACGATGATGCTCGAGCTCGGTCCCGTGCTCGCGGGGCTCGCACTCGCCGGTCGGGTCGGTGCGAGCATGGCGGCGGAGCTCGGGACCATGAAGGTGACCGAGCAGGTGGACGCCCTCGAGACGCTCGCCTACGACCCGCAGAGCTTCCTCGTCATCCCGCGGGTACTCGCGGGCACCCTCATGTTCCCGGTGATCGTCGCCCTTGCCATCCTCGTCGGGATCGCGACCGGCTGGCTCGCGAGCCTCATCCTGCTCGATCTGTCGACGCAGGAATTCGTGAAGGGCCTGAAACTGTTCTACCGGTTCAAGGACACCTGGTTCGGGCTGTTCAAGAGCGCCACGTTCGGCTGCACGATCACGCTGGTCGGGTGCATGGTGGGGCTCGGGACCCGCGGTGGCGCGGAAGGCGTGGGCCGCAGCACGACCCAGGCGGTCGTCTACTCCGCGGTACTGCTGCTCGTGCTAGACGCCTTCTGGGCGCTGGTGCTGCTGCGATGATCCAGTTCGCGGACCTCTACAAGGCCTTCGACGGCAAGCCGGTGCTCGGGGGGGTCACGCTCGACGTGCAGGACGGGGAGACGATGGTGATCATCGGCTACTCGGGCACGGGGAAGAGCGTCGCGCTGAAGCACGTGGTCGGGCTGTTGCAGCCCGATGCCGGGGACGTCATTGTTGACGGCCGGCGGGTCGCGGCGCTCGACCGGGCGGGGCTGTACGGCCTGCGGCGCGAGATCGGGTTCGTGTTTCAGTTTGCGGCCCTGTTCGACTCCATGAGCGTGGCCGACAACGTGGCGCTCGGGCTGCGGCGCCGCGGGTTGTCGGAAGACGAAATCGAGGAGCGCATCCGGGAGGCGCTGGCCCTGGTGGACCTGACGGGCACGGAGCAGCGCATGCCGGCGGAGCTGTCGGGCGGCATGCGGAAGCGCGTGGGAATCGCGCGCGCCATCGCCCTGCGGCCACGTTACCTCCTGTACGACGAGCCGACCACCGGCCTCGACCCGGTGACGTCGGCGGTGATGGACCAGCTGATGGTGCGAACCCGCGAGCACCTGGGGGTGACGGGGATTGTGGTGACGCACGACATGCGCAGCGCCTATACCGTGGGGGACCGGATCGCCATGTTGTACGAGGGTCGGATTCGTCAGGTCGGCGCCGTCGCCGAGATCCAGCAGACCGGCGATCCCGTGGTGCGGCAGTTCATCGAGGGACGCCCTGCATGAAGCGCGAAAACGAGTTCGCCGTCGGCGTCGTGGTCATCGCCGCGTTCGCCGTGGTGGTGACCGGGGCGCTGTGGCTCTCGGGCGCGCACCTGGGGAAGACCGAGGCGGTGTACACGGCGCGGTTCCGCACGGTGGGCGGCCTGGGGGCAGGGGACCCGGTGGTGCTGCGGGGCGTGCGGGTCGGCCGCGTCGAGGCGATCCGTCTGGCCCCGGGAAACTGGGTCGAGGCGGACTTGAAGATCTATGCCGGCGTCACCCCTCCTGCCACGCCCGCCGTGATCGCCGCGTCCGCGTCGCTGTTCGGTGAGTGGGCGGCGACGCTGATCTCGCGAGACCCGCCGCCGGCCGACCCGAACGTGCGCCAGGCGCTGGCGGAGGCGCAGGCGGCGGGTGGCGGGAAGTGGCCCGGCGCGACGCTCCCGGACATCGGCCAGCTCACGGCCCAGGCGAGCCGCATCGCGACCGACATCGCCACGGTCGCCAACCGCGTGCAGACCGCGTTCGACTCGGAGGCCGTGAATGAGCTGCGGCGCTCGATCAAGGACTTCGGCCAGATCGCCGATCGCCTCGCCCGCGTCACGAACGAGCAGGCGGATGTCATCGGCTCGGTGGGATCGAACCTGCGCCAGGGGTCGGACGTGCTGGCCAAGGCGGCGACGAGCCTGCAAGGCACGCTGGGGCGGGTCGACTCCGCGACCAACCAGGGCCAGCTCGCCACCATCCTCAACAACTCGGCGGCCACCAGCGCCAACCTGCGGTCGGCGTCGCAGGACTTCCACGACCTGCTCGATGCCGCCCACAAGAACCAGGAGAGCCTGGTGCGCACGCTCGTGGCGGCGGACAGCGTCATGTCCCGCATCGCCAACCGCACCGGCACGCTCGGCCTGCTCGTCTCGGACTCGACGTTGTACAAGGAGACGACCCTCACGATGATTCAGCTGCGACAGCTGTTGTCCGACATCCAGGCGAACCCGCGCAAGTACTTCACGTTTAGCGTGTTCTAACTTCTTCACGTGAAGCGCCGCCAGTCCCGGGCCACCCGCGAGACCAGTGCGGGCGGAGTCGTCTTCCGGCGGCAGCCCGGCGGCCCGCCGCGGTTTCTGCTGATCCGCGATTCGTACGAGAACTGGGGCTTCCCCAAGGGCCACCTGGAGCGGGGTGAGCCGCCGGCCGAGGCGGCGCGCCGGGAGGTGGCCGAGGAGACCGGTCTCGACGACTTGATCCTGCACGGCCCGATCCAGGTGATCGACTGGTACTTTCGGTTCGGCGGCAAGACGATCCACAAGTACTGTCACTTCTTCCTGTTCGAGTCGCGCCGGGGCGACCCGGTGCCGCAGGCGGATGAAGGGATCACCGACTGCGCGTGGTTTCCGCTGGAGCAGGCGAGGAAGACGATCTCGTATGACAACGCGCGCGGGGTGCTGGAGCGGGCGGCCGAGATGGTACAGGCACTCGCGCCCGAGAGCGGCGGCGTGGGGTGACGGCCGTCGTCCCGGTGTACCATCCGCGCCGCGAGGCGCGTCGCGCGGTGAAGTCCGGGTACCCGCGCGACGCGGGGCTAGTGTGCCTGTGCCGCAGTCTCCAGGCGCTGGAGCGCCTGCTGTACCAGCGTCTCGTGGATGCCGTGGTGATCGACGTGAAGGCCCCATCCGTCCCGACGTCCGCCCTCGCGCTGCCGGCGCGCTTTCCCCGCATCCCGATGTACGTGCTCTCGGCGTTTCGCCCCGACGACGGCACGTTGCTGTCGGCGTGTCACGCGGCGGGGTTCGCCGGCATTCTGGTGGAGGGAGTGGATCACGCGATCGCGGGGGAGTGGATCGCGGCGCGGACGGCGCAGGTGGCGCGGCGCGCGGCGTTGGCCGACGCCCCGAAGCTGCTGCGCCTCACCGACCGCCTGCAGGTCGCCGCGTGGGACGAGGTGCTGCGCCGCGTCGGCGTCCCGACGCAGACGGCCCACGTCGCCCAGGCGCTCCGGGTCACACGCGAGCACCTGTCGCGCGAGTTCGCCGCCGGTGGGGCGCCGAACCTGAAACGCGTGATCGACCTGGCGCGAACAGCGTGCGCGGCGGACCTGCTTGGCAACCCGGGGTACAGCGTGCGCCAGGTGGTACGGATACTTGGGTATGCCTCGCCGAGCCACCTGGCCGGCGCGGCTCGCCGCGTCGCGGGGGCGACCCCGCAGGAGCTGCGGGAGGCGGGGGCGCGGGGCGTGCTGCAGCGGTTCTTAAGAGGAAGGACGCGGTCGCGAATATGAGATTGCGGATTTCGGATTGCGGATTGCGAATGGATCGGCACGTTCCTTGGGTCGTGGGCACACCCTGCCAATCCGCAATCCGCAATCGACAATCCGCAATTGGCGGGGTGGCGGCGGCGCAGGCTCATGTGATATTTTTCACAATCTCCGAACGGTGATCCCATGGCGACCGATTCCATCCTCCGACCCGGCGAGCTGAAAGAGATCCTCCTCAAGGAAATCCAGAGCGCCGACCTGGCCGAAATCGATGTGCGCGAGGTCGGCACCGTGCTGGAGGTGAAGGACGGGATCGCCCGCATCTATGGTCTCACGTCCGCGATGGCGGGCGAGATGCTCGAGTTCACCTCCTCGGAGACGAGCGAGAAGGTGACCGGCCAGGCGCTCAACCTCGAAGAGGACAACATCGGCGCCGTCATTTTCGGCGACTATCTGGTGCTGCGGGAGGGGGACGAGGTCCGGCGCACGGGCCGCGTGCTCGACGTGCCGGTGGGCCCGGCGCTGGTGGGGCGGGTGGTGGACGCGCTGGGCCGTCCGGTGGACGGGCTCGGCCCGGTGCACACCACCCAGACCCGCAAGGTCGACATCGTGGCGCCCGGGATCATCAAGCGCCAGCCGGTGAAGGAGCCGCTGCAGACGGGGATCAAGGCGATCGATTCGATGATCCCGATCGGGCGGGGCCAGCGCGAGCTGATCATCGGCGATCGCGGCACCGGCAAGACCGCGATCGCGATCGACACGATCATCAATCAGAAGGGCGAAGGCGTGATCTGCGTCTACGTGGCGATCGGCCAGAAGAGCTCGACCGTCGCCGCGGTGGTGGAGCGGCTGAAACAGCACGGCGCCATGGAGTACAGCATCGTGGTGGTGTCCTCGGCCGCCGAGCCGGCACCGATGCAGTACATCGCCCCGTTCGCGGGCTGCGCCATGGCCGAGTACTTCATGTACGACGAGAAGAAGGCCACCCTGTGCGTGTACGACGATCTGTCGAAGCAGGCCGCCGCGTATCGGCAGCTCTCGCTCGTGCTGCGGCGCCCGCCGGGCCGCGAAGCGTACCCCGGTGACGTGTTCTACCTGCACAGCCGGTTGCTCGAGCGGGCGGCGAAGCTGTCGAGCGACATGGGTGCGGGCTCGCTCACCGCGCTCCCGATCATCGAGACGCAGGCGGGCGACGTCTCCGCGTACATCCCGACCAACGTCATCTCCATCACCGACGGGCAGATCTTCCTCGAGACCGACATGTTCTACTCGAACGTGCGGCCCGCGATCAATCCCGGCATCTCGGTATCGCGCGTGGGCGGGAGCGCGCAGATCAAGGCCATGAAGCAGGTGGCGGGACGGCTGCGGCTCGACCTGGCGCAGTACCGGGAGCTCGAGGCATTCTCGCAGTTCGGCTCCGAGCTCGACCAGGCGACCCAGAAGCAGCTGGCCCGCGGCGCACGCGTAGTCGAGGTCCTGAAGCAGCCGCAGTATCAACCGATGCCGGTCGAGCGCCAGGTGATGGTCATCTTCGCCGTCACGAACGGATATCTGGACGACGTGGCGCCGGAGCACATCAAGGACTGGGAGCAGGGCTTCCTGGACTTCATGACGGCGCAGCACCCGGAGCTGGGCCAGGAGATCCGCACGCGCAAGGTGCTCGCCGACGAGCTCGCCGCGCGGCTGCGCGCGGCCATCGCTGAGTACAAGACGATCGCGACGCACTGATGGCGAAGCCCCGCGAGCTGCGCCGGCGCATCAAGTCCGTCCAGAACACGCGCAAGATCACCAAGACGATGGAGCTCGTGGCCACGTCGAAGCTCAAGCGCGCGCAGGACCGTGTCGTGGCGGCGCGGCCGTACGCTGCCGCGCTGGCCGAAGTGATCGGCGACCTCTACTCCCCCGAGCTGGCGGAGCGGTTCCCGCTGCTGCGCCAACCGAAGGATGGGACCGCGGGCAGCCGGCGTGTGGCACTACTCCTGATTACATCGAACCGCGGCCTGTGCGGCGCGTTCAACGCCAACCTGATCCGGGAGGCGCGGCACCGCATCGACGCGCTCGAGGGCGAAGGTGCTACGGTGGCGCTGCACATCGTGGGCAAGAAAGGCATCGCGTTCTTCAAGTTCGCCAAGCGGCCGATCGCGTCGCAGCGGACCGACATCGGCGACAAGCCCACCGCCGCCCACGCCACCGAGCTGGTGGGACCGTTGATGGCGCAGTTCGCGGCGGGGTCGCTCGATGCCGTCGAGGTCGTGTTCGCGCAGTTCAGGAGTGCGGTGTCCACCCCCCCCACCACACTCCCTGTCCTCCCCATCGCCCCGCCCGGGGCGGGCGAGGGCGAGCGGGGGCGGGCGGGGGCGGTCAACTACATCCTCAAGCCCTCCGCCGAGGCGATCCTCGAGCAGCTGCTACCGTTATACGTCCGCAACCAGGTGTACCGGGCGCTGGTGGAGACGGCGGCGGCGTTCCTGGGCGCGCAGCGTACGGCGATGAAGAACGCGACCGACAACGCCGGCGACATCATCGAGCTGCTGCAGCGGACCTACAACCGGGCACGACAGGCGCAGATCACGCAGGAGATCGCGGAGATCGTGGGCGGGGCGGAAGCGCTGAAAGGATAGAGAGGATTTCCATGGCGACACGAACGCAAGAGAAGGCAAAGAAGCCCGCTGCCGAACTCCGGCAGAACGTCGGCAAAGTGGTCCAGGTGATCGGCCCCGTGCTCGACGTGGAGTTCCAGCCGGCGCACCTGCCGGAGCTCTACAACGCTTTGCGGGTCGATTACGCCGGTGACGGCGCCGCGCCGATCCACATGGTCGCCGAGGTGCAGCAGCACATCGGTCGCAACCAGGTGCGCGCCGTGGCGATGAGCTCGACCGACGGCGTGGTGCGCGGCATGGACGCCGTGGACACGGGTGCGCCGATCACCGTCCCCGTCGGCGAGCCCTCGCTCGGCCGGATCCTGAACGTGTTGGGCGAACCGGTGGACGAGGGCGCTCCGATCCCGCCTGACGCCGAGCGGTGGCCGATCCATCGCGAGGCGCCCAAGTTCGTCGATCTCGAGCCCAAAACCGAAGTGTTCGAGACCGGGATCAAGGTGATCGATCTCGTCGCGCCGTTCGTGAAGGGCGGCAAGATCGGTCTGTTCGGCGGCGCCGGCGTCGGCAAAACGGTGATCATCATGGAGCTGATCCACAACGTGGCGATGGGCCACGGCGGGCGATCGGTGTTCTGCGGCGTGGGCGAGCGGACGCGCGAGGGAAACGACCTCTACCTCGAGATGAAAGAGAGCGGGGTGCTGAAATCCTGCTCCCTGATCTACGGTCAGATGAACGAGCCGCCGGGCGCCCGGCTGCGGGTGGGTCTCTCAGGGCTCACGGTCGCGGAGTACTTCCGCGACATGGAGGGGCAGGACGTCCTGGTGTTCATCGACAACATCTTCCGCTTCACCCAGGCGGGCTCGGAGGTCTCGGCGCTGCTGGGCCGCATGCCGTCTGCCGTCGGGTATCAGCCGACGCTGGCGACGGAGATGGGCGAGCTGCAGGAGCGCATCACCTCGACCAAGAAGGGCTCGATCACGTCGGTGCAGGCGATCTACGTCCCCGCCGACGACCTGACCGACCCGGCACCGGCGACGGCGTTCTCCCACCTCGACGCAACCGTGGTGCTGTCGCGCCAGATCTTCGAGCTGGGCATCTACCCGGCGATGGATCCCCTGGCGTCGTCATCGCGACTGCTCGACGCCCAGTATCTCGGCGAGCGGCACTACAAGGTCGCCGTCGAGGTGCAGCGGATCCTGCAGCGCTACAAGGATCTCCAGGACATCATCGCGATCCTCGGGATGGACGAGCTGTCGGAGGAGGATAAGCTGCTGGTGGGGCGCGCCCGCCGGGTGCAGCGCTTCCTGTCGCAGCCGTTCTTCGTCGCCACCCAGTTCACGGGCCTCGAGGGGAAGTACGTGAAGCTCGAGGAGACGATCAGCTCGTTCGAGCGCGTCGTGGCCGGCGAATTCGACCAACTTCCCGAGCAGGCGTTCTACATGGTCGGGGGGATCGATGAGGTGGTCGCGCAGGCCCAACGCCTGGCCAGCGCCTGAGTGATGCACGTCACAGTCATTTCCCCCGAGCGAGGCGTATTCGATGGCGCCGCGGACGCCGTCGTCGCCCCGGCGTTCGATGGGCAGGTCGGCATCCTGCCAGGCCACGCGCCGTTCATGACGCTGCTGGGTAAGGGCGTACTGACGGTGCAGGTCGGCGGGGGCGGCAGTGGCAGCAACCGCTTCGAGGTCGCCGGCGGCTTCCTCCAAGTGGTGGGCGACGCCGTGCGCGTCGTGGCCGACCAGGTCCAAACGTTGTAATGCGGTGTATCACGCGCCCGTCAACTCCTCGCTCGGAGGGCTATCCGTATGCGGAAGGTGATCGGCAGTGCAATGCTCGTGACGGTGCTCGCGACCGCACCGACGCTCGCCTCGGCTCAACGGCGCCCGGCCGCGCGGGCGGCTGCGCCACGCTCCCAACAGCACCCGTCGTTCGGGGTACAGCTCGATTGGGGCAGCGATCCTAACTTCGGGATTGGCGGGCGCGGCGTGTTCCCGCTCCAGTCGCTCTTTCCCAAGACCCCGCTCGATGGCATCGTGTCGTTCGACTATTTCTTTCCCGGCAATAGCGTAAAGTACTGGGAGATCAACGGCAACGTCGCGTACCGGTTCGTGGTGCCGCGCAGCAGCTCGCTCGCTCCTTACGCGGGCGGGGGTCTGAACATCGCCCACGCCAGCTTTTCGACGACCGTCGGGACGACGACCGTCAGCGGTTCCGATACGAAAGCGGGCCTGAACCTGCTCGGCGGCACCACGTTCAGAGTGAAGGGCTCTAACCTGATCCCATTCGCGGAGGCTCGTGGGGAGATCGGCGGCGGCAAAACCTTCATTCTCACGGGCGGCGTCCGCTTCTGATCTGAAAGGAGACGCGCATGCGGCGTGACCTTGCGGTGTTCGTGGTGGCCGGCCTCTCCGCAGGCACCGTTCGGGCGGCTGCCCAGGCGACGGGCACGACCACGTTCAACGCTCCGTATCGCGCGTTCGTGCGCTCCGAGATCGGCGTGCTGTTGAGTTTCCCCAACGGCGGCGGCACGGCGCTCGAAGGGGCGTACCGCATCGCGAGCCACGGATTCGACTTGGGCTTCAAGGCCGGTTTTTTCACTCCGTCCGGCGCGGGCGACACCGAGCTCCTGCTCGGCGCCGAGGCGCGGCAGCGCGTGATCACGCACACGATCGACTTTCCGCTGGACGGCGCGGTGATCGTCGGCCTGGGCGGGAACTTCGTGAGCGGCGCCTCGCAGTTGATCATCCCGGTCGGGCTCTCGCTCGGGCGCCGGGTCGATCCGCCGGGCTCGTCGGTGAGCATCGTGCCTTACGTGCAGCCGACGATGTACGTGCTCGCGGGCAGCACCGTCATCAACCACGTGCGATTCGCGCTCGGCCTGGGCGGCGACTTTCGGCTGAGCCGCGTGTTCGACGCCCGCATCAGCGCGGGGCTGGGCGACAGCGAAGGTGTGTCGATCGGCGCCGTGTGGGTGCATTAGAGCGACACACGATTGACTCGCCGGCCGAGGGTTCCTACTGTGTGCTGGCGGGTCGTTCCGGAGGTCGCACATGCAGCGCGCAATCTTGGTAGTCGGACTGTTCGCGTTCGTCGCTGAGCGCGCCGCGGCGCAATGGCTCGGCATGCCGAGCTGGAACAGTCCGAAAGGCGGCCGCGGCGTCGGGATCTTCGCCGATTACGGGCAACCGAACGCCGACGCGAGCAAGGGCGCTGCCTACGGCGGCCGCGTGACCTTCGGCGCGGGTACGGCGATGGTCACCGTCGGGGCGTCGTCGTGGGAACCGGAGAATTCGAGCGGTCGTGTCACGTCGTGGGGCGGCTCGCTGCAGGCCCGCCTGATCGGCGGCAGCCTGCTCCCGGTCGCCGTCAATTTGCAGGTGGGTGGGGCGTACCATGGGCAGGGCACGTCCGGAACACGGACCCTGCCCGAGGCGAGCACCGCGCAGGGCGCCGTGGGCCTCAGCGCGCCGCTCCCGATTCCGCTGATCCGCGTCGAGCCGTACTTCTCGCCGGGCGTCCGCTACCACAGGTACTGGAACGTGCCGGCGGGTGCGCGCAAGGAAGAGACCAACTTCGGGTGGGTGCTGGGAGCCAACGTCGGTTTTGATGCCTTAGGGATTCGGGTCGCGTATGATTCCGAGAAGTTCGGCGATGGCACGACGCACGTCGTGATCGGCATCGGAGCGAGCCTGGAGATCAGCGTTCCAGGGCTGTGAATTCCCGTCACACACCGCCATCGAACAATTTACCTTGAGGTCGCATATGAAGCGCGCGTTTCTAGTGGTGGCAATGATCGTGTGCGCGGCCGGCCCGGTGGCCGCGCAGTGGCTCGGGATGCCGGTCTGGAACAGCCCGAAGGGCGGCACCGGCATCACCATCAACGGAGACTGGGGCAGGCCGGATTCGAGCTTCGGGAAAGGCAACGCGTTCGGCGGCCGAGCCTCGCTCGGCCTCGGCACGCTGACCCTGACCGCCGGCGTCGCGAGCTACAAGCCCGAGAACGCCACCTCGAGTATCACGTCCTACGGTGGCAACGCGGCGATGCGCGTCATCGGCGGCAGTCTGATTCCCGTATCGATCAACCTTCAGGTCGGCGCCGCGCGCAGTGATTCGAGCAGCCCCACCCGGCCGGCCACTACGAGCGTGATCGGTGCGGTGGGCCTCGCGATCAGCCTGCCGACGCCCGGCCTGAGCATCGAGCCGTATGTGTCCCCCGGATTCCGCTACCGCCATGCATCGGGAACGGGTAAGACGAACTTCGGGTACACCATCGGGGCGAACGTGAGCTTCGGCATGTTCGGCATCCATGCCGCCTACGATTACGAGCACGTGAGCGGCGGCCACATCGGCGTCCTCGGCCTCGGGGCGAATGTGGCGATCAAGGTGCCGCTCGGCATGTGATGCTGGTTCACAAGCGCGATTGAAGCCACTACCTTTGGGGCGCGCCGTTCCCGGCGCGCCCCTTTCGTTCCCAGGAGTCATGTGACGGGTCGTACCCTGGTCCTGCGAGCGTCGATCCTCGCGCTGGCGCTCGCCCAGAGCGGTTGTGCGCTCACGCTCGACTCGAGCCATCTGGGTGTGCCGGTGAGCCTGGCCGGCGCCGCCGCGGCGCCGGACTCGGGTGTGCCGTTTCGCGTCACCAAACACCCCGTGTACCTGATCGCCGGTCTGCTACCGGTGTCGCAGCCCAACCTGGAGGACGTGCTGGCGGGGCAAGCGGGAACCGGGACGCGTATCGAGAACCTTCGCATCCGGGTGCGGAGCCGCTGGAGCGACCTGCTGGTGACGGCGTTGACCTTCGGGCTGGTGGTGCCGCGGTCGGTGACGTTCGAGGGCGTCGTCGTGAAATAGGCACGACGACGACGGGTCTCGCTCCGCGACAAGCACACAGTCGCTCCGCGAGACCCGTCGTCATCGTGCCCGCTTGGGGACGCTACCCGCCCTCGACCAGCTCCCGCACCAGCGCTGTCGTCCGCTCCGCCGCGCCGCGGCCCTCCTGCACCAGCCGCTTGCCCGCCGCGCCCGCCTTGCGCCGCGCCGCGGGGTCGTGATACCAGACGAGACATTGCGAATGCAACGGATGGCGCCCGTCGGCCGGGAGCGCGACC
>Ga0209055_1000789_pt1 | contig 21634 bp, 12 predicted proteins | sample GraSoiAngelo_110_FD_185875 | JGI IMG/M metagenome (GOLD analysis project Ga0209055, IMG submission 185875) | Grasslands soil microbial communities from the Angelo Coastal Reserve, California, USA - 14_0903_12_30cm (SPAdes) (version 2) | ecosystem: Environmental > Terrestrial > Soil > Grasslands ... | reverse complement strand
CGCGCTCACCCATCGCTTTTCGGTCTCACTCCACTCAAACAGGGGAAAACCGGTGAGCCAGAGAAACTCCCAGCGGTCTTTAGGGATGAGTTTCAATTGCTCGGCCAGGTGCAGGCGCAGTTGCCCGGCAATCAGCGCTGCGGCTTCGGTGCCTTTGATCTGCTTTTTCGCGGCGACGGCCACGACCAAGTCGCCCGCTCTTGCGCCCACAGCTTCGGCCAGCTTCTTGACCTGATCCGCGCCGAGAATCTTTTCCAGCGGCGACGTAACGCCCTCGGCGGCCACCTTGATGGTATAGAGCCCGGGGGCGCCAAGTGATTTCGCGCGCTCGGTCAACTCATCGAGTTGCTTCCGCGAGTACATAGCCGCCCCGGGCGCCGCCAGCGCAAATATTGACCCTTCGATGTGCAGCGCTTCCCGCGCCGCAGCAAAAAACGGGGAAACGTCTTGCAACTCCATGCCGAAGCGCAGGTCGGGCTTGTCAATGCCGTAGCGGCGTACGGCCTCCCGATACTCCATGCGGGGAAACGGCGGCTTGACTTTTAGACCGGTAACGGCACACGCGCTCGCCATCACCTGCTCGATGACGCCGAAGATGTCATCCTGCCGCGGGAACGACATTTCGAGATCAAGCTGGGTGAACTCAGCCTGCCGATCGGCGCGGAAATCTTCGTCGCGGAAGCAGCGCACGATCTGGAAATAGCGGTCCATGCCCGCGATCATCAGGATCTGCTTGAAGATCTGCGGCGATTGCGGCAGGGCGTAGAACTGGCCGTGGTGGATGCGGCTGGGTACCAGGTAGTCGCGCGCGCCTTCGGGCGTCGAGCGGGTGAGCATCGGGGTTTCGATTTCGTAGAAGCCCAGGGCATCGAGCGTCTTGCGAATCTCAAAAATCACGCGGTGGCGCAGCGCGAGGTTTCCCCGGGGCTTGGGCCGCCGGAGGTCGAGGTAGCGGTAACGCAGGCGCGTCTCTTCGCTGGCCGCAACTTCGTCTTCGATGACAAATGGCGGCGTTTTGGCGTTGTTCAGAATGTAGAGCTTCGTGGCCACCACTTCCACTTCCCCGGTCGCCAGCTCCGGATTGGCCTTCTGCCGGCGCACCACGCGGCCTTCCACGGCAGCCACGTACTCGGCGCGCAACTCCTCGGCGCGGGCGTGCGCCTCCGGATGCTGCTCCTTGTTAAAGACGATCTGCGCGATGCCGGCGCGGTCGCGCAGATCAATGAAGAGCAGGTTCCCCAAATCGCGGCGGCGGTGCACCCAGCCCATCAGGATGACGTCGCGGTCGGCATCGCTGGCGCGCAGGTCGCCGCAGTAGTGCGTCCGCTTTAGATTTCCCAAAGAATCCAGCACGGTGTTTGTGGCCTCAGTCGTCGCCATGTGTTCGTGCCCCCGCGTCCTCGCCAGCGCCTTTTCTCACCCGTAGCACAGCCACTCCTGGCTGTGCGCTTTCCTGCAGCCGACGGTGGCACAGCTACTTCTGGCTGTGCGCTGTAGGCGAACCGCACAGGCAAGAGTGCCTGTGCTACGGCTGTGCGCTGTAGCTGTGCGGCAGATAAGAGTGCCTGTGCTACGGGTCAACTCTGCCTCTGCGCCGCCGCAACCTTGCGATTCTCGTCGGACTTCAGATAGTTGAGCAACTCAGATTCGCTCAGCTTGCGCTGCTCCGAATCCGCCAGGCGCTTCAGCACAAAGCTGCCCGACGCAATCTCATCGTCGCCGATAATCAGCGCGTAGCGCGCGCCGAGCTTGTCGGCGAGGCCCAGCGACTTTTTCAGCTTCATCTCCTCGGGCGGCAATTCGACCACAAATCCTTCCTCGCGCAGTTGCCGCGCCAGCTTCACCGCCGCGGCATAGACCGGCGATTCGGCACGGCCCAGCCATGCAACAAAGACATCGATGTGGGATGCGCCCTCTCCCTTGCCTGCTTCTTGCAGCGCCAGCACAAGCCGGTCGGTGCCAATGGCGAACCCGATGCCCTTTGTCGGCGGCCCGCCTAGAAGCTCCACCAGACCATCGTAACGCCCGCCACCACAGATGGCATTCTGCGCCCCCAGGCCCGGCGCGGTGATCTCAAACGTGGTGCGGGTGTAGTAGTCGAGCCCGCGCACCAGCCGCCAGTTGATTTTGTACTCGATGCTGCGCAGCTTTAATTGCGCCTGCAATTCCGCGAAATGCTCGCGGCAGGCGGCACAGAGATGGTCGCTGATGCGCGGCAGCCTTTCGATGATGGCCTGCTCGTGCTCAAGCTTCGAGTCGAGCACGCGCAGCGGGTTCGTCTCGATGCGCCGCTGGCTGTCAGCGCCGAGCTGGTCCTTCACCTTCAGCAACTCCTCGCGCAGCTTCGCCACGTATGCCGCGCGGCATTCCTTGCAGCCGATCGAGTTGACGTAGAGCGTCGCACCCTTGAGGCCCAGCCGGTCGAGGTACGCCATCAGCATCTCAATCACTTCGGCATCAATCGCCGGGCTGTCCGACTGCCCCAGCACCTCCGCGCCTATTTGATAGAACTGGCGGTAGCGGCCCTTTTGCGGTCGTTCACGGCGAAACATCGGGCCCATGTAGTACAGCTTCACGTCGCCCGGCAGCGTGTGCATGCTATGCTCGATGTACGCGCGAACCACAGAAGCCGTCGCCTCCGGCCGAAGGCTCAATGAATCACCGAATCTAAGTTGTCGGACGCGGTCTTTTAGATTGCCCACCATTTGACGATTCTCTTCAATGGTTCGGGATTGAATTGAGACTAAAAAGATCTCCCGCTCGCCGATCAAACCCTTCAACAAAGAATCATTTTCCGGAGTTCTGGGTATCTGCCCTGTGTCAAACGCTTCTCTTCCCAACAGACAAAATTTGTAAACCAGTTCTCCAAACGGCTGAAACATGGCAACTGCACCCACACCTAAAGGGCCAGCTGGACCAGACACTTCGGGCAGCTCCTGCCACGTCAGAATAGCGTTCCGATATTCAAGAAGTTCGGAAGTGTCGTAGTCTTCAAAGGTATACATCTCCTTCGAGACGATATCCGTGTCGGCGCCGACCGAGCGGGCAAACAACTCGGTTTGCTCGAAGATGGGGAGACGGATTTCCTGGAAGTTGTACGTAGCGAAGACATCGTGCGCGGTCTGTTCGACGCGATTCCAAAGCGCGGACTGTGGCGGCAGGATATCGCGGACGCCCCTGATCGCGCGGAATTGTGAACGCTGCTGCTTCATGACGAGCTAAAGCACACGGTGGCCCCCACCACCCCCTATTTTTCGTAAGTGCGCATTCTAAAGGACTTTAAGTCCAATGATTTTGTAAATGCGCATTGCACAGGGGTTAGCTGCTTGTTTTTAGTAAGTGCACATTTTAAAGGATTTGTCATCGCCGACAAGACGCAACCCCCAAATTCCGACGGCAGCTCATTGGCGCGCTGAAGCGCCGCGCCGGCACAAGGCTGATTTCATTTTCCGCTAAGCACTCGGTAGGCCTTGCACTCTATTATACCGCCCGCTGCAAGGACAACCAGCGTCAGCTCTCGACTTTCGAGCCGCTCTTGTAAGTCTCTGCGTACTCGACATAGCGCGCGGCATAACCGTCAATTGTTTCCTGGTCTTCGGCGGTGAGGGCGCGGCGAAACTTGCCGGGATGGCCCATGAACAGGCTGCCCGGCGGAATGACCGTGCGTTCGGGCACCAGGGTCATGGCCGCGATGATTGAGCCGGCGCCGACTCGAGCACCGTTGAGGATCACCGAGCCCATGCCCACCAGCACGCGCGACTCAATCGTGCACCCGTGCAGGATGACGCCGTGGCCGATGGTGACGTTGTCGCCCAGCAGCAGCGGATACTCGTCCCGCATCACGTGCAGCACCGAGCCGTCCTGGATATTCGTGCGGGCGCCGATGCGGATCCAATGGACGTCCCCGCGGATGACCGCGCACGGCCACACGCTCGAGTGCTCGCCGATCGAGACGTCGCCGATCACCACCGCCGCCGGGTCGATATACGCCGACGCGGCGACCTGCGGGGTGCGTCCGCGGTAGCTGCGCATCAAGTCCTCACCTCACGCTCGGAAGGCCGATTGGAAACCACAGATAAACACAGATCAACACAGATCAGAACGAAGAAATCAACGCAGAGGCGCAGAGAGCGCGGAGGATGCGGGAAGATGGGGAGGGCACAGACGAAGCTGCATGATGATCGGCTGGCCGCATTCTTCGCAGAACTCCACGCCATCAGTCGATTTGTACGGCGGGGCCGGCGCCGGCCAGGGGGACGGCCGCGACCTGCGCGGCGACGGCGCGAGCCATCGCATAGATGCTTTTCGCGACGGACGCACTCTCGCCCTGCGCGGCGACAGGTTTGCCGCTATCGCCGCCAATGCGGATTTGCGGGTCGATCTCGATTTCGCCCAGAAACGGCACGCCGAACAGCTTTGCCATGTGCTGGCCTTCGCCGTGGCCGAAGACGTCGATGCGCCCGTTGCAATGCGGGCAGTTGAAATAGCTCATGTTTTCGACCACGCCCAGGATATCGACGTTGACCTGGCGGAACATTTCGATGGCCTTGCGCACGTCGGCCAGCGCCACTACCGACGGCGTGGTGACGACCACCGCTCCCGTGACCGACACAGTCTGGATCAGCGTCAACTGGACATCGCCGGTGCCCGGCGGCAGGTCCACAATCAGGTACTCGAGCTGGCCCCACTGGACGCTGCGCAGGAATTGCTGGATCACGCTGTGCAGCATGGGCCCGCGCCAGATCATTGGCCGGTCGCCGGGATTGAGCAGGCCCATGGAAATCATCTTCAGCCCGTAGGCTTCGACCGGCAGGATGCGGCGTTCGTCGATCGCTTGGGGCTGTTCGGAAGTATTGAGCATCAGCGGCACGTTGGGGCCATAGACATCGGCGTCGAGCAGCCCCACTGATGCGCCCATGCGGTTGAGCGCCACCGCAAGGTTCACAGCCACAGTGGTCTTGCCCACGCCACCCTTGCCACTGGCCACGGCAACCAAGTTCTTTACGCCAGGAATCGGCGCTCTTTCGGCCGCACCCGTTTGACCCGGCATTGGACTTGGCGGCATGCGTCACCTTCCCCTAGCTCTCTCACTGCCTCCGCCCAGGGTTCCCACCTCGAAGGTGGCGCACTGGCGGGCGCCACTAGGCTCGCTTCCCGCGTCTGGGGCGATTACTCGGAACATTGACGATGATAGCCTGTGCTGCCTGCCTGAGCAAGTTTGCCGCGGCGTTGGAAGTGGATGGATACCGTGTACCCATCCACCTGCGCGGTGAGAGCGACTTTGCACGCCGTGCAGCGAACAGGATAAAATGACTTGTTGGCCGCGTATCAATGGGAAGCAGTCCTGTTGCTGCGGGACTGCTTCTGTTGCATTGGGGGCCATCAAGGGCTCCCCGTCCAGACGGAAAGAGCGGAAAGGCGTGAAGGCAGTTTCCGCAAAGAGGCAGACGGCAAAGGAAAGCATGCGCGTAGAAGAAATCTTCGACCGGGTTGTGGCCCGGTTCATCGGCACCAAGCACGAGCGCGACATCAAGCGCATCATGCCCCTGGTCGCGGCCATCAATGCGCTTGAGCCTGAGATGCAGCGCCTGAGTGACGCGGAGATGCTGGCCAAAACTCAGGAGCTGAAAGCGCAGGTGGCCGAGCGGCTGGGCGACGCCCAGTCGGACGACCCGCAATACAAAGAGCAACTCGAAGCGGCGCTCGAGCCGGCCCTGGTGCCCGCGTTCGCGCTGGCGCGCGAGGCGGGCCGCCGCAAGCTGAGCATGAGGCACTTCGACGTCCAGTTGATTGGCGGGACCGTGCTCCACCAGGGCAAGATCGCCGAGATGAAGACGGGCGAAGGCAAGACGCTGGTGGCCACCCTTCCGGCGTACCTGAACGCGCTGGCCGGGCGCGGCGTGCACATTGTTACGGTGAACGATTACCTGGCGCGGCGCGACGCCGAGTGGATGGGGCCGATCTACCGGGCGCTGGGCTTGACTGTGGGGGTCATCGTGCACGACCTAGATGACACGCAGCGCCGCGCGGCCTACGCCGCCGACATCACCTACGGCACCAACAATGAATTCGGCTTCGACTATCTCCGCGACAACATGAAGTATGACCTTGTAGACTGCGTCCAGCGCGGCCACCAGTTCGCCATCGTGGACGAAGTGGACTCGATCCTCATCGATGAGGCGCGCACCCCGCTGATCATTTCCGGCCCGGCGGAAGAGTCCACCGACAAGTACTACCGCATTGACAAGATCATTCCCAAGCTCATCCAGGATATTGACTTCACCCTGGACGAGAAGCACAGGACTGCCACGCTGACCGAAGAGGGCATCAGCAAATGCGAGCGCCTATTGAGCCTGGGCAACCTCTACGACCCGGCGCACATGGAAACGATCCACCACGTCTATCAGGCGCTGCGCGCCCACACGCTCTACAAGCGCGACGTCGATTACGTGGTCAAGGACGGCGAGGTGATCATCGTTGACGAGTTCACCGGCCGGCAGATGCCCGGCCGCCGCTGGTCCGACGGCTTGCACCAGGCCGTGGAGGCCAAAGAAGGCGTCAAGATCGAGCGCGAAAACCAGACCTTGGCCACCATCACCTTCCAGAACTATTTCCGCATGTACAAGAAGCTCGCCGGGATGACCGGCACGGCAGAAACCGAAGCGGCCGAGTTCATCAAGATCTATAACCTCGATGTAGTGGCCATCCCCACCAACCGCCAGCTAATTCGACACGAGCACCCGGACGTGGTCTACCGCACCGAGACGGAGAAATTCGAAGCTGTGGTCAGCGGCATCCTGCAGGAAGACGACACCCGCGTCGGCGGCCTCCGGCAGTACCATGAGCGCGGCCAGCCGGTTTTGGTGGGCACCATCTCGATTGAAAAGTCCGAGCATCTGTCCGAACTACTTAAGAAAGCCGGCGTTCCCCACCAGGTGCTCAACGCCAAGCAGCACGAGCGGGAAGCGAAGATCGTCGCGCAAGCCGGGCGCAAGGGCGCCGTCACCGTGTCCACCAACATGGCCGGCCGGGGCACAGACATTCTGCTCGGCGGCAACCCCGAAGCCATGGCCCGGGAATACTGCTTGAAGAACAAAATCGCCATGCCGTATGCGGCGGCTCCGGCGGTGATTGGCGGGAACGGGGCCAAGGGCTCGGACGGTCCCGGCGACGGCTCCAGCCCGAATCTGGTGCTTTTTCAGCACGAGGGCAAGATCTTCCAGGCGCCACTCGAGCAGTGGAAGCCCATCTACGAGCAGTTTGCCGAGCAGTGCCGCGCCGAGCACGACGAAGTGGTCGCGCAGGGTGGCCTGCACATTCTGGGAACTGAGCGGCACGAGGCCCGGCGCATCGATAATCAGCTCCGCGGGCGCGCTGGGCGCCAGGGCGACCCGGGGTCGTCGCGCTTCTTCCTTTCGCTGGAGGACGACCTGCTGCGCATCTTCGGCGGCGAGCGCGTCAAGGCTTTGATGTACCGCCTCGGGATGACCGAAGGAGTGCCGATCGAGTCGGGGCTGATTTCCCGCCGCATCGAGAACGCGCAGAAGGCCGTCGAGGCGCAGAACTTTGAGGCGCGCAAACACCTGCTTGAGTACGACGACGTGATGAACAAGCAGCGCGAGGCGATCTACGCCATCCGCCGCGCCGCGCTGGAAGGCAAGGACCAGAAGGAATACGTGCTAAGCATGGCCGAAGACATTGCCGGCGAGCTTGTGGATACCTTCTGTCCACGCGAACAGCATCCCAACGAGTGGAACACCACCCAGTTCGCAAACGAAGTCCTGGGACAGTTCGGCCTGGACATCAAGTCCGCGGACATCGATCCCGCCAAGCTGAACCACGACGAACTGGTCGGCGCGCTGATTGAAGCCGTCAAGAAGCGCTACGAAGAAAAGGAAAAACTTTTCGGGCCGGAGATGATGCGCTGGCTGGAGCGCCGCATCGTGCTGGACATTGTCGATACGCAGTGGAAGGACCACCTGCTCACCCTCGACCACCTCAAGGAAGGCATCGGCCTGCGCGGTTACGGTCAGAAAGACCCGCTGGTCGAGTTCAAGAAGGAAGCCTTCACGCTGTTTGAGGATATGATGGCGCGCATCGACACGGAAACGGTGCGCTATCTGTTCCTCATCCAGCCTGCCCGGCCCGAAGACGAGGCCCGCCAGATCGAACGCCGCCAGCGCCGCCAGCAGCAGGAGCTGCAGTACCAGACCGGCCCCGCACAGGCCGAGGCGCCCCGCCCGGTCCGCACCGGCGCCAAGATCGGCCGCAACGACCCTTGCCCGTGTGGTTCGGGAAAGAAGTACAAGAAATGTCACGGTAGAGCAGCGTAGGGCAGATTTACGCTGCAACAATCCATGCGCACCTTGTGCGTCCCCAAGCTCCTGCCACTGCGCTTGTAGCCCACGTCACGCTTTCGCCTCGTTTGGCCCTTGAGGTCCCAGATGAGTGATAGAAGGTGTTAACTGCCCCGAAAACTCCCTCGCCTTTTGCATGGACACGCTCTTCGGTGTCAAGGAAGAATAGAGCATCTTGGGAGCTCTGGAGGGTCATCCAATGCGAAAGTTTATGGCACTGTGTGGGGCAGTGCTATGTTTTTCAGGCGTCGCAGCGGCGCAGGATTCTGCTCCGACGCTGGCAGCCAGCAACGCTGTGAGCGCGGCCGGCAGCAGTCCGGCGAGTGCCGCGGTCAGCCCCGCGCGCCCCGCCTTCAATGAATACTTCTCCTGGCAGGTTGCCGTCTCCTACGAATACACCCGGTTCCGCACTCCCGGCGGATATTTCCAGATGCATGGCATCAATACCTCTGCCACAAGGTTTTTGAACTCCTGGTTTGGGCTGGAGGGGGACGTGGGCGCCGACTTCGGGAGCATCCCGAACGGTGTCACCTTCGGCCCCATACCTCAAAATCTGAATCCCGCCGCCCATATGATCTTCTATGGTGGCGGGCCGCATCTGACCCGCCGCACCGACTCCAGGATCGAACTGTGGATCCACGGCTTGGCGGGAGGAAGCCACTTCCGATTCACGCAGACCTCGGGGCCCGGCAGTGCGAATGCGCTTGGCTTGGTGGCGGGTGGCGGCGCCGACTGGAAGCTGGGTCCCCGGACCCATCTGCGAGCGCAGGGCGACTATCTCGCCACGCGTTTCTTCAGCACGTTTCAGCACAGCTTCCAGATCAAGGGCGGTCTCGTTTTCAACTTTTAGTCGTACCCTCCTCGAGTGAAAGGGCCGTCACCCGATCCTGGTGCCCAAGCCTTGGGCTACAGGATGGGAGGAGCGGCCCTTTTTATTTTTTGCGCCCCTTGCCGCTCCGGAAAGAATGGGGCGAGGGCTGCGCCTGCCGCGTTCTTTCCCTTTTCAACCTGGCAAAGCTGCCCGCCGATTTTTAGGCAAGCGTCGCACTTCCCACAGGGGGAGATTTCTACCCCGCCTAGGCAGGAGCACTCGAGGAGGAGTCGGCCCCGATGGCCTAACTACTTCCCTTGCAGTGCAGTGCCGGCCTGAGCGACTGGCAGGCTGCTTGCACCCCTATCACCCGCTTGTACCAACAACGGCGGAGGTGTGCTGTCGTGTCAACCGCACTGAGTTCCTGCGGAATAGATGGATGCGGAGAGCATGTACCACCTTCCCTGACTCAGGAAATGCTCTGCTTTGACCACTTTGTTGAGCAGGCTTCCCTGCGCTTACACGCAGCGCAGTCGCTCTGCCAAACGGGCCAGGCGTTGGACCGCCACATGATGGACTGGCTTGTAGATGGCGCGGAATTCGCTGTGCAGTCGCTCTCCCAGGACGGCTTCACGATCAGCCCAATGCAACGGCTGAAAGTGCTGGAGCTGCTACTCGGCCTGTCCAATCTTCAGGAGTATCTCCGACACCATTCGGTGCGGGTGTCGAACCCCGATTGATCCCTGCTGCCATGTCCACGCTTGCCAACCCCTGCGCCTTGTCGGTCGCCCCTCCGCGCCTTAGTGTTGCGGCCAAGCCCGCTGCTCTCGACAAGTTGTGCCGCTCGCGCATCCTCGCGGCGAGCAGGAGCTACCAGCGCGGGCTGCGCGGTGGCTGCTGCGTGTGGACCGGAAAGGCAGCCCATGACCAAAGAAATCGCAGCACGCTGCGAATCTGAGACCGGGAGTTTTATCGTGCGTTTCGAGGTTACCTTCGCCGCCGACATCAATTCCATCTCGCCTGTCGTGGATGGCGTGATGAAGCTCGTCAGCCAGATGGGGTACGCCGCGGGCAAGGAGTACGCCATCGAAATGGCTCTGCGGGAAGCGCTCGCCAATGCCATCATCCACGGGTGCAAGAACGACCCCGGCAAACAGGTGCAGTGCTGCGTGGCCTGTGATGAAGAAAACGGGATGCTCATCGTGGTGCGCGACCCAGGCGAGGGATTCGACCCGGTTTCGCTCCCAAACCCCATCAAGGACCAGAATGTCTATTCCGACCATGGGCGCGGGATTTATCTCATCAATCGGCTCATGGACGAAGTGACCTACAAGCAGGGCGGCAGGGAAATCCACATGAGGAAATACTGAGCATGGGGGCTGACTTCGCACAGAACCCGAATCGTTTCAAGCCGGCGATGCCGCAGATTCCCGGCGTCTCCGTTCCGAAGCCGCCCGCGGAAGAGACCGGCGGCCCGCGACGTTGGAAACTTGCCCTGCGCATTGCGGTCCCGCTGGCAGGAGCGTTGGCAGTTGGCGCCGTTGCGGCTTGGTGGACGCTGGGCCGCCCCCGCGCGACGGCCAAGTCCCCAGCCCCCGAAGTCGAGACGCAGCATGTTTCCGCACCGGCACCCGAGGGCTCGGCCCGAGTGGCCACGCTCGCCGAGTTGGCGAGGCCGTGGTCGGCAAAAAGGTTTTTCTTACACAAGCGGTTCACCAACGAACTTGTGGTGGCGATCGTGGTGCGCCTGCCGGGCGGGGCCGCTAACCGCAGCGCGTCTTACTGGGCGTTTTCGCTGCAGGCGCCTTACGGGCGATGTGAACTGGAGTATGTCACCGACCTCGCTAAGCTTAAGAGCCAATATGGCTATCGCGCCCGCTACCCGATGGTCGCCGACCCCTGCAACAGAATACTCTATGATCCCTTGCACATGGGCAGCGTGCCGGGCGGGACCTGGGCTCGCGGTGAAGTGGTGCACGGCGGTGGCATCCGCCCGCCGATGGGCATCGATGTGCGCGTGCAAGGCGATCATCTGATCGCCGGGCAAATCGAGTAACTCCGCCCATGCCGAAAATTCAACTTAAGTTCCTCCAAATTTACCTAACCCAGCCTGGGGCTCTCCAACTCTCCTCAATTTAATCGCTTGGGTATGCTGGCTTCGACTGTTCAATTCCCTGGCTGCATCGGAACCTGCCTCCTTGCGATGTAACCTTTCTTCGCTTCCCCGGGCGGATGATTACCCATAGGTTGCTGCGAGCGCTGCAAATTCTTGTAAACGAGGGGTCTTACAGGCAAGCTTCACGGTAGCCAGTTTGCTCTCTTAAAGATGGCACGTTTGGGTTGCGCGCCTTTCCAGCACGCATTTCCCGGATCTGGTGCTAGCTGTCGGCTCTTCGAAGTAGTTCGCCCGACGTGGGGCTTATCTACCGCGTAGGTTTCAACCGACCCCGGCCTCTCCGGGGTGAGGGGTGGCAGGTGACCTCGCACAATCAGGCGAAGACGGCTCCCCCGCTCACATTTGAAGAGCCCGGCCATCCCGAGGCGCCATTTGTCTCCGCAACGCCAGTGGAGGCGTCGCGCGGGGATGAGCCAAGTCTGGCCACGCGCTCGCAAGGTATCGCGCCAGCGCCTGCAAGTGCCGCACCAAGCATCGCGCGCTTCTTGCGCTCCTTTCAAGTGCTATTGCGCTCGGCGCGGCTCTATCAGAAGAACCATCCTCGAATTCTGGAAAGCCTTGAGACTACCGAGCGCAATCTACGCAGCGTGTTGATGCTAGTGTCCTCGGTGGCCGTGGGCGTGGAGCGCGGCCGTCTGGTCGTTCCGATGTCCGTCGAGGAAGACTCGGAACCCTCGCTCCCGGACCCGCACGGGAAACTGCATAACCTAGCTGATGAATTGTCGAAATGCGGGATAACATCGCTTGTCTTTCTGCCGCAGACCAACTTGGGTGAGCTCGACTTGCTGGCGAGCTTGCTCAACGCCGCGCTGTCGCCCGGCACCATACCATCCCGAAACCGCGGGAGCGTAGCGGGAACCCACGAGCAGGGTGCCTTGCGCGTCGCCCCGAAGGCGCGGAGCCAATCTTGGCCCGAACGACTCGCCGAGCAGCACATTTCCGGCATTCTGGTAAACGTCCAGCTCGAACGCAAAGTGGACCCCGTGCTGGCCAGCCTGTTCGCAGCCCTGTTGGCCTATGGCGCGCCCGAGCAACAACCAGCAGGCGATTCGGCGACAGCGCTGTCCGGCTCACAGGCAGGCGCCCCCAATGTTGGCGCAGCGACCACCGATGAGTTGATCCAGGCGCTGCGCTTGCTCGCGAACCTGACTCCGTCGCTCGAACAGGCCCAGCGCAGCTCACCGCAGCAGGCCGCGCAGGTCTTTCACGCTGCATTAGCGGAGTCAGAGCACCGCATTGTGTCGCTGCTGGTGACAACACTCGTGCGAGAGGTGCCCCGTCAAGGTGAAAAGCCTGGGCCGTACGTGGCGCGGCTCGCCGAAGCTCTAGTGCTCGATTTCGTCCAAGAGCAATTTTGTGCTGGCCGTGTGGCCCCGGTAGGGCTGCGCGCTCTTTTTGAGCACATAGGCAAGGAGCTAGCCGCTGGCGCAGTTCCCGGTGCGGGATTGGAGGGGCGCACCGCGCTCGCCTCAACGGGACGGCCCGCGCGTGTCGCCGACTGGACCGACGAGAGATTCCCGGAGGTTCTCCATGAGCGCTTTTGGGCCGAACTGCCGGTGCGGGAAAAATCTCGCGTGCTGCGAGGCGTTGACGCCTGGTGCATGCCGGTTGCCTCGCTGCGCCGCTATCTCGAGGAGTTGGCTGATGCGAACCCCGACGCTCCGCCGGGTGCCTCTCCCCGGGAGGCGCGGCTGGTGTTGCTCAACTACGCGCGGTGTCTCCAATCCGGTGAGGCCCAGGCGAGACACATCGTGGCCGCGGGCCTAGTTGAGCTTCACGATTCTCTAGAACAGCTCTGGCCGCACCAATTGCCCGAGGAACTGAGTCGCGACTTGCTGCAAGCGCTGGCACAGGAAACCTCCCCAGGCACCGCCGGCCTCCTCGCGGCGGTCACCGAGAACGTCGCGCGCTCATCGGTCTTGAAAGCAGATTACGCGACATTCGAGCGCATCCTGGAGGCGCTCGAACAAGCCCCACGAGATACGGAGCACGCGCACTTGACCGCCCTGTGTGAGGGCTTGGTCGCGGGCGAGCGTTGGTTGCTGCTGGTGGACGCCGCGCTGGCTAATCGCGCGCTCGACCCGGTCTTGCCGCGCCTGCTGCGACGCGACCCGGAACGCCTGCTCGACCGGCTGGGCCTGATTCTTACCTCGCCCCAGGGGCTCGACGCCTTGCCGGCGATGGCGCGTCTGCTGCGCGGGGTCGGCGATCCGGCGCTCGGTGTGCTGCAGAGGTGGCTGCTCGAGCCGCGGCACCAGCGCGCCACCTCGGCCGTGAAGTTGCTCGCCGCGACTCAGCCTTCGCGTCTGCTGGACTCACTGCCCCAGGCCTTGCCGAGTTGGGATTGGAGCCTGCAAGATCTGGCCATCGCGGAACTGGCGCGCCTGGGCATGCAGGGCACGGGCAGCGCGTTCCTGTGCACCGTGACCGAGGCGCATCCCCTGGTGGTGCCGATGATGCTCGACCAGATCGGCCTGGCACAGGAAACGTCCGCGGTGCCGCTGCTGCTGGAAATCGCTGCGGGGCAAATCGCGCGGCTGCAGGACATCTTCATTCGCATCAAGGCCATCGAAGCGCTGGGGCGGATGCGCGCCAAAGAGGCGGCTTCGCTGCTGGGCGATTTCGTAGGCCTGCGCAACGGACTTACGTACGCCGAGCCCGCCGGCCTGCGCGCGGCGGCTGAGGAAGCTTTGGCCCTGATCGAAGACCTTCCCTCCTCGGCCCATCTTCGCGCCGATTACGAGGCGCTCGAAAGAGCCAGCCTCGCTTTCGCGCGCCCGAGACGCTACTTGCGGGTTCCGCTCTCGGCTCCGTTCGCGGCGCAAATCGAAGGCCCCCAAGCCGCGCCTGCACGCATCCACACCCTTAGCTTGGGCGGAGCATTTCTGGAGTCTGACCGACGGCTCAGCGTGGGCGAGCCCATCCGTGTAGAAATCCGCGCCGGCCTGCGTCGCATTCACTCGACTGCGGTGGTGCGAAACGTCGAGCCCTCGGGCAGCGGCATCGAGTTCGTCCACATGGAACAGGAAGACCGCGAGAAACTGCGCCGCTTGATCCGCCGGCTCCATCGCAAGTAGCCAGCGCGCCATTTTCCATTCTCTGCCGTTCATTCTCCAGCGAAAATCAAAGGCGCAAGACCAGCCCACCAGAGGGCGCAGTGCTTTGCTGCAGGTGGGGATGGCTCCCGCGATTGTTTCGGCTTGCCTGTTGACCGCCCCTCCCGGCCTGCGATTAGGCCAGCACCGGGAGAACGAGAGTCGAGGCGCTCCCAGGTCCCGAAGAGTACCAGTCGAACAAATGGAGAAGATTTCGGTTGAAATGAAGCAAGGCCTGGTGTAAAAGCCAGCCAGACGGGTACCAACGTGGGGGCAACGCAACCTAGGTCAGCACTTCCCCGTGGGGTCGCGGGCCTTGCTTGGCTCTCTTGGTAAATCAGCACAAGTCGTGTGGGGAGGAGAAAGATGCGTCTCTCTAAGCGTATACGCCTGCTTGTCCTTGCGGTAGGACTGGTACTGATCAGCGGGGGCGCGGCTCGCGCACAGGTGAACACCGCCGATTTGTCGGGCCACGTGCTCGACCCGCAGGGCCTTGCGGTGGTGGGGGCCAAAGTGACGGTGGAGAACCTTGCCACCGGCGCCGCCCGCACCGCAGACGCAGACGATACAGGCCGATATCGCATTGTCGGGCTTCCGCCAGGGCGCTACAAGTTGACTGTTGAAGGTGGCAAAGGGCTCTCCAGATTGGTGAATCCCGAGATCGTCCTGACCATCGGCCAATCGGCCGAGTTTGACGCGCACCTCCAGATCCTATCCGGCGCCGAGACGGTTACGGTGACAGAGTCCACCGAGCTAATTGAGACCGCCCGCACCGCGGTGACCGAAACGATAGATAAGCGGCGCATCGACAACCTTCCCATCAACGGCCGCAACTACATCAATTTCACCCTCACGACCTCGCAGGCGCAGCGCGACAGCGCGCCTTCGATCGGCGCGGCCCCCACCAGCGGCATCAACTTCGGCGGCCAGCGCGCCCGCTCGAACCAAGTCTCGGTGGACGGCGCCGACGCCGGCGATAACTCGGTGAACGGCATTCGCGCCACCGTCTCGCAGGAAGCGGTGCAGGAGTTCCAGCTCATCATCAGCAACTACATGCCCGAGTTCGGCCGCGCCACCGGCGGCGTCATCAATATCGTGACCCGAGGCGGCTCGAATGAGCTCCACGGCAACGTCTTCGGCTTCCTGCGGCACAAGAGCATCCAGGCGCGCAATCCCTTCTCGGTGGCGGTCGACCCCACGACGGGTGCCCTCAACCCTGTTAAGCAGGCTTTCACTCGGGCGCAGGGAGGAGCCACGCTCGGCGGCCCGATCAAGGAAGATAAGACTTTCTATTTCTTTTCCTACGAAACCACGCGCCGGCAGGAGACCGGCTTCACCAACATCGGCGCGAATAATTTCGGCTTAGTACCGACGACCACGCCAGCCGTTCCGGGAGTCACCTTACTGCTGACTCCGCAGCAAGCCGCATTTGTGAATAACCCGGCCGTGCTGACGGCACCTTCACCGGGGCCGGGCCAACCCAGCGGGGGCCAGCGCGCCGCTCAGTTGTTCCTGCTTGGCGGTTCCGGATCGAGCGTGGCGCTGAGGGGTCTTGACCCGGGACTAGTGGCCTCAGTACTGTTTGGTCTTCCAACCGCTCCCGGTGCACGATTCCCCATCCCCCTGGATTGCAATCCTGGCGGCTGCTCCGCATCGAACCTAGCGAACTTCCCCGTCCCTTTTTCGTTCGTTCCCCTGCAAAGCTTGATCGGCAACTACCCAATTTCTGAGGGTACCAGCCTGTGGTCCGGGAGAATCGATCATCAGTGGAACTCGCGCAACAGCAGCTTCGTACGCGTCGGCGTTTCGCCGTCACTCGTGACCGGCATTCAGGTCAACGCGCAGAACCAAAACTTCGGGCAAAACGCCGGCTCGCGCACCTCCTTGCAGCAGACGCGCGACCTGGCCGTGGTCGGCCAGCACGTTACCTCGTTCACCGGCACGATCTTCAACGAGGCCCGCTTCCAGTTTGCTCGCCGCGGCCTACACTACGGCTTCTCGCAACTCCCCGGCGGCGATGCCGTCGCGGTGAACATGACCGGCTTCGCCTTTTTCGGCCGCGAGCCCTTCTCGACGGTGGACCGCATCGAGCGCCGCTTCCAGTGGACCGACAACGTGAGCTGGCTCAAGGGGCACCACACCTTCAAGTTCGGCGGCGACATCAACTGGATCCAGCTCCGCTCGTCAAAGACGCAGATCTTCGAGCTCAACTTCGGTGGACTCTTCAATTTCGGCGGACTCACCGCCTCGAACCTGGGTCTGCCCACTAGCGTCGGTGGCGTAGCAACTCCTGGCTTCTCCGGCGTGCAAGCCTACGGCCTAGGCCTTCCCCAATCGTTTATTCAGGGCATCGGCACTTCCGCTCGGCCGTTCAGCAACAAGGCCTTTGCTGTCTTCGCCCAGGATAGCTGGAAGGTCCACCCGCGCCTGGCGCTCAATTACGGCGTGCGCTACGACTTCGAGCTGACCCCGCTCTTCCCAGCGGCCACGGCGATCAATGCCGCCGCCGAAGCGGCCTTCGGCGTGGTCGAGGGCATCCCGCGCGACAAGAATAACGTGGCGCCGCGCTTCGCCCTGGCTTGGGACGTGCGTGGCAACCAAAAAACGCTGCTCCGCGCCGGCTACGGAATCTTCTATGATCATCCGCTGCTGGCCGTGGCCTTCAATTCCTTCACCGCGGAAGGCGCGAAGTCGGTACAGTTGATCTCTGGCGGCGGTACACCTACCCGGGCGGCGTTTCCGGGCAACCCGACTGCTCTGAACGGTGCCACTATTTTTCAAGGAGTTCTGAACGATCTCTCAGGGTTGACGGCGTACTTCCCCAACCAACAGCGTTTTGATCCCAAGAACCCGAACTCCGTGTTCGTCAATCAAAAGTTCCTGACCCTCGGGATTCCGATCCCCATTCTTCCTTTTACCCTGGCGGTGAACAAAAACTTCGTCTACGGCTACGCCCAGCAGGGTAACCTGACCATTGAGCAGCAGCTCGGAAAAGACTACAAGCTCGGCATCTCCTACACCTACACTCACGGTAGCCATCTGAACCGGCCGCGCGACATCAATTCCACCGACCCGCTCCGGCTGGCGACAAACTTCCGGAATGCGCTGGCCGCGGGCCTTTCCTTCTCGAGCCCGTTGACGGTTGCTGCGCCTGCCGCCAACATCGGCCAAACGGCGGGCACCTGCGGCGTCACTGCTGTCGTACCGAGAGTCATCGGCACGCTGAGTAACTGCCCCGGACCTTTTGCCGCGCTCAATGGTCAGTTCATCGGCACGGCAGCCATCTTCAATTTCTTCCGCCTCTCGGGGCCGAACCCATCGTTCGCAGCGCTGTTTCCGGCCGGCTACGGCTCAACCACGACGCCCCTGAGCGAAGTCTTTTTCGCCAACCTAGCGGGTTACCCAACTGGTTTCCCGGAAGTTCAGGTACCGTTGGGTGGCGTAGATAATCAGGAGTCCACCGGCAGTTCCGTCTACCACGCCTTAACGGTCAATTTCTCGAAGCGCTTCGGCCACCATTTCGAGTTCCTCTCCAGCTATACCTGGTCCCATACGATTGACGACTCCACCGACCTGCAGACTTTGCTCGAACCGCAGGAGGAGCGCCGGCCCGATCTCGAGCGCGGCAATTCCACCTTCGACCAGCGCCACCGCTGGGTCACCAGTGCCGTGTTCCAGAGCCCTTACTCGCGCTCCACCAGTGGCCTCTGGAACAAGTTCCTGGCCGATTTCACTGTCGCTCCAATCATTGAAGTCTCCTCCGGGCGGCCCTTTACCGTGCTCACCGGCACTGACTTCCGGCTTGACCTTGGCGCGAATACCGGGCGCCCGTCGGTCGTTCCCTCCGGCGGAGTCACCTCGCCATTTATCTCCGGCTTTTCGTTTACGGCACCCACCGTATGCGACGCACTCGTGCAGATTCCTCCCCCACCCGTCCCGATTCCACCCGCGCAGTTGATTTCGCCTCCTGCCGGCTGCACCGGCAACCTGGGGCGTAACAGGTTTGTGCGCCCCAATTTCTTCCAGTGGGACCTGCGTATCGCGCGCAAGTTCTACTTCACTGAAAGAGTCAACGTCGAGTTCATCACCGACATGTTTAACCTGTTCAACCGCTTCAACGTCGCGGACGTGAACCCGCTATGCGATATCACCGGCGGGCCTGGCAGCACCTGCACCGCCGGCCAACCCACGGCGTCGCTCGACCCGCGGCAGTTCCAGTTCGGCTTGAAGCTGAATTGGTAAGCTCCCCAGGAGACTAGCAGGGGCCGCTCCCGGAGCGGCTCCATTTTCTCTCCCTCGGCAAAGGCTTTCGTTCGGCAGGGGATTCGCGTTAGAGTGTGCATTACGCGATTTTTGCGTTCCAACCCACTGGGACGCGCCCGCGGCGGGGCGGGTATTCTTGCTTCCCGCCGCCTTGCAAAATGTCGAACCTCATGGCAGTGGCGGTTGCGTTGGTGGTCGTGGCGCTCGGGGGCTGGGCGCTGGCAGCGTGGATACGCGGGCGCAGCGAAACCCAAGTAACCGCGTTGCGGCAGGAGATACAGACGTTGCTGGCCACGCAGGCGCAGACCGTCGCCACCCACATCGGCCAGCTCGCGCATTCGGTCACACAGCAGCTCGGGCAGGTCACCCAGCAGTTGCAGACCGGCGTGGCAGCCACGGGCACGCTTGCTTCGGATGCGCAACAAGCAGTGGCCGCGCGACTAGCGGAATCTACCGAAATGCTGGGCACGATCCGCCAGCAACTGGGCGAGGTACAGCAGGCCGGGCGCGAGCTTTCCGGGGCGGCGCGCACGATTGAGCTGGTTCTGGGCGGGGCACAGACGCGCGGCTCGCTCGGCGAGGTAGCGCTCGAGCGCATGCTCAGCGATGCACTGCCGCAGGCCGGCTACGAGCTTCAGCATCGCTTCGCCACCGGTGAGGTTGTCGATGCTGTCCTCCGCTTCCGCGACAAACTCCTGCCCGTTGATTCCAAGTTCCCGCTGGATGACTACCGCAGAATGGCGGAACAGGGAGAGGACGCGCGCAAGGGTTTTGCTCAGGCCGTGCGCTTGCATGCCGACTCCATCGCCAAGAAGTACATTCGGCCCGACGAGGGCACGCTCGACATGGCCCTGATGTTTGTTCCTTCAGAAGGCGTCTACTACGAGCTGCTGATGACCGCGGATGCCAAGGGGGCGCCGCTGGACGCCTACTGCCGCGGCAAGGGGGTCGTGCCCGTTTCTCCCAACAGCCTCTATGCGCACCTCAATATCCTCTTGATGGGCCTGCGCGGGATCCAGGTCGAAGAAAACGCGCGACGCCTGCTCGCCAGCCTGGCCGGACTCAGCAAACAGTTGGACACATTCGCCGAAGTATACGATAGGCTTGGCACCCACCTGCGCAACGCGCAGCAGAGCTATACCGACGCCGACGGCAAACTCGAGCGGGCGCGCAACGCGCTCGATCAGATGGCGCAAGGCGCCCTGCCGGAAGCTCCTCCAAAAACCGTCGAAGCCGCCACTAGGGACTGACTGCGCTCTATGTTCTTCGGTGGCCGCTTCCGGCGCGGCACCCTCAGTGTTTGAGCAGTTCCCGCCAGGCCGCTTCAATCATCCGCCCAAACTCGCCTTCCGGTTTTTCGGCTAGCATCTTTTCGAGCTCGTTCCGAAGCTGCAATGCGTCTTGCGGGTCGCGCTCGAGCCGGCGGAGAAGGCGGTCCAATCGCCCCTGCCAATTTCCGGTCGCGAGCCTCCGCGCGACGAGCAAATGCTGCCGCGCGGCCTCCACGTCCGGCAAACCGACTGCGACCGGCACTAGGCGCACGCTGACAGAAAAGTCTCCCGCGCGGAGGCCGTGCATATCGATCTCAGCGAAGTTGGCCGCGCCGCCGCTCGAGGCCACGCGCTGCACGTTGCCTTTGGACAGCCCGACTACCCGGGGCGAGAGGTTGCGCGCTTCGATCACCAAGCGCTGGTCGGTGCCGCGCACGCGCACGATCAGTTTGCCTTTCTCGCCCGGGAGTAGCTCCTTTTTCGGCGCCATCACCCTCAGCGATACCAGTGTCACCGGCACCGGGCCTGGACTCCGCCCGCCCACTTCAACCACTAGTTGCGCCGGCCCCTCCTCCGCGTCCGGCCCTGGCATAACGACGAGCGCAGTCGGCGACGCTGCCATCACCAGGGCTGGTCGGTCGCCCAACAAGATGCGGTTTGCGTCGGCATCGCCGCGAAAGCCGAAGCCATCTATGACAAAACGGTCGGAAACAGAGATAACCCGAGGGTAATCGAGCACCTGCACTCCGTCGGGCAGGTTTGGCGCGGGCGCAATCACCGTGGTCGAGGCGTTTGCATTGTGGTCCACCAGCCGCGCCAGCAGCACGCCGGGCTCCACTGGCGCCGTGAAGGCCGCGCGGCCGGTCTGGTCGGTGGTCACCCGCTCGCCCCCGGTGAACTCGACGACGGCCCCAGGCATCAGGCGGCCCGCGGCATCCAGCACGGCGAGCGTCGCTCGTTGTCCAGCCACCAACTTCGTTGCCAGTAGGATTGTGGCGCCTGGAGCCAAACTGGCCGGCTTCGTGGGCCGCTTCGCGGGAGCCTTTCCCTGCGCTTTGCGCGGAACTGTCTCCCCTGCCCCCGGCGGCGTCTGCCCTTGTGTCGATCCCGGAGCTGTTGCCTGTGCAGTCCACGTTGGACGCGTTGCTGTCTTCGGCGGATCCTGCGCGGCCGCAACGCAGGCAGACAGCACCGTCGTCCACACCGCGGCCGCCACCAGGAGTTTGTGTGCTAACCTTCTGGCGCGCACGACCATTGGGATGCAAATTTTGCCTGCGCGAATCATGTTCCCGATTCTATCGCTTTTAGGGTCTCTCTCGTAAGACGACGTGTCACATCGGTCCTCTCGCATCCGCCTCACAGTTCACGAGCGTCTTTCCAGACAGAATATAGTTGAGACACTGCGGCTCCGTATTAAGAGGGATCTTCGTGGTTCTCTCGTTTTACTTATCCGAGCTTATTCTGTTCGCGGGTATGGCCTTTTGTCCGCGCGGGGGGTGGACCAGCAGTCCATTCACGCGTCCGTCACCGTCGGTCTGAAACGTGACCCGGAGGGGAAGCTCCGCAGCGAAAAAGTCCCGTAGGCTTTCCGGATGGAGGCGCATTTTCGGAAGTCCCCAGTCAGCTGGCAGTTGGATCGTCAGGAAGTCACCCTCTCGAAC
>Ga0209055_1000786_pt1 | contig 21662 bp, 13 predicted proteins | sample GraSoiAngelo_110_FD_185875 | JGI IMG/M metagenome (GOLD analysis project Ga0209055, IMG submission 185875) | Grasslands soil microbial communities from the Angelo Coastal Reserve, California, USA - 14_0903_12_30cm (SPAdes) (version 2) | ecosystem: Environmental > Terrestrial > Soil > Grasslands ... | reverse complement strand
ATGGGCCCAGGCGAGACTGTCGAGATAGTAGCCGTTCTGGGGCTTGACCGCGAGCGCCCGTTGGATCAACACCACCGCTTCTTCCAATCGCATGTCGCGCTCGGCATAGGTATAACCCAGGTAGTTAAGCGCATCGGCGTGCGTGGGATCCAGCCGGATGGCCTCCTCCATCTCATGGACCAGCTCGTCGAACCGGCCCATCTTGTCGTACGCAGTCCCCAGGTTGAAATGGAGGTCGGCGCTTTCGGGATTGCGCAGCAGCCCCTCGCGAAAGACCGCCACTGCTTCCTCTTGGCGCGACGCCTGGAGCAGGGTCAGGCCGAGCAATAGATACGCCTCCGTCATCTTGGGGTTGAGGACGATGACCTGCTGGAAATGCGGGAGGGCCTCGTCATTCCGTTTCAGGCGGTAGAGCAGGTAGCCAAGATGGAGATGCGCGTCGGAGTACCGTGCGTCGGCCTGGATGATCGTCCGGTATTCGGCGATGGCTTTGTCGAACTCCTTCATCTCTTCGTACAAGTAAGCCAGATGATCGCGGACTCGTAGCTCCTGCGGTCGCAAGGCGAGTACGCGCTTGATCTGCTCGACCGCCTTGACATAGTCCTTCAGCTCCCCGTAGATCAGCCCGATCCGGAGCTGGGCGTCCACGTCATCGGGGGATTCCTGGACGGCTTCGCGCAAGAGGGCGAGCGCGGCCTCGTAAGCCTTCTGCGTCAACAGCAAGCGGACCAGCCGCTGACGTGCTTCCCGGTTGCCCTTGTTGACCTCCTGCAACACCTTGCGGAGGACTGCGATGGCCTGAGCCGTGTCACCCTTGGCTTCCAGTGTCGCGGCCAGTCCCAAGTGGGCCGGCTCAAAGCTAGGGTTGATGGCGAGCGCGTCGCGATAGGCCTGCACGGCCCGGTCCCAGGCCTTCTGCTCAACCAGTATGTGACCCAGGTAGAGGTAGCCGGTCGGCGCCGCGGTCTGCGAGACGGCAATCCCCCGGCGGATGGTCTGCTCCGCCTCGTCGTACCGCTTCAGGCCTGACAGCAACATCGCCATGGAAGAATAGGCCTGTGTTTCCTGGGGCCAGAGCGCGACGATCCGCTGGTAGAGTTCGATGGCTTGGTCCGCTCGGCCCGCGGCCACGGCCACGCTCGCCAGCATGTGCAGGGCCTGGAGGTTCGTTGCGTCTCGGGCCAGCGCGGCTTCAGCGTGGGCCTGAGCCTTGTCATGCTCGCCCTGGGCTTGATAGAGCGTCGCGAGCCGAAGGTGGATCGCCACCGAGTTGGGATCGCGAGCGAGGGCCTTGAGATACTCCGCCTCGGCCTCTCCCGCATCATTGTACAATTCGCGCTGGTAGCCGAGCATGAAATGGTAGAACGCGGCCGGGTCCGGAGCTTGTTCTGACCCGGGCGGTTTCGCAGGCAGGGCCGGCCGCTCTGTGGCGAGTGCGTCAACCGACAGGAGCGCGAAGCAGGTCAGCACAGCGATCACCCATGCCCTCTGCCTCGTACTCAGTGTGCCGAACATCGCACCTTTGCGCTCGCCAGCATCAACGGCGGACTAGTCTTTGATCCTAGGAAAGATTATAGAGGTACCTGAAAGGAGAGTCAAATTGGTTCCGGGATGTAGTTTTCGAACTTGGCATACTCAGGGAGGAATGTCAGGTTCACCACGCCCGTCGGCCCATTCCGGTGCTTGGCAATGATAATCTCCGCCACCCGTTCACGATCTGCCTTCTCCTCGGTTCGCTCCTCTTTCCAATCCTCCGTTTTGCCCTTCTCCGCAGCGTGCAGGTCTCGACGGTAGATCATCAGGACCAAATCGGCATCCTGTTCGATGGCGCCCGATTCCCGGAGATCGGCCAGGACCGGTCTCCTGTCCGGCCGACTCTCCACCGCACGACTGAGCTGGGATAAGGCGATGACTGGGATGTTCAATTCTTTGGCGACGGACTTCAACGATCGCGAAATGATCGAGATCTCTTGCTGACGATTTTCACTGTTATCACTTCCGGACATCAACTGAAGATAATCGACCACCACAAGATCGAGACCAGTTTCTGCCTTTTGGCGACGGATCTTGGCGCGCATTTCCAGGGCGGTGATGCCCGGCGTATCGTCGATGTATATTTTGCTTTCGCTCAACTTGCCGGCGGCGCGGGTCAGATTCGGCCAGTCTTCTCGTTGTAGTTGGCCCGTCCGGATACGGTGCATATCCACCCGTCCCTCGGCACTCAGCAGACGCATGCACAACTGCTCCTTGGACATTTCCAGACTGAAGATCGCCACCTTAGACGGCCGAGAAGAATGCAGGGCGGCGTGCAAAGCCATCCCCAGCGCCAAGCTGGTCTTGCCTGTGCTGGGTCGCCCGGCCACGACGATCAGATCAGAAGGCTGCAGGCCGGCGGTCTTTTCATTGAGGTCCGAAAACCCCGTCGGAATGCCGGTGATCTTTTCCTTCTGTTCATACAGTTTGTTGATGTGTTCCACCGTATCGGTCACGACGGCGCCCATCGGGCTGAAGGAGCGTTTCAGCCGGCGTTCCGCGATCCCGAAAATGTTCCTCTCCGCATAGTCCAGTAATTCATCGACTCGCTTGGTTCCCTCATACCCGCGAGTGACAATCTCCGTGGAGACATTGATGAGAATGCGGTTGATCCCGGTTTCGTGGATGAGCTTCGCGTGGTAGGTCACGCTGGCCGCCGTCGCGACTGCTTGGGCAAGGTCGGTGAGGTACGCGCTGCCCCCGACCCCTTCCAAGGCCCCGGCGTGCTGGAGGTGGTCGGAGAGGGTCACCAGATCGACGACCTGGTTCTGCTCAGTCAGCAACGTGATCATGGCCTCGAAGATCCTGCGGTGCTTTGGGAGATAAAACTCGTCAGAGCTGATGACCTCGAGAGCCTTGTAGAGCGCCTGGTTGTCGAGGAGGATGGCCCCAAGCACGGCTTTCTCAGCTTCGAGATTCTGCGGAGGCAGTCTGACCGCAGTGGGATCCGAGGGGTCTGGCAAGCCGCGGGGCTTCACCGCCGACCTCCGCGCTGCGCTCGCCGGGTACGAACCGCCGCGTCGCGGCTGCGTACGCCACTGGCATGCTCCCGACCGCCCGGCGCGGCGCGGAGCTGCAAGAGTCGGTCGAGGTCGAACGCAAACCCCGTGGAGGGGACCTCGTGCCCGAACCGGCCGATCAGGTGATCGTACCGCCCCCCGCCTCCGATCTCCGCGCCCACTCCGTCCACATAGATGTCGAAGACCAGGCCAGTGTAATACTCCATCCGGCGGATCTCTCCCATGTCCAGCAGGAGCGCGCCGCCCAGGCCGGCCGCCGCCATCCGATCCCACACTTCGCGCAACCGGGCGAGTGGTCGGCGGCAATCCTCGGTCGGAGGTGCCAGGCGCGTGGCTTCCTCCAGAATCTCGGCGCCCCCGTACAGTTCGGGTACCGCAAGGAGGGCGTTGGCAGCACGGCCACGCACGCCGGCCTCGTGCAACAGCACCTCCATCCTGGGCACATCCTTCCGCGCCGCCGCTTCACGCAGGCTCCGCTGTATGGATTCCGCCACGCCGGTCCGGCGAAGGAGCGCATTGAAGAAGGCGCCCTGCCCGAGGGCGATCGTGAAGGCCGTGACTCCCAGGCGACGGAGGCACTCCGCCGCCACCATGATCGGCTCGACATCGGCCGCTGTGCCCTTGGGCCCGATCAGCTCGAGACCGATTTGGAAGATCTCGCGGTCGCGGCCTGCGTGCTCCGGCTCGTAGCGAAAGACATTGACGCTGTAACAGAGCCGCAGGGGAAGAGGCTGGTTTACCATCCCCATCGCCACCATCCGGGCGATCTGGGCGGTGACGTCCGGGCGCACGACCAGGATGCGGCCCGTGGCCCGGTCTACCACCTTGTAGGACTTCTCGATCAGTTCGGCGTCGAGGCCGGGCGCCAGGATGTCCAGGTACTCGAAGGTAGGGGGGATGACTTCCCGGTACCCGTGCTCACGGAACACCGAGAAAACGACCTCCTCGACGGCGCGCTTCTCGCCCGCCTCGACGGGCAGAAAAGTGGCGACGCCTTGCGGGATCGGAGAGCGGGCAGGTCGAGTCATCGTACAACGGACTTGAGGTCTAGCCGCATGCCGCGCGGACAAGCTAGAGACGAACGAGTTTGACCGAGATGATGTTCTTCGCGACCGTGACGGCCCGTAAGACTTCCGCGGGCAGCGGCGCGTCCACGCCCACGATGAGTAACGCGTGGCCCCCCTTCTCTTCCCGCGAACACTGCATGCGGGCGATGTTGATCTGGTGCTCGCCGAGGATCTGCCCCACCTGACCGATGACGCCGGGACGGTCGTGGTTCAGGATGAAAAGCATGTGCCCTTCCGGCACGATCTCCACCCGGAAGGAATCCATCTGCACAATCCTGGGGTCCCGCCGGCCGTACAGCGCCCCGGCGATCCGGCTGGTCTTCTTCTCAGCCTCCACCTGGAGCGTGACCAGGCTGGTGAAGTCGCCCGCATCGCTGCTTTTGACCTCCTTGACCTCGATCCCGCGCTCCCGCGCCACAACCGGCGCGTTCACGTAGTTGATCGTCTCCTCCAGGATCGGCGTGAGGAGGCCCTTCAGCGCGGCGATGGTCAGCGGCGCCACGTTGACTCCGGCGACCTCGCCCTTGTACTCGATCGTCACCCGTTCGATCCCGCCCTCGTACAGCTGGGAGTGCAGGAGCCCCAGCTTCTCGGCCAGCGTGATGTAAGGCTGGAGCCGCGGCAGCATCTCGGCCGGCACCGACGGGATGTTGACGGCGCCCCGCGCGATGCCGCGTGTCAAGTAGTCCACGATCTGCTCGGCGATCCCGACCGCCACGTTCTCCTGGGCTTCGGTGGTGGCCGCTCCGATGTGCGGGGTGCAGAGGAAGTTGTCCAGCGTCAGGAGGGGGTGGTTGGGCGCGACCGGCTCCTCTTCAAACACGTCGAACGCGGCGCCCGCGACCTTGCCGCTCTTCAGCGCCTCGTAGAGGTCCTTCTCATTGATGATCCCCCCGCGGGCGCAGTTGATGATGCGCACGCCATCCTTCATCGTCGCGATCGTCGCGGCGTTGATGATGTTCTGGGTCTCGGCCGTCAGCGGTGTGTGCACCGACAGGATGTCGGCGCGTCGGAAGAGCTCGTGCAGGCCCATCATCTCGACTCCCATCTTGCGGGCGCGCTCTTCGGCAAGGTACGGATCGTAGGCGATCACGTTCATCATCATGCCCTGGGCAAGCTTCGCGAGGTGGCTCCCGATCTGACCCATCCCGACGATGCCGAGGGTTTTGTTGTAGAGCTCCACGCCCATGAACCGGTCCTTCTCCCACTTGCCGCCCTTCATCGAGGCGGTGGCCTGCGGGATCTTGCGGGCCAGTGCGAGGATCAGCGCCAGGGTGTGCTCGGCCGTGGTGACCGTGTTGCCGCCCGGGGTGTTCATCACGACGATTCCGCGCTTGGTCGCCGCCGCGGTGTCCACGTTGTCCAGGCCGGACCCTGCCCGGCCGATCACTCGCAGCTTGCCGGCGGCGGCGATCACCTCGGCCGTCACCTTGGTCGCGCTGCGGACGATCAGGCCATCGTAGTGCCTGAGCTCGTGGAGAAGATCTTCCTTGGACAGCTTGGTCTTGACATCGACGGTCAGACCCGCCTTCTCGAGAATCTCGATTCCCTGCTTGGAGAGGACGTCGCTGACCAGGATTTTCATTTGGCGAGCAGCAGCTCCTCGGCTTTCCCCACGCCCGCCCCCAGCTTCACCGGATGGCCCAGCCCTTTCAGCACCATCTCAGTGGCGGCGATCGCCTGGATGACGTCGAAGGTATCGATGTACCCCATGTGCGAGATCCGGAAGATCTTCCCCTTGAGGTGGTCCTGCCCGCCGGCCGCTGTGATCCCGTACTGTTCGCGCAGGTTCTTGTACACCGCCTGTCCGTCCACGCCCGGCGGCGCCGATACCACCGTGAGTGCATCGCTGGGGCTCTGCTTGGGAAAGAGCGAAAGCCCGGCGGCCTTCATCCCCTCCCGCATCGCATGGGCCAGGCGCGCGTGGCGCGCGAAGACATTGCCCAGACCCTCCGCCTTGAGCAGCTTCAGCACTTCCTGGAGCCCCACCATCAACGAGACTCCGGCAGTGTACGCAGTCTGGTTCTTCTGCTGGGCCTCTTGTTCCTTCTTGAAGTTGAAGTAGAAGGCCGGGTTCTTGGCCTTACCGGCCAGTTGCCACGCCTTCTCGCTCACGCTCACGAAGGCCAGGCCCGGTGGCAGCATCAACGCCTTCTGCGACCCGGCGACGAGCACGTCGAGGCCCCATTCGTCGGTCCGCAAATCAAACACGCCCAAGGCGGTGATCGCATCCACCACCAGAATCGTGTCCGCGCGGGCCCGCACGATCTCGGCCAACGCCCGGACGTCGTGGGCCACCCCGGTGGACGTCTCGCTCGCCTGCACGTACACCGCCTTGATAGCCGGGTCCTTTTTCAGCGCATCGGCCACCACCCAGGGATCGACCGCTTCGCCCCACTCCACCTTGATCTCGATCGCGTTCACGCCGAAGGCCTTGCAGAGCTTGCCCCAGCGCTCCCCGAACTTCCCGCCGTTGACATAGAGCGCCTTGTCGCCGGGCGAGAGGAAGTTGGACACCGCCCCCTCCATGGCGCCCGTGCCCGTCGAAACGAGCGTCAGGACATCGTTCGTGGTCTGAAAGAGCCACTTCAGGTCATCGCGCACCTGCCCGAACAAGGTGACGAACTCGGGCGCCCGGTGGTGCAGAATCGGCCGGGCCATGGCCAACAGCACTTCCGGGGGAACTTGGGTCGGCCCTGGGGCCAACAGGTACCGTTTCACCATAGCCTAAGGGTCTCCTTCTGCAGGGGAAGCTGGATGGATGAAGACGTGGGCACGCTACCACATGCTCAGGAACCTGTCAAGGCGCCAGAAGACCTATTCGGGAAAGAAATCAACTGATTATCAACGACTAACGGCATGAGCCGATCGGCCGTCTCTTGCTTTCAGGCGGCACTTCGTCTATACTAAAGGGCTCTCGGAGAAACCCATGCACATCCGTTTCTTTTTCGTGCTGCTGCTGAGCGGAATCTTGACCGCCGGGGTCGTACCGACGGAGGCACTTGCGCTGTCCGGGACCGAACCGGAGGAGCCTGCGGCCGGTGATCCGCCGCTGGGGGCCACCGTGGATTCAACCCCCCGCATCGAGACGGCACCCCCCTCTCCCCCTCCCGTGGGGGAAGGGACGTCGGGCCCTTCGTTGCTCGAAGTCACGACGACCGAACCGCTTGAGGCCGCGGAGGAAACGGTCGACTTCGACGTACCGATCGTGCGGACACCCAAGATCGACAAGCATGTCCTGATTTTCACCTTCAACATCCGCGATCATTTCGAACTCTGGTTGCAGCGATTTGAGCGTCACCGGCCGATGATCCAGCAGGTCTTCGCGGAGTTTAACCTGCCAGCGGACCTGATCTTCCTCTCGCTGGTGGAGAGTGGGTTCAGCACGAACGCCGTCTCCCGCGCCAAGGCGGTCGGACCGTGGCAGTTCATCCAGTCCACCGCCAAGACGTACGGCCTGCGGGTCGACAACTGGATTGACGAGCGGCGAGACCCCGTGAAATCCACGCTGGCCGCCGCTCAGTATCTACGCGATCTGTACCACCTCTTCGGCTCCTGGCCGCTGGCGATGGCTGCGTACAACGCGGGCGAGCGGAAGGTGGGCCGCGCGCTTGTCCGCGCCCGCGCCGACGACTTCTGGGACCTCACCGACACCAAGCTGCTCAAGCGCGAAACTCGGGAATACGTGCCCCGGTTTCTCGCCGCGACCATCATCGCCAAAGACCCGAGCCGCTACGGGTTCATGCTCGGCCCGCAACCTCCGGTCGAGTACGAGGAAGCAGTCCTCACGCGGCCGATCCACTTGCGGATGGCAGCCAAGGCCGCCGGCGTGACATACCAGGAGTTAAAGGCCCTGAACCCCGAGCTTCGCAAGGACCTGACCCCGCCGGATCCCACCTACCGTTTGAAGGTTCCGGTGGGGAGCAAGGACCTGCTGTTGAGCAACCTGGCTTCGTACCCGGACTGGAAGCGGGTCCAGGCAACGCGCTATCAGGTCCGCCGTGGTGAGACTCTGCACCACATCGCGACGCGTCACCACACCCCCCTCGCGGCGATCCTCGACGCCAACGCGTTGGACAAATCCTCCAAGCTCAAGCCTGGAGAGTGGCTCCTCATCCCTCAACTGGGCAAGGCCAAGTCGTAATTCGCCCTCACGCTACTGCCGAGGCACTTCAAAGACGTACACCCCGTTCGCCGCGAACAGCAGCCGCAATGCGCGGGGGAGTTCCCTGAGGCGTCGGGTGTTCGCTTCCGCCTCATCACCGGAAAAAGCCAGCAGGCCGTAGTTGTCATGGAGGCGCTTGAGCTCGTAGATGTTAAGCACGACATGAGTGAATCCCTCGGCGGCCAGGCGCTTTGCCAGTGCCTCCGGGGATGGAGACTCCTGGACCCAACGGCGCAGGGGATGGACATCATAGGCGGACGGCGCCATGGCTTCTCGGTAAAAATAGTAGGGCCGGGTCTCGCCGATAAGGAGCAGCCGCGCGTCAGGCGGCAGTCTCTCCTGCACGAAGCGTGCGGCGGCGAAATGGTCGAGCTGCCGGGTCAGGTATGCATCGGCGCTCTCTCGTCCGAGGGCCACTTCAAGTGATGAGAAGACGGCCGCGTGCTGATGAAGAAACCGGGCCGTCCCCCACACCCCCCCGACGAGTATTATGATCAGCGCCACCACTCGGCCCGCTCGTCGGAGATACAGCAGGGTCCCGACCAGCCCCGCCAGGCCGACGACAAACGCCGGGGCGAAGAATCGCGTGGTCGGAGATGTGAGGACCCATCCGGCGCCTGACAGGGCCACGAAGATCGCGGCGGCATCGCCCAGACGCCGGCCGCGCTCGCTGAGCCCAACAACCCGGGAGATGACCGGCAAAGCCAAGACCAGGCAGGTCGCCGCGACGGCCAGCACACCCGCCTCCGAGGCTGATCCAAAGCGTTCCGGGCGTTGCACCATATCCAGCGGCAGGCTCAGCAGGCCTCCCAAGCCGAGGCTGCCCGGAGCACCGTAGGGCAGGTCCGCCATTACCCGCGCCTGGCTCTCTTCGCTCCATGGACGGCCCCCCAGCAATCCGTACGCCATCGGATAGATCGGATTACCCGTATGGACGAACGCCCGAACCCACCAAGGCGCAACACTCGCCAGCGCAACCGCGCCCGCCCGGAGGGTATCCCTTACCGTCCATCCCGCGACAGCCGTCGCGGCCAGTCCTGCCACGACCCAATACAGCCCCGCGAGCTTGACCGAGGCGGCCAACCCCAGGACTAACCCGAGCGCCAACCAGGGACGCCGTTCGGTCGGCGGAGCGACAAGCACGACGGCCGCGGTGACGACCGCTGCGATCAAAGCGGTTTCTGCAAACGGGAGCGTAGCGAGAAACCAGAGCATGGGCGACGTCGCCAGCGCGCCCGCCACGAGAGCCGCCGCCCACGGAGAAGCCCCGGGCCCGGTAATCCCCTCGGCCAACCCCCAGGCTGCCAGCGAGCACGCCACCCACAACGCGACGATGATAGCCCTGGCACCGAGATCCCCGGCGAACGCCATCCCCCATGCCAGCAACAGATCGTACGCATGGGGCATGAAGGTAAAGAACACCCAGGGAGTCGTCTGGATCGCTCCCGTCTCAAGGACCCGTTGCGGAATCACCAGATGATAGGCCAGTTCATCGTAGAAGGTGGGCGGGATCGTGGCCCAGAGCCACGCCACGAGCCATCCGCCACCCAGCAGGCTCCCTCCGACCCCTGTTGCCAGAGCCACACGGAACGGACGCAACCGAAAGCTAGCGCGGATGACACAGACGCACCCGTATGTGATGGCCGGAAGCGCGGCCAGCCCTGCCAGCCAGAGCATCCCGCTCAATGCGCTTAGGAAAGTCACCAACGACAAGCACGCAAGCCCCACACCCATGCGGACCGACAGCCCGACCATCGGCGGATACTCATGCCCGGCCAGAAGGCCACCAACAGCTCGGTCGACCAGCGCACCAGCGCCAGAGACCATCAAGCAGAAAACTATCGGCACCACCAACAGCCACAGTCGGGACAGGTCCACCAACGCGGTCCCGAGCACGACCACTCCGGTTGCAACAAGGAGCGCCGGCATGTGGTAGCACGACAGGCATTGATTGGGACGGCCGGTACTCATCGCATCCCAGGCTCGCTGCCCGTCGTCGCTGAGACGTTCATGTCGGAATCAGGTTTACTTCTGTGGCGGCGGAGGAGTGGGCGCTGGAGTCCCCGTAGCGGGCGCAACGGCTTTTCGCGCATCGAGGGTCTTGATGCGAACGGAGGCTTCGGTCGCGAAGGGGGAGGACGGGTGGTCTTTCACGATCTGTTGGTAGTACGCCAGCGCGCCCTCCTGTCGGTTCAGCAGTTCGTTGATCTTGCCGAGTTCGTAGAGCGCGTGATCCTTGTTGGGAGCGCTCGCCATCTGCACGATCGCAGTCAACGTCTTTTCCGCTTCGTCCAGCTTGCCTTGCGCCAGTTGCACATAGGCCATGCGCTGATAGACCAGCGGAACGAGGAGTCGGTTGGCGCCGTAGCGGGCCAGAAAATCCTGGTAGGCCTTGATGGCACCATCCCAGTCCTTGCGCTCGCTCAAGGAATTTCCCAACAGATACGCGGCCTGGGGCGCGACCGAGCTGTTCGGAAAGTCGGTGCGGATCTTCCGGAATGCCTCGATGGCTTTCTGTAAGTCCTCCGAACGGCGCGGCGCCGGGGGCGCTCCCGTTTGCGAGGGCTCGGACACCAGTTGAGTGGCTTCATAGAACAGGTCGGCCGCAGCGCGGTCGTCCTGCTGGCGCATCCACAGGAACCCCCCGACCGCCGCGCCTACCAGGACAGCCACGACCACGCCGGCAATGAGCCAGGCCAGATTTTCCTTCGCCTGGCGAGCCGCCTGTTCAACGGAATCGACAAGTTGGCCCGGATCGGTCGCTTCTTTCCGGTATTTCTTAATCTTGAACATCTTGTTCCAGTAACAGCCCTCAACCGCGGTCCCTTATACCAGTTTGTCCTTGCCTCTTTCCAGACCCGCGTCTAGAATTCCTTCGCATGGGCCGTGCGCGCGCCAACACGTATGACTGAAGGCGAGTGCCTGACAGCAAGCCTCCTGGCCCTCGACGATCTGGAGAACTACTACCGATGGCTCTTCGAGGAAGTCCGTCCGTTCTTCGGGGAGCGGCTGGTCGAAATCGGGGCCGGCATCGGCACTTTCACCAACCGGCTCGTGCGCTCACATGTGTCCTGCCACCCGACGGCGCGATTGGAGGTGTTCGAGCCAGAGGGCACCCTCTACCAGCATCTGCACAAGCGGTTGGAGACCGCCCACCCCGATCTACTGCGGGCAGGCCGCCTGACGACAACCAACGAGGTCTTCCGATCTTCCCCGGAACGGTTTGACACCGTGCTCATGATCAATGTCCTCGAACACATCGCGGACGATCAGGCATCAATCCGCGCTGCCTACCACGCGCTCGTGCCGGGTGGCACGTTTGTCGTGTTCGTGCCGGCTCTGCCGTGGCTCTATAGCGCGCTGGACAGGGCAGTCGGCCACTACCGGCGCTACGAGAAGCCGCACTTGGAGGGGTTGCTGCGCGACGGGGGATTTGATGTAGTCAAGTCCAAGTACATGGACTGCATGGGGGTACTGCCTTGGTACCTTCTGAATGTCGTTGGGAGGCGCACGTCCATCAACACCCACCTCGCGCATTTTTACGATACGTGGTTTGTCCCGTTCACCCGGTGGTTGGAAGGTCTACAGAATCCGTGGTTCGGGAAAAATGTCCTGGTAGTGGCGCGAAAGAATGCTGCCTGAGTCTCGTGCAGTGACAGTCCTACTGGGTCTCACCCTTGCCTTCTACCATGGTCTCTGGCTGCCTGGACTGGTGCTCATCAAACGCGACGCCTTTCGGCTGCACCTCCCGATCAAGCAGTATCTCATCGAGAGGCTCTCGGCCGGCGAACTGCCACAGTGGTTCCCCTACGAGGCACTCGGGCGTCCGTTCATCGGAGTGACCCACACGGGCGTCTTCCACCCGTTCACCTCGCTCTATTTCCTCCTTCTGACCCCCGACGCGTATCGTGCCTCGACACTCTTGTCATGTCTGCTGGCCGCGGTCGGAGCCTTCGTACTGGGACGGATGCTGAATTTGTCGCGCTCGGGCGCGCTGGTCGCCGGCCTGGCGTTCGCGCTTTCCGGGTACCTCGTGTCGCTCACCGACCACATCGCATACCTCTACTCGATCTGCGTGCTGCCGCTTTTCTGCGCCGCGCTTGAAAAAGCGCTGGTCGGTTCGCGTGCCTGGACGGTGGCGCCCGCGGCCGTGTGGGCAACAGTGTTTCTGATCGGTGATATACAAACAGGGTATTACGACGGGTTCATCGCGCTTGCGTGGGCGATGGCGCGCGCACCGGGTTCTCGCCGCGAGGCCTGTCTTCGGTTATTCCTAGCCGGCAGCTTGGCGGTCCTTCTCGCATGCATTCAGCTTGGACCTGCCGCCGCGGTGTTCGCTAACAGTACCCGCGCGCAGCCCACTTCCTTCCATGAGCATGCGCTCTATTGGTCAACTCATCCCCTGCGTCTGGTGACCGTCCTGGCTTCCCCGATTGGCGAGAACGCGGATCTGGCGGACGTAGGGCACTTCTTCTTCGGCACCCGACCGCTGGAAGGGAGAGGCGGTCCCTGGGCAGAGAGTCTCTATCTGGGGATACCCCTCACAGGCCTGGCGCTTCTTGGAGCATGGCACCGCCGTGATCTTCGAGTACTGACCTTGCTTGGTGGCCTGGCGTTGCTTCTTGCCCTCGGCCGGTACGGCGGACTCTACGAGATCTTCTACCGTGTGGTGCCGTTCTGGTCGGCATTCCGATACCCGGAGAAATTCATGGGCGTGGTGTCGTTCGCTGCTGCGATGCTTGCAGGAGCCGGGCTCGACGCGGTAAGGACAGGCACGGGACGCCCGGCGCTCTGGCTTGCCGGAGCAATCCTATGCGCTAGTGCGGGGCTTGCACTCTACGCGGAAACCGCCAGCGCATGGATGTCTGGACATTTCGGAGCACCGCCGGCCTTGGCATACGAGATAACCCGGTCAGGAACGCACGCTTTCTTCTTCAGCACACTGGCGGCACTGGGTATGTGGGTGGCCGTCCTGGGAGCCCGGAGGAGACGACTCTCTGAAGCGTTCCTGCTCACCGCCCTTGCAGCGATTATGACGCTCGATCTCGCACGCGCAAACCTGGGCGCCTACCACATAGGACCCGAAGAATTGGCGACGTTCATTCCACCTTTGGCCGAGGCCATCAAGGCACGCGAAGGCGGGGTGGTCCCTGGGCGCTTCCGCATGATTGGAACCGCCGAGGAGAAAATCGCAATGCCGGAGCGAATCTTTCGCTCGCTTGACCACCATGGGGCGAAGTCGATGGCGCGCCGACAAGCGCTGGATTTGGAGCACAACACTCAATTCCATATCGAGTCCGCAAACTTCTATCTGCCCGGGTACGGTTCCGCGCTTCAGTTCATGGTGGAGCAGTGGAGAAAAGACGTCACGGCCGCCGCGCGTTTCAACGTCACCTACTACATCGGTCGCCAATCACGCTTGAACGAGACGCCACTCGCGAAAGCGCTCGTGGCTGCGCTTCCTGCATACGATCTTGCCCTGTACCACAACCCCGTCCCCGCCAAGCCGCGCGCGTATTTATCGCGGCGACCGGAGCGCGCCGTTTCGCCGGTCGATCCGGCCGCGATGCTCGCACGGCCGGATTTCCTGAGCGGCGAGGTGGACGTGATCGAAACCTCAGACCCCACGTTGCCGGGACCAGCCGGTGATGGGCGCACGACGATCGACCACTACACACCCGAGAACGTACGGGTGCGGGTCGAATCCCCAAAGCCGGCCGTCCTCGTTCTGCTCGACGCCTTCGATAAGGGCTGGACAGCCAGGCTCGAGAACAGCGTTGAGATTCCGATTCTACGCGCCAACGCGCTGGTGCGGGCGGTGGTCGTGCCGTCAGGCGCCCATGTGGTGACGTTTTCCTACCGAACCCCGTTGTTAAGAGCCGGTGCCGCAGCGTCACTGGCCGGCTGCCTGCTGTGCCTCGGACTGATCAGCCATGCCTGGTGGAGGCGCAGATATCCCACAGGATCTCGTCGATGAACTCGCCCGCGCTCCCGGAAGCTTCCTCTCCCAGACTGGCTGCTAAGACAAGGACCGTCCTGGCCGTCATTGCCCTCCTCGGCGTCACACTCGCTTTCTTCCATGGACTCTGGCTGCCAGGTCTTGTGCTCATTAAACGGGATTCCTATGGATTCTATCCCCCGCTCAAGCAGTACCTGATGGAGCGGCTTTCGGCGGGCGAGCTTCCGCAATGGTTCCCCTATGAATCCTTGGGCCGCCCGTATATCGGAGCGACCCACACCGGGACCTTTCACCCGTTCACAGCGCTGGCGTTCCTCTTTTCAGTGCACGATGCGCATCGCGCCGCAACGCTCCTCACCTGCCTGCTGGCCGCCATTGGAGCCTTCACGCTGGGTCGCAGGCTGAACGTTTCGCGCACGGGGTCCTTGCTCGCCGGCCTTGCCTTCGCCCTCTCGGGTTATGTCGTCTCGCTCACCGAGAGCGTCCTCTACCTGTACTCGATCTGTATGCTGCCGCTGTTCTGCCTCGCCCTTGACAAGGCCTTGAACGGCGCGCGCGCATGGGCGGTGGCGCCGGCAGTCGTTTGGACAACGGTCTTTCTGATCGGCGACATCCAAACGGGGTATTACTACGGTTTCGTCGCGCTCCTTTGGACAGCAGCACGCGCCCGAGACTCTCGACTCGCAGCGTGCCTCAGGCTGGCGCCGGTATGCACTCTTGTCATCCCGCTCGCAGCCATTCAACTGGGACCGGCATGGGCTGTTTTCGTAGACAGCGAACGCCTGCACCCAGCGCAGTTCCATGAACAAGCGCTGGTCTGGTCAACCCATCCCCTTCGCCTCCTGACCGTCTTGGCTTCGCCGATCGGCGAATACGCCGACCCGACCGATGAGGCAGGAGCTTCATACAGCGGTTTGAGGGGAAGAGACATCGGCTATTTTTGGGCGGAGAGTCTTTACCTCGGGGTTCCAGTGACAGGATTGGCGTTCCTGGGGGCGTGGCAGCGCCGTGACTTGCGCGTTCTGGCCCTCCTGGGCATCCTGGCACTTCTTCTCTCGCTCGGGCGGTGGGGCGGCCTCTATGAGGTTTTCTACCGGATCGTGCCGCTCTGGTCAGCATTCCGATTCCCCGAGAAGTTCATGGGCCTCTTTTCCTTCGCCATCGCGATGCTGGCAGGAGCTGGGCTCGATGCACTGCGGACTGGGGCTGGAGGCCAGAGGCCCTGGTTTGCAGTAGCGGTCCTCTGCGGAGTCGCGGGGCTCGGCTTTCATATCGACATCGTCAGCGCGTGGACAGCCGCCCTCCTTGGAGCACCGGCGAGCCTGGCTCGCGAGTTGACCGACTCGGCTGCCCTGGCCTTTCTGTTCAGCGCAGTTGCAGCGCTGGGCGTAGGAATCGTCGTGGGCGGGCTTACGCGCGGGCGGCTTCATCCGAGGCTCCTTCTCATCGTCCTGGTCATAATCGTTGCCCTGGACCTTTCACGCGCGAACCTCGGTGCCTACCACACCGCACCCGTTGAGGCCGCCACGTTCGTCCCACCGTTTGCCGAAGTGCTCAAATCGCGTGAAGGCTCCCTGCATCCCGGCCATTTCCGAGTGGTCCCCCTCGACGAGCGCAAAGCGGTAGTTCCAGAACCCCTCATTCACCAGCTTGGCTACTATGAGGCGGTGATGGTGGCGCGGCGACAGGCACTCGACGTGTTACACAATGCCGAGTTCCATATCGAGTTGGCCAAACGCTATCTTCCCGGCTACAAGGCAGAGTTTATTGCCATGGTCAGGCAGAAGATGGGAACGCAGGCGGCTGCGCGCTTCAACGTGACCTATTACATCGGCTTGCTGTCTCACTTGAAGGAGCCGCAGGTTGCACGTGGGCTGGTGGCCACCTTGCCGGAGTACGAACTCGCGCTGTTCAAGAATCCCATTCCTTCCAAGCCGCGGGCCTATTTGTCGCCGAAACCCGAGCGTGCGGCCTCACCGGTCGATCCGGTAGCCCTGCTTGCGAGACCCGATTTCCTGGACGGGACCGTGGACGTGATCGAAACGGCGGACGTCGCCATGCCGGGCCCCGCGCTCGGCGGCTCTGCCGTGATCGAGCGCTACGCACCCGAAGAGGTGCGGGTGCGGACGGAGACCCCGCACGCCGCCGCCCTCATTCTGCTCGATGCCTTTGACAAGGGCTGGCGGGCCACCCTGGAAAGCGGCGCTGAGTTGCCGATTCATCGGGCCAATGCGCTGGTGCGGGCAGTCATCGTGCCGGCGGGCGTCCACACCGTCACGTTCCGGTATGAGACGCCGCTGCTGCGCGTGGGCGCGGCGGCCAGCCTGGTGGGGTGTGCGCTCTGCCTGGCGCTGCTCGCACGTGCCCGCTGGCAGCGGCTGGGCCCTCCGACGGCCCCGCCATGAGCACATCCGCTTTACCCGAGCCGACCCGCGGCGCCGGGTGCGGCCGCATCGCGTGGCTCAGCGCGCCCTCGGGCGCCGCCGTAGCCGCCCTCTGCGGCATCACCCTCGTCTTCTACCACGGCCTCTGGTGGCCAGGGCTGGTCCTCATCAAACGCGATGCATTCCGGTTTTTTCTCCCGCTCAAGCACTACCTTATCGAGCGGCTTGCCACCAGTGAACTCCCGCAGTGGTTCCCGTACGAGGCCCTAGGCCGCCCGTATATCGGCGTGACACACACGGGCGTCTTCCATCCGTTCACGGCGCTCTACGTCTTCTTCTCGGTCCCCGACGCGTATCGGCTCTCGACGCTGCTCGCGTGCCTGCTCGCCGCGCTCGGCGCCTTTGCACTGGGCCGCACGCTGCACGTCTCGCGCACCGGGGCGCTGCTGGCTGGCCTGGCGTTCGCGCTCTCCGGCTACGTCGTGTCCCTCACGGACAACCTCACGTACCTGTACTCGATCTGCCTGCTCCCGCTCTTCTGTGCCGGGCTGGAGAAGGTCCTCGTGGGCACGCGCCCGTGGGCGGTGGCACCGGCGGTCGTGTGGGCGACGCTCTTCCTCAACGGCGATGTGCAGACCGGGTATTACTATGGCTTCATTGCCCTGCTCTGGGCCTGGGCCCGTGCGCCGGGCGCCTACCGGGAAGCGGGGCTCCGGCTGGCCCTCACCGCAGGACTCGCCCTCCTGCTGGCAGGTGTGCAACTCGGGCCAGCCTGGGTGGTTTTTCTAGGCAGCGAACGCGCACTGCCCTTTCTGTTCCAAGAGCAGGCGCTCCACTGGTCGACTTATCCCCTGCGGTTAGTGAACGTGCTCGCCTCGCCACTACGCGAACAAGTAGATCCCGTGGTGATGGCACGCGTCCTGTTCGGCACACCGCACGGCGGCTTCTGGGCCGAGAGTGTCTACCTGGGGGTCCCTGTCACAGGACTGGCCCTCCTCGGGGCCTGGCACCGCCGCGATCTGAACGTGTTCGTTGTGCTCGGTGGCGTTGCGCTGCTGCTTTCGCTCGGGCAGTTCGGCGGTCTGTACGCGGTCTTGTATAAGGTGGTGCCACTCTGGTCGGCGTTCCGGTACCCTGAAAAGTTCATAGGAGTGGTGACCTTTGCAGCTGCCATGCTCGCCGGAGCAGGACTCGATGTGTTACGGACTGACCAGGGAAGGCCCGCACCTTGGTTCGTGGCGACCGCACTGTGTACAGCAGCGTGGCTCGGCCTTCGGACCGAGGCAGCCAGCATGTGGACAACTGCGTATTTCGGAGCAACTGAAGGCTTGGCCCGCGAAGTGACACAGACGGCAGCGGTTGCCTTTCTCTGGAGTGCAACCGCGACTAGCGGAACCGCCCTCGTGATCCTTGCGATTCGCCGGCACTTACTTCAGCAAGCAGCGCTCCTCGTCGCCTTGGTGATGATAGTGGCGCTGGACCTCACCCGCGCGAACCTGGAGGTCTATCACACCGCACCCGGCGAAACCGCGACCTTCACCCCGCCACTCGCCGAAATCCTGAAGGCGCGTGAAGGCACGGGCGGTCCCGGACGGTTCCGACTGATTTCTATTCCTGAGCCGGTCCTCGTGTGGCCGAGCGAATTCATGGGTCTGCTCGGGTACGATGGCGCCGGATCGGTGGAACGTCGGCAGGCTCTCGACCACGAACACAACGCTGATTTTCACCTCGAATCCGTTTTGCCTTATCTGTCTGGTTACAGCTCCCGGTTCGCCGAGACATTGAACCCGCGGACGGGTATCGAGGCCGCGGCGCGTCTGAACGCCAAGTACTACATCGGTCGGCGGTACCACTTGAAAGACCCGCGGCTCGCGAAGGGGCTTGTGGCGGAGCTTCCGCCCTATGACCTGGCGCTGTTCGAGAATCCGATCCCCGCCAGGCCGCGCGTCTATCTGTCGCCGCGTCCGGAGCACGCCCCCACGCCCCTCGATCCCGCCGCCCTCCTCGCGAGGCCCGATTTCCTGAACGGAGACGTGGATGTGATCGAAACGACCGACGCGACCCTGCCGGGCCCCGCGCTCAGCGGCTCCGCCGTGATCGAGCGCTACGCACCCGAAGAGGTGCGGGTGCGGGTGGAGACCCCGCAGCCGGCTGTCCTGGTCCTGCTGGACGCCTTCGATCAGGGCTGGCGGGCTACCCTGGAAAGCGGCGCTGAGATGCCGATTCTGCGGGCCAATGCGCTGGTGCGGGCAGTCATCGTGCCAGCGGGCGGCCACACCGTCACATTCCGGTATGAGACGCCACTGCTGCGCGCGGGCGCAGCGGCCTCCCTCGCAGGCATGCTGATCTGTCTGGGCATGATCGGACATGCCCGTTGGCGAAGGCGCGCGACCCTCAGTGCGCCGTAACGGCCGTCGCGGTTGACACCTCGACAGGTCCGGAGTATGAGGGGCGTCATGTTCCGCTCCCGCTTGGATGCCTTGGCCCGGCGCTCCCTCCTCCGGCGACTGCGCACGATCGATTCCGCCCCCGGCCCCGAAGTCGAGCTGGAAGGACGCCGGATCCTCCTTTTCTCCTCCAATAATTACTTGGACCTCGCCGCCCATCCGCGGGTGACCGAAGCCGCCATCAACGCCGTCCGCCGCTACGGGGTTGGGGCGGGGGCCTCGCGGCTGGTATCCGGGAGTCTGCGCCCCCATCGGGAACTGGAAGCGCGCCTGGCGGCCTTCAAGCGCGTCGAGGCCGCTCTGGTGTTCCCGACCGGATACCAGGCGAACCTGGGCCTGATCACCACATTGGCGGAAGACTGCTCTGTCATCTACGCCGACCGGCTCTGCCACGCCAGCTTGATTGACGCGTGCCGCCTCTGCGACGCCCCGCTGCGGGTGTATCGTCACCGGGACTATGCACAGCTGACGCGGCTCCTGCGACGTGGGCGGGCTCCCCGCCCCGCGTTGGTCGTCACGGACGGCGTGTTCAGCATGGACGGCGACCTGGCTCCCCTCCCCGAGCTCGACAAGGCGGGGGAGCACGCCGGCGCCACCGTGGTCGTGGACGACGCGCACGGGACCGGCGTCATGGGAGCGACCGGTCGGGGGACGGTGGAGCACTTCGGTCTGGAGGGCCGGCCGCTCGTGCAGATGGGGACCCTCAGCAAGGCGCTGGGGGGGCTCGGTGGCTTCGTGGCGGGGCCTCGAGACCTGATCGAGTACCTAGTGAACCGGGCGCGCACCTTCATCTACACGACCGCGCTCCCGCCCGCGCTGGCCGCGGCCGCCATCGCCGCACTTGACGTGATCGAAGATGAACCGGAGCGACGGGAGCGGTTGTGGGCTCTGCGTCGTCGCCTTCACGACGGCGTCAGGCAGGCGGGCTTCGACACCCTGGACAGCCGCACGCCGATCATTCCGCTCTTCATCGGAGATGCCGAGGCGGCGCTCCGTCTCTCCGAGGCCCTGCTGGCCCACGGCGTCTACGCGCCGGCCATCCGCCCTCCGACGGTACCTGCCGGCACCAGTCGCATCCGCCTGAGCGTGACGGCCGGCCACACGCCGGCACAGATTGATCACCTGCTGGAGGTCTTGCAGAAGGTCTGCACGTCGGACGATGCTCTGCGGGAGAGACTTAGAGGCCCCTTTCCACCGTCCCCTTGAGGGCGTAGCTTTCCAGCTCCTCGCTCACATAGGTCACCTCGCCCCGCGTTTCCAGCACGGGCGGGGCTTCGATCTCCTCCACATACTTCACGAGTCCGACTCCGCGGGCGAACCAGCTCGTGATCCGGTCCCGGCTCGTGATCACGCGCCGGTCCTTCGTCAGGGAGATCACGATCGTCATCGAGGCATCGATCTGGACGGCATCGTTGAAGGTGCCGGCCGGCACCGTTACCGGCGTGTGCGCCACGACCCGCACGTCGGCCACGACGTCCGCCCGCTCATGACTGCCGTCGCCGTCGAGATCCGCCTGCATGTCCACGCCCCGCTTCTCGAGCTGCCGGAAGGTGCCGTTCATGACCAGGGGGAACGCCAGCACCCGGTAGGGGACCAGCTGCTGTTCAAACGGCGTGGTGGGCTGGCTTCCATAGTAGGTGATCCCCGTCTTGTCCCGGCGGAAAAACCCGTCGGTCGGTCCCTTGTTCCCTTGGTTGGTTTCGCGGAAGATCTTGACGGTTTCGCCTTTGATGTTGGTCGTGCCGATGGCGGATACTTCGTTCGAAAAGGTGACCTCGCCGGCCTGCGCGACCGTATCCGTGTGGGTGCGGCCATGATACCGCCAGACGCTGCCGATCTCGTCCGGGAAATACTCTTCGGTGTTTTGAATCTCCTTGAGGACGGGATTGTTGCCGGCCGCATCGAGGCCGGCCGAGGGTAGGACGCACGCGGCACTGACGACCACCACTGTGATGAAGGCCTTCTGACGCACGGGACGGATCAACCTCTTGATGGGCCGGACGGCTGCGACTGACGCTGTGTTGTGTAACGTAGCACAACCCCTCCGCGCCATCAAGCCAGGCTCCATGCTATAATCCGCGCGTTTGCGAGAGGATTACGTGGAATCCAGGAGATCGTCCGTGAGCCGTGTGGTGCTGGTGACCGGGGCCTCCCGTGGGCTCGGCCGCGCCATTGCGGTCGGCTTCGGCGCCGTCGGCGCTCGCGTGGTCGTCAACTACCGGACGAACGCCGACGAGGCCGGCCGGACAGTCAAGGCTGTCGAAGACGCGGGCGGCTCCGCGTTCGCCTACCAAGCTGACGTCCGGGACGGGAAGAACGTCGCCGCGATGGTAACGGCCGCGGTGGATCGGTGGCATCGGCTGGACGTGTTGGTCTGTAACGCGGCGGCGTCCGACGATAGCCTGCTCCTCCGCCTCTCGGACGAAGCCTGGGACAGAGTCCTCGCCACCACCTTGACCAGTGCCTTTCTCTGCCTGCAGAGCGCGGGCGCCGTCATGCAGGCCCAAGGCGACGGTTCCGTGATCCTCATCGGGTCCTTCTCGGCGCTGCAGGGACGAGCCGGTCAGGCGCCCTACGCGGCCGCCAA
>Ga0209055_1000785_pt1 | contig 21730 bp, 22 predicted proteins | sample GraSoiAngelo_110_FD_185875 | JGI IMG/M metagenome (GOLD analysis project Ga0209055, IMG submission 185875) | Grasslands soil microbial communities from the Angelo Coastal Reserve, California, USA - 14_0903_12_30cm (SPAdes) (version 2) | ecosystem: Environmental > Terrestrial > Soil > Grasslands ... | reverse complement strand
CCTCCTCCGTATGCTTGAAGAACGCCACATGGTTCCCGCGCCGCGTGGCCCCCGGCGCCGTATATTTGCTCCGTATATGGACGTTACGGGCTCGCTCGCGGTCGTGACCGGTGCGACCGAAGGGATCGGTCGCGCCACGGCATTCGCCCTGGGCCGCGCGGGGGCCCGTGTAGCCGTCTGCGCCCGCACGGAGGCGAACGTGCACGCTACGGTGCGTGACCTCAAGGCGGCCGGGATCGACGCACTCGGAATGGCGTGCGACGTCTCCAACCCGACCTCCGTGGACGCGTTCGCGGCCTCCGTGAGCCGGGAACGAGGCGCCCCCCGCATCGTCGTGAACAATGCCGGAATCGGGCGGTTCAAGCCCCTCGACGAGCTGTCGCTCGAGGACTGGGACGCGACCATGGGCGTGAACGTGCGCTCGTTGTATCTCGTCACCCGATCCTTCCTCAAGGGAATGGTGGACGCGGGCGGCGGCACCATTGTCAATGTCGCCTCGCTCGCGGGCAAGAACGGCGTCGAGGGCGGCACCGCCTACTGCGCGTCGAAGCACGCGGTGCTGGGGTTCTCGAAGGCGCTCATGCTGGAGGTGCGGCGACACAGCGTGCGGGTCGTGGCGATCTGCCCCGGCTCGGTCGACACCGGGTTCCGAGAGAGTCGTGCCAACCGGACTCGAATCCTCACCGCCGATGACGTGGCGCATGCCATCCTCGCCACGCTGACGGTCCCCGATCGGGCGATGATCAGTGAGCTCGACATCCGGCCCACAAATCCATAGAGTCGTAGTTTGAATCGATGCTAGACCCCATCCGCAAGCTGTTGATCGAAGCCGGCAAGGCCAAGCAGGTCCGGGGCTTCTGGGACGCCGCCGCCGCCATTCTGAGCGAGTGGACCGGCGGCGCGCGGGTGGAGCTCAGCTACAAAGGGCTGCGCGAGACGGGCAGCGCCCAGGCCGGGACCGCCGGCAAGCCGGGCGACCCCTTCATTGCGGACTATCACGACGCCGAGGGGCGGCACGTCAGTGCGCGGTTCGAGGGGCTTCCCGCGGGATTCCCGGCGGACGCGCTGCGCTCCGGGCTCGAAATCGCCACCCACCTCGCCGTGATGGTGGCGCGGCGCGCCAGCCTCGAGCGCGAGCGCCGGCTCGGGACGTTCCTCGTGGAGCTGTCGCGCTGGCTCCTGGCGGCGCCGGAGCGCGAGCTGCTGCTACGCTACACGCTGCAGAGCGTGACCAGCCTGGTCGACGCCCAGGGTGCCTACGTCGCGCTGCGCCACGCCGGCGCCGACGCCGTGCGTGTGGCGGCGACGGTAGGGCAGTGCGCCGAGTTCGACGGGCTCGAGATCCCCATCGGCGCGAGCGTCACCGGGAGAGTCGTGCGCACCGGCGAGGCGCTGCTCACCGACAACATCCTGGACGAGGCGGAGGCGCAGCGGGCCCTGTCTCCCTCCGGGACGGCGCGCGCGGCGATGATCGCCCCGCTGCGCACGTCGAGCGGCGTCGCGGGCGCGGTGGGCGTGGTGCGCTACCTGCGGCCCGGCGGGGAGGAGCCGCCGCCGTTCCAGCTCGTGGAGCTGCAGTACCTCACGGCGGTGGCGGCCTACATCGCCGGCGGGTTGGAGCTCTCCGAGGCGGTGAGCGGCGCGCGCGCGGCAGCCGAGCGCGCCCACGCGATGGTGGACGGAAGCCCGCTCCCCATGGCGCTGGTGAGCCGGGCCGGCCGCGTCCTGCAGCTCAACCAGGCGGGATGCCGGCTGTTCGGGATCCCATCGGAAGCACAGGCGCTCGACACGCACCTCGAAGCGCTCGGGCTCTCACCCAGCGAGATTTCGCTCCACCTCGTGCTGGCGCGGACGCGCGACGGCGAGCCGTGGCACGGCCGCGTGCTCGTCACGCGCCCGTCCGGCGACCGTCGCTTGTGCGACTGCACCGTCACGGGCCTGTCCGGCGCCGGCCCCGACAGCCTGCTGGTCGCACTCTACGACCGCACCGACGAGCTGCGCGCCCAGCGCGACCTGATCGCGCGCGAGAAGCTCGCCACGGTGGGCGAAATCGCGAGCGGCGTCGCGCACGAGGTGAACAACCCGCTCGCCGCCATCCGGATGGAGGCGGAGCTGCTCGGTCGCGCCAGCAAGGACCCCGATACGAGCACCACGGCGGCGACCATCACCCGCGAGGTGGACCGCGCCGCCCGCATCGTGCGCAGCCTGCTGCGGCTCGCCCGCCGGGCCGACACCGCGCCCACCCGGGTCCAGATGAACGACCTGGTGCACGACGTCGCCGAGATTCGCAAGCGAGTGATGCGCACCGAGAGCGTGGAGTTCCGGACCGGGCTCGACGACTCGGCGCCGCCCGTGCTGGGTCTGGGTCAGGAGCTGCAGCAGGTCGTGATCAACCTGGTGACCAACGCCGAGCACGTCGTGCGCGGCCGCAGACCGGCCATCATCCGGCTCACGACGCAGTCACGCGAGGGCTGGGTGCGTCTGACGGTGGAAGACTCGGGACCGGGCGTTCCGCGGGAGATCCGCGCGCGCATTTTCGACCCGTTCTTCACCACCAAGGGCCCCGACGAGGGCACGGGCCTCGGGCTCGCGATCTGCCAGCGCGTAGTGACGGAAGTGGGAGGGAAGATCTGGCTCGAAGACTCCGAGCTGGGCGGCGCCAAGTTCGTGGTCGAGGTACCGGCCGCCCCGGAGCACGTCGAGGCCAGCACGATCGGCTGAGCCGGGCCGGCGCGCCGCTCAGTGCTCCAGGATGCGGGTGCGGTACAGCGCGAGGGTGATCAGGCCATAGCCGCCGAGCGCGACCAGCAGCGCGGTGAGCCGCCAGTCGAAGCCGAACCGAGTCGCGCCCACTGCCGCCGCCACGAGCCAGGCGGCGCTGGCGGCGAACCCCAGCACGACGACTTCCTTGCGCGCCATCAGGATTCCGAATACGTAGCCCCAACTGAACCCGGCGATCGCGAGGAACATCACGCCGCGCGGGATCTTCACCGGATCGATCAGGTTGAGCGCCCCGGCGAAGAAGCAAAACAGACCGAGCACGGTGTAGGCCGCCAGGTGCAACGCGAGCGGGAGGGGGACGGTGCCCATTTTGTTGAAGGTCATGGGGAGAAAATAGACGCCAAGACGCTCAGACGCCAAGACGCTCAGACGCCAAGACGCTCAGACGCCAAGACGCCCAGGGGTGACGTGCAAGCGACGCGAACCTATCTCCAACTCAGCACGCCCGGTCAGTTCCGACCGGCGTTCGGAACCTTCCCGGACGTCGTCGTCGAGCGGGTGGAGCAGCCCATGCCGCAGCTGTACCGTCACTGCTATCGCACCGTGGGCGAGGCCTACCACTGGCGCGACCGCTGGGACTGGACCGACGCCGAGATCCGCGCCCACCTCGCACGGCCCGAGATCACGCTGCACGTCGCGCGCCGGGAAGGCACGCTCGCGGGCTGGTACGAGCTGCGACGCGTGCCGGAAGACCGCTCGGTCGAGATCGCGTATTTCGGGCTCGCCCCGTCCGCGATCGGCGGGGGGCTCGGCAAACACCTGCTCTCCTGCGCGGTGCGCGACGCCTGGGCGCTCGAGCCGTCGCGGGTGTGGCTCCACACCTGCACCCTCGACCATCCCGCCGCGCTCCCGAACTACGAGAAACGGGGCTTCGCGCGGTACAAGACCGAGACGTACGAGGTTAACTTCCCTCCGTGAACTTCACGCTCTCACGCGCGCAGAAGCTGATCATCGCCGCCGTCGTGATCGTGCCGGTTCTGCTGTTCGCTCTCTACACCTGGACGGCCCTGAGTTGGAGCTATTCGGCGGGCGAACGGGCCGGGTACGTGCAGAAATTCTCCAAGAAGGGCTGGGTGTGTAAGACGTGGGAGGGTGAGCTCGCGCTCGTGTCCATCCCGGGGACGATGTCCGAGAAGTTCTACTTCACCGTGCGGGACGACGCGGTCGCCGCTCGCGTGAACCAGACGATGGGCAAGCGCGTGGCGCTCCGGTACGAACAGCACAAAGGCATTCCGACCAGCTGCTTTGGCGAGACGGAGTACTTCGTCGTCGACGTGAAGAGCGTGGAATGACGACGGCGAACAGCTTCGGGTCCCGGACGCAGCTCAGGGCCGCCGGCCGCACCTTCCAGATCTTCCGGCTGGACGCGCTCGAGCGGCGGGGGCTCCCGGTCTCCCGTCTCCCGTATTCGCTCCGCATCCTGCTCGAGAACCTGCTGCGCCGCGAGGACGGACGATCGGTGCGCGCCGACGAGATCGAGAAGCTGGCGCGCTGGGATCCCAAGAAGACCCCCGACGACGAGATCGCGTTCATGCCGGCGCGCGTCCTCATGCAGGACTTCACCGGTGTGCCGGCCGTCGTGGACTTGGCCGCCATGCGCGACGCGATGCAGGGCATGGGCGGCGACCCCACGACCGTCAACCCGCTGCTCCCGGCCGAGCTCGTCATCGACCACTCGGTGATCGTGGACGAGTTCGGCACGTCCACGGCGTTCCAGGCGAACGCGGACCTCGAGTTCCAGCGCAACCGCGAGCGCTACGCCCTACTGCGTTGGGCGCAGCAGACCTTCCGCGGCTTCCGGGTGGTCCCCCCCGACACGGGGATCGTCCACCAGGTGAACCTCGAGTATCTGGCGCGCGTCGTCTTCACGAGCGAGGACCGCGAGCCGCAGGCGTACCCCGACACCCTGGTCGGAACCGACTCGCACACGACGATGATCAACGGCCTCGGCGTGCTGGGATGGGGCGTCGGCGGTATCGAGGCCGAGGCCGCCATGTTGGGCCAACCGGTGTCGATGCTGATCCCGCAGGTCGTCGGGTTCCGGCTCACCGGGAAGCTCGCCGAGGGCGCGACCGCGACCGACCTGGTGCTCACCGTGACCGAAATGCTCCGGAAGAAGGGCGTGGTCGGGAAGTTCGTGGAGTTCTACGGCCCGGGGATCGCCACCTTGCCCGTCGCCGATCGGGCCACCATCGGCAACATGGCGCCCGAGTACGGGGCGACCGTGGGCATCTTCCCGGTCGACCAGGAGACGCTCCGCTACCTCGAATTCACGGGCCGCCCCAAGGAGCAGGTGCAGCTCGTCGAGGCCTACATGAAGGAGCAGGGCCTGTTCCACTCGAGCACGAGCCCCGAGCCCGCGTATTCCGACACTCTCGCCCTCGACCTGTCGACCGTCGAACCCAGCCTCGCCGGGCCCCGGCGCCCGCAGGATCGCGTGGCGCTGCGCGACGTGCCACGCAATTTCCAGCTCGTGCTGCCGACGCTCGTAAAACCTACGTCGCCGATCGCCCCGCCCAGCGACGTGCGCAACCACTGGGAGGCCGAGGGGGGCCAGCCGTTCGGTGGGAGCACGGCCGTGGCCGCGCCTCCGCGCACCCACGTCGACCTGACGATCGACGGCACCAATTGCAAGCTGCGTCATGGCTCGGTCGTGATCGCCGCGATCACGAGCTGCACCAACACGTCGAATCCATCGGTCATGCTCGCCGCCGGTCTGGTCGCGAAGAAGGCCGTCGAACGGGGCCTCACGTCGCAACCCTGGGTCAAGACCAGCCTCGCCCCCGGCTCGAAGGTCGTGACGGATTATCTCCAACAGGCGGGGCTGATGCGGTACCTCGAGCAGCTGCGCTTCCACCTGGTGGGCTACGGCTGCACCACCTGCATCGGCAACTCGGGCCCCTTGCCCGAGCCGGTGTCCGCGGCGGTGGCAGAGGGCGAGCTCGTGGTCTGCGCCGTGCTCTCGGGAAACCGCAACTTCGAGGGCCGCATCCAGCAGGAGGTGCGGGCGAACTATCTGGCGTCACCGCCCCTCGTCGTCGCCTACGCCCTCGCGGGGCGGATCGATCTCGATCTCCAGACCGATCCTCTGGGAACGGGGAAGGACGGAAAACCGGTGTACCTGCGCGACATCTGGCCGTCCGCCAAGGAAGTCGACGACCTGATCCGCTCGTCCATCAAGTCGGCCATGTTCCACAAGGAATACGGCGAGGTGTTCGCGGGCGACGCGCGCTGGCGCGATCTGCCGGTCCCGGTAGGCGATCGCTTCGCGTGGGAGCCCGCGTCGACCTACATCCGTCGGGCGCCGTACTTCGACGGCATGCCCAAGACGCCCGGACCGATCACGGACATCCGCGATGGGCGGATCCTCTGCCTCCTGGCGGACAGCATCACCACGGATCACATCTCCCCCGCGGGCTCGATCCGCAAGACGAGCCCGGCCGGCAGGTATCTCGTCGAGCGCGGCGTGGAGCCGAAGGACTTCAACTCGTACGGGTCGCGCCGGGGCAACCACGAAGTGATGGTGCGCGGCACGTTCGCGAACGTGCGCCTGAAGAACCTGCTCGCGCCCGGGACCGAGGGGCCGGTCACGCTCCACCTCCCCGACGGCGAGCAGATGACGATCTACGAGGCATCGGTGAAGTACCAGGCGGACCGTGTACCGCTGCTCGTGATCGCGGGCAAAGAGTACGGCGCGGGCTCGTCGCGCGACTGGGCCGCGAAGGGCCCCCGGCTACTCGGCGTACGGGCCGTGATCGCGCAGAGCTACGAGCGTATCCACCGCTCGAACCTCGTGGGCATGGGCATCCTGCCGCTGCAGTTCCTGCCCGGCGCAACACCCGAGACGCTCCGCCTGACCGGCAAGGAAACATTCGATCTGACCGGTCTCGCCGGTTTGCTGACCGAGGGGTTCCCGCGCGGCAAGGAGTTGACGGTCACGGCGACGCGCCCCGATGCGTCGACGACGCAGTTCCGCACGACAGTGCGGATCGATACGCCCCAGGAGCTGCAGTACTACCGGCACGGCGGGATTCTCGAGTACGTGCTGCGGCAGCTACGAGACTCCTGAGGCACCGATCGAGCGCACCCGCGCCGCGAGTGCCAGTCGCTCGAGCTTCTCGAGCGGCAGCGCCAGCAGCAGATCGATCCGTCGGCTGATCAGCAGGAACGCATCCCGGAACGCCGCCTGCTTGGTGGGCTCGTCACCGTCGACCTCGGCGGGATCCGGCATGCCCCAGTGCGCCAGCATCGGCTGCCCGGGAAAAATTGGGCACGATTCCTTGGCCCGATCGCACACCGTGATGACGAAGTCCCACGGCTCACGCTCCAGGCCGTCGACGCCGCGCGGGGCACGGCCGCGCCACGGGATGTCGTACTGGCGCAGCATTTCGATCGCGAGAGGGTTCACGCGGTCCGCCGGGCGCGACCCGGCGCTCGCGGCCTCGAACCGGCCTTTCCCCTTCCAATTGAGCAGCGCCTCCGCCATCTGACTCCGGGCCGAATTTCCGGTGCAGAGAAAGAGGACGCGGAAGGATCGTCGCGTCACACGGGCTTTCTGGCGCGTACGAACGCCCCCATGATCCGGCCGCCGACCTCGCGCGCCAACACCGCGGCGTCGAGCCCGGCGCCCGCCAGCACCGCCTGGGCATCCGCGAACTCGTAGATCCGGGTCGCCTCGACGCCGATTGCCGCGAACCCAGCGTCGGCGAGGAGCCGCGTGTACTCCTGTTCCTCGAGCGCACCCGCCACGCATCCCACCCACAGCTCCATGCTGCGCCGCACCGCCGCCGGGACTTCACCCCGCACTACGACGTCCGACACGGCAAAGCGACCGCCCGGCTTGAGCACCCGGAACGCTTCTCGGAGCGCACGGCCCTTGTCGGCCGAGAGATTGATCACACAGTTCGAGATGATCACGTCCACAGAAGCGTCGGGGAGCGGGATGTTCTCGATCTCGCCCTTCAAGAACTCGACATTCACGACGCCGGCCTTGCGCTGGTTCTCCCGCGCGAGCGCGAGCATCTCCTCGGTCATGTCGAGGCCGTAGGCCTTCCCGCTCGCGCCCACGCGCTTGGCCGAGAGGAGCACGTCGATCCCGCCGCCCGACCCCAGGTCGAGCACGATTTCTCCCTCGTGCAGCTCGGCCAACGCACTGGGATTGCCGCAGCCGAGTGAGGCGAGCACGGCTCCTGCCGGGAGGGCAGCCGTCTCGGCGGCATCGTAGAGATTCGAGCTGACGGGATCGCAGCCGCAGCTGCCGCCTTGCCCGCCCAGCACGCGTGTCGCGGCCTGGCCGTACGTCGCCTTCACTGTGTCCTTGATCGCATCGCCGCTCATGAGCTACAGCATGCCTCAGCGCAGCTTCCGGCGTGCCTGCCGGGCTTGACCGCGGACGCGAAGCGGGCGATCTCGTCGAGCGCTTGCGTGTTCAAGGCGTAGTACACCCAACGTCCTTCGCGCCGGTCGCTCACGAGCCCCGCGTCCTTCAGGGTCTTCAGGTGGAACGACAGGCGCGATTGTGCCGCGTCGAGCGCGTTCTGCAGCTCGCACACGCAGCGCTCCCCGTGCGAGAGCAGACGCACGATCTGGAGCCGCGTCTCGTCCGAGAGAGCGTGGAACACGCGCGCCGCGCTGCCGACGTCGGAGGTGGTCGTCGCCATGAGGTGAAGATATATCAAATTACATTGATGTGTCAACGGACGCAGCCGGCCGCAGGCGCAGGTAGATCGCCACGCCCTTCGGAACACGACTCCCGTACGCGGCCTCGAGGCTCGCGGGGATCAGATTCACTGACCCGCGCACCCCTGCGGCGGCGCTCATCCCTTCCATCGTCCCGATGGCACGCAGGTAACCGAGCGCCAGTGCGCCGACAGCGTATTCAGCCGAGGCGGGTACGGAGGGGATCACCAGCTCCTCGGCGCTCTTCTGGACGTACTCGAGCCGGCCGAAGACGGAGTTGCTGGCGTCGAGCGCGAGCGTGCTCTCGAGCACAACGCTGCTCGCAAGCCGCCCCGTGCCAATCCGGCGGTTCGCCCCGTAGATCAATGCGCTCGACCAGGTCTCGCCCGCCCCCAGGGCCTGCGTGGTGAGCAGGGCCGCACCAAGCCGGTGCAGCGACTCGTCGGGGTGAAGCCCCTCGGGACTCTGCAGGTAGGCGTACCACGCCGACACACTCCACCGCGGCCCCGGGTCGAGCGTCCACCGGGCACTGTACGAGTCGAGCCGCCGGCCCGCGTAGTCGAAGTTCGTGCGCCGATCGTCCGGCTCCCGGCCGTTGAACCAGGAGGCTTCCAGCTTCATGGCGCGCGTGAACAGCCCGGCCGTGATCACCCCGAACGTGATGTGTGTGCCGTCTTGCCAGTGGTGCGAGATCGGCGCCAAGGGGTCGTCGGCCGCCGAGGGCCGGTGTGGGAACGCCACGGGTCCCACGGCCGGTTCGCCCACCGGCGCGAGGTAGATGGAGAGCGCGAGATCCCGGGCGACCGGCCGCTGGTACAGCGTGGACAACTCCATGAATAGGTCATGGGGGTGCTGCCGATCGTGCAGCGGCGCGCCACCGTAGGACTCCCCCGACTGGAGGAGCAGCGGGTAGCCCCCGCTGCCGATGGTCCATGGCTCGGCGCTGAGCATCGCCCGGAGCTGCAGCTGTCCCCGGCCGAGCGAACGGGTCGCCGCGGCCATGGCCCAATTGACGAAGCCCAGCTGGGTGCCGCCGCGAGATCCTCCCTGCCGGTCGTATTGGAGGAACCCGTCTCCGTGCAGCATCAGCGTCCAGTCGCCGAGCCTGACGTGGGCCGCGTGCATTGGGGACGCGTCGGGAAGCCAAGAGGTGCCGGAGCCCATGCGCGTTTCCGGGATCCCGAGCGGACCTTCATTCATGTTCATCGGATGCTGCATATCCATCTGTGCTCCGAGCGGACACGTCGCGCCGGCCACGAGCACCAGCAACAGCCTTCGCATATCCCGATCCCCTCAGGCGACACCGGTCAAGCTGCGGTAACCGCGCCCCAGGAGCTGGGCGTTGAGCGCCACCACGACGGTCGATACCGACATCAGCACTGCACCCACGGCCGGCGAGAGCAGGATGCCGGCGCGGGCCAACACGCCCGCCGCGAGCGGGATCGCCACGGCGTTGTAGCCCGTCGCCCACCACAGGTTCTGCACCATCTTGCGGTAGGTGGCCCGGGCGAGGCCGACGATCACAGGCACGTCGCGCGGGTCGGAGCGCACCAGCACGATGTCCGCGGATTCGATCGCCACGTCGGTGCCCGCGCCGATCGCGATCCCCACGTCCGCCGCGACGAGTGCGGGAGCGTCGTTCACGCCGTCGCCGACCATCGCGACCGTGAGACCGCGCCGCTTCACATCGTTGATTGTCGCCGCCTTCTGGTCAGGCAGGACCTCGGCGAAGTACTCGTCGAAGCCCAGTTCTCCCGCCACCCAACGGGCTACCGCTGAAGAGTCCCCCGTCAGCATGATGGGCTTGATGCCCATCGCCTTGAGGCGGTCGAGCGCCTCGCGGGACTCCGGCCGGATGATATCCGCCAGAGCGATCGCCCCGACGACCTTCCCGTCGGCGAGGACGTACACGACCGTCTTCCCCTGGTCGGCCAGCCGCGTGACCCGGGAGTCCGCGACGGCGAGGCCGTGCGCCGTCAAGAAGCCGGGGCTCACGACCTTGACCTTCACGCCGCCGACCGTTCCTTGAGCCCCCTTTCCCGCGATGGCCGCGAAGTCGTCGGGGACCGGGTACGTCACGCCTCGCTCCGTTGCCGCCTGCACGATCCCAGCGGCGATGGGGTGCTCGGAGCGGCTCTCGAGCGCCGCGCCGAGCCGCAGCACGTCGCGCTCGTCCCGCCCTTCGAGCGCCACGACGTCGGTGACGCCGAAACGCCCCTCGGTCAGTGTGCCGGTCTTGTCGAACACGACCGCAGCGACCTCGCGCGCCCGCTCGAACGCCGAGCGATCGCGGATCAGGAGCCCGCTCCGCGCCGACAACGAGGTGGACACCGCCACGACCAGTGGCACCGCGAGTCCCAGCGCGTGCGGACAGGTGATGACCATGACGGTGACCATGCGCTCCAACGCGAAGCTGAACTCGCGGCCTACGGCGAGCCACGCGACCAGCGTGACCGTGCCGCCGCCGATGGCGACGAGCGTGAGCCACAGCGCCGCCCGGTCGGCGAGGTCCTGGGTGCGGGAACGCGTCTCCTGTGCGCGGCGCACCAGCTCGACGACCTGCGAGAGATACGTCTCCGCTCCGGTGCGTTTCACCGCGACGGTGATCGCCCCCTCGCCGTTCACCGCGCCGCCGATCACCTGGTCCCCATTGCCCTTCTCGACCGGTTGCGACTCGCCGGTCAACATCGCCTGATTGACGCTGGTGCGGCCCTGCACGACGAGCCCGTCCATCGGGATCTTCTCGCCGGGCTTGACGAGCACCCGATCTCCGGGCCGCAGCACATCGAGCGGGACCTCCTCGAGGGAGCCGTCGCCGCGGAGGCGGTGCGCCTCGGCGGGCAGCAGCCGAACGAGCTGCTCGAGCGCGCGCGATGCACCGAGCACCGAGCGCATCTCGATCCAGTGGCCGAGCAGCATGATGTCGATGAGGGTCGCAGTCTCCCAGAAGAACACGTTCCCGGGAAGGCCGAACACCACCAGGGTGCTGTAGGCATAAGCGACCGTGATCGCCAGGGCGACGAGGGTCATCATTCCCGGCAGCCGCTGGCGGAGCTCGTCGACGAGCCCGGTGAGGAACGGCCGGCCGCCGTAGACGTAGATGGCCGATGCAAAGGCGAACTCGACGTAGCGATCCCCCGGGAAGGCCAGGGTGCCTCGCAGGCCGAGCAGGTGCTGCAGCATCTCGGACGTGGCGAGCGCCGGCGCGGTCAGCGCCAGCGAGATCCAGAAGCGGCGCCGGAAGTCGTCCACCATCTGGACGTGGGAATGCTCGTGGCCCGGCGCCGGCTGGTGCTTCAAGCTCAGTGCGACTCGCCCGGCTTCATCATCTGCCGGTGCTGCTGCATCCACGTCTGCATCGAGTCGGCCCACGCCCTGAGCTTGGTGCGCTGCGCGTCGTTCAGGACCGCGCGGCCCTGCACCGCCGACGCAAGCGCCAGCCAGTGCGCCTTCCCCATGGCGGCGTGCGCGGCCTGGAAGTGCGTCTTCAGGGCGCTCGTGTCGGGCGCGGCGGCGTTCGCCGCCTGCTCGAGCTCCTGCATGTGGGTCTTCGCTTCGTTCATGGCGGCGTCCTGAGCCGCCTGCGTCGCTGTCCGCAGCGTCGTGAGCCGGCCGATCTGGTCGGGGGTGAGGCCCAGCGCGTCCTTGCGTGCCAGCAAGTGCTGCGGGGTGTACAGCATGACCTGCATCATCGGCCCCATCATCTCCTGCATGGCCATCGGGTCGCCCATCATATGACCCATCGGGGGCATGGGCTGTTGTGCGGCGAGCGGCGCGGCGGCGAGTGCCCCCAGACACAAAATGGATATGCGGTTCATCGTTCGGCCTTCCTGACGGGTGTGAGATTCCCTTTTCGCTAGGATCCGAACTGCTCGTCGATGGCGTGACGGATCTGCTCGAGAGTGCTGCCCCTGGCCGCAAGCTCGGACGCGAGCGTCGCCTCGCCCATGCAGATGTCGCAGCGTGCGCCGTGATCGGATTCGAAGCACGTCAGGAGCGACCGGTGCCCGAAGTTGCGGGCGCATTGGCAATGGCAGTAGAGCCCATCCAGGATCTGTGGGGCGTTGCGCGCCGCGGCGTATGCCTCGATCACTCCGCGGCCGTCGGGAACGAGCGATGGCGGGAGGACGCGCTCGGCGCCGATCCCGGGTCGCGGGTCTGGATGGACGGCCGCGTGGCCCGGCCGGCGCAACGCGACCACCATGACGAGCGCCAGGACGCAGGCGCCCGCGATGAACCACGGCATCGTCTTCATAGACTCGAGAGTAAGCTGCGCGCGAAATAGTCGTGCCCGCAAGACCGCTGCGATCGCCGACCCGACGCCAGCCGCTCTTGCTCGGAGCAGCCTGGGCAGAGAGCTTACGCCGCCCCATGCACGACACGGCAACCCGCGGCGACGCGCTCTCCCGCCAGCTGGGACTGGCCTCGGTCACCGCGCTCGTGATCGGCGAGGTCATCGGCGTCGGGATCTTCCTGACGCCCGCTAGCATGGCCCGCTCCCTGGGCTCGCCGCTCTGGCTGCTGGTGGTCTGGCTCGTCATGGGCGCGATGGCGTTGAGCGGCGCGCTGTGCTACAGCGAGCTGGCGGCGCGCTTCCCCGAAGCCGGCGGCGGCTACGTGTACTTGCGTCGGGCGTACGGACCCGCGGTCGCGTTCCTCTATGGATGGAAGTGCCTCCTGGTGATGGATCCGGGCATCACCGCCACGCTGGCGATCGGGCTCGCGAGCTACGCGGGCTACATAGTGCACCTCTCTCTCGCGGGGCTCAAAGCCGTGGCAGTCGGGGCGATCTGCGTGCTCGCGGCGGTCAGTGTCGCTGGCGTTCGGCTCGGTGCCGGCTTGATGCAATGGCTCACCGCCTTCAAGCTCGGCGATCCCTTGCCGGGCGCGCTCGCGCCCGGTCTGGTCGGTGCGTTCTTCGCGTTCGGCGGCTGGTGGGAGATCGCGAAGCTCGCGGGCGAGACGCGCGACCCCGCCCGTACCCTGCCCCGCGCGCTCGCGCTCGGCGTGACCATGGTCACGGCAGTCTACCTGATCACGAGCGCGGTGTTCGTGTACCTCGTTCCGTTCGAGCGCGTGACGTCCGGCGAAGCGTTCGCCGCGCAGGCGGGCGAGGTCCTGTTCGGTCCCGCTGGTGGACGCGTGTTCGCGGGCATCGTCGTCGTGGCGGTGCTCGGCAGCCTCCTCGCTCTGCTGATGGCGCTACCACGCGTGTACTACGCCATGGCGCGGGACGGGGTGTTCCTCGAGGCGGTCGCCGCCGTCCATCCCCGCTTCGGCACGCCCGCGCGGGCCATCGTACTCCAGGCAGCGCTCGCGTCGCTGCTCGTGACGCTGGGCACGTTCACCCAGATTCTCGCCTACTTCGTGTTCATCACGGTCCTGTTCGTCGCGCTCACGGTGGCCGGGCTGTTCGTGCTGCGTCGCCGGGCGACAGCCGACGCACCCTATCGCACGCCGGGGCATCCGGTGACGGCCGTGATCTTCCTCGTGCTCGTCGCGCTGCTGCTGGTCCTGCTCGCGGGGCACAATCCGTTCCAAGCGGCCCTCGGCGCCGGGATCGTTGGACTCGGGCTCCCGGTGTACTTTGTCGCATTTCGTCGGCGGCTCCCTTCTGAAGGGACGGTACCGTGACCTGGATTCGCACCAATCCCTCTGTCCGATGCGGATGAGAAGCTGCGACGTGCCATCGAGGCTCAGCGCGCGCTCTACCCGAAAGAATACGCCACGCCGGTACAGCCCACCGCGGACGGGACGTCGGGTATCGTCGCATCGCACAGCCTCATACCGGACGCATTGCGGCACGCCTTCGCCACGTTCGGGGTGCTCATGTCGCCCGAGCTACCGCTCACGCGCCGGCAGCACGAGATGATCACCACTATGGTGTCGGTCACGAACCGCTGCCGCTACTGAATCACCTCCCACGCAGAGTTCCTGCGTCGGGTTACGTTGGACAAAGCGCTCGTAGCAGCGTTGGAGGACGACTACACCAAGGCGCCGGTCTCGGAGCAAGATCGCGTGATGCTGGATTACGTGGTGCAGGTGACGCGGGACGCCACGCGCATCGGCCCGGCGCACCACGAGCGCCTGCGCGCCGTGGGGTTCGACGACCGCGCAATCTTACAGATCACGTTGATCGCTGCCTGGTTCAACTACATCAACCGGGTTGCCGACGCGCTGGGTGTGGGTCGGGACTGAGGCGTATCGGTGGAGGCGTCGACCTACCTCTCGGCGGGGGACCCGCCGGGGCGACCCTGGGTTCATGTTTTGAGGGTTGAACTCCGACCTGCGCGTGGCGTATACAGAGTGGCGTTGACGTCCGGACCACCCACCTCGAGGAGCATCGCATGCGGATCGCCCTGTTGACTCCCGCCGCCGCTCTTGTGTTCGCCGCCTGCGTCGCCCCCACGCCCGGCTCCCTTCGGTCGGGGCCTGACCCTGTCAACGCGCGATACATCAACCCTGGCACCCTCGCTGCCCTCCCCGGCTTCACGCATGCTGTGAAGGTCGGGTCGACCGTGTACGTGTCAGGCGAAGTCGCTCTCGACTCGACGGGCCAGCTGGTCGGTCCGGGGGACCTGCGTGCCCAGGCCACTCAGGCGTTCGCGAATCTCGCGACCGTGCTCCGCATCGCCGGGGTGACGCCGGCCGACGTCGCCAAGCTCACCGTCTACGTCGTCAACGCCAAGCCGGCCGATTTCGACGTCATCCGCGCCGCGGCGCCCGACTTCTTCCCGCAACGTAACTCGCCGGCGGGGACCGTGGTCGGCGTGCAGAGTCTGCCGCGGGAAGGCCTGATGATCGCCGTCGACGCAACGGCAGTTGCCCGGGCTATGATTTTGCCGCGCGATGAGCGCGACCGGTACCGCGAGCGTCCGTAGGGTAAGGAGCTCCATGAGATCGCGTCCCCCCAGTGTGGCCGCGGCGGTCGCAGGGCTGCTCACCGCATGCTCCCCCGCACCCCAGACTCCCGTCCCGCTGGCGGGGACGGTGGGCGACCTGGCCGCCCTCGCGGGCCATTGGGAGGGTACCTATTCGAGCGTCGAAACGGGCCGCAGCGGCAGCATCTCTTTTACGCTCACGGCCAACCGCGACTCGGCGTTCGGGGAGGTCGTAATGATCCCCCGTGGCTTCGGCCGCCCCCTCCAGGCGTGGAACAACTCCGCACCGCCCGCCGGCGCCGCCTCCCCGCGATCGGCCGTGCTGACGATCAACTTCGCGCGCGTCGCCCGGGGACGGGTGACCGGCACGCTCGCCCCGTACGCGGACCCGGAGACCGGAGTGCAGCTGTTCACGGCGTTCGAAGGGCAGTTGCGCGGAGACGTCATCGAAGGGACGTACACGACCCGCGCCGACCGCGGTCTCAACAGCCAGACGGGCCAGTGGAAGGTGACGCGCGGGAAGAGTTAGAGCGTCACAGCGCGATCGTCTGGCCGTCCCCCGCCACCTGCGCGTCCCAGGCGTAGCGCGCCCGAATCGCGGTGGCGAGCGCCGCGCTCGCCCGGGGCTCGCCGTGCACGAGGTAGGTGACGCGCGGCGGACGCGCAAAACCGCCCAACCAGCGGAGGATCTCCTCTGAGTCGGCGTGCGCCGACAAGGCGTCGATCCCCTCCACCCGCGCGCGTACCGGCAGCGTCTGCCCGAGCAGCTTGACCTCCTTCGCCCCATCCTCGAGCGCCCGACCGCGGGTCCCCACCGCTTGAAACCCGACGAATAGGACCGTGGTGCGGGGATCGCCCACGCGTTGCGCCAGGTGGTGCAGGATCCGTCCGCCCGTCGCCATGCCGCTCGAGGAGATGATGATCGCGGGCCCGCGCACCGCGTTGATCGCCCGGGAGTCCTGCTCCGTGCGGGCGATGTGCAGCCGCGCGGGCGCGAGCGGCTGCTCCCCCGCGGCGAGCGCCCGCGCCATCTCGGCGTCGCAGTCCTCGGGGTGTCGACGATAGATGTCGGTCACCTCGATCGCCATCGGACTGTCGATGTACACGGGAAGGATGGGGACCCGTCCCGCCCGATCGAGGCGGCGCAGCAGCCAGAGCAGCTCCTGAGTCCGGTCCACCGCGAACGCCGGCACGAGAACCACGCCGCCCCGTCCCGCGGCATCGCTCACGACGCGCGCGAGATCGTCCTCCGCGCCGGCCGGGTGCGGCCGGTCGCCGTAGGTCGACTCGAGGAGCAGCACGTCGGCCGCGGGCACGGGCTCGGGGTCGCGCAAGATCGGCCGGTCGTAACGCCCCAAGTCGCCCGAGAACACCAGTCGCGTCCCCTCGGGATCGATCTCGAGCTCGACCGTCGCCGAGCCGAGGATGTGTCCCGCCCGCCGCAACACGACCGTGGCGCCGTCCGCGACCGCGAACGGCGCGTCGTAGCCGCGGGGTTGCAGTTGCGCCAGCGTGGTCTGGGCGTCGCGCTCCGTATAGAGCGGTAGTGCCGGCTGGTGCTTGGAATAACCCTTTCGGTTGGCCCGATCCGCTTCCTCTTCCTGGAGGTGCGCGGCGTCGGGGAGCACCACCGCCAGCAGGTCCGCCGTACCCGACGAGCAATAGATGGGCCCGCGGAAGCCCAGCCGGCTGAGGAGCGGGAGGTACCCCGAGTGATCGATGTGGGCGTGCGACAGCACCACCGCCGCGATCGAGCGGGGGTCGGGGACGCGCTCCCGCCAGTTCCGCAACCGCAGGTCCTTCAGTCCCTGGAACAACCCGCAGTCGAGCAGCAAGCGGCGGCCGCCGGCGGTCACCAGGTGCATCGACCCGGTGACCGTGTCTGCCGCGCCAAGGAACTGGAGCGTCGCGGTCAGGCCTTGCCCTCGCGCGCCACGGTCGGCGTCGCGAATCCGGGCCGCGGCTCGGCCGCAAGCCCCAGGTGCTCGCGCGCCCGGTTCAACGCATCGTCGATGTTGCCGTGCACATTCTCCTCGCCCAGCTCGTCGTACAGCCCGGAGCGCTCGAGCGCCACGACCGGCTGCGCGTGCACGTCGGACAGGAGCACCAGCGTGCCGTCATGGCGACTGCGCCGCGCCAAGTCGCGCAGCGCGTGCAGCCCGGTGGAATCGATCGCCGGCACGTGGCGCATGCGCAGGATCAGCACCTTGGGCCGCTGCGCGATGCGACTCAGGCGCTCCTTGAAGGTCTCCGCCGCCCCGAAGAAGAACGGCCCGGTGATCTCGTACACCTCGACCCCGGGCGGCACCACACGCCGCCGCACCGCGTTGGGATCGCCCTCGAAGTCGTCCTTAGGATCCTGGAACTCGTGCGTCAGCGCGCTGACGTTGGTGACCTCGGCCATGCGCCGCATGAACAGGAACGCCGCGAGCACCATCCCGACCTCGATCGCCACCGTCAAATCCCACAGCACGGTGAGCAGAAACGTGGTGAGCAGCACCGCGACGTCGCTCTTCGGCGCCCGGAACTCGGCCGCGAACGTGCGCCACTCGCTCATGCTGTAGGCGACGACCACCAGGATCCCCGCCAGCGTGGCCATGGGGATCAGGCCAGCCCAGCGGCCGAAGAACAGCGCGATGAGGAGCAGCGTGACCGCGTGCGTGATACCGGCGACGGGCGTGCGGCCGCCGTTCTTCACGTTGGTCGCGGTGCGGGCGATCGCCCCCGTCGCCGGGATGCCGCCGAACAGCGGCGACGCGATGTTGGCCACACCCTGCGCGACGAGCTCCATGTTCGAGCGATGGCGGCCCCCGATCATCCCGTCCGCCACGACGGCCGAGAGGAGCGACTCGACGGCGCCCAGCAGCGCGATCGTGAACGCCGCGCCCATCAGGCCGGGAATTTGGCGGAAGGTGACCGCGGGAAGCGAAGGCGCCGGCAGCACGGCGTTGATCACCCCGAACCGGCTGCCGATGGTGTCGACGGGCAGGTGCCCGAGCTGCACGGCCGCGGTGGTCACGATGAGCGCGACGAACGGACTGGGGATGCGCCGGCTGACGCGGGGCCACGCGACGATGATGGCCACGGTGACCGCCGCGACAACCACCGCCCAGGGGTTGAGCGAGTCGAAGTGGGCCGCGAACGACCGCCAGCGCGCCACGAATTCGGCGGGCACCGGGCCCATCTTGAGCCCCAAGAAGTCCTTGACCTCGCCCGACAGGATGATCAGCGCGATGCCGCTCGTGAATCCGATGGTGACGGGATAGGGAATGAACTTGATCGCGGCGCCCAGGCGGGCGAGGCCGAACGCTACCAGGATGATCCCCGCCATGAGCGTCGCCATCGCGAGGCCCTCCACGCCGTGCCGCTGCACGATGGCGTAGACAATCACGACGAAGGCGCCCGTGGGCCCGCCGATCTGCACGCGCGAGCCGCCCAGGGCCGAGATCAGGAAGCCGGCGACGATCGCCGTGAACAGGCCGCGCTCGGGGCTCACGCCACTCGCGATCGCGAACGCGATCGCGAGCGGCAGCGCCACGATCCCCACGATCATGCCCGCGGTCAGGTCGCTGACGAGCTGCCCGCGGGTGTATCCCTTGAGGGTGGTGAAGAGCTTCGGGACCAGCGTGTCCAAACGATTCCCCCGCCGTTGCAGGCGACGGGGGAATCTATGAAATCCGTCACGTTACCGCGCGAGCCCGAGCAGATGGTCCAGCGAGAAGGCCCCCGGCCCGACCGCGGCCACCGCCACGGCGGCGATGATCAGCACGAGGTTGTACTCGAAGCCGCCGTCTTGCACGAAGAAGCCCTTCGGCCCGTGCACCTTGGCGATCGCGACGGCCATCGTGGCCACCACCAGCAGTCCCGCCGCCGGCGTGAGCAGCCCGAGCACGAACAGCAGCCCCGCCGCGAGCTCACCCCCTACCGCCAGCGCCGTCCAGATTCGCGCCGGACGGAACCCCATGCTGCCGATGAAGCCCGAGGCCGCTTCAAACCCCGGCCCCCCGAACGCTCCGAACGCCTTCTGGGCGCCGTGCGCCAGGAACACCGTCCCCAGCGTCAGCCGCAGCAGCAGTAATCCCAAATCCGCGACCATTGTGGCATCCTCCAGTGGAAATTATCTCGAAATCGAGATACTCGACCTCAAGCAATGGAGGAACAAGTGGCTCGGTTCCGCGGTTCCCTAAGGGACATGGCCGCGGTATCGCAACGAACCGACACCCCCTTGAAACTCTGGGTAACGCTGGCGCGGGCGTTTGACGCGGTGGAGCATCATTCGCGTGACAGCATAGCGCGCTTCGGGCTGGGCACGACGGAGTTCGGTGTGCTGGAGGTGCTGTACCACAAGGGCAGGTTGCCGGTGTGCGAGGTCCAACGCCGCATCCTAGTCGAATCGTCGAGCACCACCTATGTCGTGGACAAGCTCGTCAAGCGAGGCCTGGTGCACCGCCGGCCCTCCAGCCGCGACCGTCGTGTGGTGCTACTCGCCCTCACCGCCGCGGGACGGCGCCTCATCGGCCGGATCTTTCCCCCGCACGCGAGCGCGATACGACGCGCCGTCGCGGCCCTGCCGGCGCGGCAGCAGGCCCAGGCCGTGCGGCTGCTCCGCGCCCTCGGCAAGGGAGCGGCGGCGCTGGTTGGTGGACCTAGTGAAACGTCACACCCAAGCCGACGTCGAGGACGTTCTGCTTCCAGCCGGTGAAAACCGCTCCGGCCCCCGCCTGGTTGATGTCGCCCACGCCTCCCCAGAAGTAGTTGACCACCGGGGTGAGCGAGACATCGCGCCAGAACCGCAGGTCGTATCCGGCGCCGGCCGTGAATCCCCATCCCGTGCCGTCCCACGAGGGCGTGGAATTGATGTGGTAGTTGGAGAACCCGAGCCCCCCGGTGACGAAAAAGCCGCTGCGCCGCCGGGGGTACACGTAGAGCGAGGCAGTGACGTTCGCCATGCGTTCCGTGGCGCTGCCGTCCGAATGCGCCCAGCCGTTGATCGCGGCGCCGATGAGTAGGTTGCGGCTGGGCGCCCCGCCCAGCTTCAGGAATCCGGTGACGCCGCCCTGCCGGGACACGCTCCTACAGCTGTCGCACGTGACCCCGGCCGACCCGTAACCCAGCCCGAAGCCGATCCAGAACCCATCGTGCCGCTGCGGATATTGCGCGCGCGCCGCGGAAGCACCACCCGCCAGCGCGACCGACAAGGCCACGACGCGTAAGACCGTTGACATGGAATCCCCCGTGCACCGGTGACGGCCGGGGTCAAGGCGACTTCCATGCCGGGGGGCGGGAGCACACGGGCGAGGCGCGGGTGTCCTCGCCCGTGGTCAATCTCTGCTACGTGGCTCTGCTACGTGGCGCTACTCAGTGGAATGTGACGCCCAGGCCGAAGTCGATCACGCTCTGCTTCCACCCCGTCAAGCCGGCCGGGCTCATACCTCCGCCGTAAGCGAAGTTCGTCACCGGGGTCAGCGAAACGTTCTTCCCGACTCGCACGTCGTAGCCCGCGCCGAGCGTAAAGCCCCAGCCGCTGCTGTTTTCGGACCCGCCATCGCTCACGTGGTAGTTGGACAAGCCCAAGCCGCCGGTGAGGAAGAATCCCGAAGCCGGCGCCGGATAGTAAAACAGGGACGCGGTGACGTTCCCGAGCCTCTCGGTCAGGCCGCTCTGCGACTTGGTCCATGCGTTGACGGAGCCGCCCAGGAGTACGCTCTTGCTGAGCGTTCCGCCGAGTTTTAGGAAACTGGACACACCCCCGTCGGTCGCGCTTCCACAACCGTCGCACGACTCATGCCTTGACCCGTAGCCGAACCCGAACCCGATCCAGAACCCTTCGCGCGTCTGCGGATGCTGCGCCGCCACCTGACGGGCGCCCCCGAGCGCGAGGACGCCGAGAATCGCCAAAAAGCGAGTGACCGCACGCATACGGCCTCCAGGGGTGGAAGTGATGGCACAAAATGGAACACGGGACGGAAAACACAATGGACCAGCGGGCCCGGCGTGCCTAAGCCCCCGTCGCGCGACGGCCACGAAATCGCGCGAATCACGCTCATGGATGGCCTCGGCACGCAACGTGCTATGGGTAGGTGGGCACTGGGTGACCTCGAATTCGTGCATCCGCTGCACGAATTGATTGACCCCATGATCACCGGGGGCTAGCTTTTCCACTATGAAACTCATCACTACGATCGTGCGGCCCGAACGTCTGCCCGAGGTCAAGGCGGCGCTGTTCCAGGCCGGCGTCACCGGGATCACCCTGAGCCGCGTGTCGGGTCACGGGGGCGAGCAGGAAGTCGTTGGACAGTATCGCGGCACCACGGTCGTCATGGAATTCCATGAGAAGGTGAAGATCGAGATGGTCTGCTCCGAGCCGTTCGTGGAGCCGTGCATCAAGG
>Ga0209055_1000784_pt1 | contig 21760 bp, 16 predicted proteins | sample GraSoiAngelo_110_FD_185875 | JGI IMG/M metagenome (GOLD analysis project Ga0209055, IMG submission 185875) | Grasslands soil microbial communities from the Angelo Coastal Reserve, California, USA - 14_0903_12_30cm (SPAdes) (version 2) | ecosystem: Environmental > Terrestrial > Soil > Grasslands ... | reverse complement strand
TCCATGCAGAGAGCAGCGAAGCGGTCAGCGCGCGACGCAATTCGACCGGAAGCGGTTTGAAGATTGGTTCCCAAACGGGACTAACCAGGATGCGAGGATCGATGTTCTGCTCCGGCCGCCAACCTTGCCGGTAGTCATTGGGACCTAAGCGAGGATCGGTGGACTGCAGCGCTTTGGTTACGGCCACCAGGAGCCGCGCCGGCTCCGGCTGGTGCGTCTGGGCATGCAGGTCGTTGAACCGGCCGATCACATAAACCCAATCCACGGGAGCGCGATCGCGGTGTTGATGGTTGCCGCTGTTCAGGACGATTTGCAGCTCATACCAGGCGGCCATGAAATATTCGTTGGTCAGCGCGCTGCCGCCAACTCCAGCCCCTCCATCCGGGATGAGCGCTGACGATGGAGCGGTCTCCGCCGGAATGGTGTTGCACCAGGTGCGGGAATCCGCAAGGGATCCGAAAATTTCGCGGCCGCGTCCTTCCAGTCCAAACTCCTGCACCATCTCCCACGTCTTCACGAGCTGCCATAGCTGCGTCGAGTACACCTTGTCGGTCAGGACCGGCGACCACTCCATCTTTGGCTTGATGAAGCGTTTGAGGAAAGCACGCCGAGATTGAGTCCAGTCGTCGAAGGCGCCAGGGACGGGGCGAGCGTTGCGATCGGAAGATTGGGTGGCCGCCAGAAGGGCGCGCAGCGGCTGCTTCGCGGTGCGTTTGCTTTTGCCCTCTGGCAGCGTTTCGCCATCGTACAGGGCTGCGAATTCGCTCTGCGCAAAGTCCGGCCCCCAAGCGTCCTTGGGATGCACGCGCGGCAGCCAACCGCTCCAATCGGGAAGCTGCAAGGCAATGGGAATCTCGCGAGGATTGAGGTTGCCGTCGGGGCGAAAGAGGTCGGGAGTGATCTTTCCCGCGAGTTCGCGGAGGGTGGAGAGATTTACTGGAGAATTGGCGGCGACACCGTTCACCTGCGCGCCGTGCTGGGTGATCAGATATGGCAACGCATCCATATCGCGGTCAAGAACCCAGGAGAGTCCGGCACCAGCCGCCCAGTTCGAGACAGGCTGCTCGTCAAGCCCTGGTCCGGGCTGGTAAGGAGGGTTCCACGGGCGCCCCGGACTCGGCAACGGCAAGTTGCGAATATAGCTGGCGATCTGTTCACCCTGAAGTGTGGACAAGCCATGGAAGCGCGAACGGTCAACAATGCTGGCGTTGGAGAAGTTGAAGTATTTCAGGTCGCGCCCATCCCTGGCGTGACAGTCCGCGCAGCGCGCCTGAATCCTGGGACTATTGGGGAGGCTGTTTGCCGCGAGTGAGGCGGTCTCCCAGAGTTCGCGCCCAGCCCGGATAGAGGCGGCATCCGGCAAGGGCGGAGCCCAGGTTTCGGGCGGATCTTGCACAAAATCGTCTGGAGGGAGGATCTTGCTTCCGTCGCTGGTGAGGAAGTTGAATGCCAGGACGCGATAGGCGCTGACGATACCGTCGGTCTGATTGAACCGGAAGCGGAGTGTGTTAGCGCCGGGGACGACTGTGCCGTTGCGGAGGGAGAGAGTCATCACGAGCGTGGAGAAGCCTCCACCGATTCCGCCGAAACTCCTGGCGGGTTCGGGGATGGTGACCGTGCTGTTGTTGAGCGGCATCCAGGCGCTGGAGTTGACTTGGACGCTGGCCTGATCCCCATAGCGCAGCCCATGGATCTGCAACCAGAGCGAGCGCACCGACTCGGCTCGTCCATCCTGAAGGGTGATGGTCCTGCTCACCGTCTTGCCTTCTGCGCCCAAGACTTCGATCGGCAGCATAATCTGGTCCGCTGTGGTACGGGCAGATCCCATGGAAATTACAGCGGCAGCCAGGACGGCCGGAACTAGACGCGACGGTGACAACTGTTTGGGCCTCAATTTTTGCTCCAGTAGGCAAAGCAGGACGGCTACTAGTCTCGAAGTATTCTTCCGATCGCAAATCGTGTCAATGAAGAACCTTCTCGCTGCGGGAGACTACCAATCTTTAGAAGAATTGCGGGATGCCGCTGCGCTAAACGGCGGAAGACTGCAGGAAAAACCGGGCCGCCTCCGCTCCAGGGCAAATGGATGTGGGGTACTAGGGTGGGGGCCCTGGACTCGGAGGCGGACCCGCTGTCCCGAATGTGAATGCATACTGCATTAAGGCTGGGGAGTGTGGGAATATAGTGGATACCTTGATTTGATATCAGGTGTTTGCCCTAGTACGCGCCTCAGGGCAGCCCCAGGCTTTGGTGTAAGGACAGGGACACGCTGCTTCGAAATTGAACTTCCTTGCCTCCGCACTTCCACAGGTATAGGCTTCCGTCTCGCAACACGTTTGCGTCATGCAGGGCTTGCCCTTCCGCGAGGGGTAAAAGGCGTTGCCCTGCACCCACCTATGTCATCGACGGCGAAGAGAGGCTTCTCGCTGCGCTCGAAATGACGGCGCGACCTATTGCTGAAAAGAGGAGGAAACTATGGCTACAGCAACTGCAACGATGCAACCGAATGTGAAGATTGGACCGACAAAACTATTGATCAACGGAAAATGGGTGGATAGCGTATCGGGAAAAACGTTCCCGACGGTCAACCCGTCGACAGGCGAAGTAATTACGCAAGTGGCGGAAGCCGACGCTCCGGACGTGGACAAGGCGGTAGCGGCGGCACGCGCGGCGTTTGACAAAGGCGCTTGGCGGAAGAAGATGAGCGCTGCCGAGCGCGGAAACTTGATGAACAGGCTGGCGGACCTCATCGAGAAGCACGCCGATGAGCTGGCACAACTGGAAGCGCTGGATAACGGGAAGCCGGCGCACGTCGCGCGGGCGGCGGACCTTCCGCTGACGATTGCCTGCTACCGCTATTACGCGGGCTGGGCGGACAAGAATCATGGGAAGACGATTCCCGTGAGCGGCAATTATTTTTGCTACACGAAGCACGAGCCGGTGGGCGTGGTTGGACAGATTATCCCTTGGAATTTTCCGCTGCTGATGCAGGCGTGGAAGCTGGGGCCGGCGCTGGCGACGGGTTGCACGGTGGTGCTGAAGCCGGCCGAGCAGACGCCGCTGACGGCGCTGCGCGTGGGCGAATTGATACTGGAAGCGGGGTTCCCGGAAGGCGTCGTGAACCTGCTGCCGGGATACGGGCCAACGGCCGGCGCAGCGATTGCGCGGCACATGGACGTCGACAAAGTGGCGTTCACGGGATCAACGGAAGTGGGCCACTTGATTATGAAGAACGCGGCGGAGACGAACCTGAAGCGGGTGACACTGGAGCTGGGCGGAAAAAGCCCGAACATCGTGTTCGCCGACGCAGACATGGATGAAGCGATCGAGGGCGCGCACTTTGCGCTGTTCTTCAACCAGGGACAGTGCTGCTGCGCGGGTTCGCGGTTGTACGTCGAGGAAAAGGCATACGACGAATTCGTGGATCGCAGCGTGGCGCGCGCGAAAAAACGCACTGTCGGCAGCCCGTTCGATAAGAAAACGGAACAAGGACCGCAGGTGGACCAGGATCAGTTCAACAAAGTGATGAGCTACATCGACGCCGGCAAGAAGGAGAACGCGAAGCTGGTGGCAGGCGGCAATCGCGTGGGCGACAAAGGGTACTTCATCGAACCCACGGTGTTTGCCGACGTGCAGGACAACATGAAGATCGCGCAGGAGGAAATCTTCGGGCCGGTCATGTCCATCCTGAAGTTCAAAGACTTGAACGAAGTAGTCGAACGGGCAAACAAGTCGCTGTATGGATTGGCGGCAGCGGTATGGACCAAGGACATCAGCAAAGCGCATGCCATCGCGGACAGCGTTCGCGCAGGCACGGTGTGGGTGAATTGCTACGACGTGTTCGACGCGGGCGCGCCGTTTGGCGGATTCAAGCAGTCGGGGATCGGGCGCGAACTCGGCGAATACGGGTTGGCGAATTACACCGAGGTGAAGACCGTCACCGTCAAACTATGAGCGAAACAATTCGAATCGGAACAGCAAGAGGGGTACGATTTATCGTGCCCCTACACTTTTTGGGGATGGTTGCGGCGCTGGCGGCGATCCTTTTCGGCGCGGAAACCGTCCAAGCACAATCCAATTCAACAACGGATGCGGCACAGCGCCACGCGCAGCATTTGCGTCATGGAATTAACTTGAGCGAGTGGTTTGCGCAGGTTTACGACCAGAAGGGGTACACCAAGGAACATTTTGAAGCATGGACGACGGCGCAGGACATCACGTTGATTAAGGCTATGGGATTCGACCACGTGCGGCTGAGCGTGAATCCGCAGCCGATGTTCCGGCGTGGGCAGGCCGATCGCATACCAGCGGATTACCTCGGATATCTCGACGCTGCGCTGAAGACGATTCTCGATCAGGGTCTGGGAGTGATTGTTGACATTCATCCCGACAGTGACTTCAAACAGAAGTTGGTGGCGGAGGATAGTTTTGTCGAACAATTTGCGGACTATTGGCGGGCGCTGGCGCGGCACTATTCTTCGACGAATCCTGAACTTGTTTCGTTCGAAGTTCTGAACGAGCCGGAATTTCACGATCGTTACCGGTGGCAGGGCGTGCAGGCGAAGCTGGCCGTAGCGATTCGCGAAGGGGCGCCGCAGCATACGATTATTGTGGCGGGGGCGTACTGGTCTTCGGAAAACGAGCTGCTGTTTTTCGATCCGCTGCGGGATCCGAACATTATTTACAACTTTCACTTTTATGACCCACACATTTTTACGCACCAGGGAGCGAACTGGAGCACGAATTACGTCCATTATTTGAAGGAGCTGCCGTATCCTTCGACGCCGGAAAATGTTCAAGCGGCCGCGGCGCTGATTCCGGACGCAGTGAACCGCTTGGCGGCGATTCATTATGGCCTGGACCGATGGAACGCGGTGAGGATCGACGGCGAAATCGGGCAAGTGGCGGCATGGGCCAAACGCTGGAACGTGCCGGTAACGTGCAACGAGTTTGGCGTTTACCGCAAGGCGGCGAATCCGCAGGATCGCGCGGTGTGGATTTCCGACGTTCGAACGACGCTCGAAAAATATGGAATGGGATGGACGATGTGGGATTACAGCGGCGGATTCGGAGTCGTGACAAAACAAGAGGGCCATCCGGCTATTCCTGATGCGGTGACCGTGAAGGCGCTGGGAATGAAGATGCCACCAGCCGCGCAGTGACGGGCCCGCGCTGTTCAGCAGGGAGAGTTCAGCCTACAATCGCGCCATGTCGGTCACGCTGCGTGCCCATCAACCAGGGGACTTCGCTGCCCTGCTGCGGCTGGACCAGGCGTGCTTCCCTCCCGGGATCGCCTATTCCAAAACCATGCTGCGCTATTTTCTGAAGCTGCCATCGGCAGACGGAATGGTGGCGGAGGACGCCGGGAAGATTGTGGGATTTATCTTGACGGAGGAAAATCCGCCGCTGGCACACGTGATTACGCTGGATGTAGCGGAATCGCACCGGAGGCAAGGAGTGGGCTCGACGTTGCTGGCAGAGAGCGAGAAGAACCTGGCGCTGCGCGGCGTTCGAACAATTTTGCTGGAAACAGCAACAGAGAATGAGGCGGGCGTTGCGTTCTGGCAGCGGCATGGCTATCGTATCGAAGCGACGCTGAAGCGATATTACTTGCGGCGCATCGACGCGTACGAAATGCGGAAAATCCTGCCGGGGACGCGGAAAACGGCGAGGCATCCAGGAGAAAACGTTTGAGCGACTACTTGCTGTCCGTGGTGCTGGGAATCGTGGAAGGATTGACGGAATTTTTGCCGGTGAGCTCGACGGCGCACTTGCGCATCAGCGAAGCGCTGTTTCACATCGACCTGGCGAACGGCTACTGGAAGATGTACACGATCGTGATTCAACTGGGGGCGATCCTTTGCCTTCCGGTATATTTTCGCGACCGCATCGCGAAATTCTTGTCCACGTTTTCGAAGGGCGAGCGCGGCGACCGGGCGATTCTGACGCATCCGCTGAGTCTGGTGTGCGTGGCGTTTGTGGTGACGGCGCTGCCAGCGTTTTTGCTGACAAAGATCATTGGCAAGCATCTCGAAAGCCTCTACATCATGGGAAGCTCGCTTTTGATTGGCGGCATTGTGATGTGGATTGTGGACGCCATGAACGCGAAGTGGGAGCAAGCGGGGTCGGCGGCGATCGGCAGCCGGATTCATACGTGGCAGATGGAGAACATGAGTTTGAGCCAGGCGATTTGGATTGGTGCTTGCCAAATTCTTTCGGCCGTATTCCCAGGCACATCGAGATCGATGTCGACAATAGCGGCAGGACAGATTGCCGGAATGTCGCGGGCGTCGGCACTGGAGTTTTCGTTTTTCCTTTCGATTCCAACGATGGTGGTGGCGACGGGATACGACTTGCTGAAATCCTTGCGCGGCAAGGGCGAGAACGCCATCGGAGTGACGCACATCGATCCGCACGGCTGGGTGGTGCTGGCGATCGGATTCGTCGTGGCGTTTATCGTGGCGTACGGGGCGGTGGCGTGGTTCTTGGCGTGGGTGAGGAAGCATGGCTTCGCGCCCTTTGCGGTGTACCGAATTGTTGTGGGCGCAGCGGTGCTGGCGTGGGCTATCGGAATACTGCACTAAACATCTTGGAAACACGGGCACATAAAGTTTTTGATTTTTGCGGGCGGTAGTTTGCTATATTCAGTGTGTTTGGAAGTTCCTCCAGGCGGGAGTGCGATAGCGCCAGCGCCCCGCCGCGACACTCAGCCTTCCCCACAAAGCTGAGGAGATTCTTCTTGCGCTTACTGACTCCGACTGGAAACAAGCGTTTCAACGAACTGATTGGATTTTTGTGTATCACGCTAGCAGTGCTGATCGCGCTGGCGTTGCTGTCCTATTCCCCGAAAGACGCGTCGTTCAACGTAAGTGCGGCAGCCTTCGACGGAAGCCCGGCGCGGAACTGGATTGGGCCCGCGGGGGCATACGGCGCGGACCTGCTTTTCCAGATCTTCGGGTTTGCTGCGTTTTTGTTGCCGGCGGCGATCCTCGTTTTGGGATGGCGGTGGCTCCGGAGCCGGGCGCTGGATTCGCAGGTTGCCACGGTCGCGGGCTTCGGGCTGCTGCTTGTTTCGCTGCCGACGCTGCTTTCGCTATGGCACGTCTGGGATGTGCGTGGCGCCGTGCCGCCAGGGGGGTTGCTGGGCGAGCTGATTTCCGGCGGGCTGCGCACCGGGTTCAACTTGTGGGGCGCGAATCTGGTGACCGTGGCCCTGCTGGTCACGGCGCTGTTTATGACCACGCGGTTTTCTTTTTCCGGCGCGCATGCCTGGGCAAGCGGCCCGAATGGTCCGATCGGAAGAGTGGAGAAGCTGGGAATTTTGCAGAAAGCGCAGGCGCGTTGGCACGCGTGGCGCGAAGAGCGCGAACAACAACGCATGCGTCGCCGCGTGGAGGAGTCCCGCCTTTCGGGCAGGAAGCCCGTTCCGCCACAATTGATTGGGAAGGCCGAGTTGCTGAATGAGGCATCCAAAACAATTCGCCTGGCCGATGAAAGCGAAGAGGAGGAAGACGAGAAGGAGTCAAAAGACTCGTCCCGCAAGGCGCCAATCTTCGTTCTGAATCGCGACACGGAGAAATCTGCCGCCAAAAAAGGCGAGCCGAAAATCGCGAAGGGCAATCCGAATTATAAGCTGCCATCTCCTTCCCTGCTCCGCGAAGGCGAGCGCGGGCAGAAGCTCGACGAAGAAGAGCTGAAACAGCGGGCGCGCGCGATTGAAGCAAAGTGCCTGGAATTTGACATCCAGGGCCGCGTGACGCAAATCAATCCCGGGCCAGTCGTCACGACATTCGAATTCAAGCCGGACGCGGGCATCAAGTACAGCCGGATTATCGGGCTGACGGAGGATTTGTGCCTCGCGTTGCAAGCCGAATCCATTTTGATCGAACGTATCCCCGGCAAATCGACCATTGGCATTGAAGTCCCGAACGACAAGCGGCAGACGATTGCACTGCGGGAAATTATCGAAGCGCCGGAGTTCATGAATTCTCCGAGCAAGCTGACGCTGGCGATGGGGCGCGATTTGCACGGCCGGATTCGCGTGACGGAGCTTGCGGCCATGCCGCACTTGCTGATCGCCGGCTCCACCGGTACCGGCAAGAGCGTGTTCATCAACTCGCTCATGATGTCGATTCTGTACAAGGCGAGTCCGGACGAAGTGAAAATGGTGCTGGTGGATCCCAAGCGGCTGGAGCTGAATCTCTACGAGAACATTCCTCACTTGATCGCGCCGGTGGTAACCGATCCGAAGATCGCCTCCAACGTGCTGCGAAACGCGACGCGCGAAATGGAAAACCGTTTGAAGCTACTGGCGCAGCGCGGCGTGCGAAACATCGACCAGTACAATCGCACCTTCAAGAAAGAACACTCGTTGTCGCTGTTCGACAATCTGGAAGAGACCGAGCACAAGCCGCTTCCCTACCTGATTATCGTGATTGACGAATTGGCCGACCTGATGATGGTGGACACCAACAACGTGGAAGAGTCCATCACCAGGCTGGCGCAAATGGCGCGCGCGGTGGGTATCCACTTGATCCTTGCGACGCAGCGGCCCTCCGTGGACGTGATCACTGGTTTGATCAAAGCGAACTTCCCTGCCCGCATATCGTTCCGGGTGGCCAGCAAGGTGGACTCACGCACCATTCTCGATTCAAACGGTTCGGAATCACTGCTGGGAAGAGGCGACATGCTGTATTTGCCGGCAGGATCGGCGAGGCTGCATCGCATTCACGGGCCGCTGGTGACGGAAGAGGAAATCACCTCGGTGTGCGACTTCTGGCGCGAACAGGCCCAGGCGAAGTATCAGGAAGAGCTTCTTGCGGCGCCGAAGGAGGAGGATGGCAAGACGGAGGGCGCAGCAGAGGGCGAGGCCGAGGGTGGCGAAGACGTTGACGATGATCTCTACCAGGACGCGATCCGCGTGGTCTGCGACGCGGGGCGCGCTTCCACTTCCACGTTGCAGCGGCGTTTGCGAATTGGCTACGGCCGCGCCGCGCGCCTGATCGACCTCATGGAAAAAGACGGAATCGTGGGTCCACCCGATGGAACCAAGCCACGCGAGGTCCTGAAGAACCGCAATTGGATGAAGGAATTCGACGAGTCGTCGCAGTAAGCGTTGTCCTCGACCCGTGTGCTAGAATCCGCGGCGCAGAGACTCCGGACTCATGTGCGGCGCATCCACTTAATCGTCGGGCCGCTTGGCGTAATCGCTTTCGTGATTACCGGCCAGGTCATGGCGCGGCACGTCCCGGATATCCACTCTCTTTCGGCTGAAGTGCAGTTGATGTACGTTTCGCGGCACATTTACCTCGTGGGAGCGGCGCTGGTGAACTTGGTCCTGGGGCTCTATATGACGCTAAACGCGGCTGGATGGCGGCGCGTGCTACAGCAAATTGGTTCCCTGTTGATTCTTCTCTCCGTGATATCGCTGATTCTGGCCTTTATTACGGAACCAACGTTGGGGATTGCGGGACGAAGTTGGAGAAGTTTCTCCGGACTGATCGCGCTATTCTCTGGCGTGATGGCGCACACAGTGACAACCTTCGCCCGAAAGCCAAATTGACACGACCGGCTATCGTCCCTAAAATTGAAAAGCTCGAAATATGCCGGGGTAGCTCATTGGTAGAGCGCCGCCCTGAAAAGGCGGGCGTAGCCAGTTCGATTCTGGCCCCCGGCACCATTCAAAAGTCCGCCGAGCAGGTTGTGGTCCCCTGTGATCTTACAACTTCTGGCGGAAGGCGAACTTGATCGACTTGACCTGCGCTAAATCCAGCTTCCTGAACATCGTCTACAACGTGGTCGGCGGTATCCTCACAATTGTTGTAACTGCGCTGGTTGAGTGGACGCTGCGAACCTGGCGAAGACGCCGTTTTCAGCGCGTTTTTGGCAATTGCCGTGATCCCTTTCAGTTAGTGTACGCTGCACTCAAGCTGCATCCAGATGTAAAGGCATCGTTGGTGCCAGCATTCTTGCGTCCCGGTGGAGAACCCTTCGTTTTCGTACGCAGTGACAGCGATAGTGCAAGGTTTTCGGCTTCGCAAGTCGCAAGCGCCTGCGAACTGAGAGCTGCCTCTTACGTCGCGTCTGCGTTGGGTAAAGACGGTGCCTGCGAGGCAACATTCGTGGACTGCGATTCAGTAGCAAGCAAACTTGATCTTGATTTTGTTTCTTTTGGGCTCGTTTCGAACCGAAAAACGATCGACGTGTTCAGGAACGAAGCGAACAACCTTGTGAACATTATTCCAAATCCCGATTTTATGGCGTCGAGGTCGACCGGTGAATCATTGATCCCTGATCGTCGCGAGTATCTAGACTATGGAATTATCTTAAAAATTCACCCCGCGCAATTTCCTGAAAGAACTTGGATAGCCTGCGCCGGCATGGGCGAGTTTGGTACCTCGGGAGCCGCGTGGTTCTTGGCTCGAAAGTGGAAAGAACTGGAACGTCGTGCGAAAGGGGCTAAACTCTTCTTCGCGTTATTGGCGGTAGAACCTGGCAAAGATGAATCGGCTATCCTTGTGAATTTCGGGAACAGCCCGCGGTAAAAAACTGGCGAAATCACCGCGGGAATAATCGCTCCAATGGCCACTAGGCAGGTCGTGACCACGTCTGGCAATGCGCTAGAACCGAGCGGGTAACAGATCTTTCGACTGCCGCCTCCGCTCGAGCGTACGTGTTGCCTGCGGCTCGCGCACATGCCAAGGCAAGATACGCAAAGATTCTTCGCCTAGCCGGACAGGAGGTAGCGACTCGGGCACGTCGTTTCGAGTCTCTAACGCTTTAACGATCTCTGTGAGACTCGGGTTCTTATCGCCCTCGCCATACTCGGGCCACGGAGGTGGTGACCACTGTGGTAGAAACTCGTTTCGCCTGTGCGAAGCCAAAACCTCAAGCGCAGCTTTAGTCTGGCTGTTCTTCAGGTCCCCCGCAACCAATTTTTTGTAGATTCCAAACGGCTCGGGAGGCTTCACTCCTGAGCCGTTTTCTTTCAGGGTCCGACTGGGATCCAAGACACTCCAAACTGCGTTCCCAAGTTTATCCTACCGCTTCTCCTAGAGAGAAGAGCGTTTCAGCATCGTTTGTAATTTGTGTGGCGGTCCGATTGACACGCGAACGGCGGCCACCGATATCGATAGCGCGTGTCCAACTGGATTGGTTACCCAGAGAAGCTCCGACCTACCTTGCCCATCTGTCGCGAGGACTGCCAAGAGATGCATGAAGTCACACAACAAACGTTCGAAATGGCCCGCAACTGAGCTCTTTATTTTGTTCTAGTCCATCGGGGACCCGTGATTGCGGCCGATCTCGAATGGCCATTGCTCGATGTTCCGGAGGTGCCTGCAGGCACGGTGACTCGCGCGTCTTGTCAGCGTGGGAATTCATACTTGCGAAACCCGGGCGATCCTGCTCCTTGGCCCAGGGAACCATCTGCGCTACGCTAAGTGCAGTCTTACACACCATGGAGAATACCAAATGAGTGAACAAGCCCCAGTACAAACGGTTTTGCCCTGTTCGCAATGCGGACGGACGTTCGCGCACTCTGACCTGGTGCAGATCGCTGGGAACTGGGTGTGCGGCAATTGCAAGCCGGGATATCTGAGCCGGGTGATGGCGAGCGGCGCGGCTGCGGCATCGCCACTCGGCTGGCATTACGGTGGATTCTGGATGCGTTTCGGCGCCCGCATGATTGACGGCATTGTGCTGGGGGTGCCTCTCTTGATCCTCGCCGCTTTGCTGATACCAAATCTACTGAGGGCACAGGACAATGCGTCCAACCCGGCACTCGCAAGATTCGCGGCCTTCGGTCTTACTTTCTTTCTGATTTATTTCCTCGCGGTGATTTGCTATGAGGTTGTCTTGCTGAGGTATCGCGGTGCAACCCTCGGAAAGATGGCCTGCGGGCTAAAAGTCGTGCGTTCAGACGGCAGCAGCCTCGGATGGGGCGTGTCCATTGGGCGTTTCGTGATGTGGAATGTTGTCACCAGCGGCATCCCTTATTTAAATTTCATCCTCATGCTGATTAGCGGGATCATGACGGGTACGGATGCCGAGAAGCGAGCACTGCATGATAGGGTGTGCGACACGCGGGTGGTCTATAAGCAGAGCATGGCGTGAGCTTCAACATCAATCTTTTCACCCCTGGAGACTCCAACGCGGCGGACTCTCCCACAGGCGCGGCCCGCAGGTTATCGCCTATTGCCGTGGGCACGGTGATCTGCCCCAGTTGCAACGGGGACGTTGCGCCAGTTGAGTCGAAGTCAGGATGGCAGACCTGCCCCTACTGTCAGAAGCGGCTACAGATCCGCGTGTGGGGCGCGGTCCAGCAGAACACAAACGCGGTGGCCGCGCTTTCTGACCAGGCGACATGCTTCTTTCATCCGGACAAGGCGTTTCAGGCTTGCTGCCAACAGTGCGGCCGCTTCGTGTGCGCGTTGTGCGATTTGCAATTGGGAGCGGAGCACGTTTGCCCCACGTGTTTCGAGCACGGGCGTGCCGGTCCCGGTGCGGAGGCCGGCAGAGCGGAATGGCGGCATCGCGACGTGCTCTATGATTCCATTGCGGTGGTGATCGGGTGGGGCTGGATTCTGTTTTGGCCTGTGTTCGTAGCGGCTCTCCCGGCGGCGATTTTTTTGCACGTGAAATACAGGAAGGCGCCGCGTTCGTATTTGATTCCGCGGTACGGTTGGCGTTTCTGGGCTGCGTACGCGGGGCTCCTCTGGCTCCCACTACTCCTTGCCGCCTCGTTTTTCGCACGCTGGATGGAGAGGAGACACTGATTGAAAAGTGTATTCCGCAAAATATCGCGCGTTGGCAGCCTGACCGGCGGAACGAAGTGGTACTTGAGCGAGGACTGCCTGCTGGCCGCGAAGCGCATGATGTACGCGGTCGAGTACCGGCGGTTTTATTTGCGCGACCTGGAATCCATAGTGGTCTGGCCGACCCGTGCCTGGTTGTGGCGGCTGGTCCTTCCGGTGGTGCTGTTTGGGGTGCTCAGTATTGCGTTTTGGCAGTGGCTGGATTCCACCACTGGCGCGATTTTCGGCGGCGTGGGCCTCGCGTGGGTGTTGGCGGAACTGGCACTCGGCCCGACGGCGGGGTGCCGCATTCGCACTACTGGAGCAAGCGTTGACCTGCCGTTGGTGGCGCGAACGCGCAGGGCACGCAAGGTTCTTGCCAAGATTGACGCGGCGATTCGCGCCGCGCACAGCGGCGCCGAGCAACCGACCGTTCCTGTAAGCAGTGCCCAATCGGTGGAGCTCCCTATGCAAACGAACTCCGAAGCTCCTTCTAGGGCCAGTTCCATCGCGGATGCCACTCAGACGAATGGCTCCTGACACGCCAGCCGCGTCCTTCGACAAACGCGCCGCGACGGGCTTGCGCCATGCTCGGTGCCTGTTTCACCCGCTGCGTGAAGCGGCGGCGCGGTGCCCGCATTGTGGAGGAACTTTCTGCCGAGAATGCGTAACGGACGAGGAGGGAAGGCTTGCTTGCCCGCCTTGTCTGCGCCGGATGGCGCGTCCGCCCGCGCCGAGGGCGTCACTTACAGGCCGCTTCCGGCAGGTTCTGGCGGGACTTACGGCTCTCGCCACCCTGATGGCGCTCTTTTTCGCACTGCTACGTTGGCGAATGAATACGCCGGAGGAGCACCTGAACTTCAGCGTCGCCGCCGATAACCGGCCGACCGGGGGAAGCAATGAGTGAAGTTGCGTCGGCGCCGGCCACTTCGCAACGTGGACGCCGGGCATACGCGCGCGGCCGACGGTACCGGCTGAACGCGCTCGAAGCGCTCGAACGCGGGTTCGCCCTGTTTAAATCAACGTTCGCTTGGGAGGCCTGGCGGTACTACACCGGGGCCGCGCCGCTGGTCTTTTGTTTCATACCAATGTGGGTGGTCAACGGGCAGATTCGGGTATCTGATGGCGCGCTGCTGGCGGAGGCGGCGCTACTCACCGGTGCATATGTCCTGCGCGCATGGAGCGTAGAGAACTACATGCAGGGTGTGCGGGAGCGCGCGTTCGGCGTGCCGAGACCAAGACCCGAGGGCGCGGCCGCACAACTGGCGGCTATAGGACGCTTGCTGGCATGGAAAATCGTCCTGAGCGCTGCTGCTCTAGTGGCGCTTACAACTTTTGCCGGGGCGCCGTGGTGCTATAGCGCGTGCCAATTCGCCAGCCTTGAGGCACGGGAGGATGGCTCCAAAAGACGTGCCCTTGGAGGCTGCATATCACTCTCGAGTCAGTGGTTTGGCGGCAGCGTGCTTCTCTTCCTGATGCTCTTCCCTCTCTGGATCGCCGTGTGGCTGAACGGCTTGATCGTGGCGTTGCTTGTTCCGCAGCTTCTGCACTCGATTTTTGGGGTGAACACCCTTCTATCAACCGCCATGGGGATTTTCGCGCTAACCCGCAGTTCCGCGTTCTGGCTCTCGTTGTTCGCGGGCGCGTGGTTGGCGCTCGATCCGATCGTTAAATGTTCGTTTGTGGTTGTTTATCAGCATTTGCAGTCGAGGCGCGAAGGAGACGACCTGCGCGGTTTACTAGCGAGCCTGCCACGCGAACAGCAGAAAAAGGCGCAGATGATCGCATCCACCGCAGCCGGCGGCAGGGTGGCGATCGGCGCGTTAGTCGTGCTGGCTGCGATTCTGGCTGGCACTTCCCCGATGACGAGCGCGCGCGCAGCGCAGTCGGCGCTAACCCGAAACAGCACGGAGACACCTGCCAATACCGCGCGCGAGGCACAGATTCAAAAATTGCGCCGCGCCCTTGACGAGGAATCACGGCGCGCGATTTATCGCTGGCATGACGCTGAGCACCCGAGCCCGCCTACCTGGTTTGACAAGCTACTGGATAAGATCCAGCACCAGAGTGAGCGCGCCTGGAATGCGTTTCGGAATTTTCTTCGCAAACTGTGGCCGCGCGGCTCTCCCGGAAAGGAAAACAAGGGCCCCTGGAAGCTGAAAGCCCTTCGACTATGGCTCGCGCTGATCGCGATTTTGACGATCGGAGCGGGAGTGGTGCTCTTTTGGCTGCTGCGGCGGCGCGACGCGACAGCACAGCTTTCCATTCCCCTGGCAACAGCGCCTCTTCCCGATCTGAGTGACGGCGCGGCAGCGAGTGAACGCTCCGAGGACGAATGGTTCGCGCTAGCGGACCGGCTGGAACGGGAGGGTGAATTGCGGCTGGCGCTGCGCTCGGTGTACCTGGGCCTGCTGGCCGGACTGGCACAGCGCGAATGGCTGACAATTCGCCGCGATCGCACGAATCGCGATTACCTGAATGAGTTTACGCGCCGGTGGCGGCGGCGTCCGCAAGCGGCGCTGGAGCAACGGATCGAAATACCGGAGAAATTGCGCGGCAGCCTGGGGCAGTTTGATCGCGTGTGGTATGGGTCTCATGTGCCGACGCCAGAAGCGGTCACCGCCTACCGGCAGGATCAGAGGGAGTTGCTCAACCATGTCTGACAGCAGGCCAAAGGAAGGCATGGTGCTCAACTGGCGAGGCCCCTTGCTGGCTGGAGGGATCTTCGCGGCCGTATTCGCGATTCTGCTGCTCATGGCCCACCAGAATCAGTCGACTACGAGCGATATGGGATCCAGCTTACGCGAGGACCCTTACGGTACTAGCCTGTTGTTCTATGCCTATGCACGCGCCGGGTATCAAGTGAAGCGCAGCCAGGATGAGGACTCGCTGTCCGACCAGAACGCGGAGAAGACAACAGCGTTCTTTATCGGAGGATACCCTTATAACGATTGGGAATTCCAGAAAGGAAACCTCCGGAGCGCAGGCAAGTTCCGAGGGCGGCTGGAAGAGTTTCTTGCCCGCGGCGGGCGAATCGTACTGATACAGCCCGCTTGGAAACTAAAGTCGGAGTCGCAAGTCTGGGAAGTCGAGAACAAGTGGAATGAAACTCCACACGAATCTGGTCCAACCTGGATCTCTCCCGACATCCGCGAAATGCAGGCGGGCAGCGAGAAGATGTATCTCGGCGCGGATGCCCCGTGGCTCAAGACAGATGAGCACTGGACCGCGCTCTATTCGGGGCCCGCGAAAGCCGACGCGAAGGACACGAAGGCTGACACATCTGGGCGTGTTTATATGGCGATGCGGCGAATCGGAAAAGGCGAACTAATCGCCGCAAGCCAAGAATGGTTTCTGTTAAACGAGGCGATCAAGAAACGTCCGAACCCTGTGCTCCTGGATTTTCTGACCGGCGAGCGGCCGGTGATTTGGGTGGATGAGACGTTGCACGGACTGCAGCAGAATCAAGGCGTACTTTGGCTGGTGCAGCGATACCGGCTGCAAGCTGCGCTAATGCTTTTCTGGGCGGCTTTGCTAGGCCTGCTTTGGAGCATGAGCGGCGATCTGGTGCGACGCCCGAGGCGCGACCAGAATGCTCACATCGTTCGGCATGGGGAAAGCGCTGGAGTGGCTGCGCGACACCTTCTGCAACGTAGCATTCCGAGTGAACAGGTAGTGGTGGAGTGCTGGGAGCAGTACCGCCGCCGGTCGCCGCAGGATGCGCAGGCCATTTCTGTAGATCCAGGTAGAGGGCCGCGGCTGCGCGCCGCGCTCGCGCAGCCTGCTCTAGCGGGATACAAGGAGCTGAGCCAGTTGATCGCTGAGCGCCGCGCATCCGCAAAAGGTCCGGCTCATGCCGACCGCGTTGCGCCTGATAGGCCCACGGCCGCACCGAAGAGGATTCCCGAGGAGGCACGAATCGCATGAACGAAGAACCGGCACGGGGTTCGGACGGGCAGGCACAACCTGCGAGTGCGGAAACGCAATCGTCCGCAGCGTCCGCGATGATCACAAGCGGGGCGCGACGTGTTCGAGAAGCTCTGGGCCACGTGATTGTCGGGCAAAGCGAAGCCATCGATCTCGCGCTGGTGACGCTGCTCGCCGGCGGACACGCACTGATCGAGGGCGTTCCGGGCGTGGGAAAAACGCTTCTGGTAAAGGCCATGGCGCGGGCGGTCGCCGGCGAATTTCAGCGCATTCAGTTCACGCCGGATCTGATGCCCGCGGATATCACCGGAACTAGCGTCTTTGACCTGAGGACGCAGGAATTCCGGCTGGTGCATCTTCACGAATTTTTTGCTGGCGGACGAAATCAATCGCGCCCCCGCGAAAACGCAATCGGCGCTGCTGGAAGCCATGCAAGAGCGCCAGGTGACGATCGATCGCGAGACCCGCGAGCTGCCCCCCGTCTTCGTCGTCTTTGCAACACAAAACCCGATCGAGCATCAGGGCACGTATCCGCTCCCGGAGGCGCAGAAGGATCGCTTTCTGGTGAAAATCCGCATGGGTTACCCGACGGCGGAGGACGAAAACGAACTAGCGAAGCTTGTGGCAGCGGGCGAAGCGCCGGAGCGGCGACTGGCGGAGGATCTGCGCCTGCCGGTTTTGCAGCCGGGCGAACTCGAACAACTGCGCGCGGCCACAGCGCGAGTGCGCGTCAGCGATGCGATAAGCAGTTACATCGTCAGCGTGGCTCGGCAGACCCGGCAGCACGCGGCGATCTGGGTTGGAGCCGGGCCGCGGGCGACGCTTGCGCTACTGTCGGCATCGCGGGCGCTTGCAGCGCTCGAGGAACGCGATTTCGTGCTGCTCGAGCACCGCGTGTTGCTGCGACCGGAGTTCGAGATGGAAGGCGTCGAGATCCGCGAGGTCGTTAAGGCGGTGCTGGAGGCAGTCGAAGTGCCGCGGTAAACCGCACGCGTGGTGCATGTGGCAGGCGAAAGTATGGAAGCAGACGAAATGATGACGGCTAGCGCTGCCGAGGTCCAAGCCAGCGCGGAGCCGCCGCGCCGCAACCTGGAATCTCGCGACAAGCCCGCTCAATGGATCGCGCTTCAGCCGGTGGGAGAATTATTCAGTCCGACGGGATCGCTCGTGTGGATCATAGGACTACTCGGTGGGGCGGCGTGCATTGTGCCATGGATCGCGCGCGGATGGTTGTTGTTTGCGATGATCGTCACGACTGTGGCGCTGCTGGTGTCTTTTGACGCGCTCGCGCTGTGGCTCGCACGTGAAGAGTGCGCACCAGTCCTGCTGCCGCCCGGGAAAGGCCTTCGTGGACGCGAAGGGAAGACCATCAAGATCCCGCTGGCGCTCACGGGCTCCGGCCGGGTCCGCCTGCGCAGGGAAGTGCGCGTAGCGGTCATGCCGTCAACACCGGAAAGCGAGACCGCTACTCGGGTGAACAGCGATCCGCAACGGCTGAAACTTGAGCGGCCGGAGCCGGCTGCAGGGGAATCAGCCTCAGCAAGCACCGCGCCCATCCATCTCTGGCCATGGTCGCCCGAGGTTGCTTTGCTTCGTCGCGGGTTTTGGCCTGGGCCGCGCGTTGGCATCGAGCGGTCCTCACACCTCGGAATCTGGCGTTTGCGGAAATGGTTCGATTCGCCGGAGCAGTTGCGAATCGACGCGGATTTGCGGTCCGGGCGGCGGGAGATACTGCGCAGCCCGGTTTACCGAAAGCTGGTGGCGTCGCGGCAGACGCCGTGGACGGGACACGGACGCGATTTCGAGCGCCTGCGCGAATATCAGGCTGGCGACACGTACTCGGAGATCGCGTGGAAGTCCACGGCGCGTCGAGGCGCTCCGGTCACGCGACTGTTCCAATGGGAGCAGAAGCAGGAAGTCTATTTCGTAGTGGACCAATCGCGGGCTTCCGCGCTTGTGCTCGGCCCAAGCACAGGCATCGAAAGCGATGCCCCACAAGCGCCCGCGCCGCGACGGTTGCTGGATCTCTCCGTGGAAACGGCGTTGGTGGGCGCGACGGTGGCACTGGAACTGGGCGACGAATTTGGGCTGGTGACCTACGCGGACGAGCCGAAGTCCTGGTTACGCGCGGGAAGCGGTCAAACGCAGTTTCATCAATTTCGCGATCGCCTGCTGCATGTCGAGCCTTTGCCGACGACTGCGGATTACGCAGCGCTCTTCAGCGAAATTCGGGCGCGGCTGCGTCGGCGCGCGTACCTGCTGTTGCTGGCGAATTTGACCGAGCGCTCCGTTTCGGACTCGCTGCTCCGCGGAGTCGCCCTGGTGCGCTCGTCGCACGCGCTCTTGATGACAAGCATCTTGCCGGCTCACGTCCGGCCGGCCTTTTCGCCAGGGGAGGAGCTGCACACGGACCAGGACGTGTATGCGGCGCTCGCAGGTGAAAAAGAGAACCAGCGTCTCGGCGCGTTGGCGCGACAATTGCACCATTTGGATGTACAGCTCCGTTATATTCCCGCAGAGATGTTCCTGCGAAAGACCGTCGAAGGGTATCTCGAAAGCAAGCGAGAGCAGCGGCTGTGATTTTGGATCTCGAACGATTTCAGACGCAGGCGAGGTCGCGCTGGAGCAACCTCGAATCGCTGCTCGCCGCGCTAGAAGGCCGTCCGGGCCACCGGTTGAATCCGGTGGAAGCCGAACAACTGCAGGCGCTCTACGCGCAGGTCGCCGCGGATTTGAATCGCGTCACGCACGGAGCGTTGGCGCCCGAGTTAAGACAATATCTCGAGCGGTTGGTGGCGCGAGCCTATACGGAGCTGCACTTCGTTCCGCCGACGGGCTCCGAACTCTGGAGGCCGCGCCGCTGGCTGAGAATTTTCACGTTGTTCCCGGAGACATTCCGGAGACAATCGCGCTATTTCGCACTGGCCGTGCTGATTACGGTGTTAGGCTGCGCGCTCGGCGGACTGGCGGTGCGCTACGATCCCGCCTCCGTGGACGTGCTACTTCCGGCCGATTACCTGCGCAATCCGGAGCAGCGCGTGCATGAAGAGGAGCAAGGGAAAAATCAGGGTCTGCACTCGACACAGTCCGAAGCCGCATTCTCGGCGCAGCTGATCCGGCACAATATCGAGGTAGCGATGCTCGCGGCGGCTCTCGGCGTAACGTTTGGTATCGGGACGGCGCTCCTGCTGTTCGAGAATGGCGTGCTGCTCGGGGCCGTGGCGGTTCGCTACACGCAGCAGGGCTTCGGGCTATTCATGACGGCCTGGCTGTTGCCGCATGGCGTCTTTGAGATTCCGTCGATCCTGATCGCCGGGCAGGCGGGATTCTACCTGGCGCGCATACTGCTGCGCCGTCGCGAGGATCGCGATGTGCGTCAATCCACGCGCGAATGGCTCGTGCTGATCGCCGGTACGGCGATGATGCTCGTGTGGGCAGGAGTGATGGAAGCGTTTTTTTCACAGCATCACGAGCCGGTTCTACCGTACGGGTTCAAAGTTGCGGTTGGTGGAGCGGAGCTCGCGCTGCTGACGGTCTATTTGCTGCTGATCGGGCGAAGAAAGCCTGATGCCGAAGCGCATAACGGAGTTCCTGAGGAGAGCAAATGACAGATTCTCAGCCAATCCGCTGGGCGATAACGACCGAACTGACCATTGCTACGGCGGAAGGCGTGCTCTTTCGACTGCCCCTGGCGGGTCCCGCTTCCCGGCTTTACGCCATGCTGCTCGATATCGCCATCGCGCTGGGGACGGTGAACGGAATTGGGCTGCTGATTTATCGGATTTTCGCGAAAGCGCCGGGATTTGGAGTCATGGTGATCACGCTCGCGGAATTCGCTATCGCGTTTGCCTATGGCGCATTGCTGGAAGGCTTTTGGAACGGGCAGACGATCGGAAAGCGCCTGTTCCATTTGCGGGTGATTGACCAGTCCGGACTTCCGCTGCGAATCGAACAGGCGTGGGTGCGGAATCTGATGCGCGTGTTCGATGCCCTGCCATTCGCATATCTGGTTGGAGGACTTTCCGTACTGAGCAATCCGCTGATGCAGCGCTTCGGCGACCGCGTGGCGGGGACGCTCGTTATACGCCAATCGCCTCTGGTTGCGCCGGGAGAGGAATTCTGGACGCAGCAGAAGTACAACTCGTTTATGGACTATCCCACAATCGCGATGAAACTCCGCCGAGCGGCGACGCCCGAACTGGCCGGCCTGATTCAAGATGCGCTGCGGCGACGCAACGAGCTGGCGTCTTACGCCCGGCGGGAAATCTATCGCGAACTGGCCACGTATTTGCAATGCGAAATCTCACCTTTCCCCGACGAACTGGTTGAGATGCTTAGCGATGAGCAGTATTTGATTAACGCAGCCGGCGTGTTGTTCGGGGATCAACGACTGTCGAGATTTCACGGTTGACAATTGACGCTTGAGCTGCGTGCCGTAGAAACTGATTTAGCGTCAGTCATGGGCAATCCGGAAGTTGGGCTCGGCTGCAACCTGAGCGAGGACTAGTCCTGCCAAAAGGCCGAAGCGTTTACCGATACAGCTGCACTTGGATGCATAATCGGCTATTCGTTGAGGTGACGTCGCCACAATTTCGACGTCCAACTAGCGTCCAAAATCACAGGTTTTGGGCGTGGTTTTTGGGGTTGACGAACTGTAAGGGCAATCAAATCAATGGGACTTAGAGGGTGACCTTCAACTCATAACCCGAAGGTCGTCAGTTCAAATCTGACCCCCGCAACCATACGAATTTGTGAGTTGTCGCCCTAGAGATTTGAGTTTAGAGAATTGCACCTGGCAACCCCACCTTCGACGAGGGAGGAACCTGCTGAGTAATCGATAGTTTCTTCTGGTCTGCCCGTAGGCTCACTGAGAAAGGCCGGCTCTTTTCACCGAGCCGCCAAAGCGGGGCTCAGTCACGCACTTGCGGATTAATTCCAGACCTGATGATCGCAGCACAGCCACAGAGACTGTAAGCTTCGTCTGTGAGTTCCGGACCACCGCGCTATAATTTAGACGTAAGGACAATGAACACCGAGGTCGC
>Ga0209055_1000781_pt1 | contig 21782 bp, 16 predicted proteins | sample GraSoiAngelo_110_FD_185875 | JGI IMG/M metagenome (GOLD analysis project Ga0209055, IMG submission 185875) | Grasslands soil microbial communities from the Angelo Coastal Reserve, California, USA - 14_0903_12_30cm (SPAdes) (version 2) | ecosystem: Environmental > Terrestrial > Soil > Grasslands ... | reverse complement strand
TTCATCGACCAGAAACAGCAATTCATCCTTCAGTTGCTGCGCCTTAACCGCCCAGTCACTGAAATATTTAAGTTTGTCATCCCAGCCACGTTTCCCCGCTGAAAGATTGGCCACCATTCCGCCAAGTGAAACGCCCAGAGCGCCCATTAACGCGGCAACGGAACCACCGCCCGGCGCAGGAGAATCGCTCAGCGTCTCATTGCAGAACTGGCGCAAGTCCATTTTGACCAGGGATTTTTTTGAGATGGATTCCATCTTGAATTCTATGATCTTCTCTTTCGGATCGAAGGGTTTCAACTCACTTAATCCCATCGAGTGGATCCCGATATCAATGAGCTCCTCTTCCGAAGCGCCTTCCGACCATTGCTGTTTACGGAGAAAATATTTTCCCGCATCGACCAAACATTTTTTCGGAAGCATGCCCACGACTTCCGATCCGGTCACCCGCAAGCCTCGTTTAGTCGCCGCTTCGTTACAGGCATCAAACGCAGCATGTAAAGGCGTTTCTTCAATGTTCGTCAGGTTCATGGAAACCTGTGCGATACCGTATTCTTCGACATACCAGCCGATGGCTTTCACATGTTTCAACATTCCGGGAATACGGACAGGCTCTCCCTTTTCATCGAGCACAGGTTTTCCAGAAGGCGTGTCGTCCTCTGTTTTGATCCTGCCATTTTCTCTCACGTCAAAAGCGACTGAAGTGGCCCGTCGCACTGCTTTGGTGTTCAGGTTCACATTGTAGGCGACCAAAAATTCCCGTACGCCAATCGCTGATGCGCCCGACTTCTCACTGAATGTGGCAGGTCCGAAATCCGGCTTCCATGCAGGTTCCTTTATTTTCTCGAAGAAGCCTTCGTATTCTCCAGAACGTATGATCGAAAGGTTTGAATGGGACTGATCTCTCGCTGCCTTTTCGTAGAGGTAGACCGGAATATTCAACTCATCGCCAACCCGCTTTCCTAATTGCTTTGCACAGGCAATCGCTTCTTCCCAACTCACGTTACTCACTGGGACAAATGGACAAACATCGGTCGCACCCATGCGCGGATGGGCGCCCTTGTGTTTGCGCATGTCGATGAGTTCCGCTGCTTTTTGAATTCCGCGGAAAGCAGCCTCCACCGCCGCTTCAGGACTGCCTGCGAACGTGACCACGGTGCGATTCGTGCTTGCACCGGGGTCCACGTTAAGCAGCGATATTCCTTCCACTGATTCAATTGCTGCGGTGATCTGCCGAATGACGTCCGAGTTGCGGCCCTCAGAGAAATTCGGCACGCATTCGATCAGTTTTTGCATAATACGCTGCGCCAGACTCTACCAATCGCGCGCTTTCGGCTTCATCGGGATGTCGATCTTATTCAGCGCAGCGAAATCCAGCGCGCGCGAGTAACCGGCGTCCGCGTGGCGAAGGATGCCCATGCCCGGATCGCTCGTTAAGACGCGCTCGAGTCGTCTCTCGGAATCCTCACTGCCATCGGCGACGACGACCATGCCGGCGTGTTGCGAATAGCCTATGCCGACGCCACCGCCATTATGAATCGAGACCCACGACGCCCCGGCGGCAGTATTGATGAGCGCGTTGAGCAACGGCCAATCGGCGATCGCGTCGCTGCCGTCGAGCATTCCTTCCGTTTCGCGGTTGGGCGATGCGACCGATCCCGCGTCGAGATGGTCGCGCCCGATCACGATGGGCGCTTTGATTTCGCCGCGTTTCACCAGTTCGTTTATGGCCACGCCAAATTCGGCGCGCTCGCCGTAGCCGAGCCAGCAAATCCGCGCGGGCAATCCCTGAAATTGAATCCGCTCTCTGGCGAGCTTCATCCAGCGCGCCAGAGTTTGGTTCTTGGGAAATAGTTCGAGCGCGAGCCGATCGGTGCGCGCGATGTCTTCAGGCTCGCCGCTCAATGCGACCCAGCGAAACGGACCGCGACCTTCGCAAAAAAGCGGTCGAATATATTCCGGAACGAAACCGGGAATATCGAACGCGTTCTGCACGCCGGCTTTCTTCGCCTGCCCGCGAATGTTGTTCCCATAATCGAAAACGACGGTTCCTTTTTTTTGCAACGCGAGCATGGCATCGACGTGCATGGCCATGGAATGCATCGACCTGTCGATGTACTGATCGGGATTTCTCGCGCGCAAAGCGAGCGCGTCTTCGAGCGACATGCCATGCGGCACATAACCATTGAGCGCATCGTGCGCGCTCGTTTGATCTGTCAATACGTCGGGAACCACGCCGCGTTTGACGATTTCCGGCAAGACGTCGGCGCAGTTCCCGACGAGACCGACCGAAATCGCTTGCCGATCTTTGCGCGCTGCGTCGATCAACTTGAGCGCCTCGTCAAGCGACCACGCGATCTTATCGCAATAACCGCTTTTCAATCTCTTCTCGATGCGCGTTGGATCGACATCCACTCCGAGAAAGACGGCGCCGTTCATGGTGGCGGCGAGCGGTTGCGCGCCACCCATTCCGCCCAAGCCGCCGGTCAAAACGAATTTTCCTTCAAGCGACCCGCCGAAATGTTTGCGGCCTGCGGCCGCAAAAGTCTCAAACGTTCCCTGCACGATTCCCTGGCTGCCGATGTAAATCCACGAGCCAGCGGTCATTTGGCCGTACATGGTCAGGCCCAGTCGCTCGAGACGATTGAACTCGGCATAGTTCGACCATTGCCCGACCAGATTTGAATTCGCAATCAGGACACGCGGCGCTTCATCGTGCGTGCGGAATTTCCCTACCGGCTTGCCTGATTGAACGAGCAGTGTTTCGTCATTTTCCAAGTCGCGGAGTGAGCGCACGATCGCATCGAACGCGTCCCAACTTCTGGCGGCGCGTCCGGTTCCGCCGTAAACGATGAGCTGATCGGGATTCTCGGCGACATCCGGATCCAGATTGTTCATCAGCATGCGCAAAGCTGCTTCCTGGTGCCAACCTTTGCAGCTGCGTTCGTTGCCGCGCGGCGCGTGAATGATTCGCTTGCCACTCATAATTTTTTGTAGTCGCTATCGAATTTTTCTCCGCGAATCGCTTCCGCCACGCGCGCAATGTCGCCGGAGAGGGAACGATCTTGTGTCAGCGGCGGCGCAATTTTTCTGAGAACAGCGAAAGCGCGTTCAACGCCTATCCCAGCCTTCAGCGGGCGTCGATGCTCCAAAGCCTCAGCACTGGCGAGCAATTCGATGGCCAGAAGATTTTCGGCAAGATCGACAATCGACCGAAGTTTGAGCGCGCTCGTCATTCCCATTGAGACATGATCTTCCTTTCCGCCAGAGGTTGGAACGTTGTCGATACTGGCCGGATGAGCGAGCACTTTCGCTTCATTTAATAAAGAAACCGCAGCGACATGCGCGATCATGAAACCAGATTGCGTGCCGGGATGGCGCGCCAAAAACGCGGGCAGGCCTTCGTTCAAATCCGGATTCACAAGTCGATCAATTCGACGTTCGCTGATGCTCATCAAATCGGTGAGCGCGATCGCCGCGTAGTCCAGCGCCAGACCAAGCGGCGCGCCGTGAAAATTACCGCCGGAAATTACGTCGCCGGTTTCGGCGAAGACGAGCGGATTATCGGTGGCCGAACCGGACTCAATCAGCAAAACATCTGTGCAATGCGAAAGTGCATCACGAACCGCGCCGTGAACCTGCGGCATGCAACGGAGACTGTAAGCGTCCTGGATACGCGGGTCGTCCTTGCGATGGGATTCGCGAATTTCGCTCCCTTGCAAAAGTGCCAACAAATGATTGGCAACGGCTCTTTGACCAGGATGCGGTCGGGCCTCTTGCAAGCGCGGATCGAAAGCGGCAGGCGTTCCCTTGAGCGCTTCCAAGCTCATGGCGCCGGCAACATCAGCGACATGGGCGAGACGTTTCGCGCGCAACATCGACAATCCCCCCACGGCATGCATCGCCTGTGTCCCGTTGAGCAAAGCGAGTCCTTCCTTTGCCTCTAAAAGCACCGGCTCCAGCCCAGCGAGTCGCAGCGCTTCGCGGCCCTCCATGCGTTGACCTTGGAAGAAAGATTCGCCTTCGCCAATCAAGCTCAACGCGAGATGGGCGAGCGGGGCGAGATCGCCGCTGGCGCCGACCGAACCTTTTTCCGGAACGACCGGACAGACGCGGTGGTTGAGCATTTGACAGAGCATCTCGATGATCTCAAGACGGACGCCGCTCAAGCCAAGAACAAGGACATTGGCGCGGAGCAACATCATCGCCCGCACTTCCGGCTCCGAAAGCGGGTTGCCGATGCCGCAAGCGTGACTGCGGATAAGATTGAGCTGGAGCTCGCGCAATTCGTCGGGCTGAATGCGAACGTCCGAGAGCTTGCCAAAACCGGTGCTAACACCATAAACGACCGCATCGCGTACGATGATATTTTCAATCACCTTTCGCGAAGCAAGAACGCGCGGATGGGCGGAGGGTGAGACTTCGACGACCGTGTCGCCAAGCGCGACTGCGGCGATGTCGGAAAGAGCCAGCGGCTGGCCGTTCAATTGCATTCCCGCATCTTAGGCTAGAACCGGGTGAATTGGAAACGACCTGCGCGCAATGGTACGCAGTTAGGATTTTAGCTTGTCTGGCTCGTTGCTGGCCAATAACCTCGCTGCTGATGGCCGACGAACTCAAACCACGCTTCCCGTATTCGTGGTTTGGTAAGCAGTGGGATCCTGAGAAGCCAATCAAGTTTTCTCCTTACGTTAGGCGCCGATACGCACTCTCGGCAGCGACAGAAACAGGCGATAAGATTATTTCCTCGACGCCCCCGGATTTACTGAAGGGAGAGAAGGCGTTGGAGTGGATTTACGGGCTGCTCGGTGTACTGGACCAAAAGGCATCCGCGCTTATGAGGTTGAACGGTGTGATGCTTGCGGCCGCGGCTTTCCTTCTTCATCCACAGTATCACGCACCCATTCTCGTAACAATTGCTATGGCAGCGAGTGCTATCGGATCGACGATCTCAATCGGATGCTGTCTGTTGGTGGTTTCAATCGACTGGCCTTTTCTTGACCTTGTCGGCGAAGAAAGCAGTGAAGATGGAAAACGAAATTCGATTTTTCGAAGGAGTTCTTTCATCTTCAGCATGTCGCAAACTTCAGACAAGGATGCTACCGGGCTGCCTGGGCTGTATCCCTTTTCACAACAATCGCGTTCTTAGTTGCGATCGTTGTTTTCTTTGGCCACATCTTTAACTGGTGGTAACTAAAGCGATGTTGGCAGAGACGCCGAAGGATTTGTTGCGCGCAGCGGCTGAGGCTGCTCGGAATGCGTACGCGCCGTATTCCGGCTTTGCTGTAGGAGCAGCAGCGCAGACGGCTGATGGCTCTGTGTTTACCGGCGCAAACATGGAGAACGCATCGCACGGATTGACGGTTGACGCCGAGATGGGTGCTTTGCAGGCCGCGTCGACTGCCGGAAAGCTGAGTGAGATTGTGCAAATTGCTGTCGTCGGCGGAAGGATGGAAGCAGGCGAACGCAATAGAGCAGTCGTCACTCCCTGCGGTCGTTGCCGGTTTGGTGCGCGGATTTGGATTTAACCTCGATCCACCGCTTCAAGATTTCGGAGTTGCTTCCTCACGGCTTTGGACCTGCTAATCTCGGCATGGGGTAAAGCTTATTCCGGGATTGCAACAGACACGCCGGAAGCAACGCGCCGCTGAGCTAATTGTCGGGCTGATCGGCATCCGCGCGGGATCGTAAGTGCCGCAGAGTGCACCGTGAAAAATGGGAAAAGGCCAGGTCGACCACGACCTGGCCCTTGGTTAAATAAAACCATCCGCAGATGGACAACTCGGCGTTGGATTATTTCGAGTAACCGCGGGTACTCGCCGTTGTGCCGGTGGACATCGTCTCTTGCTTGTGAGCACAGGCCCCCAAACCCAAAGCACTGGCCAAAACCGCCACGATCATGATCGCTTTTAGGAATTTCAATTCTATCTCGCCTCCTTTCCCTGCTGGTTGCTGCTGCTGCTTCTTAGGCGGGGAAACAGGCGGAAGCAACGCTTTTCTCACCTTTTACAAACGCGCGAGAGTGCGCCGCGGGATGTATCAAATCGAATTCATTCCCGAATGACGACGGGCGTATCTTCATCAACGAGATCGAACAAGTCGATGACGTCCGCATTCCGCATCCGAATGCAACCGTGGCTGGCGGGACTGCCGATCTTGTCTTCGTGTTTCGTGCCGTGGATATAGATGAAACGCTCGCGCGTATTCGCATTGTGTTCCTCCAATCCATCGAGCCAGAGAATGCGCGACATGACCAGGTCCTCCGTGGGCGGCAACGGGTCGCCAGGTCTAAGCGGAACACGACTTAGAAAGACTGTTCCGCTGGGCGCGTTGCCGCCAATTTTTGCCGCGATGCGAAAGCGACCGGTCGGCGTTTTCATGCTTCCCTCCTCAGTTCCCAACCCGAACCACGAGGTTGAAACAGGATATGAGCGCAATGTTTCATCTCCCCGCCTCACGATGAGCCGTTGATCGGGAATAGAGATGTCGATCTTTGTTCGGCCGCTTTGCATGAAATGAGAGCAGCGGTACAATCCGCTTGCCGATGAAAAAATATCATATTGCGGTGGTGGGCGCGACTGGCTCGGTCGGTGGGGAGCTTTTGCGCGTGCTCGAGCGACGAAGTTTTCCTAGCGCGAGCCTGCGCCCGATTGCCTCGGCGCGGTCCGCTGGAAAATCGATTCGATTTCGTGACGACTCGATCGCAGTCGAAGGACTCACCGAACATTCCTTCGATAAGATCGACATCGCTTTTTTTAGCGCAGGGGGTGAAACATCGCGAAGGTGGGTTCCAGTCGCTCGCGCGGCCGGAGCGATCGTGATCGACAATTCCTCGGTCTTCCGAATGGAGCCCGATGTGCCGCTGGTCGTTCCGGAGATCAACAGAGACGATGTGCGCGCACATCGGGGACTAATCGCAAACCCAAATTGCACAACGGCGGTAGCGCTAATGGCAATTCATCCGCTCCATCGGATTTTCGGCGTCCGGCGCGTTTTTGCCGCGAGCTATCAAGCAGTGTCCGGGAGCGGTGCGCGCGCGATCGAAGAACTGCGAGAACAAGTGGAATCCGCGGCGCAAGATCGACCATTAACGCCGCGGGTCTATCCGCATCCAATCGCGTTTAACGTTCTGCCGCATGTCGACATATTTCTCGAAAGCGGTTACACGAAAGAGGAAATGAAAATGCAAAATGAGGGACGCAAGATTATGCATTTACCGGAATTTCGCGCGTCGGTCACGTGCGCACGGGTGCCGGTTTATCGCGCCCATTCAGTGGCGATCAGCGCTGAATTTGAAAGAAAAGTCTCAGTCGAACACGCGCGGGAAGCGTTGGCGAAAGCACCCGGACTCGAGTTGATCGACGAACCGCAAAAGAATCGCTATCCGACGCCGCTGAACGTGGCGGGAAAAGACAACTGCCAAGTCGGACGCGTGCGTCTCGATTGTGCTTTTGAAAACGGACTCTCGTTTTGGGTCTCCGGCGACCAGTTGCTCAAAGGTGCCGCGCTCAATGCGGTGCAAATCGCGGAGTTGCTTTAAGCCCCTTTAAACATCCGTAGGGTGCCGACGAATTATTATCCGTTATATCGGCTCGACAGAGTCTCGCCCGACCGGCCAGCCAGTTGCCGTACGCAAATCGGCCCCGGCTTAAATCCGGGGCCGATGCATAATCAAACTGCTGGCGTCTGTTATGGAGCTGGAGACGGAGAGGCCTCGCCTTTCTTTTTTCCGCCTGCCGGTTTTCCTGGCCCTCCGGGTGCGCTTGGGCCGCGTTCAGGAGCCGAAGCGGCAGGTTGCGCTCCGGCCGCCGGGCCTTTGTGTCTGCCGCCTTGGGCTTCTGGCGCGCCGCCACCAGGTCCACCCGAAGAGTATGGAGTGGACGTTGCTGCTGGAGGTTGTGCTCCGGCCGGTGGACCTTTGTGTCTGCCGCCTTGAGCTTGGGGAGGGCCGCCGGGACCACCCGGAGAGAATGGAGTGGACGTTGCTTCTGGAGATTGCGCTCCGGCCGGTGCGCCTTTGTGTCTACCGCCTTGGGCTTCCGGCGCGCCGCCAGGTTGGGCTGGGGTTTGACTCGGGACTGCCCGCTCAAATTCGCCTTTCTTTTTGCCCCCTCGAGGCGGCATCCCGGGCGGAGTTGTTGTGGCTCCTCCACCAACTGGCGGAGTCGCTCCGAGTTGCTCGCCCGGTTTTCCTTTGCGCTCTTTTCCGTGCGCTGCCGGAGATGGCGAAGCCGGAACCGTTGCCGGAGAGAAACCTGGCGATGCTGCAACATTTGGCTGAGGCCGCTGACCCGCTTTGCCTTTTTGTTTACCTCGTTCAAATGGTGACGCGGAAGTCGCGGGCGCCGCTGAAGTCATCGGGCTTGCGGCGGTCGCGGGCGATGCCTGACCAGCCGCGCCGGTTGGCGGCGGAATATTCTTCGGGTTCTCGGTCTTGATCTTCTGCTTTATTTGGGCTTGCGTATTTGGGTCGACGCCTGTCCAGCCTTTGTCGATCTTCGCCTGTGCGACTTTTGTTTTCACGGTCGGAGGTGCAATTGGTTTCGCCGGTTTCTGCAGCTTGGTTGGAGCGGCGACGACGAGTTTGTCTCCCTGCACCTTCGTTAAGGCTCCGGATTTCGCAGCCGTGGAAAGATCGACATTCTGTTGGCGCTCGATATTGAGGCGCTGAATGGGCCGGCTCGACCGCGCGCTCAGAGCGTTGTAGTCAGGTCCGTAGTTATAAACCGTGTTATTGTTGTAGGTGATGTTGGTCACATTCACGGTTTGGTTGATATAGGTAACATTCTGCGAGGGCGCAAAAATTCGGTCGCGCAAGACCGGCTCCCCGATGTAACGAACATCGACAAAGTTGTAATAGGCGGGACCGATATCGAATTCAACGTCCACCTGGCCTCCGATGGATATACCCGCAAACGCAATTCCGGGTCCTCGCGGTGGCAAAGGCGCCCAGCCGATATAATCCCCGCCGGTCCGCCATGAAACCCAGGCCGGACCCCATTCGAGGTCGCTTCCCGGAAACCAGACCCAGCCGTAATCAGCCAGTCGCGACCAACGCCCATAGTGATAGGTCGCCCAACCAAAGTCTTCGTAGGAAACCCAGGTCCAACCGACGTCTGTATAGGCCCAATAGCCGTCAGAGTAAGGACGCCAGTTAGGGTCGCTCACTGCTACATCGGGCTGCCATCCGTAGCCGTAGTCTGCGACTTCAATCCAGTTCCCGCCGCTCAGGTTATTATAGAAAAGGTCGACTGAGACATCGGCTGCCGCTGCCTGGCGCGCAGCCGGCACAAACAAAGCAACTATCGTTAACGCAAGAAGTATTCGTTTCATATCATTAGAGGTTTGAGGCGTTAGACTTCCGCGCCTCGCGGTTTATTCATTTCATAATTCGAAAGAGGCACGCGAAGCGCGCGTGTCCGTCAAATGAAGTCGCAACGACCCGCCTTGCCGATGCTAATTTACCGCGGCCGCAAAACAAGGAACGAACGCATGCGATGCCGGCAGACCGAGAGGACCTGGCTCTGAGACGGATCGAGCGAAGCGATAATTTTCTGGTAATCGGAAACGGAAGCGATCGGTAGCTGATTGATTTCCTCGATCACGTCGCCTTTTTGTAATTCGGCTACGCCGCTATCGGGTTCGACTTTTGTAACAACAACACCTCTGACATTATTTGGCAGGTCGAGCCGACGCACCATGTCTGGGGTCAGGTCACTCACGTGAATTGACGCGAGAGCGCCGCCTGCCTCGCCTTGATCGTTCGGCGCGGGCGGCTGCTCCGGCTCAGGTTGCCCGGGCGCCAGGCGATTTTGGTAATCAACTGGCTGCTCCTTGAGCTCGGTCGTCACTGTCATTGATTTGCCGTCACGGACGACTTCCAGATCGATCTTTTTATTCAACTCAGCTTGCGCAACCAAGCTGCGCAACGCGGGAAAACTTTTCACTTCGTGACCATTGAATTTGCGAAGAGTATCGCCTTTTTGCAGTTGCGCCTGCGCGGCCGGCGATCCCGGTATGACTTCATCGACAACGACCCCTTCGCTCTCCGTACTATTCTGGGCAGGCTGAGGCGCGCGCGCGCGAATTCCAAGATAACCGCGGATGATTCGTCCCTGTTTCAAGAGACTCTCGATTGCCATCCTCACAGTGTTTGACGGAATTGCAAAACCAATTCCCTGCGAACCGCCGCTGCGCGAGATGATCGCCGCGTTGATCCCAACGACCTCGCCGCGAAGATTAATCAACGGCCCACCGCTATTTCCGGGATTGATCGCCGCGTTCGTTTGCAGCAAATCACCGAACACGTCAGTGCGGTTCGGCCGACCTTTCGAACTAATGATGCCATCGGTCACTGTCTCTTCGAATCCGAACGGATTTCCGATCGCGAGCACAAAATCGCCAGCCTGAACCGTGTCCGAATCGGCCAGCTTAAGCGGTTTGACGCCGGGATCGTCGATCTTCAACACGGCCAGATCGACCTGGGAGTCGGCGCCGACGAGGCGCGCCTTTTTCGTCCGCCCATCGCTCAATTGCACTTCGATCTCATCCACTTGATCGACAACGTGATTATTCGTGATGATGTGACCTTCATTCGTCACGATCACGCCCGAGCCGAGCGAGTTTTGGACCAGGGCTTCCTCGTTGGGATTGCGAAAGGTGCGCTGCTGGTTGCGAAAGAAAAACTCAAAGGGATCAAGTCCGTATTGCCGTCGGACGCCGATTTTTTTCGATGTCTTGACCGCGACGATTGACGGAATCACGCTGCTGATCAACGCACGCCGCTCCCGATTTAATGCTTCGAGCGATGCAATCTGTTTGGGATCGATGGTCGACCCGGATGCGAGCGTGTATTTCTCCGGGGTGCGCGCTGGAAGCAAATTCAAATCTCCGTGCCGAAGGCGGTAATCGTAGAGTAATGAAATTCCTGCGCTTACGAGCAGAACGAAAAGCAAAAACTTCGCGAGATTTTTCATCAACTGACGTTCGAAAAGGTGCGTCCCTCTTGTTCGACAATCAACCGGCGGAAATGTTGATTCTCGACGAACTCCAGCCGCGGATCGGCGGCAAAGATCGACATCGCCGCAATGCGCGCGCGCCGCATCAATTGCGCATCGCTTTTTAGGTTGCCAATTTTTAGCGCGGCCAGACCGCTTTGCGCCGTGCCCAGCAAATCACCCGGTCCGCGTAAATCCCAATCGGCTTCGGCCACTTTGAAGCCATCAACGGTTTTCTCCAACACCGCCAGTTTTGTCGCTGTCTCCTTCGACTGATCTGAGCTGAGCAAAATGCAATATGACTTGTGCTCGCCGCGACCGATTCGACCGCGAAGTTGATGGAGCTGCGCGAGCCCAAAACGCTCCGCATTCTCGATCAGCATGACAGTTGCGTTCGCAACGTCGATACCCACCTCAATCACCGTCGTGCTGATCAACACTTGCGTCTCACCGGAGCGAAAGCGTTCCATTATCTCCTGTTTTTCGGCTGACGGGATGCGGCCGTGCAGCAATTCGCAACGAAGTGGATGCAACCTTTCGCGCCACAACTCGTATTCCGTCGCCGCCGCTTTCACGTCCAGTTTCTCGCTTTCGTCGATCAATGGATAAATCACGTAGATTTGGCGCCCCGCTTCCAACTGCGTCCGCAAGAATCCCAATACTTCGCTGAGCTTGGATTCATCGCGGACGGCAGTGATTATTTTTCCGCGATTACGCGGCATCTCATCGATTACCGAAACATCGAGATCGCCGTACACGGTCATTGTTAATGTGCGTGGGATCGGCGTGGCCGTCATCACCAACACGTCCGGCGCCGGTTCGCGTGCGGTCAAGCGTGCGCGTTGGGCGACGCCAAACTTATGCTGCTCATCAATCACGACGAGTCCGAGATTTGAAAACGAAACCGTCTCATAGAGCAACGCGTGCGTACCGATGATGACATCGGGCGCACCGCCTCGAAGCCTCGATTCTGGGGAGCACAGGCCGCTAGCCTGTTCCTCGCGGTGGCTCGCCGCGAAGTTCTTGGTCTGTTGGACCCCGGACCACCAGACCCACCGATAATCCTCACGCGCTTCCACCACACCAGCATCCCAGGGATTCCGCGTGATATATTCAAACTTCTCTTGCAAATCACGCTCAGATCGAAGCAAGCGGTCAAACGATTCAGCCTCCCAAATTTCGCCTGAAGACTTTTCTAGTCGATTGATTTCATGCGCCGTAAACGATTTGATCGTATGCAATATCTCGCTCAAAGAATAAAAGATCGCTTCGCCCTCTTCGCCATTTCCCTTTACGCCGGGCTCGATGAGCATATGCACATGATCTGGCATCACGCACGCGGCATAGAGTTCGTAACGCCGTGTTTGCCAATGAAGAATGCAGTCTAAAACGATGTCGCGAGCTGCTGGAGAAAGCACGCGTCGTTCGCGGGCTGCGAAGGTAACTGCGTACTTCGCCCATGGGCGTTCGAAATGTGGAAGAAGGCGCTTGGTGTAACGCACATCAGTCTGTTTATCCGGCGGGCCGCCTGCGCTCCCCAGAATTTGCGCGTCGCGATGGTCAAACAATGGCAGCGGCCCACTCTCCTCCTGACGCGCCCCTGTTCGGATCGACAATCGCACGCCGAGCGGTTCGAGCCAGCGCCGCAATACCGCATAATGTTGCTCGGCCAAAATCTGAGTCGGCGCCATAAACGCAGCCTGACAACCCGCTTCAATCGCGAGCAGGATCGCTCCGATCGCCACGACGGTTTTGCCTGAGCCGACGTCGCCTTGCAGCAGCCGATTCATCGGAACGTTCGTGCCAAGATCGCGCCGAATCTCAGCGATCACTTTTCTTTGCGCATCAGTCAGCTCAAATGAAAGCGAGCGCAGAAATCTCCCGAGCAATTCGCCGCGTCCGCAATGCGCAGCGCCCACCCGCACTTGAGACTCGGCGCGGCGCGATGCAATCAACATTTGCATCGCGAAAAATTCCGAGAGAACCAGATGCTCGCGCGCTGTGCTTAATGATTCCCAGTCTTCCGGAAAATGAATCGCGCGAATCGCGCTGCGCCTGTCGCCGCGGCCAAGCTCACTCGGCAGCAATGTTTCCAACGGCGCGTCGGAAAGTTCACTTAACAGCCGATAAATAATGCCGCGCAGCGTCCGCTGGGAAAGGCCTTCCGTCGCGGGATAAATCGGGGTGATTCGGCGAAAGTGGATCGAGATCTCTTCATCGTTCTCGATCACCTCGAACTCGGGATGGTCCATGCAAACGCGTTTGCCGCGAAGACGCGGTTTTCCGAAGACGACCAGGCGCTGTCCGGTCGCGATCATTTTTTGCACGTAATGGAGGTTGAACCAGCGACAGACGAGCGGCTCGCTCAGAGCGTTTGCGTTCGATTCTTGCAGGGTCGCTTCGAAGATCTTTTTCCAGCCGCCAAATCGACGCAGCGAAGTCTTCGTCACCTCTCCGCAAAGACAAACCGGTACGTCGCTCTCTTCGTGGGGAAAGGCCGGAAACTCATGCCGATCTTCGTGACGCCGCGGATAATGCGTCAACAAATCTTCCGCCGTCTCGAGGCCTAGCCGGTGCAGCGCGAGTAGACGCGGCCGCGGGATCCAATCGAGCTCAGCCAGCGGTTGCGAGATTTCCATCATCTGGGGAGCACAGGCGGCTCGCCTGTCGTTCGCGGCAGCTTGCCGCGAACGATTTTTCTCTTTTCCGTCAACGGGATCATTCAAATTGGCGCACTTTCCCGCAGCGCATGAATTTGCATTTCAAGCCGCTTTCCGCCCGCGTACTCGTCCGATCTAATGCGAAACGCGACGTCCCACGGCGCCGGGGGCAGCGTTACACTAGCCCCGCCGAAATAAATCGCACGTTGGTGATAATTTCGCTGCCGCAAACGCAGAACCAAATGCTTCTCGGTCACTACGCGCGGAACCGCGGCGGGCTCCACTCCGCGCGCGAAAAAGAGCGGCTGCGGATTTCCGTTCCCAAACGGTTGCAACATCTCGTGCCAGCGAAGAAAATCGAAATTCAGTTCTGAAAACTCAAGTTCATGGTCGAGCCGGAGTCGCGACTGCAAATTTTCATCAGACAAAAGTTCGCGTGCTGTCTGGCGAAACGCTTCCGAGAAAAGATCGATATTTTTTTCTTGAATCGTCAATCCTGCGGCCATCTCGTGCCCGCCGTACTTGTCGATCTTGTCCGCGCACCGGCTCAAAGCTTCGACCAAATTCAATCCCTCAATGCTTCGTCCGCTTCCCTTCCCCACTCCATTTTCGTCAAACCCGATTACGACCGCCGGTCGATGATACTTGCGAACAATTCGCGAAGCGACAATGCCAAGCACGCCCGGGTGCCAACCGCGCGCGCTGACAACTATAGCCGCGTCTCGCCTTGATTCGAATTCATCGGCAATTTTCTCTTCCGCCGCCAGGAAGATTTGTTTCTCGACTTCCTGTCGCTCGCGATTTTGTTTGTCGAGAAACTCGGCCAGTGTCGCGGCTTCGCCTTTATCTTGCGTGAGCAACAGTTGCAAAGATTTTTCCGCCGTGCTCAATCGCCCGGCCGCATTTACCCGAGGGCCAAGTCGAAAACCGATGTCCTCAGGCAAGATCGGCAACCGCACCCCGCTGACCTCGATCAACTTTCTCAAGCCCAGTCTTGTCGATCTTGCAATTTCAATCGCGCCATGTTGAACGAACGTGCGATTTTCGCCTCGCAGCGGAACAATATCGGCCACTGTCCCGAGCGCGACCAGATCGAGCCTCGATTTGAGATCGAAATTTTCAAGCGGGCGCTTTTTGAGCAGCGCGTGACAGAGTTTGAAAACAATCCCGACGCTGCACAGATAATGGAATGGCGACTCGGGATCGATTTTCGGATTCACGATCGCGACGCAATCGGGCAGCGCCAATTTTGGCCCACCTGCGAGGCCAGAGCTTCTGAGCGGAGGCTCGTGATGATCGAGCACGATCACATCCACGCCGCGCTTTTTTAAAACGGCGATCTCCTCAACCGAAGACGTCCCGCAGTCGATTGCGATCAAAAGTTGTGGATGGTGCTCCTCGAGGCAGCGCTCAACACTTTCGTAGCTTAAGCCGTAGCCCTCTTCCATCCGCAACGGCAGAAATAATTCCGGTGCACTGCCGTAAGCGCGCCACATTTCGGCGAGCAGCGCGAGCGAAGTTACTCCATCGACATCGTAATCGCCGAAGAGCACAACCCGTTCATGTCGATCCAAGGCCGCGAGAATGCGCACGACCGCCATTTCAATTTGCGGCAGCAGAAACGGATCGCTCAGCGATTTCAGCCGCGGCCGCAGAAACTCCTCGACGTCTTCTTTCGTCGCGAAGCCTTTGCGCATGAGCAAGCGCGCAATGCATGCCGACCCGCAGATTTCGCTCCACGAAATCGTCCCGCCATTCAACTCTTCCGGCGGCGCGATGATCCATTGGCTCTGCACCGATTATCTTATTCCGACCCCGATTTGCTGACAAGATGGTCTCGCGCAATCTAATCAATCCCAGATAAAGACACGTCCTGGCTATACGAGGTTGAACTCGATCTCGCGCCTTGTAGCCGCTGTCGTTGGCTGCGGCTCTTTTGGAAGGAGCCCGTGCTTTTGGCATAACCTTTGGAATTCTCTAAACCCTTCCTTTTCCTTTTCTCCAAAGCTGAAGCGCAGATGCTCCCCGTAATAGCGCGCACAAAATTCGTGATCGAATTCCTTCTCCTCGGCGATGAGATTGTCGATCTTCGCCAGATTTTCATCCTGCAAGACGCGCAAACCTTTCGCGATTGTTCCTGGATCGACCACTTCCGGGCGAATAAGCCAGAGCGCGTAAACGAAGGGGAGATCGATCCCGCGACGGCGGGACGCCCATTGCTCGCCGAGGTCCCAGAAATGAAAGTCCTTCTCGTGTTTTTGTCGAAAGCGAATCGCCTGGTCACCGATGAGCAAGCGGGCGCGGCGTTCCGGAATGGAAGCTGTAGACTTTGGAACAAAACGCGGATTTACGTTTAACTCCGCGAGCAAGCAGCGAAGCAAATTGACGGATGTTTCCGCCGCGGGATCGAGTTCGATTTCTTCAACTTGGGAGATTTCTCCCTGATGCGCGACGATGACGCTGTAAACCGGGCCGGCAGAGGAAATGGATACGTCATCGACAATCCGGTAGATCGGGTTGCGCAGGAATTCGAAACTGGAAACTAACGCAACATCGAGATTGCCGCGGGCGAGCCGTTGGCACAATGATGACGGATGATCGAACTCGACGTGACCAGGCCAGCCGCGGATGAGCGGGCGCGCGTTGAGGTATTTTACGCAACCGATACGAGGCGGATTCGTCGGCTCGACAGAGTCTCGCCCTACCACCCTAGGCGCAGGCGAGTTCAGTTTCGGCACGCGCGAGTGCAGATGTCGATCTTTTCCGCGGCAAAGTTATGTGGCGATAATGGCTGTCGCGCTGGATCGGGTCGCGACCCGCTTCGCGAATCACGTGCTCAAGCGTAGCGATGGTTTGCTGCTGCGGAGTGGTGGCGCCAGCCATATGGAAAATTTTTTCTTCCAAGATAGTGCCATGCAGATCGTCCACGCCATAGCTGAGTGAGACCTGCGCGAGCGGCAACCCCGTGCTCACCCAATAGGCGGTGAGATGGCCGATGTTATCGAGATAAATGCGGCTGACAGCGAGGTTGCGAAGTTGTTCGATCGCGGAGGCGGGTTTGATATGGGCAAGGACCGTGGTTTGCGGTTCGAAAGCAAACGGGACAAAACCGGTGAAACCGCCGGTCTCATCCTGCAACTCGCGCAGTTGGCGCAGATGGTCAACGCGATGAGCCAGGGTCTCGATGTGTCCGTAGAGCATGGTGCACGTGCTCCGGCCACCCATGGCGTGCCAGATGCGATGAACATCGAGCCATTCCGCGGCCGTTTCTTTTCCGCGGCAGATCGTATCGCGCACAACCGGATCAAAAATCTCGGCGCCGCCGCCCGTGATTGAACCGAGGCCGGTTTCGCGCAGAAGCTCAAGCGTCTCGCGGATCGACATCCGAAAAATTCGCTGCGCGAGGTGGCGCACTTCGATCGCAGTGAAAGCTTTGATGTGCAGATCGGGATCGAGCTCGCGAAGGCGTCGCAAAAGCTCGAGATACCAATCTTTTTTCAGGGTTGGATGCAGCCCGCCGACCATGTGCACTTCCGTTATGCCGAGACCAAGCGCTTCACGGACCGCGCTGATGATCTCTTCAATTGCGTACTCGAAGGCGTGGGCATCGCGTTTCTTGGCGGCGAAGGCGCAGAATTGGCAGGAGAGCACGCAAATGTTGGAGTAATTGATGTAACGATTGTGGATGTAAGTGGCGTAGTTCCGGTTCTTTTGCTCGCGCACGACATTGGCGATAAGCCCGAGCGCGTTGAGATCGTTTGAGCGATAAAGGCTCAAAGCGTCGGCCTCCGAGATGCGTTGCCGCGCCTCGATTTTTTCAGCGATTGGCCTGAGCTCCTTCGGAATAAGCAGGTGATTCATCAACGTCCGCCTTTTAAAACAATTCGCAGAACAAGCATGCACAGAGCGCTTCCCCGTTGCAACAAAAGACATTGCAGACGGCAGTCCGGCGAACTTTCGACTAGTTCGCGACAAAACCTTTTTTGAGTTAAATATTCGGGATCGATGCTTGCCAAGCGCCCGCGATCTGTACCCGGTCGCACGGTTGAAGCGTCCTTCCTCTAATGTCCCGCATTGATCAAAAACCAGCGGGCGGATCCAAAGAAGATGACGAAGACGTGCGGCTCATGTGTCTGGTAGGCACCGGTGACACGCAGGCGTTTGAGGAACTCATCGAACGGCACCAAAGTCTGGTCGCCGGCACCGTCGCGCGAATGCTTGGCAGCAATTCCGAAGTCGAGGATATCGCGCAGCAAGTCTTCATCCGGGTCTGGAAAAGCGCCCGCCGATATACGCCGCGCGCAAAATTCACCACCTGGCTATTAAAAATTACCCGCAATCTGGTTTTCAATGAACTGCGCCGCACCAGACGACGCACACACGTACCGATCCAAACTGAATCGGAAGGTGAGGAGATCCCGCTGAAGGATGAAACTAGCCCAATGCCGGATGCGTCGCTTTTGGAGAATGAGCTGCAGGAGGCGATCGAGAAGGCAATTACGGAGCTTCCCGAACGACAGAGAATGGCTCTGGTTTTGCGGCGATACGAGGAACTCAACTACGAGCAAATCGCGGAGATTCTCGATCTTTCCGTGCCCGCCGTTAAGAGCATCCTCTTCCGCGCGCGAACCGAATTGCGTGCCCGGCTAAACAAATATCTCAACACCTGAGCAGAAACAAAGAGAGGACGGATGCCTTGCGATCACCCGCCCCCTCTCAACCCACATCTGCAAATTTATTAGAACCCTCGATCTTTTGCCGAAGATTTGAATTCCACCTCAGTCGCCTGCTCTGGCGCGGGCGGAATGCCGGGCTTGGCATAATCGGCCGCGAGCTGGCGTTGTGAAGTCGGGACCAAACGCATGGCGCCCTTCGCGTTATTACGCCAGCCGTTCGGATCCGCATATTCTTCGCCAGTGTGATGCAGTCCTGAGATCTGGTCCTCCAATCCCGTGCCGTATCGCCCATCAATAATTGTGGGCGTGACGAAAACAAGCAGGTTGCGTTTCGTGCGCGCGTTCAGCTTTTCCTGGAAGAAGTAACCGAGAATCGGAACATCGCCAAGGATTGGAACTTTGCTGCGAGCTTTGGTTTGTTCATCCTGTAAGAGGCCGCCGATTGCCAAAGTATCGCCGCTTTTGATTAAGACATTCGAATCGAGCGCGCGCGTATCGATGATTGGGCTGGTCACAGTTGCGCCGGCAAAGACGAAGCTGGTATCTCCCACCTTGTTGCTGATTTCCGGCTTTACGCTCAGGGTGATGAAGTTGTCTTTGTTCACCGATGGGCGCACCAGGAGCTTGTTGCCGAATATTTTGTCCTGAAATCCGCCAAACACCGCGGTGGCCGTTTGTTCATTGAAATTCAGCTGCGGCACCGGCTGGTTACGGGTGATTTCAATTTTGGCTTGTTGATTGTCAGCGGTCACAACGCGCGGGTTAGCCAGAAATTCTGCATCGGCATCCTCATTCAAAAAGCGCAACGTAGCCGACATTTGCGGGACACTTAGAATCGCGAACTGACCAGCAATCGAGTTGAAGATATCACTAGTGGACCTAAAGAAATCGGCCCCGATTAGCTTACCCGTAGTTGCGTCGAACTTGCCTTGGGGAGGTACTCCTGGCACTACATGAGGCACACCCGTGCTGTCGATCACAATTGTTGAAGCCGTGGCTGGTTGGCTTCCGGCGAACTTAAATGTCTGCGCAGAGGTGGAACTACCTACTGTGCCCGCCCAGTTGATTCCGTAGCTCTGCTTCGGGTTGGCTGTAACTTCGACGAGCCGGGCTTCGATCATCACCTGTTTGGTGGGCTTGTCGATTTGGACCAGGAGCTTGCGGATATTGCCGATGTTGCTGCGAGTTTCGCGGAAAAAAATGGTGTTGGTGCGTTCGTCTATCTGCGGTGGATCCTTGCTCGCGAGCTGCGAAGCGATAAGCGGCGCCGTGTCTTTCGCGCGCGAGTAACTGAATTGATAGCTATCGCTCTCCGTTGGCTCGGCGGTCCGCTCTGCGCCGGTCTTGATGTAATAGACATTGTCGATCTTATCCATGAAGAGGTTCTTGGCCTTCACGATGATCGCGATCGCCTGAAGCGCGGTCACATCCTCCAGCCGCATGGTCACGGTGCCTGTGACCGCCTCACTCACTACCATGTTGATCTTGGCCTGTCGCGCGAGCAATCGCAGCACCTGGCCGACATCGTCGCCTTGAAACTCGCGAACACCCACCCCGCCGTTTTCAGTCAAATTGTCCGGCTCGATCGTGGTAGTCGTCGTGGCTGCCGATGTCGTCGAAGGCGTTTTCGCCGCAGGCGAGGCAGAAGGTGCTGAAGCTTGCACGAGGAGCACGGCGGAATTGTCACTGGCCTTCGCCGTTGGATTGACGGCCTGAACCAGAGCCGCTGGGCCTGCGCTTGCGGCGGGCGCGGGTGACTTCGTTTGCGACTGGGACAAGGAGAAGCCACCGAGCAACAGCGCCGTGACGCAGCCCAATAACTTAGAGGACGTAGCCATAATATACGATGAGGAATAGTGCCGAACTGGTCTAAAGCAGGAAGCAGACCAGCCCTCCGTTGACTTTCAGCCGCCCCCCATAAAAGGCGCCGGACTTCCTAAAAATCAGCCTCGCACAGTATAGCCGCGCATGTCCTCACGTGCAGCGTGCAGCAAATTGCGGCTGATGGGGACAGCCGACTCTTACGCCTTAGAACAAGCCTGATCAGTGTGCATGACGGCGATCCTGATTCCGAAGCAAGAGCTCACTCCCGTCCGCCTTCATCCGGCTCGATCACGCGGCCTCGCACACGGCGAACCTGCGAATGATGAGTGAGCACATGCACTCGCCCGTCGCTCCCGCGAAAAAATGCGCTGAGTAACCAGCTCACGATCGAAATGATGATCGCGCCGAAAATTGCGCTCCCGAAACCAGGAACTTTGAAACAAGGAACGATCTCACTCACGAACTCCAGCATCAACGCGTTGATGATCAAAATGAAGACTCCGAGCGTGACAAGAATCAACGGAAGGCTGAGCAACAACAAAATCGGACGAATAAAAGCGTTGATCATGCCAAGCAAAAGCGATGCGCCCAAGAGACACCCCAGGCTGCTGCCGTAATCGATGCCCACGATCGGCGCGGCCACGAATACCGCAAACGCCGTCACAATCCAACGGAAAACAAAATGTCGCATGCGCAAGCTTATTAGACATTGGCGTTGTCGCCAAGCCCGGCCGAGAATCTACTTGCCAATCGTCCCACCCGCAGTAATCCGATTAAAGTCGTCAAATCAATCCAATCTGTGCCGAAAAAAACTAAAATTGTCCAAGACGAAAATGAGGAGCCGATTGAGCCCAGCGCGTTATCTGCCGAGGCAAAGATCGACAAGATGACGCCGCGCCGTCCACCGACAAGCAGAAAGAGCGACAAGCCTGCACGCAAGAAAAGTGCGACCGCGCGGAAAACGAAAATGCCGAAAGAGCAGACTGGAATTAGAACGGCCGCGCCATCGGACGAAGCAATTCGTCTCCGTGCCTACTTCATCTCCGAACGCCGGCGCAGATTTGCATTGCCGGGTGATGCTGAGTCGGATTGGCTCGAAGCAAAGCGACAGCTTGTCTCCGAAACAGGCCCTCGTTGAACCAATGAATAACGCGGCTCTCGATTCAAGGAGTGGCGGTCTCCAGTCCGCCGAATTGAAAACAATGGTCGATCTTGTAAAGGCTTTGCGGGAACGCCTCGCCATCGTTCGTGATGAAAAAAGCCGCCGCGACCCAGAAAAACATTTAGCGCGCCTGCAAGCCGTTTCGGAAAAGATCGACAAGTTGGAAGCGGCGCTGCCGCGTCCGATCGACCCGGAGTTGGCGCACTATCTCAAGCGCCGCAGCTACGACAAAGCTCTCGAATTCCTAGAGCAGTTGTAGAGGCGCTTGTGCCAAGCGCCTGTGGTTCGATTTCGGCGCTTGACACAAGCGCCGTTACATTTTTACCGCGAATACAATACGCCCATCAACTCCGGCAAGCGCAAGTGGCTTGCGGCACACTAGCTACGATCGACATCACGAAGTTTTTCTATTTTTTAATTTTCTACTTCTTACGAGAGCGAGCTTAATCTGCACTGGAAACGTTGA
>Ga0209055_1000780_pt1 | contig 21783 bp, 23 predicted proteins | sample GraSoiAngelo_110_FD_185875 | JGI IMG/M metagenome (GOLD analysis project Ga0209055, IMG submission 185875) | Grasslands soil microbial communities from the Angelo Coastal Reserve, California, USA - 14_0903_12_30cm (SPAdes) (version 2) | ecosystem: Environmental > Terrestrial > Soil > Grasslands ... | reverse complement strand
CAGACCGAAGGAATCTTTGCCGAGACTGCCGGTGGCGTGACGATCGGCGTCCTCAAGAAGCTGGTCAAGCAGGGACTCATCAAGCGGACCGAGACGACCGTGGCGTTGGTCACCGGCAACGGATTGAAGACCCAGGAGGCCGTGATGAACGCCGTCGGTCGGCCGACGCGCATCTCCCCGAGCCTGGTCCACTTCCAGAAGACGTTTGGCCTGGGCACCCATGAGAGGTAAGGATCCATGGTCAAGGTGCGTATTCCCACACCCCTGCGGACCCTGACTGGGGGCAAAAGCGAGGTCGAGACCCCCGCCTCGGACATCCAGTCCCTCATCGAGTCGTTGAACGGCCGGTTCCCTGGGCTTAAAGACAGGGTCTGCGACAACAAAGGCGAGATCCGGCGGTTCGTGAACATCTACCTCAACGAAGAGGACATCCGCTTTCTCAAGGGCAAGCACACGCCCCTCAAGGACGGCGACGAGGTCTCCATCGTGCCGGCCATCGCGGGCGGCACGCAGTAAGGTTCGACGATGGCGAACTTACGTTTTCATCTCCGTTTTCCGGAGGACAAAATCAAGGAGCCGGTCCTCTGCCAGATCAACCGCGCGTTCCCGAAGGTGGACACGAACATCCGCCGGGCGGACGTGCGGGAGAAGACCGGATGGATGGACGTGGAATTCTCCGGGAACCCCGCCGAGATCGAACGGGCCATCGAAGGCATCCGACAGAAGGGCGTCATCGTGGACCCCATCGAGTTGAACGTCGTCGAGTAGCTCGAATGATCTGTCATTGCGAGGAGCGCAGCAACGATGCAATCTCTGGTTCGGTCTTCCGGAACGAGATTGCTTCGCTTCGCTCGCAATGACACAAAGGGTATAACGATGGACTTCACCGAACAGCAGATCGAACGCTACAGCCGGCACATCATCCTGCCGGACGTGGGAGGCAAGGGACAGAAGAAGCTGGCCGCGGCCCGCGTGCTGGTCATTGGCGCGGGCGGCCTCGGTTCCCCGGCAGCGCTCTATCTGGCCGCGGCCGGGGTCGGCACCATCGGCCTCGTGGATGGCGACGTCGTGGACCTGTCGAATCTCCAGCGCCAGATCCTCCACACGACCGCCACCGTCGGCAAGCCCAAGGTCGACTCCGGACGTAAGATGCTCGCCGCGATCAATCCGGACATCGCGATCAAGACCTATCAGACCAACATCATCGCCGAGAACGCCCTGAGCATCCTCTCGGACTACGACCTGGTCCTGGACGGCTCGGACACCTTCACCACCCGTTATCTGGTCAATGACGCCTGTTTCTTCGCCAAGAAGCCCCTGATCTCCGGCAGCATCTTCCGCTTCGAGGGGCAGCTCACCACCCTCAAACCGCACGAAGGCTTTCCTTGCTATCGGTGCCTCTACGCAGAGCCACCGCCGGCGGGCCTGGTCCCGAACTGCCAGGAAGCCGGGGTGCTCGGCGTGCTGGCCGGCACGATCGGCGTGCTGCAGGCCGCCGAGGCGATCAAGGAGATCGTCGGATTCGGCACGTCGCTCGCCGGCTCGATGCTGATCTACGACGCGCTCGAAATGAGCTTCCGCAAGACCCGCGTCCCGAAAGATCCCGCCTGCCCGCTCTGCGGCGCATGCCCCCGCATCACAGACCTGTCCGGCGACTACACGGTCTCGTGCACGATCTAGCTATCCCCCGACACATCCTCGGCGAAATGATCGCCCACGCGCGTGCACTTGCTCCGCACGAATGCTGCGGCATGTTGGCCGGGAAGGACGGACGCGTCACCCATCACTACAAGATCGCCAACATCGTCGCGACGGAAGGGGCCCACCTCGCCAACTTCGACGAGGCGAAGTTCGCTCACTTGCAGGCCCTCTCACCCGAGGAACGCGCCGACATCGCCTTCGTCATGGACGCCCGTGACATGTCCCTGGCCTTGAAAGACATGCGGCGTCAAGGCCTCGAGTTGCAGGTCATCTACCATTCGCATCCCCACAGTCCCGCGCGCCCCTCCCTCACCGACATCAAGATCGCCACGGAGTTCGAGGCCACGAGAGTCGTCCTGAATCTGCCTGAGCCGTTGCATCTCATCATCTCCCTGGAAAAGAAAGACGCCCCAGCGACCGCCGTCTTTCGCATCGTGAACGGGACCGTCACGCCGGTCTCCTACCAGACCCTCTAGTCGGAGCGCCGCTCCATGCCTCCGCCCGCGGCGTGTAGATGTCGACCCCGAGACAGGCCGCATCGTCGGACTGGCCTGAACACAGACGTGTGACAGGGAACGGAAGCAGGATTCTGACAAAGGGAGAGAGCGGTTTGCTAGCGCGAAGGGAGGGTTCGGATCGACTGACCAGTCGCCGCTTGGTAGGCCGCATCGAGCGTGCTGACCTCGGTGATCTTGATATCGCCCCCCATGCCCTTTAACGCGAGGTCCATGGAGGTCTGCCCGAACGGCACGACCATCTCACGATAGCGGAGTTGCCGGCATCCCTTAATTTTTTCCTCCAGCCCTCCAACCGACCCCACCTCCTGGTTCTCATTGATCGTGCCCGACATGCAGACATCGGGGCGGATCGGATCGCCGAGCAAGACCGACATCACACCGACCGCAAGGATGGCGCCCGCGCTTGGGCCGTCGATATACAGCCCGTTCTGGAGGACGGAGGTTCGGACGGAGAGCCGAACCCGCAGGAACCGGGGATCGTAGCCCACGCCCTTGGCAGCCGCCGCGACGGCGGTCCGCAGGGACACATCGAGCTGCCCGCCGAAATGTGAATCCGTGACCACTTCCGGCCCCGTCCCTGCAGGCACATAGCTCACGGCCAGATCCGTTAGCACAATTTCACCGAGATTGGTCGCGTACGCCACGGACTGGCCAGGCTTGGCAGAGAATTGGTTCATCATGAGGACCGGAACCCGGAGGCTGGTAGCCGGGAACGGCTGCGGCGCTTTGAGTGGTTGGATCTGAACGTCAGGCCGAGGGGTCTCGGTCGTCACAGGCGGAACAGTTGGCGAGGCAGGAGCAGTCGGACCCGCAGGAGCTGGGTGGAGCCTTATCACAGAAAAGGTGCTCTCTTGGGTTGTGCCCTGTGCCCTGTCCTCTTTGATCAGACGACAATCTGCGCCCCCTCGATCGCTATAGAGATTCGTTCCATTGGGTTGCACGCACAGCCAGACATCGGCAACCGCCACAGGAGGACTGAAGCCGAGGTAGAGCGCGAGGCCAAGGAGCGAGGAAAGAATCTTCTCTCGCATGATGGTAGTAACATAAGCAATTACAGTGCCTTCCGACATTTCTGGGCGAGCTCTTGTGCACGCTGATCATATCTTATGAAATCAGTGAACAAAGCCGTCAATATAGACAAGGGCGAACGGAGAAGAGGTGCACTGGGATCGGGAGGCAGCGCCTATCGGCTTGGATAGTCCGCTTATCTCTTGAGATAGGTACCCGGATCGCCGTAACGACGGCTCAAGGCGTGCCGCCGGCGCGTCGAACGACGTTAGCTCGTCACTGCTCCCTCTGAGGCCGAAGAGACGTGTCGCGCGTATTTGGCCATGACGCCGGTGGTGTAGCGAGGCGCAGGCGCTTTCCACTTGCTCAGCCGAGCCTTGATTTCTTTCTGCGTCAGTTCGACGTTCAGCGTGCGGGCAGGCACATCGAAGACGATGATGTCGCCGGATTTGAGCGCCGCGATGGGGCCCTTCTTCGCCGCTTCCGGCGCGACGTGGCCGGCCATCAAACCGTGCGTGGCGCCCGAGAAGCGACCGTCGGTGAGCAGAGCGACGGATTCCCCTAAGCCAATGCCGACGATCGCGGCCGTCACGCCCAACATCTCGCGCATGCCCGGGCCGCCCGCTGGCCCTTCGTAGCGGATCACGACCACATCGCCCGCCTGGATCTGCCCGGCCTTGACGGCAGCGAAAGCGTCCTCCTCGCGCTCGAAGACCTTGGCTGGGCCTCTGAAGGACGTCATCGAGTGCCCTGCCACTTTCACGACGCAGCCCTCCGGCGCCAGGTTCCCTTTAAGAATGACCAACCCGCCCGTCGGCTTGATGGGATTGGACAGCAGCCGGACGACTTGCTGTCCCGGCGTCTCGCTCGCCTGTCGGGCTTCCTCGCCAACCGTCCGACCCGTGACCGCGAGCTGACCAGCATGCAACAGTCCGGCGTCCAACAGCCGCTTGGCGACCAGCGTCGTGCCGCCCGCCGCATAGAGATCGGCTGCCATGAAGCGCCCCCCCGGCTTCAGATCAGCCAACAAGGGAACCTTCCGGTTGATCTTGTCGAAGTCGTCAATGGTCAATCGCACGCCGGCTTCCCGCGCGACGGCCAGGAGATGCAGGACGGCATTCGTGGAGCCGCCGGTGGTGGCCACAGCGATGATGGCGTTCTCCAGGGCCTTGCGCGTGATGATCTGGCGCGGGCGCAGGTCCAAGCGCAGCAGCTCCATCACCAACTGGCCGCAACGGAACGCGACTTCATCCTTGCGCGGGTCCATCGCGGGGACGCCGTTGAAGCCCATCGGCGAGATGCCCAGGAACTCGAACGCGATCGCCATCGTATTCGCGGTGAACTGGCCGCCGCAGGCTCCAGCCCCCGGGCAGGCGTGGTTTTCCAGATCGCGCAGCTCCGCCTCCGTCATCTTGCCAGCCGCGTGCTTCCCGACCGCCTCGAAGACATCTTGGATCGTGACATCGCGGCCCTGGAACTTGCCGGGCATGATCGAGCCCCCATACAGCATCAGCGACGGGAGGTTCAACCGGGCCAGCGCCATGACCGTGCCGGGGATCGTCTTGTCACAGCCGGATAATGCCACCACCGCGTCAAACAGATGCCCGCGCGCGACCAGCTCGATGGAGTCGGCGATCACTTCGCGGCTGATCAGTGAGGCCTTCATGCCTTCCGTGCCCATGGCGATGCCGTCGGAGACCGCGATCGTGTTGTACTCGATGGGGGTTCCTCCTGCCGCGCGAATGCCGGCCTTCACCTTTTCGGAGAGGCGCCGGAGATGGTAGTTGCAGGGCATGACCTCGATCCAGGTATTGGCCACCCCCACCAGCGGGCGGGACAGGTCATCATCGGTGAACCCGACGGCCTTGAGCATGGCGCGGGCCGGCGCTCGCCCCGGCCCGTCGACAAGGTCACGGCTGCTGGGTTTCGGCTGGCTCGTCATGTGGTCTCCTTATCCAAGGGTTCCCCTCGGCAGAGGCTTATTCCAAAAGCCATACTTATAGCATTCCCGCCCGTCAGTCCAGCAGCATGCTTCGCTGGCGATCCACTGTCGCAAGAGCTTGAAATCTTGTGTGATTTCAAGGCAATACAATAACGCCGGCGACCTGGGGTATACTGGAGACTGAGAGGGATAGAAAAGCCCCCAAAGGAGAAGGTGGAGAAATGCAGCGCCTTACCATCCCCAAGCGGGTTCAATTGCCGTTCGGCTATGTCGTGACGATCAAGCAAGTTACGGACGGCGAGATGGAGGAGATCGTCGAGGACGGAACCGGCGACTCGGTGGATGGGTACTGGGACCCTGACGAGCGTGTTTTATACATCCGAAAGTCCCTGCCGATCCGACGACGTCGCTATATCCTCGCCCACGAACTCGGCCACGCCTGGAACGATTGGCAGCACCACGCGATGGATAATGGGATTGCCTCTCACTATTAACAGTCCCGTTTAATCAAAGGAAGCGATACCCCTGGAACCCGCGCGTTTCGTTCTCAAGGATCGGCCTCTTACGCTTGGCTGCACGCGAGCGATTAATCGTCGAGGCTGCGCGGGGCCATCCGGTCCTTCTGGAACGCGAACATGCCGTCTAGGAGTACGAACATCGCAATCAGGGTGAGCAGGATGCCGCCTTCAAACCATCCTTCCGGGCCCAACTTCCAAGTATGATGCGTCAGTCCTGCTAAGAGGCCCAGCGCCCCACAGGCGAAACCGAGGGCAGTCCCAATACGAGCAATCGACGTGCGCTTATATCCCACATTTCTCATCGCATCCACCCCTTTTTTTAGTTGCTCGTGACATGCGTCACTTCCAGTGCGGCAGGTTACTGATCCGTCCTCTCTGAACAGCGGAGCACTGGCAAGGCTAGGCCACCCTTCGGGACCTGTCAAGGGTAGTTTCGATCAGACAAGCGAGGAATCTGGGGAAAGAAGGATGGTTGCGGGGACGGGCTCTTTCCGCGGTAGCCCCTAAAAATGAAAGCTGAATTGGTTTGGAGTCGGATTTAAATGGCCACTATTCCTATCCTACGGACGCCAACTGAAATGTGCGGCCGGTTCCTCTCTCTCTCGATACCCTCTGGCCAGCATACAGGTTTTATAGACTTCCCCTATCAAGTCACTTCGGGAATATATGTGTTTTGTAGACTCATTAGCTGCCGCCTTTTCGCCTTTATTCCAGCATTCATTATTGTCCTTAGTGTAGGATTCCTTGGTCATTCCAGCCTTGGTCCAGTAATACATCGTGACACAGGATGTCAAGGCTGTCAGCATCAACATGCTTACTAGGAATAGTTTCATGGTCTATTCCATTCCCTCGATCTTGGCGCAGAAGGCAAGGCTAAGCCGGAATACTCAGCAACTACAATGCCAATGCGGAGATTACATGGAAACATACAGATAGAACATGAATGAGCAAATCCAGATGTGTCGCTAAGGATACTCACACTACCTTTTTGCCAAAATGGCGGGTTCACAATTGATTCCACGCACTCGGCTATGAGGACTCTCGTTATCCGAGAAGGTTAAGAAGGGATGGCGAAAGGTTCGCCGTGACAAGCTCGATGATGGTGATGCAGTGGTGAGTCTTCGTCAAGGACAGCCCTGCTGCCGGGTCCTGTAGCACCACGGCGGTACCGGCGTAGGATCAGCCCAAAGCCCTCGCTTCTTGTTGCGAGCTTCTTCTTCTAATCGTTTCAGCGTCTCATCATGCGGCGCAGACTTCTGGTTCCACCACGCAAGGCCCGCTTTGACGAGTTCATGGTTGAGGCTCATGCCGCCCTGCAGAATCACCTCGCCCATGGTCCGTCTACCCTGATCCAGGCCGTATGTTTTCACGGTCACCTGCTTGCCGAAGACTCGTTGAGATGTGAACTTCTTGGCGTGGTTCCCATACGCTTGCCCCCTCTCAGGACAATCAATCCCATTCAGTCGAACCCGCTCGGCCTGACCTTTATGCATCACCTCGAGAGTGTCCCCCTCTATGACTCTCACAACCTTTCCCGAAAACTCTCCGGCCATCGCAGGTGGGTCCGCGGACTTTGCTGGACCCTGCTGGAGAGTTGCAAGCATGTCCGATTGGGAAGCAAATGGCTGACCCGCAAGCAGCCCTTGGGGACAGCGATGGCCGCCCTGTTTGCCGTCGGGGCGGCAGCCGTAGCGATCACCGCCGCCACCGTAGGGTTGGGCTGTCGTTGAAGCGAGAAAGAGCGCAAGGATGGCCAAAAGAAACAGGTAGATAAACCGGCGCGGCATGGGAGCCTCAGGTAGTAGAAGCTAGAAGTCAGATTAGCGGAGCAGGCTAGGAAAGGCAAGCAACCGCAGATTGGGGCGGGGCCAGTTCCCCTGCTTCAGCATATGGGGAAAGCAGGATGGTTGCGGGGAAGGGATTCGAACCCTTGACCTTCGGGTTATGCTTACCACGACAGCTTTCGCTGCCTGGGTGTACCAGTTCGTGGTCTGGACTTTCCCTTCACCCTCGGACCGGCTACCGCCGCCGTTAGGGTGCCTGCCGTCAAGTCTCTACACCTTCTCTGCCAGCTTCACCGGCCGCAGAGCTTGGCTCGGGGTTACCCCACCAACGGCTTCCCCGACTTTGACAGGTTGTCGCACGCGAGTTTCCTCACGTGCAGCCCAGTGCAGAATCAGCTCCCAAGCGTCACGATACTCAACCGAACGAGGCTTTCGTTGACGCTTGTCAGCTTCGACCAAGTGGATCTCACTGCCGTAGCTTATGAACACCTTCCGTCTCCTTTGAGCTTGGTGCTCATGCTGATTCTGCGGATTGAGCCCGACGAGCTACCAGACTGCTCCACCCCGCAGGCGGATGCTACCAACCTTGAGGTGATACTGTCAAGGCGACCGAAATGCGGTATCATGGCGCGCATGACCAGGCTTTCGCGCTTCAATACCCTGACATTCCTTGCATTGTGACACTATGTCTACGCCGTTGCGGATCGTGTTCATGGGGACACCGGAGTTTGCCGTGCCTTCCTTGCGGGCGCTTCTGGAAGCCGATCCGGAAAAGATCGGCCGCGTGGTCGGAGTGGTCACCCAGCCAGATCGTCCGAAGGGCCGCGGGCAGCAACTGACCCCGTCCCCGGTCAAGGTGCTGGCCCAGCAGGCCGGACTGCCGATCCTCCAGCCACTCAAGATGAAAGACCCGGCCTTCCTGGAGACCCTGAAAAGCTGGGCGCCCGATCTGATCGCTGTCACGGCCTTCGGCCGGATTCTGCCGCCTGTCATCCTGGACCTGCCGCCGAAGGGCTGCGTCAACGTGCACGGCTCGTTGCTTCCCAAGTACCGGGGCGCCGCCCCGATTCAGTGGGCGACCATCAACGGCGAGACCGAGACCGGCATCACCACGATGTTGATGGATCCGGGCATGGACACGGGACCCGTGTTGCTGCAAGAGCCGGTCCCGATCCTGCCGATGGAGACGGCCGGCGAGCTGGCGGCCCGCCTGGCGCCCATCGGCGGACGACTGCTCGTGAAGACCATCAGCGGGCTGAAGGACGGCACCCTCACCCCGGACCCCCAGGACCACAGTCGTGCCACGATCGCGCCGTTGCTGAAGAAGGAGGATGGCATGCTGCGCTGGGACGAGGAGGCGACGGCGCTGGCCAACCGCATCCGCGGGCTGACGCCCTGGCCAGGCGCCTATACCTACTATGGCGATGAACGCTGGCAGATCTGGAGGGCCGAGCCCGCGAATCCCGGGTGCGCCGTGGCAGAGCCAGGAGTCATCCTCGAAGTGACGAAAGAGACGATCCGCGTCGCGGCCGGGAAAGGCGCGTTGCTGATCTACGAACTACAGCCTGCGTCGAGCAAGCGCCTGAGCGTGAAGCAATACCTGGCGGGCCATCCGGTGAAAACAGGCAGCAGACTCGGCCCCGGCCCTTGCGACCCTTCACCCGATGCTCTATAGTTGACTGTTAATTCCCGGGAGGCGCTGCTATGCGCAAGGTGCGAATCGCGCCGTCCATCCTGTCCGCAGACTTCGCGCACTTAGCTGACGAGATCGCCGCCGTCGAGCAAGCCGGCGCGGATCTGGTGCACGTGGATGTCATGGACGGCCACTTTGTCCCGAACCTGACCATCGGCCCGCCCATCGTCGAAGCCCTCCGCAAGGTCACTGCCCTACCTCTTGACGTCCACTTGATGATGACGAACCCGGACGCCTTCATCAGGGAGTTCGCTGAAGCGGGCGCGACTTATCTCACGGTCCATGTCGAAGCCTGTCCGCACCTGCACCGCACGGTCCAGTCCATCAAGGAGAAAGGAGTCCAGGCGGGCGTCACCCTGAATCCCGCCACGCCGCTGAACAGCGTCGAGGAGATTCTGCCGGACGTAGATCTATTGTTGATCATGTCGGTCAATCCTGGCTTCGGCGGCCAGCGATTCATCGCCCGCGTCCTGGAGAAGATCAAGCAGGCGCGCGCCATGATCGACCGCACCGGCCGCTCGGTTCTGCTCGAGGTAGACGGCGGCGTGAAAGTGGACAACGCCGCCGCGATCGTGGCCGCCGGTGCCGACATTCTGGTGGCGGGGTCCGCCATCTTCGAAGCGCCCGGGCGTGACTACCGCCGGGTGATCGCCCATCTGCGTAGGGGCAGCGCCGCCGCCTCTGACTCTGGCGATAACGGCAAACCAACCGCGCACAGCAAAGCCGCGGCGTCCTCCCGCAAGGCTCGCCGATGAGCGAGGTGACGCAGCTCGCCGAGAGCCTCCACCCACACGAAGTCAAGGTCGCGTCTGCCCTGAGGGCGTCCGCGCAGAAGGAGGGCCTGACCGAAGAGGACCTGGCCAAGACCACCGGCCTGGAGGTCGCCCAGGTCAGCGCTGCCCTCGGCCGCTTGCAGGTCAAGGGGCTGGTCGCCGTTCTTTCCGAGACGATCCGGCCGATCGTCTCCCTCACGGAAACCGGCAAGCACTATTTCCAGCACTACGCTCCGATCGTCCGCGTCATGTCGGCCTTGCGCGCAGCCGCCGAGACCGGCGGGCAGCTTGCGATCAAAGACATCCAGAAGCGCGAAGGGTTGGACGCGGGCGAAATCAGCACTGCAGTCGGCGAGTTGAAGCGGGAAGGCGTCCTCACCATCGGTGCCGGCGGCGTAGTCCAAACCACAAGCGCGGCATCCGTCACGGCCGACTCGCTCCAGCGATTGATCCGGTTGGTCCACGAAGGACCCAAACCGCTCTCCGAGTTTCCCCCGTCCGATCGGGCCCTGATCGAAAAGTTTGCCCAGAAGCGCGGCAAGCCGAAGGAGCCGTTCCGCGTGGACGATCGAGTCATCCGCACCTACGGCCTACAGGAACTCGGACAAGCCGTGGCGCTTCAGATCCGGAAGGAAGGCGTGCGGGAAGAAGCCACCCGCCTGACTCCCGAGATGCTGAAGGACGGGAGCTGGCGCCAGGGGCGCTTTCGCAAGTACACGATCGCCCTCAAACCGGCCCGCATCGCAGCCGGCAAGAAGCATCCCTACCGGGAGTTTCTCGATCTGGTCAAAGTCAAGCTCGTCAGCATGGGGTTCGAGGAGATGCGCGGCGGGCTGATCGAAAACGAGTTCTGGAACATGGACGCCCTCTTTATGCCGCAGTTCCACCCGGCCCGCGAGACCCACGACGTGTACTTCGTCAAGGACCCACGCTACTCCGTCCCAATTCCCGAGCCGTTCCTGTCCCAGGTCGCGGCCGTGCATGAACGCGGCGGCCACACGGGATCGAGCGGTTGGGGTTACACCTTCGACCGCATGCGGACGCGCCGCCTGGTGCTCCGTAGCCAGGGCACGGCCGTCTCCGCACGCACGCAGGCCGCGACGCCGCACGTGCCGGGCAAGTACTTTTCGATCGCCCGGTGCTTCCGATACGACCAGGTGGACGCCACGCACGCGCCCGACTTCTTCCAGATCGAGGGCATTGTCCTGGGACCGGATATCAATTTCCGGACCCTGCTCGGGTTGCTCACCCTCTTTGCACGCGAGATGGCCCAGGCGCAGGAAATCCGCTTCGCCCCGGCCTACTTTCCCTTCACAGAGCCGTCGGTCGAAGTGCACGTACGCCATCCCCGCCTGGGCTGGATCGAGTTGGGCGGCGCCGGCCTCTTCCGCCCGGAAGTTCGGCTCCCGCTAAATGTGGAGGTCCCTGTGATCGCCTGGGGCCTGGGGCTTGACCGCATGGCGATGGTCGCGCTGGAGATCCACGACATCCGCGACCTCTTCTCCGCCGATCTGGAGATGATCCGCTCCAAGCGGGTGCAATACTGACCCGACGCCATGCCGAACATTTCCGTCAATCGCAAGGACCTCGACAAGCTCCTCGGGCGGCACCCCACGGACAAGGAACTCGAAGCCTGGCTGCCGCTGGTGAAGGCCGAGATCAAGGTGGTCGACGCCGCCACCGGCGAGCTCCGGTTGGAGCTGCAGGACTCGAACCGCCCGGACCTCTGGTGTGTCGAAGGCATCGCGCGCCAGATCCGGATCAAGCTGAACGGCCGGCCAGGCTCCTACCCATACCTGCGCGCCGCCAAGAGCCGGCCCCAGCAGATTCTGGTCGAGCAGGGCCTGGAGCCCGTGCGTCCGTTCATCGGCGGGTGCAAAGCGCGCGGCTATACGGTCACCGCGGAGGGCTTGGCCCAGCTCATCCAGACACAGGAAAAACTCGCCGACATTTTCGGCCGGAAACGTCGCACGGTCTCCATCGGGCTCTATCGGCTGCCCTCCATCAAGTTTCCCGTCACCTACGCCCTGGCGGACCCCGACCAGACCAGATTCCGCCCGCTCGGCTATACGGAGCCAATGAGCCTGCGGGAGATCCTGGAGATTCACCCCAAGGGGCAAGAGTACGGGGCGATCCTGTCGGGACACGACCAGTTGCCGCTGCTCCGCGACGCCAAGGGGGACGTCCTCTCGTTCCCACCCATCATCAACAGCTGGGACGTCGGCGAAGTGCGGGCGGGCGACGCGGATCTGTTCATCGAAGTCACAGGAACGGACCTTCGCATGGTCATGCTTGCCGTGAACATCTTGGCTGCCAACCTGCACGACCGCGGTGCGTCGATCGAACCGGTGGAGGTCGTCTATCACCATAAAACGGCGTACGGGCGCGCGGTGCGGATGCCGCAGGCCTTCAGCCAGCCCCGTGCGATCAAACTCAGCGACATCAGCAAGGCCCTTGGCGATGCGCTTTCCCCCAACGACGTCCGGGCCAGCCTCACCTCGTACGGCTACACCGTAACCGGCAGCGGCTCCCGACTCCTTGTCAGCCTCCCGTCGTACCGCAACGATCTCATGCACCCGGTGGACGTGATCGAGGATGTGGCCATCAGCCGCGGGTACCACACGTTTGGCCCGATCATGCCTTCGACCTTCACCGTTGGGGGCCTGTCCCGGATCGAGCAGCTCTCGGATAAGGTGCGCGAGATGATGGTTGGCTTCGGCTTCCAGGAGATTGTCTCGAACATCTTGGGCTCCCGCGGCGACCTGATCCACCGGATGCGTCTGCCCGACGGACATCCCGAAGCCCGCTGCGTCGAGATCGAGAACGTCATGTCCCAAAGTTACGAGTGCCTGCGCCAGTGGGTCCTGCCGTCGCTGCTGCGCGTCGAGACCGCCTCTTCCCGGAGCTTCTACCCGCATTTCCTGTTCGAGTTGGGCGAGGTCGTGGTTCCCGATCCGCAGGCCGAGACCGGCACGCGGACCGATGTTCGTCTGGGAGCCCTGCTGGCCCACGCCAACGCGAACTTCTCCGAGGCACACTCGTTCCTGGACTTGTTGTGCTTCTACCTGGGCTGGGCCTACACGCTGACGCCGGCCGACCACCCGTCGTTCCTGGAGGGAAGAGTCGGGCAGGTCGAGCGAGACAGCAACGCGGTGGGCTGGATCGGCGAGCTCCATCCGGAAGTGCTGGAACGCTGGCAAATCACCATGCCGTGCAGTGCCTTCGAACTGGTGATCGCCCTTCCGGGCAATCCTCAGTCGTAACTCCAGTGAAAAATCTGCTGCTTATAGGCTTTATCGGCTTGGTGCTCCTCACCGCCACTCTTGCGCTTGTCCTCTGGAACCTCCCCGTCATCACAAATCTTGAAGCCGCCCGTAACCAGGTGGCCACGGTCGCCTCAGCCATGCTTCAGCGCAGGGTCACACTGGAACGCTTGAGTCTGCGCGCAATCCCAAGCCCTGGCCTCCAGGTCGAGGACCTCACCATCGCCGAGCGCAACGGCGCTCCGCTCGTTGCCGTGGGGCAACTCATCGTCGAGGTCAAAGTGGTGCCCCTGCTCGAGCGAAAGGTCACGGTCGATAGCGTGATCCTCAAAGAGCCTGCGATTACCCTGATCCGCAACGCAGACGGCTCGTTGGACCTGCCGTTCCCGTCAATCGCTCCCGTCGCTCCAACACTTCGCACCTTTCCAGGCCTGGAAAGCCTTCCTCCGATCACACTGGCGCTGCAAGAGGCCAGAGTGAAGAACGGAGAGGTGACGATCCGGGACCGGACACGGACGAGAGCCCCACCTTTCATTCGCCTGCAAGGTCTGGACATCGAGCTGGATGACGTGTCGTTGGCGCCAAGGCCTCAGAACGCCAGAAAGCCGACAACTTCGCTCGCGTCCTTCATGGCTCGCCTGAACGGAGACGGCTCCCTGGCGCTTCGAGAGGGCACCTATCGGACTGCCGCCCAGGTCTACACAGTGCGGGATCTCAGGGGAGACCTATCGGTCAAGAAGGGCGTCGTGCGTGTGGATGATCTCTCGGTGAAGCTCTTAGGGGGCACGGCAACCGGATCCTTCATCGCCAATCTGAAGAGAGAGCCCCCACGGCACACGACAGACCTTAAGTTTGAAGGACTCCAAATGGCTCAGATGCGTCATCTCTACACTGTATTGGGGCTACCACCGGGCCTCATTAGCGGCACCGCATCCATGCAACAGACCATCGCAACTCTCGGGACCACCCCTGACGAACTCGTACGGGGCCTGACGGGGACAGCGCGCATCGAGATCAAGGACGGGACCATCCAAAAGATGGAAACCCTCGGCAAGATTCTCATGGTCCTGAATCTCAAGCGCCTCTTCACCGGCAGGCTGCCGGACATGTCACGCGAAGGCATGCCTTTTGATCGCATCTCAGGGACCCTCCGATTCAAGAACGGACGGATGACAACCAACGATCTTTCCCTCAAAGGCCCAGCAGTCGACGTGGTCTTCAAGGGCACGGTCAGTCTGCAGGATGGACAGGTTGCCATGGTCGCGACTGCGCTCGGGATGGATTTCGACGTGCGAGGCCCGGCCGACGATCCAACCGTGTCATACCGCTCCATGAAGGGATTTTTCGGACTGTTCCGGTAGGACCCTACCGAGTCACACGCGGTAAGGCTTTCTCGAAGTACTCCTCCTGGATTCTGCGGGTCGAATTGGCCTCCACGATCTTCCCCGGCAGGCTGGTCGCAGGCGGCACCTGCCCGCCGAGCCGGACGAGGGAGTCCCGGATATTGGCAAGGGTGAGCAGCCCGGTCCCTTCGGCCTTCACGCCTCGTAGATTGTATCCCGCTTCGAACGCCATCCAGGCCTTGCGATACGCGATCACCGCAGGTTGTGGGTAGGACGCCTGGTCTAACGCGCTGGCCAGCTCAAGATAGGTTTCTCCGGCCTGGGCCACAGCCGTATCCGCGGCGCTCAGGTAGTGAAGAATAGCTTCGTTGATCTTGCCCCCTACGACGGCTTTTTTACCTGCCTTGCGCAAGCTTTCGACGCACTTCGCTTCACTCGGTGTGAGCGGACGCTCAGAACCTGCACCAGGTATCGGGCCTTCTATGATGAGCTGGTAAGGCGCCCGCATGAGATCTTCACGGTACAGGCGGATGCGGCAGCCCGTCAAAGACGGGCCTTTCCCCGGACCCTGCACCTCGGCGGAGGCCCCCCCCCGCTCCGATGCAGCCGTCGGCGAAGCCCCAGCGGGCTCCAGTGCGAACGCTACACCCGTCGGACCAGCAAGCACGGCGACCATGATTCCGACCGTCACCCCCATCCTCATCGGCTCACTCCACATCTAGGCCCTAGCTATCTGCGCCTTGGCCGTGTCCACGAGCTTCGTGAAGCCGCCCGGATCTGCAATGGCCATGTTCGAGAGGACCTTGCGATCCAGCCCGACGCCCGCTTGCTTGAGCGCATGAATGAACCGGGAATAGAGCAGGCCATGAGACCGGCAGGCGGCGGTGATGCGGGCGATCCAGAGTCGCCGGAAGTCGCGCTTCCGGTTGCGGCGGTCGCGATAGGCGTACTGCTGCGCCCGGTCCACCGCTTCGGTCGCCGTGCGGAACAGCCGGCTCTTGGCCCCGTAGTACCCTTTCGCCAGCTTGAGTCGCTTCTTATGTCGTGCGCGGGTCTTGGTCCCGCCTTTAGCCCGTGGCATGGCAGTGGGCTCTCCTTCCTTGAGCGGTGCTCATCAGTTCATAGGTGAGGCAGGAGCGCAGCGATCCGGTAGACATCCCCCGGAGCGACGCGCGTCGGCGCGCTGAGCCTGCGCTTGCGGTTCCGCCTCTTGCTGGTCAGAATGTGCCGCTTGTTGGCGGGATAGTGCATGAGCTTCCCTGTCCCCGTCTTCCGGAACCGCTTCTTCACGCCTTTGTGCGTCTTCAGTTTCTGCCCAGCCATGTCCGTTCTCCTTCTTGCGCTCGTTGCCCGTCACGCTATTTTTTCTGAGGCGCTAGGACCATCGAGAGAAACCGCCCTTCCTGGCGCGGGGGCTGCTCGATCTGCGCGCCGCTCCCCACCAAAGCCAGCACTTTATCCAGCATCGCCCTGCCCATCTGCTGGTACGCCATTTCGCGGCCCCGGAACATTACGGTGACCTTGGTCTTGTTCCCGTCGGCCAGGAACCCCTTCATCTGGCGCACCTTCGTCTCCAGATCGTGTTGATCGGTCCGCGGTCTCAGCTTGACTTCCTTGAGATGCGTACCCTTCTGGTGTTGCTTGGCGGTGTGGGCTTTCTTGCTCAGCTCATACTTGTACTTGCCGAAGTCCATGATCTTACAGACCGGCGGCTGAGCCGTCGGCGAGATCTCGACAAGATCGTATCCCATCTCCTCCGCTTTCTTGAACGCATCGATCGTCGTCATGATGCCGAGTTGTTCGCTCTCCGGACCGATGACGCGTACTGGCGATACTCTGATCTCTCTATTGATCCTCAGTTTTGGAACGGCGATAGGGCACCTCTCTCCTTCAGGTTCAAGCCTTGGGCATGGCGCTGGTGAGCGCCCGCCCCTCCACCTCCTCCTGCAAATGCGCCAGGAAGGCCGCCACCGTCATCGCGCCGGCGTTACCCCCGCCGCGAGTTCGCACGGAGACGGTGCCGTCCTGCTTCTCGCGGTCCCCAGCGACGAGCATGTAGGGTATCTTGGCCCGCTCCGCCTCCCGGATCTTCAAGCCGATCTTCTCGCTGCGCAGGTCCGCTTCGACGCGAAACCCGGCCTCGGTCAGGCGACGCGCCACGTCCTGGGCATAGTCTGCGTGTTTGTCCGTGATCGCGATCACGACGGCCTGCACGGGCGCCAGCCACGTGGGGAAGGCGCCCGCGTACTGCTCGATCAGGATGCCGAAGAACCGCTCGATCGACCCCATCAGCGCCCGGTGAATCATGATCGGCCGGTGAGGCTGGCCGTCCTCCCCCATGAACTCCAGCCCGAAGCGCTCGGGGTTGTTGAAGTCCACCTGGACCGTCGAGCACTGCCAGGACCGCCCCAGCACGTCCTTGATCTTGATGTCGATCTTGGGGCCGTAAAACACCCCCTGGCCGGGATCGATGCCGTACGCCATCCCCCGGCTCTTGAGCGCAGCCTCCAGCGCGGCGGTCGCCTGGGCCCACGCCGCCTCCGACCCCACAGCCTTTTCCGGCCGGGTGGAGACACACACCTGGTAATCGGCAAACCCGAAGGTCTTGAGCACAAAGAAGGTGAAGTCCAGCACCCGCGAGACTTCCTCTTCGATCTGGTCCGCGCGGCAGAACAGATGGGCATCGTCCTGCGTGAAGCCTCGCACGCGCAGCAGGCCGTGCAGGACCCCCGACCGTTCATAACGATAGACCGTCCCCAGTTCGGCGTAGCGCAGCGGCAGGTCGCGGTAGCTCCGCAGGTGCGACTTGTACATCATGATGTGGAACGGGCAATTCATCGGCTTGAGCTGGTAGTCGCTCGCCTCGACCTGCATCGGCGCGAACATGTTCTCGCGATAGTACTCGGTGTGGCCGCTCGTCTTCCAGAGGTCCAGACGGGCGACGTGTGGCGAGTAGACCAGTGCGTAGCCGTGCTGCTGGTGCTGCTCGCGCCAGAAGTTCTCGATCTGCAACCGGACGGTGGACCCCTTGGGGAGCCACAGGATCAACCCGGGACCGACCTCGTCGCTCACCGTGATCAGGTCCAACTCTCTGCCGAGTTTGCGGTGGTCCCGTTTCTTGATCTCCTCCAGTTTGTGGAGATACGCGTCCAGCAACTCCTTGGTCGGGAACGAGGTGCCGTAGATCCGTTGGAGCATCGGATTGCGTTCGTCTCCGCGCCAATAGGCCCCCGCCGCGGTCAGCAGCTTGATCGCTTGGATGTGGCCCGTGGACGGGACGTGGGGCCCACGGCACAGGTCGATAAGCCCGCCCTGGTCGTACACGGATACGGTCTCGTCGGTGAACCCCTGGATCATCTCGCACTTGTAGTCCTCGCCCCGCTGCCTGAAAAACTCGATCGCTTCTCCCCTCCTCATCTCTCGCCGCCGGAACGGCTGGTTCGCCCGGATGATCTCCTGGATGCGCGCCTCGATCTTTTCCAGATCCTCAGGGGTGAACGGCCGCTCGTACGCAAAATCGTAATAGAAGCCTTCTTCGATCGGCGGCCCGATGGTGAGCTTCGCGGTGGGGAACAGGTCCTTGACCGCCTGCGCCATGATATGGGCGCTGCTGTGGCGGTAGACCTCCTTGCCCTCCGGCATCTCGAAGGTTACCGGACGGACCTCGGCGTCGGCCTCCAGGGGACGCGAGAGATCCACCGGCTTGCCATCTACCAGCGCCGCGATCGCGCCCTCGGGTAGCTTCCCTGTGCGCAAGGCGAGAGCCTCTGCAGCCGTGATACCTTTCGGCGCCTTTCGGCTGGTGCCGTCCGGAAATTTCACTGCGATCGCCGCTGTCGGTCCATCAGACACGATAACCACCGGTTCTCCAAACAAAAAGGGGCCCCATGTTGCTCGCGAGACGCCCAGGGTGGATGGAGGATTTGATGGTAGGCGCGGACGGTCTTGAACCGTCGACCTCTACCGTGTCAAGGTAGCGCTCTCCCCCTGAGCTACGCGCCTAACACGACGCGGCATGCTAATACGCGAGGCGTTATGATGTCAAGGTGCAACGCCGCGTAGATATAGGTAAAATACGGGCAAGGCCACCGAAATACTAATGCTTGCATTTTATTGTCCTCTGTGTCCCTTTCTTCCATAGCTCCCTGCCCCCTACGCCGTGAGGAGCGTCTCGTGGAGGCCGGTGGACATCCTGGGCAGTTTCCGATATCCAGCCCGAGTTCTCATACTAAGCCTGCTCGCGCTCTCCGCTCTATGCGCCGCCCACGCTTTCGCCCAACAGTCCGAGGCCGATGTGTATGTCGCGCAGGCAATCCTGGCCTATGACGACAAGCGCTACGAAGAGGCGCTCAGCCTCCTCAACGAAGCATTAAAACTTGATCCGGGCAACACCCAAGCCCTCTACTATACGGGCCTCGTCCATCTGGCCCAGAAGGATCCGGTCCTCGCCATCAAGAGCCTCGAACTAGCCAGAGCGAAGTCGCCCGACGACCTGATCATCCGTTTCCAACTCGGCGTAGCTTATTTCACTCTGGAGCAGTACGACGAGGCACAGCCGCTCCTCGAATCGGTCTTCAAAGCGCAGCCCAAACTGGAAAACCTGGGGTACTACGTCGGCTTCATGCGGTATCGCCAAAAGGATTACGAGGGTGCGCTGAAGGCTTTCCAAACCGGGGCCTCGACCGATCCGACAATGCAGCAACTGACCAAGTTCTACGCTGGCCTCGCCCTAGGGGTCCTGGGCCTGCCCGAACGCGCGATCGTTGAGGTTGAGGAAGCGCTCCGACTCCAACCGGTGTCACCGCTCACAGGCCCGGCCGAACGCATTCGCGACTCCATTGTCATGGCCCGGGAGCGAGAGCGGCGCCTGAGGGCTGAAATCCGCTTGGGCGGTTTCTACGACGATAACGTCTCCATCAACCCGCAGCGCAGTACCGACCCCACGGCTGAGAGCCTTCGCAACCGGCAGAGCCGCTCGTTTGGGGAGCTGGCCTTGCTGCGTCTGGATTACTCCTGGCTAAGGCGCGGCCCCTGGGAAGCCACGGCGTCGTATTCGTTCTTCCAGAACCTATACAACAACGACGGCACTGCGGCATTCAACATCCAGAACCATCTCGGGGCGCTGGGGGGATACTACCGGAGCACCGTAGCGTTCATGCCCTATCAGCTCGGGCTGAATTACAGTTATGACTGGCTGACACTGGGCAATCACCCGTTCCTCGAGCGGCACACGGCCACGGGGTTTGGCACCCTGGTGGAAGATGCAGGAAACCTAACCACGTTGATCGGTCGCCTGCAATTCAAGAATTTCTCGCAGGACGCTGCAACTCCACCGGCGCAAAACATAGACGCCAGGAACTGGATGGCGGGCCCGGTCCATGTCTTCCGGTTTGCCGAGGACCGGCATCTTATCCGGATCGGCTATCAGTTCGACTACGAAGACGCGGAGGGGAGCGACTTCTCCTACATCGGCCACCGGGCGCTCACAGGCGGCCAATACACGTTGCTCTGGGGTCAGATCAGACTACGGTACGATTACGAAGTTCATTTCCGCTTTTACGACAACGTCAACACGTTCCCTGCCGCAGAGGGAGATTTTCGGAAGCGCAAAGATACGGAGCAGTTGCATTTCTTCAGAATTGAGAAGCCCTTGCCCAATAACCTGACCCTCTCCGCCGAGTATCAAGGTATTTTCAGTCAGTCCAACATCGCAGTCTTCAACTTCCACCGGAACGTATTCTCGTTGATCATGACCTGGGCATACTGAGATTCACGTTTCGGCTGAAACGATGAATCGTCGCGTTTGGGGCTGAAGTATGGGGATCGAACGAGGATTACGGTTTATTTAGTCTTCTTATTATTGCTATTGGCTGAATTGTTCGCCGCGCTGTTGCCGTTGCCTGCGCTGTTGCCGTTGCCTGCGCTGTTGCCGTTGCGTGCGCTGTTCGCTGCGCCGTTGCCGTTGCCTGCGCTGTTCGCCACGCTGTTACCGTTGCCTGCGCTGTTTCCCGTTTGGCCTGGCTGCGTGTCGGTGAGGCCAAATGCATTCCCTGGGGGACCATTCCCTTGCTGGCCCGGCTGCATGCCGGTGAGGCCAAATGCATTCCCTGAGGGACCATTCCCTTGTTGACCTGGCTGCGTGCCGTTGAGGCCCCGTGCATTCCCTTGGGCCCTCTCTGCCACCGTCGCCTGCTGAGCCTCTTTTGCCACCTTCGTCACGTCCAGTTCCTGAGTCCCTATGGAAGCCGGTAGCGTGGCGGTGAAGTTCTTCGCATGGGTGAGCGCCCTGGCTTGCTCTTTTTCCTTCACAGCCTCCTTCGTTTCATCCGGGGTCTTGGTATGCTGATAGGCCGGCTTGAGGTCCTGGACGATCTGATCCACTGCTAAGGCTGGAATGGAGCGGATCTGGCCCACCAGATTCCCTGTGACCGTGACGCCTTGGAAGGCGTTCACGATGACCGCAGCGGTAGGCTTGCCGCGGGGGAAGACCTCGACAGAACCTTTGAGAACGTAGACCTCTGTCGCGAGCGACGGCGTGACTTCTACGACAAGCACTGTGCCACGGACCCCCACGACGGCGTTGTGGGTGCGCACCTCGATGGTTTCACCTGGACTCATCAGTGAGCGGACTACGGCCAGGCTAAGCTTCCCGATCGCCAAATCTACGATGGAGGAGCGCCCTGGCTCTTCAGTGATAGTCAGTTCCGACAGCTCTCGAACGGTGATCAGGGCCTTGCCGCCCAAGAGCACTCGGGCCATCGAGCGCTCCATTGTACTGATGCGGTCACGATAGAACAGCTCGTCCCTAAACTTTAGCGGCAACGATTGGAGGGGGAGAGCAGCCCTGGTGACTGTGGCTTGCCCTGTGAGGGTGGTCACGATACCAACCCCACGCGGGTCTTCGGCTTGAACTGGACTTGGCCAAAGGGCGGTGAGGAAAAGAAGAGCTGCAAGCTTGCCTACCATGCTTCGTCCCATCAGAACCCTCCAACTCCGTGTCGCCAGGGGGCACGGCCTTTGTCAAACTACGACAACACTCCGCTGTACTTTCTCTGACAACCCAACCTTAGAGACGTCGGTTTTACCCTATTAGCCCCATCATTAGTCATTCCATACCATAAATCAAGCTCGGCCCTCTCGGCTATCCAAAAAGATATACCATCTGCCTTTAGGTACCACTCGGAGAAGCCGGGAATGAGCGAACGACGGGAAGTTATATGATTGACGAGCGTCATTGCGA
>Ga0209055_1000778_pt1 | contig 21861 bp, 13 predicted proteins | sample GraSoiAngelo_110_FD_185875 | JGI IMG/M metagenome (GOLD analysis project Ga0209055, IMG submission 185875) | Grasslands soil microbial communities from the Angelo Coastal Reserve, California, USA - 14_0903_12_30cm (SPAdes) (version 2) | ecosystem: Environmental > Terrestrial > Soil > Grasslands ... | reverse complement strand
CGTGTCTTCTACTTGCCCGCTTGCGCCACGCGGGTGCCGCCGAACAGGAACTGCCCGCGCATCACCGAGGAGTGCCCGGGTGAGGTGCAGAAGAACACGTAGCGCGCGCCCTGGGCCAGCGCGGCGGTGCTGAACTTCACGGTGGTGCTCTCACCGCCGCCGACGACCTTGGTGGCGGCGATGATGCGCTTGTCATTCTCCGGCAGATACCCCCGCGCGGCTCCCGCGGCGAGACCCGCGTTGACGATCGCGGAGACATCCGAGTCCTTCGCCAGCACCCAGTCGTGCCCCATCACCTTCGCCGGGAGCTTGCCCGAGTGCCTGAGAGTCACCTCGACGTCGGTGCACGCGCCCGGCACGGTGAGCTCGTGAGCGCTGAACTGCATCATGTCGTTGCTGTCGATGGTGACCTTGCATGCGTCGGCGTACGCAACCCCACCCGCCAGCAGCAGCGCGCCGGCACCGAGCAGTCGAAGGCCTTTCATGAGGATATCTCCAAGGTTGTCATGGTGCTTCGCATCGAACGTCTAGAACGCCATCCATGAGAACAGGAACAGCGAGTTGTTCTGGCTCGCCGATCGTCCGAAGCCGTCGTAGTTGGACGTGCCGCCGTTGAAGCGCAGGTAGGCCGTGTACTGCAGGCCGACGCGCAGGTTGACCCACGGCCGCCCCCAGGACTGCATCTTGCCGAGCGGCACACACTCGAACTGCATGGTGGCTCCACGCGTATCGGGCGAGCCGTTGTTGCTGCCCGAGAACGCGCCGGGAGTGTAAAGCCCGACCCCGGTCACGGGGTTCAGATCCCTGCTGCCGCTGGTATCGAACAGACCGAGGCCCGCGCTCCAGGTCTGGCGATACGCGTAGGAGGCATCGATCTCGAGCGCATTGAGATGATTCGTCGCGTTGGCGGATCCCCCGGCGTTGAACGTCGCGTTCAGCTGCTGCTTCTCGTGGATCAACGATGCGTTGACGAGAATCGCACCCGGGCCTTCGGGCGTGTACTGATAGGTGGCGTCGAGCGCGACATCCGTGTAGTGATCGGTGTCGGGCACCGCCACATCGGGCTGCATCTTCACATCCATGCCAAAGGTGCCCACGGAGAAGTAGTGCTCGCCCCTCGCGCCCGTCGTGAACTGGTAGGCCGCGCGCCAATAGGGGGCCGCGCCGTTGATGTGGACGTTGTTATCGGGGTAGAGGCCCACATTGCCGAGCCAGCGGTCCGAGAGGCCCTTGTAGGCGCCCGCCTCGAGATACACGTGATCGTGGATCATGGTGTACGCGGTCGCACCGGCAACCACGCCCCCGAGTCCGCCGATGACCGGAGCGGCGCCGATCCCGGGCACGAGCGGGGAGCCGATGTAGGGATAGGCCCAGGCAGGCGAGGAGTGCCACAGATCCTGTACCGTGGGATTGTTATTCACCGAGATCCCTACGACCGCGTCGGTGCCGAAGAGCTTCAGCGGCCGCGCGTAACGAATGTCGGTGTTGTCCCAGCTGAAATGCCGGTCTTCGCCACTGTAGGTGGACTGCGAAAACATGCCGATGTGCTCGGTGAGGCGCGTCGCCAGGAATACCGAGACCTGGTCGACAGACGCGTTGTTGTTGGGGGCGAAATGCGCGGGCTGCGCATCAGCAGGCGGGGCGACGTCGGTATGACTGAAGCCGCCCTGGACCATGAACGCGAGCGGCATCGGGTGCTCGCCCTCGCCGAAGGTATAGCCGTTCAGCTTGAACTGGCGGCCGTAGGGCGTGAGCGCCGGCCCGAATGACAGCGTGTGACACTGCGAGCAGGGCATGCCGGTCTGGCGCGCGAAGCTCGGCACCGCGGAAGCGATGCGAGGCAACGCCAGGATCAGCAGCAAGACGAGCGTCCAGGCGAGGACGCGATGATCGTTCACGAGAACATCCCCATTGAGCCGACCTGTGGGCCGACATGCGGTAAGTGGCACGGAGCACTCCTATTGGTTTTTTTAACTTCCCGGATAAGGATTTATCGCATCCGGGATAGACGAGAAATCGGGCGAAACAGGGGGTTGCGAGCAGGGATAGCTCGCCCCTTCTGGGTCGAAGGCCGACCGTGGAACGGGGAGAAGTACTAACGTCCCGGTTAGGGTCTTACACCGCAACTCCGGGGTTTACACGTCGCAAGTCCTTGTGGACGAAGCACTATTTGCCCCGGGGAAAATACCCGTTCGGCGCGCCTGACGTCAGGTCCGGGCCGGCCGCCGGCGGGAACGCGGGAACGCCGGGAGCGCAGTGACATTCACGTTCCCGCTCTCGCGCGCGTGTTGGCGCCGAAGTTGACGCGGTCCAAAAGTCGCGGGCGTTGGTCGGGGCTGTCGGCTTAGCGCCCGCCGCTCATGTGATGTACGAAGTTGCGGAGCGCCACCCGGTGGTCTTCCCACAGCTCGTAAGTGATCGGGGCAGGGTCGCTGTCCACGACGATGGTGAGCTCACGCGCCTCGCCGATGAACCGCACGGTCCCGAGGTCGGTTCCGTAGACGTTGGGCGCCGCGTCCACCCCCGGCGGCGCGTGCACCGGTTGTCCGATCCCGGCTTCGTGTGGCGAGTGTCCCTGAAGATGCAGCTCGATGCGTCGGTCATCGGCCTGGATGACCGGCTGGGCCGGCGAGGGCAGGGGATCCTGGCGCAGGCGCGGATCGATGGTCGACCAGAAGTACGCGATCAGGACGTAACTCACCTTGCCGTTGCGATTGACGGCGGCGGCGGCGAGCGTCACGTAGTCACGCTGGTTCGCCGCGAGCGTCGGGTGCGCGTAGGCAAACACCAGAGGCTCGCCGACCACGGTGACCGTGGCCGCGGTGTCCTCGTCGAGATATTCCCGGGGTTGCTTCTCGCCCGCGAGCGCAGCGTACGCGCCGAGCACGAGGAGGGCCGCGAGGGCTGTCGAGACCCGTGCCCTCTTGTCCCCGGCCGGGGCGGTCACTGGAAGCTGATGCGGTAGGACACGCTTACATAGTAGCGCGTCGTGTTCTGCGTCTGCACGAACGTGCCGTTGGAGAGCTGCAGGAAAGCCTCGCGCTGACCCAACTGGCCGCCGACCTCGAGCTGGAAGAGCTTGCGCTCGCGCTCGTAGTCGAGCAGCAGCGAGGGAATGTAGGTCGTGTTCGTGCTGCCGTCGGTGTCGGCCTGGAGGCGGTTGATGGTGAATCGCGGCCCGAGGCGCCACGCCCCGGCGACCGGGAAGCGGCTGTTGGCGCTGATCGAGTCGATGCGCCCGATCACGGTGTTGCCGTGCGTCAGCGTGAGGACATGGAAGTCGCCGGTGCGCCAGAGGCTCGAGCCGTAGAGCTGCCCCTGGTAGGTGAGGAGCAGGCCGCTCGCCGGCACCGCCGCGACCCCGCCCGAAGCCGGTGTCGCGCCGGTCTCGGTAGCCGACACGATGGTCGTGACTTGCAGGCGCGCACCCAGCGGCTTGTTCGCGGTGAAGCTGTAGTTGGTCGTGATCGGCGTGCGGTCCTTCGCCAGCTGGTAGATCTCATCCAGGGTGAAGACCTGCTCGAGCTGGTTGAGGTCCGCGAAGGTCTGGCCGATGAGCGCATTCCGCACGGTAAGCACGGGGGAGTTGCGCCGCTCGGCATCGAAGCTCAGGCTCCAGCGCGCCGGCAGCTGCAGTGTGCCGACGAGGCTCGCGGTGTTGAGCGAGTGGAATTGCGTGTCATAGTCGATCACCCCGACCAGCGATGCCCTGGGCGCGAGATACCGCCCCTCCACGCCGACCGCCTTGCGGTTGCGGAAGCCCTGGTACTGCTCGTTCGCGGCGAACACACTCGCGTCCCAGTGGGCGTTCTTCGGCGTGTACGCGAGCGCGAGCGTCTCGAACCGGTCCTGGGTCTGCGGCGCGATGATCAGCTGCTCGACGGGGTAGCCCGCGGCCGCGTTGATGGCCCAGGAGGGCTTGAACTGCCACGACAGGAACAGCCCGTCGAAGGTGCCGAGGATCCCGTCCTCGTTGTGGGCCTGCCGGCCGAGCCGGCCCAGCACGCCGATCGAGCGGTCGAGGACCTCGATCGAGGCGAGGGTCACGCGGGTGGCGTTGCCGACCGTGCCCTGGTCCTTGGTGAAGCTCTTGTCGTAGCCCGCGCTCAATCGCCCGACCATATCGAAGGTCTCGCCGCGGCGCCGAGCGAAGAGGTCCGCGTCGTTGAAGAGGGCGTTCTGGTTGATCGTCGGCGCCGCGGGCACCGGGGTGTTGGTGGGCACCGCGCCGTTGGTGATGCGCTCGCCGTCGTAGCGGGCCATCTGGGCGACTCCGCCTGTCACTTCCCAGCCCAGGCTGTCGCCCTTCACCTCGCGGCCAGTGCGCGCCTTGGCTTCCGCCGCCCGCAGGATCTTGAGCCGGAACGCCACCCGCTCCGCGGCTTCGCCGTGCGGGTAGCCGCGCAGATACTCCTCGTACTCCGCCTTCGCATGCGCCAGCTGCCCGGAGCGCTCGCGCGCGAGCCCCAGCAGCTCCTGCGCGCGTGCGCGGTCGGGGAACTCGGGCTGGCGCTGCAGCTTCGTGAGCAGCGCGATCGCCGTCGGGTACTCGTGCCTGTCCATGGCGGTGCGCGCCGCGGCGGTGAGCTTCTTCAGCTCCTCGTTGGGCAGCGCCGGATCGCTCCCCATGCGCTCGACGGGCGGCGAGGCCACCTGCGCCACGGTGGCGTTCGCATCGCTCGTGACAGCGTCGTCGCCGATCGCGAGCCAGGCCCGCGGGTAGCTCGGCAGCGCGAGATTCATGAGGCGATCGGCCTCCGAGCGGCGGTCGATCGGACCCACGCGCAGCCGGTACCACTTCTCGCCGTCGACCACCGCCTCGGAGACGAACGCCGGCGCCTTGAGCAGCTCGTGCGCACGCTGGATATCCGCCTCACTGAAGGGCTTGGGCTGCGAGTCGAGATTGATCGCGAAGTTGGCGACCTGCTCGGTGGATTGCCCGACGAGGATCTTGCCGCGGCCGCGTGCGCGGTCAATGAGGCGGAGCCGCAGCCCGCGGGGATCGACGCCCTGCGCCAGTACGTAGCGCTCGTTCTTCCTGAAACCGAGCGTGAGGGTGATCTGCCCCGGAGCCATGGATTCGACGCGCGCGGCGGTGACGATGCTCGAGCCGCCGGACACCGGCGGTGTCTCGGACGCGATCTGCGACATCGGGCTCACGCCGCAGTCTGCGAGCGGCGCGAGCTGGATGTGCACCTCTTTGCCCTCGCTCGCCGGGAGACTCGTGACGTAGCGCATCGAGCAGTTGAACACCATGGTGAGGTCGACCTGGTCCTCGTGGTCGTTCACCTCGATCACGTCCACCAGGCGCCGCACGCCGGCGAGGGGTGTTTGCGCGAAGGCCCCGGCCGCGCCGAGCGCGGCCAGGGAAGCGAGGGCGAGCCGACAGAGCCAGCGCTTAATGCTTAAACGCGGCATCCGAGACTCGGTGATACGGTCCGGGCCGATTTCTTGTAATGACTGACTGCGTCGAATCGCTGTAGACGTGGCAGGCGCCACTGCAGTTGGCAAGCTCATTGGCGGTGTAGTACTGACCCTTGACGGTCTTCGGGTGGGCCGCGGGCTTGAAGTCCGCGGCATGACAGCCCGCGCAGCTGCCGGCGTTGGCCGGTGACCGCCAGGGTATCTGGTCGGTGTTCGAGCTGTGACAGCTCGTGCAGCTCAAGGCCACGCGGTGATTGCCCGGGAAAGCGGCGCTCACGTGACGGAAGCGCAGCACACCCCAGTCGGGGTAGCTGTGGCAGGTGCCGCAGTCGATTCGGGTGCCCATGTGCGACGTCGGCATGCCGGTCGCGGCCAGATTGTTGTGGCAGCTCGCACAGCCGGCGGCGAAGGTCGCGTGATCGACCTTGGCCGGCCTCCAGGCGAGGGTGCCGTGGCACGCATCGCACGCCTGAGTGGTCGGGATGTGCGTGCGCGGCTTGCCGGTGGCCTGCACTCCGTTATGGCAGGTCGCGCAGCTGTGCGGCGCGACGGCGGTGTGATCGAAGCGCGCCGGCGTCCAGGCGTTGGTGGTATGGCAGCTCTCGCATCCGGCGCGGGTCGCCACGTGGGTCGGAGGCTTACCGGTGGCGATCTGGCCGTTGTGGCAGCTGACGCAGGTGCCGATGACCTGGGTGTGATCGACGATCCTCAGCGGGAGCCAGGCGACCGTCGTGTGGCAGCTCTGGCAGTTGTTGGTGGTCGCGATGTGGGTCGGCGGCTTGACCGGGGTCCCGGTCTTCGGCGTGGTCGTCGGGCTCGCCGGCGGAGTGGTCGCCGGGCGGGCCACGGGCCGCAGCGCGAGCCGGTCGCGCGCGCTGTGGCAGCCCGAGCCGTTGCAATCCTTGCCCGCGTAATGATTAGCGCTGGGTCGCACCCACAGGGAAGTGCCGGCGTTGGTCTGCCACTTCATGTTGTGCTCGTGGCAGCTCATGCACGTCATGGACACGACGTAGGCGTGCTTCATGATGGTGCCGGAGAAGGTCGTGAAGTTCGACGGCGAGTGGCACAGCTCGCAGGCGATCGAGCTCGTGCCGTTGGGCGGCACGGCTGGAATATGGCCGGGGGCGCCCGGGGACGGCTGCTTCAGGGCGGGCGCCGCGATGTTGTAGAAGCTGAGTCCATAGCCGTGGCACTGCGCGCAGTTGTTGCTGATGCCCGCATGCCCGGTCGCTCCCATTACATACGCCGCGTAATTGCCCGCCGTGGTGTGACACTGGGCGCACGGCGCATTGGTCGGGATGTGGTTGGCCGGCTTGGCTGCGGTGCCGCTCTGGTTGGTGAAGAAGGTCGGCGAAGTCGTATGGCAGCCGTTGCAGTCGCCGGTCGCGGGGTGCGTCTTGTCGAAGGCCTGTGGACGGGAGTCTCCCCAGGCGGACGCGCTGCTCGCGATCATCCCTAAGTAGGGTGCGGACTCGTGGCAGCCCTGACACCCGGCGACGCCGTGCGCGGCGATCGTGGTGTGACCGGCGACCGTGAGGGTCGGGCTGGTGAGGCTCGCCGCAGCGAGCTTGAACCCGCCCGGATTCACGTTCGAGGTGCTGTGACAGCCCGAGGCGTTGCAGTCGGCCGTGCCGATCGGGAAGTGGCTGCTGCCCGGCCACCCGACAATCGTCATCGTGTTACTGGGCGGCGGTCCGGCGAAGGGTCCGGTGCTCGGGCCGTGGCAGGCGAGGCACCCCGTCACGCCCTGGTGCGTCCCGGTGACGGAATAAACCCCGAAGTTGCCCGCGGTCGTGTGGCACTGCGCGCAGGGCGCCGTGGTCGGAACGTGATTCGTCGGCTTGCCCGCGGTAGGCAGCAGGTTCGCCGCGAAGGTCGGCGACGTGACGTGACAGTTGCCGCAATCACCCGTGGTCGGGTGCTTCGAATCGAGCGTCGTGTTGGGTCTCGAATCTCCCGCGGCGGTGTTGCTGCTGGCCATCATCCCTAAGTAGGGCGCCGTCTCGTGACAGTTGCTGCACCCGCTCACGCCGCCCGAGGCGATCGTCGTGTGACCCGCGACGGTGAGCGTCGGGGTCGAAATGTTCGCGGTGCCGATCTTGAAGCCGCCGCCACCCGGGGCGACGTTGGCAGTCGTGTGGCAGCCCGAGCCGTTACAGTCGGCGGTGCCGAACCGGATGTGATTGGCCGGGACCGTGAGGATCGAGAATACGGGATTGGCGGCAATGCTGAATGTCCCGGCGACGGTGGAGCCGTGGCAGCTCTGACATCCGGTCAGCCCCTGATGGGTGCCGGGCGAGGAGTACTGTGTGTAGTCGCCGGTCGTGGTATGGCACTGGACGCACCGCGCGCTCGTCGGAATGTGATTGCTCGGCTTGCCCGCCGTCACGTCCAGGGCGAAGGTGGGCGCCGTGGTGTGACAGTTGCCGCAGTCGCCGGTGGCCGGGTGCCTCGAGTCGAGCGTCGTGTTGGGTCTCGAATCTCCCGCGGCGGTGTTGCTGCCGGCGATCATCCCTAAGTAGGGCGCCGTCTCGTGGCAGTTGGAGCAGCCGGCGACGCCGGCCGCGGCAATCGTCGTGTGACCGGCGACCGAGAGCGTCGGGGCCGTGATGCTCGCACTGCCGATCTTCCACCCGCCCGGATTCACGTTCGCGGTCGTGTGGCAGCCCGAGCCGTTGCAGTCGGCGCTCCCGATCGCGATGTGGCTACTGCCCGGCCACCCGGCGATCGTAATCGTGTTGCCGGGCGGCGGTCCGGCGAAGGGCCCGGTGTTCGGGCCGTGGCAGGAGAGGCACCCGGTCACGCCCTGGTGCGTGCCGGTAACGGAATAGACCGCCCAGTTGCCGGCGGTGGTGTGGCACTGCGAGCACAGCGCCCTGGTCGGAATGTGGTTCGACGGGCGCGGCACGGTGGGGTCGAGGAAGGAGGTCGTGTTATGGCACTGGGTGCAATCGCCCGTGGCGGGGTGCAAGCGATCGAGCTTCGCCGAGGGACGCGAGTCGCCTGCGGTGGTGTCGGTGCTCGGGTGCATCCCCTGGAAGTTCGCGGTCTCGTGACAGCTCGCGCAGGTGAGGGCGGACACCGCCGGGTGGTTGATGACGCCGGGATTCCACGTCGTGTAGTTGGTGGGCGAGTGGCAGCTCTCGCACGGTGTCACCGGAGTCCCGATCGGGACGTGGGTCGCCGTCACGCCCACGGCGTGCACGTTGTCGTGACAGGCGGCGCAGCCGCTGGTGACCCCGACGTGATTGAACGTCGCGCCGGCCCAGGTGAGGGTCGTGTGGCAGGCGTCGCACTCGAGGTCCGTGATGATGTGCGTCGGTCCCTTGCCCTGCGCCATCGTCCCGTTGTGGCAGGTCGAGCAGCTGCCGCGCGCCTGCGTGTGGTCGAAGTTGACGGCTGGATTCCAGGCGACCGGCGTGTGGCAGGCGCCGCACTGGTCGGTCGAGAGAATGTGGTTGCGCGGCTTCGCGGTGGCGCGCACGACGGTGCCGATGCCGTGGCAGGCGCCGCAGTCGGTCGGCGTGCCCTTGAATATCGCGTTGACGTGGCAGGACTCGCAGGGGAGGTCCCGGTGCTGACCCGTGAGCTCGAAGCCGGTGGTCAGGTGATCGAAATTGAGGCGCGACTGCACGGCATTGAGCGCCGACTGCGCGCTGGCCGGCTGCGGCGTCAGGCCGATCGCGAGCAGCAGCGCCGCGGCCGCGAAGGCGCCGCGCCGATGCCGGCGTCCGAAACACCAATGCTTGCTGATGACTGGCCAGAAGTGCATACAGCCTCTCCCTAGTGCACCTTAGCGCCCTTCCATGTGATCGTCGTGTGACAGCGATCACACTGGCGCCCGTACTGCCCGAAATGCACGTCGTCCTTCTCGTGACACGTCAGGCAGTCCTGCTTGAGCTTCACCTCATCCGGTGGGCGGCGGTGGCACGACTCGCAGGCGAGCTTGCCGTGCGCGCCGCTGAGCGCAAATCCGGTCTCCTTGCCGTGGTCGAACTGCCACAGCTTCCAGCCGTTCTCCGAATGGCAGCGCTTGCAGTCCTTGCCGAGATTGCCCTTGTGCACGTCATCCTTCTTGTGGCAGTCGATGCATTCGTGGCCGACCTCGCGATACTGGCGGGTGAGGTGACATTGCTCGCACGGCACCGTCACGTGCAGACCGACCAGCGGGAATTTCGTCAGGTCGTGATCGAAGCTCACGCTCGTGCGCCAGCCCTGCGTCGTGTGGCATTGATCGCACTCCTTGCCGAGGCTGCCGGCGTGCACATCGTTCGGCCGATGGCAGCTCACGCACTCGGTCGGCAGCTTCTGCGTCATCACGTTCGCCGTGTGGCAGGTGTGGCAGGCGACCTTCTCGTGCTGCCCGGTGAGGGGCCACGTGGTGTCGCGGGTGTGGTCGAAGCTCGAAGGCTTCCATTTCTCGCTGCCGTGGCAGATGCCGCAGTCCTTGCCGAGGCGACCGGCGTGCGAGTCCTGCGCCTGATGGCAGCCGAAGCAGTCGCGCGGCAGCTTGTCCTTCAAATTTCCCGTGCGGTGGCAGTCGTTGCAGGCGATGCGGTCGTGCACCCCCTCGAGCGGGAAACCGGTCTCCTTGAAGTGATCGAACTTCGAGGTCTTCCAGCCCTTGGTGACGTGGCACTCGGCGCACTTGGTGCCGCGCTCGCCGTGGTGCACGTCGTCCGGCTCGTGGCAGGAGACGCACTCCTTGGGCGTGTTCTTGTAGCGGTTGCCGAAGTGACAGGCCGCGCACGGCGCCTCGGCGTGCTTGTCGCGTAGCGGAAAGGCGGTCTTGTCGTGGTCGTAGCTGATGTGCCGCCAGGCGCTCTCGTCGTGGCAGGAGCCGCAGTCGCGCCCCAGCTTCCCCTCGTGCGGCTCCTCTTTTCTATGACAGGCGATGCATTCCTTCTTCGCATCGCGAAAGGGCTTGCCGGCGGCGTGACAGCTCTCGCACACCACGTCGACGTGCGCGCCGCGCAGCGGATAGTCGGTGTGCTCGTGATCGAACTGCTCGTGGCTCAGCTTCACGATGTCGGCGGTGCGGCCGAGATGCTCGGCGTGGCAGGCGCGGCACTCCGAGACGTCGATGCCGGGGAAGCGGCCGTGGAAGTGGCTGTGCTCGCGCAGATCGCCGGCGATCTCCTTGTGACAGTCGAGACACAGCTGCGTTTGCTTGCCGCGGTCGCTGCGGTCGTGGCAGAGCGAGCACGTCTCCTCGTATTTCACGTGAGCCGTGCTCAGCTTGCCCGGCATGAGAAGCGTCTCGGGATTCACGGCCTCAGCCCGCCCCCCTGCCAGCAGTCCCGTGAGCCATCCGAATATCAGCAACGCGTGGCATCGTCCCTCCCGCATGGATGGCGGTGGAGCGCGTCAATAGACGTGGACGGCAATCACATGAATGATCGCCGCGATGATCATCACGAAGATCAGCGGTATGTGCAGCGAATGCCACAGTGAGAACAGCCGTTCAAAACCCTCGAATTCGGCCACGCGGCGCGTCGCGGTGAGGCGCCGGTCGACATAGGCGCACGCGGTCTCACGCAGGCGCTTCTGCTCCGTGCGGACGACCGCGGACTTGCGTGAGCTCGCGCGCAGCGCCCGCCGGATGTAGCGGTGCAGCTGCCGGCGCGCCCGCACCGTCGCGACGCCGACCCCGATGGGCCTCGCAAAGCCGAGCACCGACAGGTGCGGTCCGGCCTTCAGCACCCGCTGCTCGGCATTCTCGATGTGGGTCACGAGCTCGGGCACGAAGCTGATTCGTCCGGAAAGGCTGCGCAGGCTGTCGGCGCCGGCGCGGAGCTCGCCGAACTCGAGCTTGCGGCCATAGAGGCCGTTATGGATGTGGGCGTAAATGTAGCGGCCGATGATGCCGCTGCCGGCCACGGTCAGCATCGAGAACAGCGCCACGTTGCTGTTGGTGGCGCCGGTGCTGAAATTACAGTGATACAGGATGGCCAGCGGCCCGGCTATGCCGAGCACCATGTGGAAGCGGAACCAGCTCGGCGTCGAGCCGAGGAACTCGAGCCAAGCCCAGCGCTTGCGCAGCGAATACGCCAGCAGCACGAGCATGAGGCTCCCGCCGATGATGCCGAGCGCGTAACCGGCGCCGCGATAGGGGTTGATGTAGCGGCCCGTTTGGGTGGTCCAGCCGTAGTAGATCATCGCGCTGACCAGGAGGAAGGACAGGCGGCCCGCCGTGATCAGCGGCCGGCGAGCTGCGGGCTCGGGGTCCGGGCGTTGCGCCACCGCCGGAGCCGCGGTGCGCGTCGCGGCGGCCGGCGGTGGCTCGCCTGAAGGCTTCGGCGAAGGCGTCTGTGAAGGTGCCGTAAGTGCGCGCGCTGGCGTCGGCGGGGGTACCTGGGGCTGCGGGGGTACCTGCGGTTGAGGTGCCGGGCGGGCACGCGCTTGCGGCGGCGAAGGCGCCGGTGGCGGCGGCGGCTTGCGAGCCTGAAGCGGCGGCGTCGGACGCGCAGGTGGGGACGGACGCGCCGGTGGCGGCGGCTGGGGAGCTGGCGGCTCGGGAGCCGGACGCGCACGCGACTGCGGCGGCCGCGGAGCCGGCGCCGGCTGCGCGGCTCGTGCCTGCGGCTGGGGTGTCGGGCGCGCGGGCGCGCGAGGCATCCCCAGGATGTCGGCATCGGTAAACTCAACCTCAGCCGGTTCACCGGCCTTCGCGCCGAGCTCGCTGAGGCGCACCACGCGTACCTGCATCCCCTCGAGTTCCTGGACTTCCTGGAGCTCTTCGCCTTCGGGAAGGGGTTCGGGTATTGCTGCCGACATGGTTAGCCGATCTCCCGACTGATGACCAGCGCCAGCTTCTGGCCGGGCGCCGGATGGAGTACCGGGCTCGTCACGTAGAGATCGCCCGCGCTCGGGGTGGCCTGGCCGCTGCGCGAGATGCGCGCCTCGATCACCACCTTGTCGAACTGCGAGAGCCGGCGCGAGGGAATCATAGCCATGGAGTCATCCAGGTGGAAGCTCACGGGCCACGCGCTCGCCGTGGTCCGCAGCACCGCGAGCGGCGGGCCGGGCGAGTCCGCCGCCTTGGCGTAGATAAAGAGAGTCGCGTCGCGCTGGACGCGGCCGGCCAGACGGCTGTCGATCGAGACCGTGCCGGACACTTCCGCGCTGCCCGACGCGCCTGAGGTGTTTGCCGGCCCCGGAGCACTCGCCGCGGCTGCGCCGGCAGGCAGCGGCAGGCCCGCGAGCTGCGTGTCCTCGAGGATATTGGCGTCGATGATGCGGGCATCGGGCGAGTCGGAGGGGAGCGCGGCACGCAGCTTCCTCCACCAGCCGAGCGCGTCCGTGAAATGGCGCTGCTCGTGCGCCTCACTCGCCTTGAGCCAGACTGCCTTCAGGTTCGCAGGATCGAGGGCGAGCGCGCTGTCGATGGCGCGACCGGCCTCTCCGGCGAGAGAGCCGCCCGAGAGGGAGGCGAGGACGTCGGCGTAATCCGCCCAGGACTGCGCGGTCATCCCATGGAGCTCGATGACCTTCGCGAGCGCGTCGCGCGCGCCGCGGTCGTCATGCTCCGCGCGGCGCAGGTCGGCGAGCGCGAGCCAGGCCTGCACGTCATTGGGATTTTTCTTCACGCGAGTCTCGAGCTCGGCCAGCGAAGGGGCGGGGGCCGGCGGGCTCGGCCGCGCGGCAGGGGTGCGGGTCTCGGTGGCGGTCGCGGCGGCCACGAGAGCTCCCGCGCTCAATTGGCTTACCGTTGCGCCGGCGGTGGGCTTCGCGATGTGCGAACGGGCGCGGGCCGCGTCATCCGGCCGGCCGAGGAATTCGTACGCCTTGGCGAGGAGATTCCAGTCATCGCTCGTGCCGCCATCACGGGCGAGCCGCGTCTCGAGCGCGGCGATTTCCGTCTCCATCGACCTCCCGGGCCCGGCGGACTTCATGGAAGCGTCGGCGGCGGATCCCCCGGCAGCCGTCCCCATCGACGCCACGGGCGGCTGCGCCGTCAGCGAGTGGCGAGAGCCGACTGCGAAATAGATGATGGCGGCGGCGGCCGCAAATGTTGCGACGCACGCGCCCGCGAGTGCAATGCGCGTGCGTCCGCTTCCGAGAGTGAGCGCGCGCAAAGTCAACGTGCCGCGCCAAAGCGGAATCGCGACGACAGTCGCCGTCCCGCCCACCAGCGCACCTGCGATAAACCAGAACAAAATAATGAGGCCCTCCCGCGGCGGAACTCATCGCGCAAGCGAGCGAAGATGTGACAATACACGCGAACCCCGCGACGGTAACGATGTCTCAGAGCGCCGACAACGTGTCTCCAAGTGCAGACAAAAACGCCGTAAAAAACAGGCAATTACGCGCGCTCAGCTTGATTGGTAGAGTGCTCAGCCGCGTGTATGGAGGCAAGTAGGGGATTGCCCCATTCCGTGACTTTCTTCACAGAGTTAGCGTCCCAATGACGAGTCCAATGCACACGCCCAATCGGTCTGGGTGAGCTTGCTGCGCTGCGTGGAACCGCTGGCGTAATCGGTCTGGTGTTGTCGCGATGGATCTATATACCTCTCTCTATGTGGGTGTGTGCCTGGCGGTGCTCGTGTGGCACGTGCGGCGCCGGCGCCGACTCGAGCACCAGAGTGCGAAGGCGCAGGAGAAAACCGGCGCGGCGGAACCCGCATCGCTCCACCCGGTGATCAGCGATCACTGCATCGGCTGCTCGTCCTGCATCAAGGCCTGCCCCGAGCAGGCGCACCACACGGTCCTCGGCCTCCTCAGGGGGCGCGCCCATCTGGTGAGCCCCGGCGACTGCATCGGTCATGGCGCGTGCAAGACCGCGTGTCCGGTCGATGCCATCACCCTCGTCTTCGGCAGCGAGCGGCGCGGGGTCGACATTCCGCTCGTGACGCCGACCTTCGAATCCACCGTGCCGGGTATCTTCATCGCCGGCGAGCTCGGCGGGATGGGGCTGATCCGCAACGCGCTCGAGCAGGGCCGTCAGGTCATCGAGGCGATCGCCCAGAAACACCGCCCCGGAGGCTCGGGGAGCGAGCAGCTCGACGTGCTCATCGTCGGGGCCGGTCCCGCCGGGTTCTCGGCCTCGCTCACCGCCAAGTCGAAGAACATGCGCTATGTCACGATCGAGCAGGAGTCGCTCGGCGGAGCGGTGTTCCAGTACCCGCGCGGGAAGCTCGTGATGACGGCGCCCGCTACCGTGCCGCTCCTCGGCAAGGTCAACTTCCGCCAGACCAGCAAGGAGGCGCTGCTCGAGTTCTGGACGCAGGCCGAGCGCAAGACCGGCGTCAAGATCAACTACAAGGAGCGGGTCGAGGACATCACGCGCTCGGGAGACGGCTTCATCGTCAAGACCAATCGCGGCACCTACCCGACGCGCAGCGTCCTGCTCGCGATCGGCCGCCGTGGCACGCCGCGCAAGCTCGGCGTGCCGGGCGAGGAGATGTCGAAGGTGGTTTATCGACTGATTGATCCGGAGCAATATAAAGGCCAGCATGTGCTGGTCGTCGGCGGCGGCGACAGCGCCCTCGAGGCGGCCGCGAGCATCGCCGAGACCGACAGCGGCGGCGGGGTGGTCCTGTCCTACCGCGGCGCGGAGTTCGATCGCGCCAAGGCGCGCAACCGCGATCGCGTCCAGGCGGCTGCGAAGACCGGCCGTCTCCAGGTCATGATGAAATCGAACGTGAAGAAGGTCGAGGCGGAGTCGGTGTCCATCGAGCACGAAGGCGAGATGAAGCAGGTCCGCAACGATGCGATCATCGTGAGCGCCGGAGGTGTGCTGCCCTCCGAATTCCTCAAGCGCGTAGGTATAGCCGTCGAAACGAAACATGGCACGGCCTAGGCGGGTGCGGGCGCTGCTGCCGGCGGCGCTCTCGATGGTGCTGGCCGCGGGCGCGGCGCTCGCCGTCTCGCGCCCGCCGGACCCGCTCGATGGCGTCAAGACCTCAATCCGACTCAAGAACTTCGCAGCGGCCGCGACCGAGCTGCAGAAGCTCGCCGCCGGAGGCAATCCGGATGCCCAATACCTGCTGGCGGTCTTCTATCTCAACGGAGTGAGCGGACCGCGCGATCCCGCCACCGCGAAGACCTGGCTCGAGAAGGCCGCCAACAAGGGCAGCGCGCGCGCGGCGTTCAGCCTCGCCACACTGCTGCAGGATTCCAACCCCCCCGATCCCCAGGGCGCGTCGCGCTGGCTCGCCCGCGCGAGGGAGCTGGGCTTCTTTAATACGATGAATACGGGGGCCCAGAAAGGCGCGGCCGCGGCCCAGAAGGGCGCGGCCGCGGCTCGCCCGGGCCCGCCGTCGAGTCTTCTGCCGGCCGCACAGCTGACCGATCCGGCGGTGCGCCGGGAAGCGCTGTGGCTTGCCGCCAGTGACGGCGATGTGGCGAGCCTCGAGGCCCTCGTGGACCCGGCGCTGGTGGCAGCACGGGATGAGTTCGGCCGAGGCGCGCTCGCGCGGGCTGCCGAGGCGGCCTCGGCCCCCGCCGTCGCGCTCCTCATCCGCCGCGGCGCGCCGGTGGAGGCACCCGATCAGAATGGCACGACGCCCCTGATGATCGCCGCGCGCGGCGGCCAGCCGGCCGCCGTGGATGCCGTGCTCGCGGCGCACCCGAACGTCAACGCGACGGACAAGAGCGGCAATACCGCGCTGATGCATGCCGTCATGAGCGGCTCGCTCGCCGTGGTCGATAAGTTGCTTGCGGCGGGCGCGAGCGTCGCGCCGCGCGACGCTCAGGAATGGTCGGCGCTCGATTTTGCCGAGGTCAGCGGGGCGACGGGCATCGCAGCGCGGCTGCGCGAGAAGGGAGCCACGGCGCTGCACCGCAACCCGGTCATGGCCGCCTACAGTCAGCCGACCTCGGTGCAGAGAGCCCAGCGCGACCTGTACGCGGGCTGGCCGGACCTGGCAGTCGCCGCCGGTCGGGAGAACCCGGAGCTGCTGCGCACCCTGCTGGCACGCGGCGCCGATCCCAATGCCCTCACCCCGGACGGGCTGCCGATCCTCACGGTGGCGGCGCTCAGCGGCACGGCTCACGAAGTGGAGGCGCTGCTCGCGGCCGGCGCCAAAGGCAACCGGGCCGACCGTCGCGGAAACTCGGCGCTCCTCGATGCGGTTCGCATCGGCCGGCAGGACATCGTCGCCGCCATGCTCACGCACGGCGTCTCGCCCGACGGGCGGCTGGACGACCCGGAGCCTCCGCTCATCGCGGCGGCCAAGGGCGGGCACGCGGGCATCGTGCGGGCGCTCCTGGCGGCCCATGCGAAACCGGATGCCCGGGACGAGCATGGCACGAGCGCGCTGATGCTGGTGGCGCAGCGGACGGAGCCGGAACTGGTGCAGCGGCTGCTCGATGCGGGAGCTGCGATCGAGGGGGTGGACAGGGCCGGGCGCACGGGGCTCTGGCACGCGGCGCACGCAGGCCGGGTCGAGACGGGGCGCGTGCTGCTCGAGCACGGGGCCAGCTCGGATCACGCGGATGCCGCCGGGGAAAATCCCTTCGGCGCCGCCTGCGCCGCCGGCGCGACGGCCGTGGTCGATCTGATGCTCGCCAAAGGGGCGAAGCTCGAGGCGCGCACCGCGCGCGGCGATACGCCGCTCCTGCTCGCGACGAACGCCGGCGCGGTCGAGATCGTCGACAAGCTCCTGACGCACCATGCCGAGAAAGATGCGCAGAACGAGTTCGGCGACACCGCCCTCATCATCGCCAGCCGCAACGGCAACGCCGCCCTGGTGCGGCGGCTGCTGAGCGCGGGCGCCAGCACGGCGCTCCGCAACAAGGACCGCTCGACGGCCGCGGACGTGGCGCCCGAGCCTTCCCGGCCGTGGTCGAGCTCCTGAAGAACGCCTGAAGGCTCAGCCTCCAACGCCCCTCGCCACCCCACGGCGGCGTACAATCCGGCCCGCACTCATGCCTGGGTGGCGAAATCGGTAGACGCAAGGGACTTGAGCAATTGAGCACCCGGCTCGGAAACGGCCGGCGTGAATGGGGTCAAAGTCGGTGGAACAGCAGCACGTCAGGGTGGCTGCAATACCGAGCTAAGCCCGTCGACGGCTGGCGAGACTGCCGAGCGCCCGTCGGTCAGGGAAAGTGTAGAGACTTGACGGCCCCTGCCTAATCCGACTGCAGGGAGCGATCGATGTCGGGACGGCAAAGGTAAAGTCCAGACCACGAAATGCATGGCCCGCGCATGCAGCAGCGAAAGCTGCAGTGGTACGAAAATCCCTTGGGGGCGACCCCGTGCCGGTTCGAGTCCGGCCCCAGGCACCATGCTTCATCACACCGCGTCGGGCTCGTGCATCCAGGCAGGGATGTCGCGGTGACCGTGCAAGACGCGCCAGACATCGATGTGATCGGGACGCTCCACGTAGAAGACGACGTGCGGATGCTTCTTCAGCGGCGGCCAATGCAGGCCCGGTAGGTCAAGCTCGCTCGCGTAGCGCGAGGAACCCGACGCGGGGTGGCGGCTGATGTGCGCGAGGGCGTGCTCGAGAGCGTCGATGAAGCCAAGCGCAGCGCCGGGAGCGGTTTCCCTCAAGAGATACGCGATGGCCTCGTCAATGTCGCGGCTCGCCTCTTCCCGGGGAATGGCCGGCTTCAATTTTCAACTGCGGCCGGCAGCTTTCGGCGCTCTGCGGACCCGGGTGCGAAGTTTCCTGAAGTAGGCTTTATCGGCCGGTGTCGTCGCCGGTGAGGCCGCGCCTTTGAGCAGCAGGCCCCGCACCCGCTCGCGGTCCTGATCTTTGCGAATCAGCTCCCGCACATATTCGCTGCTCGTGCCGTAGCCGCGCTTGACCTGCTCATCGACGAAGTCTTTGAGCGACTCTGGCAAGGAGATGTTCATCGTAGTCATAGCATGAAGACTCTATCAGTTTGGCAAAGTTTGGCAACGCTGTAACGAGTTCGCGGGATCCCCGTATTGGTCACGGCGGCGCAGAAGGCGCTCCTAACCCGAAAAGCCCGCAACCACGTGGAACCCAACCCCTCCATTATGTCGTCTGGAGGGTGTCGGGCTGCGGAACGCTATGTGAAGACGGGCACAGTTGTGAGCGTATCCACAGATGCCTTGTTGGAGGCGCGCTATTGTCGGTCCTCTTACATGCACTGTCCGAGGAAACCTGTGTGAGCAAAGCGAGGGGCGGTCAACCTGAACGGCGAGTGGCGCGCCAGGACAGGCGTGCACACTCCCGGCGACGCAGCTCGTCTGGTGGATCGTCCGGCACCGGGAAGTTACCGGGCGTCGATCCCTACAATACAAGCGCGGTACCGGTGCTGAATCCCGCCGAAAAACCCAAACGCCGGTCCCTCGACGACATGCGCCAGCTCAGCGAGGTCATCAAGACGATTCGGCCCCCGAAATGAGCTGGGGACCCGTCGGAAGCGGGGTCAGATTTCTTCGGGAATGATCTTGGCCACTACCGGGCCCATATTCGTCTTCGTCCCTTCCCGGACTTTCCCGGTGCGCATGTACTCGTCGAAGATCAGGTAGTGGACGACATGACGGAACTTTAGCTCGCGCTCCACTGGCCAGTCGGTGAAGCTCTCTTCCGCGCGCCTGATGATTTCCCCGGCCCGGCTCGCGTCCGGACCCAGACGCTGAGCGACCACTCCTTCGTAGAGGACCCGATCCGCGAGGTCCGGCTGCGCACCGCGCTGTTGCCAATAGAGGTCCAGGAGCTGTGTGCTGGCTTGCCTGGCGTACTTTCTTTCGGCGTGTGCGACGAACAACATGCTGCGCCCTCGTGAGACCTAAATCTTGCGAGGCGATGCAGGCTAACTTCGCTTCCAGGAGAAGTCCAGCCGAGAGCATCGTCGCAAAACCGCGACGCACTTCGGCGGGAGCGCAGTGTCAGATGTCCCGCTCAGCGCTTGAACGCGCCATCCGAGACCCGGTGATGGGGTCCGGGCAGACTCCTTGTGATCGTTGAGTGCGTCGAATCGCTGTAGACGTGGCAGGCGCCACTGCAGTTGGCGAGCTCGTTGACCGTGTACGACTGACCCTTGACGGTTTTGGGGTGGGCCGCGGGCTTGAAGTCCGCGGCGTGGCAGCCCGCGCAGCTGCTGGCATTGGCCGGTGACCGCCACGGAATCTGATCCGTATTCGAGCTGTGACAGCTCGTGCAGCTCAAGGCCACGCGGTGATTGCCCGGGTACGCGGCGCTCGCGTGACGGAAGCGCAGCACACCCCAGTCGGGGTAGCTGTGGCAGGTGCCGCATTCGATGCGGGTGCTCATGTGTCCTGTCGGCACGCCGGTCGCGGCCACGTTGTTGTGGCACCCGGCACAACCGGTGGTGAAGGTCGTGTGGTCCACCTTGGCCGGCTTCCAGGCGAGCGTGCCGTGGCACACGTCGCACGACTGGGTGGTCGGGATGTGCGTGCGCGGCATGCCGGCGGCCTTCACCGCGTTGTGGCAGCTCGTGCAGGTGTGCGGCGCGACGGCGGCGTGATCGAAGCGCGCCGGCGTCCAGGCGTTGGTGGTGTGGCAGCTCTCGCAGCCGGCGCTGGTCGGCAGGTGCCTCGAGGACTTGGCCTGCGCGATCACGCCGTTGTGGCAGCTCACGCAGCTGCCCCTCACCTGAGTGTGATCGACGGTCCTCACCGGGAGCCAGGCGACCGTCGTGTGGCAGCTCAGGCAGTTGTTGGTGGTCGCGATGTGGGTTGCCGGTTTGATCGGGGTACCGCTCGGCGGAGCGGTCGCCGGCCGCGCCACGGGGCGTAGCGCGAGCCTGTCGCGTGCCGTGTGGCAGCCCGAGCCGTTGCAGTCCCTGCCGGCATAGTGGCTCGCGCTCGGGCGCCTCCACAGCGTCACTCCGACGTTGGTCTGCCAGGTCATGCCGTACTCGTGGCAGCTCATGCACTTCATCGCCACCACGTAGGCGTGCTTCATGATGGTGCCGGAGAAGGTCGTGAAGTTCGACGGCGAGTGGCACAGCTCGCAGGCGATCGAGCTCGTGCCGTTGGGCGGATTCGACGGGATGTGGCCGGTGGCGCCCGCAGTCGGCTGCTTCAGGGTCGGCGCCGCCATGTTGTAGAAGCTGAGTCCATAGGCGTGGCACTTCGCGCAGTTGTTGGTGATGCCCGCATGCCCGGTCGCTCCCATCACATACGCCGCGTAATTGCCCGCCGTGGTGTGGCACTGGGCGCACGGCGCAGTGGTCGGGATGTGGTTGGCCGGCTTCGCCGAGCTGCCGGATTGGTTGGTGGCGAAGGTGGGCGAAGTCGTATGGCAGCCGTTGCAGTCACCGGTCGCCGGGTGCGCCTTGTCGAAGGCCTGCGGACGGGAGTCTCCCCAGGCGGTCGCGCTGCTCGCGATCATGCCTATGTAAGGCGCGCTCTCGTGACAGGTCTGGCAGGCGGCGACCGCGGCCGCGACCCTGGTATGGCCGGCCACCGAGAGCGTGGGCGCCGTGAGGCTCGCTGCGGCGAGCTTGAAGCCGCCCGCATTGACGTTGCCCGTCGTATGACAGCCCGAGCCGTTGCAGTCGAGGCTGCCGAACGGAAAGTGGTTGCTCGGGTTGGTGACGATCGTGATGTTGGCGAAGGTCTTCGCCACCGTCGAACCGTGGCAGGAGAGGCACCCCGCCACGCCCTGGTGGGTGCCGGTGACGGAGTAGGCCGCGTAGTTGCCCGCGGTGGTGTGGCACTGGGCGCACGGCGCGCTGGTCGGAATGTGATTCGCGGGCTTCGCGTTACCGGTCTGATCGGTCATGAAGGTCGGCGTCGTCGTATGGCAGCCGTTGCAGTCGCCGGTCGCCGGGTGTGCTTTGTCGAAGGCCTGCGGACGGGAATCTCCCCAGGCGGTCGCGCTGCTCGCGATCATGCCTAGGTAAGGCGCGCTCTCGTGGCAGGTCTGGCAGGCGGTGACCGCGGCCGCCACCGTGGTGTGGCCGGCTACCGAAAGAGTCGGAGCGCTGAGGCTCGCGCTGCCGAGCTTGAAGCCGCCCGTATTGACATTGCCCGTCGTATGACAGCCCGAGCCGTTGCAGTCGAGGCTGCCGAACGGAAAGTGGTTGCTCGGGTTGGTGACGATCGAGAACACGGGATTGGCGGCAATGCTGAATGTCCCGGCGACGTTGGAGCCATGGCAGCTCAGGCACCCAGTGATCCCCTGGTGGACTCCGGTGACTGAATAGAGGGCGAAGTTGCCCGCCGTCGTGTGGCACTGCGCGCACGCGGCGCTGGTTGGAATGTGATTGCTCGGCTTGGTCGCCGTCGGCAGCAGGTTCACGGCGAACGTGGGCGTTGGGACGTGGCAGTTGCCGCAGTCGCCGGTGGCGGGATGCTTCGCATCGAGCGTGATATTGGGCCGCGAGTCTCCAGCTGCGGTATTGGTGCTGGCGACCATCCCCAGATAGGGCGCAGTCTCATGGCACATCGCGCACACGATGCCACCGCCGGTGACCGTCGTGTGACCGGCCGCGTTGAGCGTGGGACTCGAGATGGTCGCCGTACCGAGCTTGAAGCCGCCGCCGCCC
>Ga0209055_1000773_pt1 | contig 21986 bp, 19 predicted proteins | sample GraSoiAngelo_110_FD_185875 | JGI IMG/M metagenome (GOLD analysis project Ga0209055, IMG submission 185875) | Grasslands soil microbial communities from the Angelo Coastal Reserve, California, USA - 14_0903_12_30cm (SPAdes) (version 2) | ecosystem: Environmental > Terrestrial > Soil > Grasslands ... | reverse complement strand
GGTCGATGACGCATTCGTAAAGTTGCTAAAAGATCGACATACGATTTTGTGTCCGACACTGGTCGTGTTTGAGCGCTACGGCCGCACCTTCGCAAACAAATTGAATCTCACACCGGAAGAAAAAGCATGGGGCAATCCGGAAGTGATCACGACACTCGACGTGACGAAAATTCCGCAGGAACAATTGCCCGAGCGCATCAGGACCGCGCTGGCCAATCCCGATGCAGCACTCGATCGAATCAAAAAGACTTACGATGTCGCGCTCAAAAATCTAAAGACGCTCGAAGACGCCGGCGTCACGATTGCTGCCGGCACCGATGCGGGAAACATCGGCACCATTCACGGGCCGGCGCTTTTTCGGGAATTTCAGTTGATGAAGGAAGCAGGCCTGACGCCGATGCAAATTTTGCAGTGCGCCACCACCAACGCCGCCAAACTTTTCGGCGGTGAAACCGGCGCGCATACCGGCAAGATCGACAAAAGCGACTTCGCTGATCTCGTGATTCTCAACTCGAATCCGCTCAACGACATCGCGCACGCATCCGACATCGACGCCGTCGTTAAAAACGGTGTGCTTTGTCCGGCTGATCAGCTTGCGGCGGTGTCGCATTAGTTCTGCTGATGGGACGCAAGCGGTGGCCGATCGTCGCAGTCGCGATTGCGATTCTGCTGCTGGCCGGCGCGATCGCAGTCGCCTGGATTAATCCGCGGTTGACGCGTTACATCGAGAGCGATCAGTTTCGCGTTGAGCTCGAGAAGGCGACCGCAAAAGGATTGCATTTCCCGAGCGGACAATATTCGTCGATCAAACGAACGGGTCTTCTGACGGCAGCAAGCGATCGCTTTCACGCGGAGAACGGACACAAAGCGTTAAACTTGATCGATGCGCGCGGCATCGCGGCAAGGTTCAATCCGCTGGCTGTTTTCCTGCAGCGTTGGCAACTGGATGAAGTGCACATCGATTCCGGTGAAGTCGACATCCAGACGTACACGCCGATACCAGAACCAACGCCGACGAAATCGTGGTTGCACGTTTTCCTGCCGGAGCGCGTTTATTTGAAGCGCGTTTGGTCGGAGCCGGCCGATGTGACCTGGGGATTGCGCGGAAAGAAATGCGGTTTATTCGGAACGCGATTACTCATTACGCCGCACGGGCGCGATTTCGAATATCAGGCCACCGGCGGGACGACGAAGATGCCGGTCATGCCGGAGATGCAATTGCGCCACACCCACCTGCTCGTCACCAAGACGTGGTTGAGTTTGTATGATTTCGATCTTGCGGCGAATGAGAAAAGCGACGGAACGATTCACGCGGAAGGAACGGCCGGAACCGGCGAAGACCGGCGAGTCGATTTCACAATTGATTTCAACAAATTGCCGATCGGTGAATGGTTGCCCGCGTCATGGAAAGGACATTGTTCAGGCGCAGCCACGGGCAAAGTTCATTGGACCGGGAAGAATCCAAAATTGGAAGACGCGTCGGTGCGAGGCTCCTTGCGCGTGCACGAGGGGCGTGTCGCCGGCCTGCCTTTTCTGGAAAATCTCGCCACGATTACGAAAAAGAAATCAATCGCGCATCTCGAGCTGAAGGAGTGTTCGGCCGAGATCGATGCGAATCATGCGGAGATCGACATCCGCAAGATCGACATCGAGGACACTGGCAAGTTCCGGATCGAAGGCGAGATGACGATCCACGAAAAGATATTGAGCGGCGCGATCCGACTTGGCGTCGCGCGCCAATATCTGGAATGGTTGCCGCATCCGGAGGAGATTTTTCCGCGCCAGAGCGGCGGCTACCTGTGGACGAGGGTGCACTTGTCGGGAACGACCCGAGATCCACAACAAGATCTTAGCCCGCGCATTGTCGAGGTGTTGAAAGAATCGCCAACCGCATTTCTCGGGTTAATTTTTCGGCAGCTCGACGATGCGATTACAAGGGCCTTCGGCGGCAAATGACCGGCAATGTCGGTCTTGCCCGAATCACGGCGGTTGCAAGAAACAAAACCGCATGGATGCTTTCTGTCTATGGCAACAAACCCAACGCAATACGCGCATCCGGAGGCTCTGGTGGAAACCGATTGGCTGGAGAAACATCTCAAGGACGAGGGCATCCGGATCGTCGAATCGAACGAAGACGTTCTGCTTTACGACACCGGGCATATTCCCGGCGCGGTGCACATCGATTGGCGCGCGGATCTGCAAGATCAGGTGATTCGCGATTACATTACGCCGGAAAAATTTGCCGAGCTTTGCAGCAAAAACGGCATCACACCGGACACCACCTGCATTTTCTACGGCGACAAAGCGAACTGGTGGGCGTGCTACGCGCTCTGGGCCTTTCGATTGTTCGGGCACGAGAAAGTGAAAGTTTTAAACGGCGGGCGCGACAAATGGAAAGCAGAAGGGCGTCCGATGACGAAGGAAAGATCGACATATCCCCGAGCGAATTATTCAGTGCCGAAAAAACGGTTCGATAAGGAGATCCGCGCATTTGCCGATGAAGCGCTCGCGCAAAGCAAAGCAAAGAAGCCGCTGATCGATGTGCGTTCGCCCGGTGAATTCAAAGGCGAGGTCACACATATGCCGGAATATCCGCAGGAAGGGGTGCTGCGTGGCGGTCACATTCCCGGCGCGAAAAGCATGCCGTGGAAAACAGCGACGAACGAAGACAACACGTTTAAATCGGCGCCCGAGCTGGCGAAAATTTATTTCGATCAATGCGGGGTGAAGGCGGGCACGGACACAGTCGTATATTGCCGAATTGGCGAACGGTCGAGTCACACCTGGTTCGTACTCACGTATCTGCTCGGCCTCGATAACGTGCGCAATTACGACGGGTCGTGGACAGAATGGGGCAATAAAGTCGGCGCGCCGATCGAAAAGGGCGCGTGATTTTTGTAGCGGCGGTCTATGACCGTCGAATTAATCCCGGCACTCATAGAGCGCCGCTCCAGTTTTAAATCCGCGTAATCGCGGTAGATTCTTACTTGTCGATGTACCCAACCAAGCTCAACAAGATCATCCATCTCTTCGAGACGCTGCCGGAAGATGAGCGGCGCGAGACGATCGTTTCTTACGCGGAGAACGCGAAGAAACAGGAGCCGCGCAAAGACGAACAGTTCGATCTTGTCGATGTCCGCAAGGATGAGGAATGCATGGACACGGTCGGCGTTTATTTGCACGTCGATGAAAACGGCAAGGCGCAGATTCGCATGACGCTCGGACCGGAAGTGCAAACGCTTACCCGCGCGATGACGGCGATTCTTTGTAAAGGCCTGGAAGGCTGCACGCCCCAGGAGATTCTCGATCTTCCGAGCGATTTTGTCACGCGCATCGTCGGCGCCGAGCTTGTGCGCATCCGCAGCCAGACGATTTACTACGTGCTCACGCGCATCAAAGGGATCTGCAAAGTGTACCTCGATCGACAGCGCATGGCCGAAGTGGCGTAGGGGTACGGCGCATGTCTCGCGCACCGGGTCGGATGTCTCGTCCGACGCAATCAAAAAGAATGCGCTCTGCGAGATGCGGAGCGCTGCGGGCGAGACGCCCGCGCTACCCGGCAGAAACGACTTCGGGCGTGAAGTTCTGCTTATTTCGTCTATTCTCGCCGGCGCAAGATGCCGCGGAATAACGAGCTCAAAAAAATTTTGCTCATCGGCTCCGGTCCGATCGTGATCGGGCAAGGCTGCGAATTTGATTATTCCGGAGTGCAAGCGTGCAAGGCATTGCGCGAGGAAGGTTATGAGGTCGTGCTGGTCAACTCGAACCCGGCGACGATCATGACCGATCCGGAGTTTGCCGATCGCACCTACATCGAGCCGATCACGGCGGAAGTAATCGAGGCGATCATCGAGCGCGAAAAACCCGACGCGCTTCTTCCGACCATGGGCGGGCAGACCGCGCTCAACGTCGCGATGGAACTTTATCGGAATGGGGCGCTCGTGCGGCACGGCGTGAAGTTGATCGGAGCGAACGCGCAAGCCATCGCGAAAGGCGAAGATCGACAATTGTTCAAGGAAGCGATGCTGCGCATTGGTTTCGAAGTTCCGCGGTCTGGGGTTGCCCGTTCGCTTCCCGATGCAAACCGCGTCGCCGATGAAATCGGGACGTTTCCCCTGATCATTCGGCCGGCTTTCAGTCTCGGAGGCATGGGCGGAGGCATCGCTTACAATCGCGACGAGCTGGAAGAAATCGCGGACCGCGGCCTCAATCTTTCGCCTGTGACCGAAGTCTTGATCGAGGAGTCGCTCGTCGGTTGGAAGGAATTCGAGATGGAAGTGATGCGCGATCGCGCGGACAACTGCGTGGTCGTTTGCTCGATCGAGAACTTTGATCCGATGGGCGTGCACACCGGCGACTCCATCACGGTGGCGCCGGTCCAGACGCTGACGGACAAGGAATACCAAATGATGCGCGATGCCGCGTTCGCAGTCATTCGCGAGATTGGCGTGGAGACCGGTGGATCGAACATCCAGTTTGCGGTCGATCCAAGCAACGGACGGATGGTCGTGATCGAGATGAATCCGCGCGTCTCGCGCTCGAGTGCGCTCGCTTCAAAGGCGACCGGATTTCCGATCGCTAAGATCGCGGCAAAACTCGCCGTCGGTTATACCCTCGACGAAATCAAAAACGACATCACCCGTGAAACCCCGGCATGCTTTGAACCAACGATCGATTACTGCGTGGTCAAAGTACCGCGGTTTACGTTTGAAAAATTTCCCCAGGCGGACGCGACGCTGACGACGCAGATGAAAAGCGTGGGGGAAGCGATGGCGATCGGCCGCACGTTTAAGGAAGCACTGCAAAAAGCGCTGCGCTCGCTCGAGATCAAGCGTTTTGGGCTTTGCAATGACGGCGCAGATAAGGATGTCGATCTTGAAATATTGCGGCTGAAACTCTCGATTCCGAACGCGGACCGAATCTTCTATCTCGCGCAAGCATTTCAAAAGGGCGTCTCGATCGACGAAGCCTTTGAACTAACCAAGATCGACAAGTGGTTTTTGCGAAACATTGCGGAGATCGTGGAGGAAGCGGACTCGCTGGGTCGCGCGGGCGTCTCGCGGGTCCGTGCAAAGAAGCTTGGCTTTTCAGATCGACAGCTCGCCGTGGCAAACGCTGTTTCCGAAAACGCGATCCGGGCCGATCGAAAATCAAGCGGTATTCTCCCCACTTATCGTTTGGTCGATACGTGCGCGGCCGAATTCGAAGCTTATACGCCGTACTATTATTCGACTTACGGCGACGAGAATGAGCGGCGCGAGAGCGGTAAACGCAAGATCATGATTCTGGGTGGTGGGCCAAACCGGATCGGCCAGGGAATCGAGTTCGATTATTGTTGCGTCCACGCGGCGTTCGCGCTGCGCGAACTCGGATTTGAAACGATCATGGTAAATTCAAACCCGGAAACGGTTTCAACCGATTACGACACGAGCGATAAGCTTTATTTCGAACCGCTCACGCTCGAGGACGTACTCAACATTTATGATCAGGAAAAACCTGAAGGAGTTTTCGTGCAGTTCGGCGGGCAAACGCCCCTTAACCTTGCCGATGGATTGAAAGCCGCCGGCGTTCCCATTCTCGGCACTCAACCGGAGAGCATCGAGACCGCGGAAGATCGACAATTATTCGCAAGCATGCTGGACAAGCTTGCCTTGCGCCAGACGCCAAGCGGTTCGGCAGTTGATGAGGAGGAAGCGGTCGCGATTGCAAATCGCATCGGGTATCCAGTACTGGTCAGGCCAAGTTTTGTGCTTGGCGGACGCGGCATGGAGCTGGTCTACAACGAGAGCGATTTGAGGCGGTACGTGCGGGCAGCGATTTCCGAGGGTAGCGCGCTCGTCTCGAGCGCGGCGCCCGACGTCCCGTCCGGCACAAGCCCTCGAATTGCTCGGCGAGACGCGGAGCAACGCGGACCGGACGAGCGCGCTACCCGGCCAATTTTAATCGACCGCTTCCTCGAAGACGCGATCGAAGTGGATGTCGATTGCATTTCCGACGGCGAAACGACTGTGATCGGGGCAATCATGGAGCACATCGAGCAAGCCGGCATTCATAGCGGCGATAGTGCTTGCGTGATTCCGACTTTTTCTTTGTCGAAAAAAGTGCTCGATGAAATTTCCGCAGCGACGAAGGCGATGGCGCGCGAATTAAACGTGCGCGGCCTGATGAATGTGCAATTCGCAGTCAAAGGCGAAGATGTTTACGTCTTGGAAGTGAACCCGCGCGCGTCACGGACAGTGCCGTTTGTGAGCAAGGCGATCGGTGTGCCACTGGCAAAGCTCGCCGCCAAAGTGATGACCGGGAAAACCCTGCGCGAGCTCGGATTCACCAAAGAAATCGTGCCGATGCATTTCTCGGTAAAGGAAGCGGTCTTTCCATTCTTGCGTTATCAAGGAGTGGATATCGCGCTCGGCCCGGAAATGAAATCGACTGGCGAAGTGATGGGCATAGATGTCGATCTCGGCCTGGCCTACGCGAAATCCCAGATGGCCGCTCCACCGCCGCTGCCGAAGAAAGGCAACGTTTTCATCAGCGTGAAAGATAGCGACAAAGATTCGCTCATTCCGGTTGCGCGCGAGTTCGTCAAGCTCGGCTTTGGAATCATCGCGACCAGCGGGACAGCAGCGGCCCTGACGAAAGCGAAGATTAAAGTGAAAAAGGTTTTTAAATTACGCGAGGGCCGGCCCAACGTTCTCGACCGCGTGAAGAACGGCGATATCAATTTCATCATCAACACCCCGAGCGGCAAAATTCCGCGCCAGGACGAAGTTTCGATCCGCAATGCGTCTCTGGCCCAAAAAATTCCGATCATGACAACGGTGCGCGCAGCCCAAGCGAGCGCGAATGGCATTCGCTCTTTACAAAAAAGCAAAGTGCACGTGCGCAGCCTGCAGGAATATCACGCGTCGGTCGGGGCGTGACAGGAATGGCTGTTCGTGCCACTTGTCAGGATGAAATTGTCGATCTTAGCGGCGGCGCTGTTGGGCTCAGCGCTGCTTGCAGCTGAAGAAAAGAAAGAGGAGAAAACTTCCGTGAGCACATCAAACGAAGTAGCGGTGATCAAAACCAGCGAAGGCGAAATGGTAGCTAAGTTCTGGCCCGATGTTGCGCCAAAGACAGTCGAGAATTTCAAGAAACTGGCGCGCCAAGGTTTTTACGATGGCACCGCGTTTCATCGCGTCATCAAAGGCTTTATGATTCAGGGCGGCGATCCGCTCACGAAAGATGAAAGCAAACAGGCGTCCTGGGGCACGGGCGATCCGGGCTACAAAATCCCGGCCGAGTTTAATGAAAAGTCGCATACGCGCGGCGTGCTCTCGATGGCGCGTTCGAACGATCCCAATTCTGCCGGCAGCCAGTTTTTTATTTGCCACGGCGACCCGACATTTCTCGACCGCCAATACACCGCTTTTGGCAAACTGATCAAGGGTGACGAAGTGCTGGAAAAAATCGCAACGACAAGGACCGGACCAAACGATCGTCCGCTAAAACGGATCAATGTCGAAAGCATCAAAATTGTTCCAGCTGACTCGATCAAATAACACAATGTCAGATCGCACATCGCGTATCGCGCTCGTACAGATGCGATGCGGCGCGGACTCCGAAAATAATTTCGGGCGCGCCATTGGATTCATTAGCGACGCAGCGAAACAGCGCGCGCAGATCGTTTGCCTGCCGGAACTTTTCCGGTCGCAATATTTTTGTCAGACCGAAGATCACGCAAATTTTGCGTTGGCCGAGGAAATTCCCGGAAGATCGACGACTGCTCTCGGTGAGCTCGCACGCGAGCTCCGCATCGTGATTGTCGCATCGCTTTTCGAGAAACGCCGCGCCGGTGTTTATCACAATACAGCCGTCGTCCTCGATGCCGATGGAAAACTGCTCGGCAAGTATCGCAAGATGCACATCCCGGACGACCCGCTTTATCACGAGAAATTTTATTTCGCGCCGGGCGATCTCGGATTCCAGGCCTGGCCAACCGCGCACGGGAAGATCGGCGTCTGCGTTTGCTGGGACCAGTGGTATCCGGAAGCGGCGCGACTGACTGCGTTGCGTGGCGCGGAAATCATTTTTTATCCGACGGCCATCGGCTGGCATCCGGCGGAGAAGAAGGAATTCGGCGCGGCCCAGCATTCGGCGTGGGAAACGATCCAGCGTAGCCATGCCATTGCGAACGGTTGTTATGTCGCCGTGCCGAATCGCGTCGGCCACGAAAAACCTGCCGGGGGCGACGGGATCGAATTTTGGGGGCAAAGTTTTGTCTGCGGTCCGGACGGCGAGATCATCGCCAAAGGTTCAATCGTTTGCGAAGAAATCGTGATGGCGGATATCGACTGGAGCGCGGTCGACCGACATCGCACGCACTGGCCGTTTCTGCGCGATCGTCGCGTCGATGCTTACGCCGGCCTCGAGCAGCGCATGCTAGATTGATTGCCGCGATGGACCTGCTCACGCTCATCGAAATTCGTCGGAGCGCGCAAAACGGCGCCGTGTTAGCGCGCGTGCACGTGCAGGTGGAAAGCGCCGCACCGAAACTGACTCGTGAACAACAACCCTATTGCGAATTGAATCTGGCCGATGCCTGCGATCGAATGACGCTGCGAGTTTGGAGCGATCATCCCACTTACAAAGCCTGTAGCGCACTGACGGCGGAAAGCTTCATCGAGCTCTCCGGCGAGTTCCATCGGCATTCGCAATATGGACTCGAGGCGCGGAAATGGACGATGCGACCGCTCACCGATCAGGAGAAAAGCGAACTCCTGCAAGGCCCGGCCGACTTGCGCGCCCGGCAGGGGGCGGACTGGGAATTCATTCTGCAAACGACCCGGACAATTGTCGATCCCCGCCTCCGCGCCTTATGCGACGCGTTTCTAAAGGAATGGGGCGAACGTTTTCGGCGCACCGCCGCAGCGCGCAATTATCATCACGCTCGCCGCGGTGGACTGATCGAACACACCGCACAAATGATGCGCGTCGCGCTCAAGGTTGCGTCGTTGTATCCGGCCTTGAATGTCGATCTTTTGCTCGCCGGAATTTTGTTTCACGATTGTGGCAAGCTCTGGGAAAATTCGTTGCCGGAAAGCGGTTTCACCATGGCTTATGACGAGCGGGGTGAACTGATGGGGCACATCTCGATCGGCCTGGAGCTGGTCAATTCGCTCTGGCGAAAATTAAGCGCCGAAAATGCGAATGCGTGGAGAGACCTGGCGCCGGCTTCGGAGGATGTCCGACTCCATTTGCTTCACCTGATCGGCGCGCATCACGGCGAAGCGCAGTTTGGCTCGCCGGTTAGCCCGAAAACGCCCGAAGCCATGGCGCTGCATTACATCGACAATCTCGACGCACGCTTGGAAATGTTCGCCGCTGGTTATACGACCGCAAAGCCGCTGGCCCCTCGCATTTTCGATCGCGTCCGGCCGCTGCCGGCGAATTTAGTGACGCCGTTGGAAAAATTTTCAGCGGGTGAATCACGGAACGACGGGAAACTACTGTAGGGGACGCCGTTGGCGCCCTATGGGAAGCAAACTGCTTCCCCTACAAATCGATTCTTCGCTTTGCTTCGGCGAGATAACCTTCATCGATCTCGAATCCGATAAAGTTCTTCACCCTGCATCTTTGCGCCGCGATCGCAGAATTTCCGATGCCCAGAAAAGGATCGAGCATTGTTTCGATGCGGGAAACGCCGTGCATTTTGATACACCATTCTGCCAATTGCACTGGGAAGGTCGCCGGATGCGGCCGCTCCTTCGCGCGACTTTGAATTGTTTCGTAAGGAATGAACCAGGTATTGCCGCGACACCGCAAATCGCCTCCTCGCGTATGCGACCAACGCGCAATGTTGGTCTTATCCTGATACGGAACTCCGATGGCTAGCCGATCGATTTCGACCCGGCCTGTTTTTGTGAAATGGAAAATATATTCATGGCAATCGTTCAGAAATCGCTTCGAGCTGATCGGCTTAAAATGCCCATACGAGCGAACCTCACCTTCTCGATCCTCGATCGTGATCGATTTGACCCAGTGAATCACATTTTGCAGAACAAACACGTCTCGCAATCGCATCACGAGCTCGTGCGGTAACATCGGGCTCGAGGGCGCGGAGCCAATATTAAGAAAAAGCGATCCCTGACCTTTCAGAACGCGTCGGATTTCTGCGGCCCATTTACGGCACCACTGTAGATACGATTCTCGACTCTCCCTATCGGAATATTTTCCGTATTTAATCCCGAGGTTGTATGGTGGTGACGTAACCGTTATGTCGACGCAACTATCCGGCAGTTGCGCCATTCCGACAACGCAATCGCCAAGGCGAAGGTCGTGCGCAAAGAACGCAAACAGCTCTTGTGCGATTGGATCCTTGATCCGAACCATCCAAATGATTCGTACCAAAGCGGCTAGTTGTACAGAGAAATTTTACGGCCTGACGCTTCAGAGCACTAGAGCGCGAAAAAAACGCGCAGCCAGCTCTCTCAACGCAAATTCAGCGGCCTCTTGAATGCCTTCTTCACCCCAAATTCGCGGGCGCAGAGGATTTCGTTTATCTTCCAGTAGATGTCAGACAAGCCTTCCAAGCTAAAGATTGCAGATCGCGAGTTCACCTCGCGATTGCTCATCGGCACGGGCAAATTTGCCTCGAACGAGCTCATGCGCGACGCGCTCATGGCGAGCGGGACGGAAATTGTCACTGTCGCTTTACGCCGCGCCGATCTTTCCGGCAAAGGCGATCCCTTTGCGAATATTCTCGATTTTATCGATCCGAAGCGCTTTCTTCTTTTGCCGAACACGAGCGGCGCGCGCAATGCCGCCGAGGCGGTGCGCCTGGCGCGACTCGCCGCAAGCGCCGGTCTGCCGACATGGGTGAAGCTCGAGATCCATCCCGACCCGCGCTATCTGCTTCCCGATCCCGTGGAAACTTTGGCCGCGGCGGAGATTTTAGTGAAGGAAGGTTTTACCGTGCTGCCCTACATCAACGCCGATCCCGTGCTGGCGAAGCGGTTGCAGGATGTTGGCACCGCGACGGTGATGCCGCTCGGCTCGCCCATCGGCAGTAATCGCGGAATCGAGACGCGACCGCAGATCGAGATCATCATCGAGCAGGCGACTGTGCCAGTCGTTGTCGATGCCGGTTTGGGTGCGCCGAGCCAAGCCGCCGAAGCGATGGAAATGGGCGCCGATGCGGTCTTAGTGAACACCGCTATTGCCATTGCGCCCGATCCAGTTCGAATGGCGCAAGCTTTTCGCAAAGCAATCGAGGCCGGGCGCGAAGCGCGCGAAATCGGATTAGCGGAAAAATTGGCGACCGCAGCCGCAACCAGTCCGCTCACAGGATTTTTTTCGAAAGGCGAATCGCAACCGCTGTAGCCACGGCCTTCCGGGCCGTTGTCTTGGAGCAAAATGCCCGACGCGCCACAGGCGCGTGGCTACAGAATTCAAGCTACTGTCCGCGCGTGCTGGCGTCGTTATAGAATTCAATTTGACGTCCACCGAGGCGGCGCACCGTGCGCCAGCCGTGTTCCGCGGCAAAATTGCGCAAATCATTGTCCGTCATTGACCGCAAAACCCTGAGTTCTGCGGGGTGAATGATAAAAATCTCAGGCTTCACCGCCAGAACGGCTGATATTTTCGAAGCCAGCGCAGACAAGTTTTCGGCGCCGGGCATTTCTCAATCTCCCGGTGTGCGCGGCGAACGTTTCTTTTTCCACGCAGGCTTGTCGATGGGCAGAGACGGCGCCGGTTTGAACTTGCGGTTTAATTTTTCCCGCAAGGCAAGGTGCGCCTTACGACTCGGCGTTGGTCCGCGGGCGGTTGGTTTTTGCATGTCGATCTTAGAACATGTCGATGTAGGAAACGACTTGCGCAATTGGCGCACTCAAATTTCATCGCTTAAGTTTGCGCATGTTTTCAGAGACGATCGAGCTGCGTGGTCACATCATCGATTCGCTCATTCTGCCGAAGGTGCTCGATGAGATCCTCCGCGCGGGCGGCAGTTTCAAAATCCACCAGATCAAAATCGGCCAGCAGCGCGTCGACCAAAGTTTCGCACGGATTGAGGTCTCGGGACCCACTCACGAGACACTCGATGAGCTCGTCCTGCGTTTGCGTCAGCACGGCGCCGAAGTCGTGGAAAAGGCCGATGTGCAACTCGCTTCCGCGCCGGCGGACGGGGTTTTCCCGGCCAACTTTTATGTCACGACCAATCAGCAAACCTTCATCACTCTCGATGGCAAAGAAATCGAAGTGCGTCCCGCGATCATGGACAGCGCAATTGCAGTGGACGGCGCTTCTCAGCGCGCCACGGCCGTAAAATTTTACGAAGTGCGTAAAGGAATGAAGATCGTGGTTGGTCATCAAGGCATTCGCGTGGCGCCGATTCAGCGGTCGACCGCGCGCACCGAGGTTTTCGAATTCACGTCCAACGTTTCCTTCGAGCAGCCGAAGAGCGCGGTGATCCGCGAGATGGCGCGCGAACTCAAACGAGCGCGCGAGACAGGAGGAAAAATTCTTGTCGTAACGGGCCCGGCCGTGGTGCACACCGGCGGGGCGGAGCATTTGGAAAGATTGATCGAATGGGGATATGTCGATCTTTTATTTGCGGGTAACGCGCTGGCCATGCGCGATATCGAGAATGTGCTCTTCGGCAAGCCGCGTCGGATGAATCTGGATCGCGGCAGCCTGGACGACGAGGGTCATGAAAATCACATCCGGGCAATCAACGCGATGCGCGAGGCGGGAAGTATTGCGCGCGCCGTGGAGATTGGCGTGTTGCAGCGTGGGATCATGTGCAGCTGCGTGCGCCACGGGGTGGAGTTTGTGCTGGCTGGTTCGATTCGCGACGACGGGCCGCTGCCGGATGTGATCACGGACGCAATCGAAGCGCAAAAGGCAATGCGCGAAAAGATCACTGGAGTGACGATTGCATTGATGATGGGAACAATGCTGCATTCTCTGGCCGTTGAGAATTTGCTGCCGGCGAACGTGAAAACGTTTTGCATCGATATCAATCCGGTGAGCGTTTCGAAATTGACTGAGCGGGGGCGCTTCCAGGCGGTGGGACTGGTTACCGACGTTGAGGCCTTTCTGCGCGAACTCACCGATTGTCTGGCGAAGCTCGACGCCGCGTCGGCGCGCGATGGCGGCAAGGCGTAATTATCGATCTTATGCGCGAACTGCTTTTGTGCCCGCCGGACCACTACGGAATCGAGTACGAAATCAACCCGTGGATGAGTCGGGCACGGGGCGCGGAAGCAGCTCTGGCCCAAAAGCAGTGGAAAGATTTGCGCGCCACCTTGTCGAAACTCGATTGCAAGATCGAGTTGGTTACGCCGCAACCGAAATTGCCCGACATGGTTTTCACCGCGAATGCCGGCCTCGCCGTGGGGAAAAAATTTATTCCGAGCAATTTCCGGCACAAGGAACGCGCCGGCGAGGCGCCGCATTTTTCCCGCTGGATGGAGGAGCACGGCTACCAAATTTCGTGGCTGCCCGAGGATTATTATTTTGAAGGCGAAGGGGACGCCCTCTTCGTCGGCGACGCGCTTTTTTGCGGATACAAATTCCGTTCCGACATCAAATCACATCGCGCAGTCGCGGACATACTTGGCTGCCTCGTCATTTCGGTCGAGCTGGTCGATCCGCGTTTTTATCATCTCGACACATGTTTTTGTCCGTTGCCAGAAGGCGGGGCCGTTTGGTTTCCCGCCGCGTTCGATGAATACGGGCAGCGCGCGATCCGCGAGCACGTGCCGGAGCTGGTCGATGTTGTGCCCGAGGAGGCGGCGCATTTTTCTTGCAACGCCGTCGTGCTCGAGCGCGACATTGTTTTGCCGGAAGGCGCGCCACAGCTCATGACGACGCTCCGGGAATGCGGTTATCGGTGCCACGAATTGCCGATGACGGAATTCTTGAAGGCCGGCGGCGCCTGCAAATGCCTGACGATGTTTTTGCCGCAACGGAGCGCAGTGCCCAACGCGCACTAGCCGACGGTCACTTTCGCCGCTTGAGTATCATGGGCATGCCGTAACGTGAACCGAGCGTGAGTTGCGGTTCGAGTTCCACTCGATGGCCGGGGACAACTTGCATTCGCCACCGCTTCGCCAGGATCGCGATCATCAACATACCCTGCGTCCAGGCAAAACCCTCGCCGATGCATTGCATGCTTCCGCCGCCAAAGGGAAAGTAACAAAATTTGGGACGCGCTGCCGTCGCTTCCGGCGTCCAGCGTTCGGGATCAAAACGTTCCGGGTCGGGAAAATACCGAGCATCGCGGTGCATAAGGAACTGGCTGACATGGATGTAGGATCCCTTTGGAATAATCCAACCATTTACGCTGACATCGCGCAGCGCATGCCGGCCGATGATCCAAACCGGCGGGTAGACGCGCATCGATTCGGCGAACACCATTCTGGCGTAGGATAATTTCTCGAGATCGTTTACAGAAGGCAATTGCCTCTTAAGTGCCTCATCAAGTTCGGCGTGCAATTTTTTGGTCGCGCCCGGATTTTCCGCCAGCAGATACCACGTCCACATCATCGCGCTGGCGATTGTTTCGTGCCCAGCCAAAAAAAATGTAAGAATCTGGTCCCGCACTTTCTGGTCGTTCATTTTTTTCGGCGATTCCTTGCTCATGCGCACGAGCACTGAAAGCAGATCCGGCTGATCGGCCGCGCCTGTGCGGCGCTCAGCGATCATCTGGTAAATGAATTCGTCGAGCCGTTTCGCGGCGCGTCGGAAACGATCGTTCGCGGGCAACGGAAGTTTTTCGAGCACTTTACTGACCAGCAGCAAGTTATTGAAGCGGGTTGCCGCCAAGACCGTGACGAACGCATCGCGCACCTCAATCGCCTCCGCTTCAAGATCGACATTAAACAGTGTTTTACCCGTGATCGACATGGTGAGCCGGGTCATTTCCTCGGCCATCTCTACCGTCGCGCCATCGCGCCATCGATCGCTCCAGCGGGCGATTTCGCGCGCCATCACCTCGCCGAGCGCGGCGATGCACTGTTTGTGAAAGACCGGTTGCAGCAGCGCTCGCTGTTTGCGGTGGACCTTGCTGCGACTCGTCAACAGTCCCTGGCCCAGGATACGCTGCAGCGGCCGGTGCACGGAGCGACGCACGCCCTCGTTGTCCAGCAAGATTGCCCGGACGTAATCGGGATGATTAAGCAGAAAATCATGTCGCTTGCGGATTTGCAGATGCACGACATCGCCGTACTTGCGCACCGCGCGGCTGAGAGCCCGCAACGGATCGAGATACAAAGCAGCATAAGTCGCCAACGCAGCCTTCGGCCCCGGCGGTTTGATCATCGCAAGCATAACAGCCTCGAATGGGGCGCCTATCGTCCGATTCCAGCCCTCCTCAGTCAAGGAATCAGCACCGGCTGTGTGCGCGGCGTTTGCGCGCGAGCTCGGCTTCAATTTTTCCAAGGGGCAAACAATTCATCACGTCGGATTTTGTCAGCCAGCCTTTGCGCGCGATCCCGACGCCGAGCGACAAATCCTGTAACCGTTCCGTGCGGTGCGCATCGGGATTGATCACGCATTTCACTCCTTTTTGTTTCGCCCGCGGCCACCACCGCCAGTCGAGATCGAGGCGCTTGGCCGCGGCATTCAGCTCAATCCACGTCCCGGTCGCCGCGGCTGCATCAAGCAGCGCCGGGACATCGACAACGTACGCATCGCGTTTCAAAAGCAGTCGACCGGTTGGATGGCCCAGTATGGTGATGAACGGATTTTCTAACGCGCGAGTGATGCGGCGGGTCATTTCTGCTTCGCTCAAATTGAAGACTGAATGGACCGACGCGACAGCGAAATCGAGCTCGGACAAAATATCGTCTTCGAAATCAAGGGAACCGTCGCGAAGAATGTCGCATTCGACGCCGGCGAACAAACGAAAGCCGTTGAAGGTTTTGTTTAATTTTCGGATCGCGGCGACTTGGGCACGTAGTTTTGCTTTGTCGAGGCCGTGTGCCTGGACCGAGCTGCGGCTGTGCTCGGCGATGCCAAGATATTCGAGGCCAAGTTTCTGCGCCGCCCGCGCCATTTCCTCGAGTGTGTTGTGCCCGTCGCTCGCGACGGTGTGACAATGAAATGTGCCGCGCAAATTTTCCCGCTCGATCAAGCGCGGCAGCGAATGTTTTTCCGCCGCGTCGAATTCGCCGGAGTTTTCGCGCAGCTCCGGCGGAATGAAATCGAGATCGAGCGCGCGATAAAGTCCAGCTTCGTCGCGAACCCGCGGAATCTTGACGGTCGATCTTTTCTTTCGCGCAGCGGGATCGGGCGGAGCCGGCGCGAGACGATATTCGTTCAGCGTCCAACCGCGTTGCAGCGCGCGGCTGCGCATCTCGATGTTGTGCTCTTTGCTGCCGGTGAAGTAATTCAGCGCAAACGGATATTCAGCCAAACTGACGACGCGCAGGTCGCACTGGATCCCGGAGCGAAGCCGCACACTCGTCTTGGTCGATCCCTGCGCGATGAGTGATTCCACCAGCCGGTGCTTGATGAAAAATTGCGTGATCGTTTCAGGCTTTTTTGCGGCCACGACAAGATCGACATCGCGCACAATTTCTCTTCGCCGGCGGTAGCTTCCGGCAAGATCGACATCGAGCGCGTCCGGCTGCGCCGCGAGATCGGCACGAAGTGCTTCGGCTTCGCTTGCGATCTGCCCGAATTGAAACGAGCCGACGTGCTTGGACCGTTGCTCGATCGCCTGGCAAAGTTTTTCCTGCGTCGTTTCACCGAATCCGGGCAATCTTGCGACCCGACCCGACGCGCAAGCCTCACGCAGCTGCTCGATCGAACTGATTTTCAATTGCTCGTAAAGCGCCTTGATTTTTTTTGCTCCGAGGCCCGGAATTGAAAATAATTCGAGAATCGCCGCCGGAAATTCCGCGCGCAATTCCTCGACATATTTCAACGAACCGGTCGATGCCAGCTCCTTGATTTTGGCCGCGATCGCTTTTCCGATCCCAGGAATTTTCGCAAGTGATTCCTCGTCCTGTAAATCGGCGAGATTACCCCCCCAGGTTTCGATTGATCGGGCTGCGTTCGCGTAGGCACGAATCTTGAAGGGATTTTCGTCCTTTAGTTCGAGCAAGGTCGCGATCTCTGACAGAACTTCTGCGATTTGCGCTTTCGTCATTAGGTGACACTTAGCGAAGAATGCCGCTGCGTCGATATGCGCATGCTGTAGCCGCCCCGTTCGCCAGTCGGATGGACTCGTCCTGTGGCGAGAGCATCGTGGCTACAACTCACATTCGGCCGCGGCGTTTGTAGAACTCGTAGCGCTCGATGATCGACTTGACGTATTTCCGCGTGCCTGGAAAATCAACATGGCGAAGAAAGTCCTTCTTCGAAATGGCGGCAGTCTCATTTCCAGCGGCCCATCGCTGCGCACGGCTCGCCCCGGCATTGTACTCAGCGAGCGCGAAAGCGAGCGGTTCCGGCTGAATCGTCCAATGGTCGAGGGCGCGGCGCAAATACCAGGCGCCAGCTTCCAAATTCGTCTTTGGGTCGAAAAGCTCCTCGTCATGGAAATTGTCGATCCTGTTTTCACGGGCCCATTCGTTGGCCGCTTTCTGGCTCACTTGCATGAGCCCGCGCTCACCCGCCGTCCCATATTTTTGCGGATCGAAGCGACTCTCGCGCCACACCACCGCCTTCACGAGCATTGGATCGAGACGATGTTGCGCCGCGACAGCCGCGATTAGCTTGTCGTACTGTTGAAAGCGCGCCGGGCTGATCCATTCGTAAAACATGTAGATCGGATCGCCCGATCGCACGGCGAGGTAACCAAAACCCACCGTCAGCGCGAGCAACACGCAAAGGATGAGTTTGAAGAGGAAGCGGATCACGGGCAGCATCAATCCACGTATCGTTCCGCCGATCAATTCAATTTCGCCGTAATGGCATGATGAAGCCCAGCTACATCCGCGTAATAATCGACCGCATGATCCATCGCGAGCTCGATTATTCGGTGCCAGAAACATTGGCGGCGCGCGTTGGCGTCGGCTCACGTGTGCGGGTTCCATTTCGCGACAAATCCGCCCTCGCTACCGTCGTCGCGACCCTCGAGCAAAGCGACGTGGAAGCAATCCGCCCGATCGAAGCGATCGTCGGCGACGCGCCGGTCATCAGCGCGAACCTGCTCGAGCTCGCGAAATGGATGAGCGCGTATTATTGCTGCCCGCTCGAAACCGTCATGCGCAGCCTGCTGCCGCAGGTCATTCGCAAAGCGAAGATCGGCTGGAAGAAGCAATTGTTCGTGCAGCCCGCGCGGAAGATCGACAATAAGGAAGTCGAGAAGTTAAAAAAACGCGCGCCACGACAGGCCGAACTGCTCGAAACGATTGCGAAGTTGGAGGCGCCCATGCCCGCGGCGCAACTCCTCCGAAAGACCTCGCTCGACAATCAAACTTTGCGCGCGCTCGTTAAACGCGGCCTTGTCCAACTCCATGAAGAGGCCGTCGAGCGCGATCCGCACGGTGACGAGAAATTCATCGAGACGATCAATCTCGAACTGAATGCCGAGCAGGCGATCGCGCTGAAACAAATCGCCGACGCACTCGAAGCTCCGGAAAGTGCGCACCCAGTTTTATTGCACGGCGTTACCGGCAGCGGTAAGACCGAGATCTATTTGCAGGCAATTCGCGCCGCTGTCGAACACGAGCGCAGTGCGATCGTCCTGGTTCCGGAAATTTCACTGACGCCGCAAACCGTAGAACGCTTCAAAGGCCGTTTCGCCGAAGCGCCGGGGGCGGTAGCGGTTTTACACAGCCACTTGTCCGAAGGTGAACGTCATGATGAATGGCAAAAGATAAATTCTGGCCGCGCGCGGATCGTGATTGGGGCGCGCAGCGCCGTTTTCGCCCCGCTCAAGAATCTTGGCCTGATCATTGTCGACGAAGAACACGAAAACACCTACAAACAGGAAGAGGCGCCGCGTTATCACGCGCGCGATGTCGCCGTCGTGCGCGCGAAGATCGACAAGTGCGCCGTCGTGCTCGGCAGCGCCACGCCGTCGCTTGAGAGTTATCACAATGCGATGACCGGCAAGTATAAGCTGGCGACCCTGACCCAACGGGTGGACACGCGCCAGATGCCGCTCATGCGCATTGTCGATCTTCGGCAGGAGCGGCGGAAAGAAAAAGCGGCCGCAATTTTATCGGAAAAATTACGGGGCGCCATCGCCGATCGCCTCGAAAAACGCGAACAGACAATTTTATTTTTGAATCGTCGCGGTTTTTCCACGTCGCTGCTCTGCAGCAATTGCGGCGAAGCGCGCGATTGTCCCAACTGCAGTGTCGCGCTGACCTTTCATCGGCATGTGGCGCGCCTGAGCTGTCACCTATGCGGGCATACCGCCGCGGTCCCGAAAAAATGTCCGGCCTGCGGGAAGGACGCGCTTATTTTTGCGGGGTTTGGCACGGAGAAAGTCGAATCGACTGTCGCGCATCTTTTTCCAAAAGCGGCCGTTCGACGAATGGACGCAGATTCAATGACGCGCAAAGAAGCTTACCGCGAAACGTTGCTAAGTTTTCGGGCAGGCAAGATCGACATCCTGGTCGGGACGCAGATGATCGCGAAAGGCCTGCATTTTCCGAACGTCACGCTGGTCGGAATCATCAACGCGGATCTCGCGCTGCATTTGCCGGACTTCCGCGCAGGCGAGCGAACGTTTCAGCTGCTCACCCAGGTGGCCGGCCGTGCTGGCCGCGGCGAAACGCCGGGGGAAGTATTTGTGCAAACCTACACGCCGTTCAGTCCTTCCATTCAATTTGCGCGGCACCACGATTTCGCCGGTTATTTTCAGCAGGAACTCGAATTTCGCGAACGCTGCGATTTCCCGCCCTTCAAGCACGCGATATTGATTACGGTGCGTTCGACGCATGAAGAGCGCGCAAAGTTTTCCGCCGAAACCTTGACGCGACGCTTGAAGGAATGGCTCGAACCTGAATTCATCCTGAGCGAAGCGACGCCTGCCCCGCTGGAAAAGTTGCAAGGCCAATTTCGCTTTCACATTTTGCTGCGTGGCAACGCGATCATGCGCTTGAGCCGGCAGGTACGCGAAACACTGGACAAATTACCGTTTCCCGAGGACGTGATAGTGACGGTGGATGTCGATCCATATCAACTTTTATAGCAACTTTCGGTGCGAGAATTGCTTTAAGGCTTTAAAAGCATTATTCTCTCAACACGTAAATTCCCTGCCACAAGTCTCGCTTCTTTAATTCCACGATTATGCGGCCCCAAAGTAACGTTTTTTCTGCATTAGTTATCGGCCTATCGTGTGTCGTCCTTAACGCAACGCTCGAAATCGAGCTAAGCGACGCGAACGTTTGTATCAACAACAGAAATGAAGATGGCGCGGTTGCGAAGATTGCACTAAGAAACCGACGCGACGATGAAAGATCGTAAACCGAAAGTTCTGCTCGTCGATGATGAAGAAAGCTTTACAAGCGTGGCGCAGCTTCTGCTCGCCGATTACGACATTTGCGTTGAAAATGATTCGGCGCGCGCTCTGGAAGCAGCCCGTAACTTCAGACCCGATCTAATTCTGCTCGATGTGATGATGCCAAATTTCGATGGCGGAGATGTCGCCGCGCAGATGCGAGATGATCCGGGATTGAGACATGTGCCGATCGTGTTTCTCACCGGGCTCGTGACGGAAAACGAGAGCAGCCATCGGCCTGTGATGGGTGGCTTCCCGTTTATCGCCAAACCTGTTACAGCTGAGCGGTTGGCGGAAAATATCGACAAATACCTCCAAGCTTAGGAAGACGAACAAAGCGCTATGCCGAAATGGGTGCCGTGCAGGTTGCCCACGCGCATTGAGAATCGTTTTGTCAGGTCGACAGGGGATCCGTCGCGGCCCGGCTTCCCGGTTCCCCTTTCGCCCGGTCACCAAAAAGGCTTGCACACCGCGACCATGAGAACTTTGGTTGTCGGATAGTCGGGACTAATGTCGTGCACGCGCATGAAACGCTGACATCAGCGGACCATTTTGAAACGCACCCTTGGCTTGCAGCTAATGGCGGCGTGCTTCGCGCTGTGCGATTGGAACTCTTCAAGCGCTCTTTAGCCCTAACGACCAAGCTCAGCGACCGGCGCTGGCCGCGCGCGTCCTCCGAAGCTGACGACGTTGTAAAACCAGTGACTCACAAGCTCAATCGCGTAGCGCCGGTTCGCTGCAGTGCACTTGTTAGGCGTCAACTTCTGCATAATTCAAAGCTCCCGTCCGAAAAGACAAAGACTTTTACGAAAACAAGGAGCAACTATGAGTATCAGTTCGCAGGAAGCATCACCACGGCTTTTTCCACAAAGCGACACTGGCGGAGGAGACGTTGAGGTCGACACAGACGCCGGTTTGCTTCCGACAACTGCCACTTCGACAATAACAGAAGATTCGCGGTTGTTCGCCGATCGCATCTGGCAAGCTGTCGCGCGGGACGTGCAACTGATTTCCCACGCAGGATCTGCTGGCGAGCAAAAAGGAAAAAAGACTGCCTGAACCGCTCCTCAGCATGGCTTTCGCCTTGCTGCCGCCGGGGCTTGCCGCTAAAAACGCGCGTTGGGTCGTCCAGGAGCTTTTCTCCGTAATGCACGCCTACGAAGTTCGCCCGCGCAAAGATAAGCGCGGCTTTAATCTAAATTTCCAATGCGCTGCCATTCGGCCGGCTGTGGTATGGCGAGCAAGAGGCAATCAGTAACGCCATCGGTTACGCAAAGTTTGCGTCTTTGACTCGACTGGCGATTGGCTGCAAGACGGCCTGAGGCTCCCGAACCATAGGGGTGATCCCGTATACGCGGGTGCAGTAATCACGCTGGATCTGGCTCACAAGGAGGCGCCCACCGACGACTCGTGCGATTGCAGGCTCCCTTTGCGCGCATACACGGATGCGTTAGGCTGCGCCATGAATCAAGGTTTCTTTGAATTCGAACTGCGATCCGGAGACAGAACATTCATCGCTACGGTCGAATTCCTGCCACCT
>Ga0209055_1000771_pt1 | contig 22013 bp, 23 predicted proteins | sample GraSoiAngelo_110_FD_185875 | JGI IMG/M metagenome (GOLD analysis project Ga0209055, IMG submission 185875) | Grasslands soil microbial communities from the Angelo Coastal Reserve, California, USA - 14_0903_12_30cm (SPAdes) (version 2) | ecosystem: Environmental > Terrestrial > Soil > Grasslands ... | reverse complement strand
TTCAACTGGGTCCCGCCCGATTCCACGGAAAAGGAACCCTTTTTGAACCTCTCGCGGCCCTTACGTTATTCTCGTGGTGCCTGGGAGGGCCTCAGCCATGAAGCTAAAGTACGTGATTAAGTTCGTTGCCGATATGGATCGTACAGTGAAATTTTATCGCGACGTGCTGGGCTTGGCTCTAAAGTTCCAGTCTCCTGGCTGGAGCGAATTTGTAACCGGCGAGACAATCCTTGCGTTACATCCAGCGTCCCAGAAGAATCTCGCCGGAACTGTTGAGCTGGGCTTCAACGTTCCCGACCTTGATAAATTCCACCAGGAAATGAAGGGGAAGGGCGTGCAGTTCAGTATGCCGCCAACAAAACAAGATTTCGGAGGCTTATTAGCGCAATTTGTGGACTCGGAAGGCGCGCATTGTAGCGTCGGCGGGCCGTAGCTGTGCCGGAAGGAAAGGATTTTGGTGCTCACATCGGCCTTGCAGGACGATAGGCGCATCTGCTATCCATGTCCGGTCTATGGACGAACTCACGGAAGCTGACGTTCGGAAGATTGAGCAGATCCATTCAAGCTGGATCGAGTTCGAAGTCGCTGGAGAGGATCACAACTTGATGGCGTTGTGCGCTGATGACATCGAGTTGTGGCCGCCTGACGCGCAGCCGCTGCTTGGACGCGCGGCGGTTTCGGCGCGGATGGCGCCTGGGAACACGAGAATTCACTGTATTGAGATTATCGAGCGTCGTATTCGAGGTTCAAACGAGGTTGCCTATTTGACCGCAGGCTACAAAACTACGTTTTCCTCGGCGGAAGACTCCACCCCTAGACAAGCCCGCGGGAGCCATCTGTGGATACTGCGAAAGCGGGCCGCTACGTGGGTTGTCACTCTCGTGAGCTGGTCACTATGGGGCCGTGCCGTCGTTTCCGGGACTTCTCACCCGCTTTCCGTTCCCCAGTGAAGATGGCTGCCCAAGTCAGCCCTCGACATAGACGCAAGAAAAGCGGCTAGCGAAGCGAAGCTAGTTGCCTCGTTGTTTACCAGCGTGCGCCGCTTCTTCGACGCTCCCGGCGTCCTGACCGCCGTGAGAGCGCTGTGGTCTGGGACGCGCTTCATTTACATTCAGTGCGCGGTCGCCGAGGAGCGTGCCATTCAGGGCGGCGATGGCTTTGTTGCCATCTTCCGAGCTCGCCATCTCCACGAAGCCGAACCCGCGCGGTTGGTCGGTATCCCGATCCCTGACAATGGTCACTCGGTCCACCCGTCCGTAAGCTGCAAACAGCTGGCGGACGGCCTCTTCGCTTGTATTGAAGTCGAGGTTTCCGACGAAAATGTTCTTCACGGGAGTAGCCCTCCACATTTGAGCTCCCCGGAGCAGCTTGCGCCCTGATGTCCTTCCCGCTTGTGATCCAGTATGGCGTCAAGGCAGGAAAACTCACGAGCCGTCCATCCCAAAGAATCTATATCCAGGCTACCTGCCCTGATCTGAATAAAATCCCATTCCAGTTGTTCCAACTCTTCGCAGACCATAAAACGAACTCCTACGTTACGAATCGCACTTTAATGCCAAAAAGAAAGCGCCTTACGCCACTCCCAGATTTTGGTAGTTGCTTGCTAAAGCGTGCAAAGCGTACATCACGTCGTCCAGAGCCTCTGTCTCTTCGCCGTTATCGCCGGCAGCGCGAAACAACTCCCGTGCTCGTAGCACAACCGCCTTCTCGGCGTCTGCAATGCGCTGCGGTAGTTTGCTCTGATCAACCTCAGAGAGTGCAGCTTTGTACAGCTCCCTCCAATATCTGCCGTCCAGAGATTTGGAAATAGCAGTAGTCATGGTTTCGTCTCCTCTTTTCGCATTCGGGTGAGGGGTTCGTTCGACGATCCGAGAAATATCTGCGGCGGATCCAGCGCGATGGCTGCCTGATGTGTACCGCCACCGTGCCGCAACACGGGGGCGGAGAGGGTTTTCCTCGTAAGGACAAAGATCGCGTACAAGATCAGAAGTGCGACCATTATCCGCATGACGATTACATTCTTGTTCCCTTGCACCGTTCACCCCAGGTACACCGCTGGAAGCGGCTTCCCACACTCGAGGCAAAATTCTTCCCAGCGTGACGTGATCAAGCCGCAAGACGGGCACATCCTTTGTGACCTGTGGTTTCAACCTTATAAAGCGCCCTGATATCTTGAAGTGCCTCAATGAACGGGTCACGAAGGCCGGCAGTGTACGAAAACGAGAACAGAACGGACGGAAAATGGGTTCCATTGACGAACCCTCTTTCTATCAGTTGCGCAGGGGCCCGTCGCAAAAGGTGGGAACGCCCAGAGGGCGACGGAGAGATGCGTAAGGGACTTCTTTAGTCTAGGCTCCTGGGGTACAAAAGCAAGGATATTCGCCTATACGCCCTGTTCCAAAACCTTGCTGAAAACTCTTCTGCTAAGTTGCTGTGTTGCAATGCCTGGCAGGTGACGAGCATTGCGAATGTTATTCATTCCGCCAGAAAGAACACCATTACTCAGTCTTCTGCCTTCCTCTCTCGCCACTTCCTTATTGCCTGAGCGTGCTTCGGATAGAGGCCGTAGGTATCAAGCCGAAGGCTTGCACTTGTTTGCAGTGAGGTTTGCCAATTCCAGTGCGGAATTTGCGGTTTTTTAGTGGTTGGCCTAAGCGCCTTCCTGTTGCAATCGAAGTGTGGGTAAACGGAATGCTTTCCACGGAGGTTGAACCCGGATAACAGAGGTCTATAATTTCTCACCGAAGCGCGAGAGGGAGGAACCCATGCGGTCAAATGTTGTAGCGTCCGTGGTTTCCCTGTGGAGAGCGGTGACGTCTTGACTTGACACTTTCCTAAGCGCAGACTTCCGTGCGGTTAGACTCCGGCCCGCCTTTCCGACTTCTGAACCTGAAAGGAGGCTCCGTGAATTGCTAAGCGCCCCCGGTACGCTCACCCTGCATGACGTGGGCGCTGACGGTCGCGCCCTGATTTCGCGTGATGCGATGCGCGCCGGCGCGATCGGCCTGGCGCCCGGGGAGAACAAAGAGCGCGACTTGAGCTGGCAAGACTGGACGGTTCCGAACGACATCTCCGAAGATGGAAAGCTCGTTCTGTTCGTCGAGCCAGGAGAGGCGTGAGGCGGCGATTACGCAGCGTTTTCCCGGGAAACCAATGGTGTGTCTGCCGTACGTTTGGGGCGAGGGATCACCGATTGCGCTCTCGCCCGATGGCAAGTGGGCCCTAGTCCTGCGGCAGAATATGTCTCCGCCAGATTCCGCATTGCTCCCCACTGGCGTGGGACAAGAGCGGAAGGTGCCGACTGGGAATGTTATTCCGAACACTGGCCAGTTCTTCCCGGATTCCAAACGTGGGCTGTTTAGCGGTCACGAACCAGGTCACGCGTCGCGGGTGTATGTTAAGAACCTCGATGGTGGGCAGCCTCGCCCCATAACTCCCAAGGGATTTCGTTTGGGGCCATATACGCACTCGGTTTCTCCTGACGGCAAGCGGATAGCCAGCATTACCGGCGATGGCATTGCTCTGCTTCCGGTAGACGGCGGTGAACTGCAAGCGCTGCGCGGTTCGCAATCCGGCGGCGTGCCTCTGCGCTGGGACAAGGAAGGGAACGTGATGTTTATCGGAAACCGCGGCGAGACCGCCTGTGCAGTCTCGCGCCTGGACGTTCATACCGGCAGCCGGACAGCATGGAAGACGTTCAGCCCGTCGGACGTGGCCGGTGTAGTTGGGGTCGCGTGTCCACGCATTTCGGGTGATGAACAGCACTATGTTTTTGGCTACATCCGAAACCTATCTGATTTGTTCCTGGTGCAACACCTGAAATAAGCCAAAAACATCTGGAACGCCGCTCTCCTCACCGCTATTCGGTCTATGCAGGCCATATATTAAGAGCCGTATGGCTAAGGATTTGCTCTCGGGTTTCGGGGCTGAGCGGCAAAGCCATGAAGTCATCGACGTTCTTCTTGATGTCCGGCACGCCCGGTCCGGGCCAATCGGTTCCAAAAAGTGTCTTGTGCGCGATCTCGTCCAGGCGCGGAAAGTAGTTAAGCAGAGTCTTGGGCGGAATCCCGCTGATATCGAGATAAACATTGGGATGGCGTCGCACTAGAAAGAACGCGGTGTGCATCCACAATGGACGCCCGCCATGCGCCAGCAATATTTTCATCTTGGGAAAATCTACCGCGACATCGTCTATATAAATCGGGTCCCCGTACTTGTTGCGCGCGCCGGGAAAAATCGATGTTCCGGTGTGAAACATCACCGGAATAGCATTGGCTTCGGCTGCGCGGTAGATCATCTCAAGTTCCTTAACACCGGTCAGATAATCGTTAGGAAACAGCAATTGGTGCGGAGGATGAATCTTGATCATGCGAATTCCTAGCCGCAGTAATTGCTCAACATCGGCGAGAACATTGGTGGTGTGCCGCGGATGCAGGCTGCCACAGGAGATCAGCCGCTTGGGATTCTCTTTAACGTAATCAGCAACGAATTGATTTACGCCGGACGTAAACCCGATTACTTCTGGGGCCACGTAGTTGATCAACACTGCCCGGTCAATCCCCGAGGCGTCCAGATGCTTTAGGAAAGCTTTAGGCGAGCGGCAGAATTCGGCCACGTCGTCGAAGTTCGTCCGCTTCTTTTTCATCAGCTCCAGCGCCTGGGGCTTGAACATCTCAATCGGCTGGATGTGGATGTGGCAGTCGGTGATCAAGGTGGATTGTGACTTATCGCTTCAGTTGTCAGTTCTCGGTTCTCAGTTGCTAGTCGCCTGCGGTCACAATTACGGCATTGGGTATTTGCAGCTAGTTGGTCGCGGCAGCTAGAACCGCCCGTTTCGTGAACACCCGAATCATCTCCCGCCGATACTCGGGGGTCAGCGCCGACGTTGTCAGCGGCTTCGCCGTCCTCGCAGCGAGATCACCGACCGCCTCTGCCGCGGACTCGTCAATCGGCCTTCCCTCCAGCAACCGCAACACTCCTTTGACCAGCAGCGGGGCTGGATTCACAGCGGTAATTGCCAACTGCGCATCGGCCACGTGCCCGTTCGAACGCTTTAGCACGACGGCAACTCCAGCCAGCGGATAATCAATCGAACCGCGAACTCGCAGTTTGCGATATATCCCGATATAATCCGCACTCGATTCCGGCAGGAAAACCCGCGTGAGCAATTCATTCGGGTTCAGCTTGCGGTACTCATCCCCAAGGCCGGTGTAGAACTCGCGCAACGGCACTCGGCGTCTTCCCGCAGGGCTGGCAATCTCAATTTCGGCATTCAGGCAAAGTAGTGCTGGCGGCGTATCCCCGGAAAACACGGCCCAGCATTTGCTGCCGCCAGGAGCAACGTGACATAAGTCGCCGTCTTTCTTGATGCAGAAGCCGCATCCTTTTCGCCAGGTGAGTGACTGGTTGTACCACAAGCAGCGTGTGTCCAGACAGATGTTGCCGCCGATCGTGCCCATGTTGCGGAGAAGTGGCGAAGCCACTGTGCGCGCAGCCTCCGTGAGCACTGGATAATGCTGGCGCAGAAAATCGGAACGCTCCACGGCAGTGAGCGTGGTCAATGCGCCGATTTCAACGCCTGCTTCGATTCGGCGAAGGATTCCCTTCAACTCAGGAATATGTCGTATGTCGAGCACGTACCGAGGCTCAAACAGCTTCTGCCGCATGGATGGAATCAGGTCAGTCCCTCCGGCAAGCACACGAACATTGCTGGCGTACTTTGCGAGATAGCCGGTCGCTTCGTCTACCGTGCGAGGCCGCAGCAGTTTGAATTCCGGGAGGCTCAATCATCACCTCCGGCTTCAACCGTCGCTTCCCGCCGGCCAGGATCGAGCGCATGCCGTTCAGGTCCTTTGCCACGGAAACACAATGCGCCGCCATGTTCGCGAAAGCGGGTTGGCGCAGCCGGGTCGACTCCCTCGGTCAGATTGATATGTTTTGACTTTTTTAGCGCTCGTAAGGCTGCCAGCACCCGTTCTGGAGTGAATGGACATTCATGCAAGCGGATTCCGACGGCATCATAAATCGCATTGGAAATCGCGGGAATCGTCGCGGCGAGAGAACCCTCGCTGCATTCCTTGGCGCCGAACGGTCCTTCGGGATCAATGCTCTCGACGATAATTGGTTCGACTTCCGGCGATTCTACCGACGACGGGCTACGGTATTCGAGCATGCCGGGATTCATCAGCATTCCATCTTTCCAGACCATTTCTTCGGTGAGCGCCTGGCCCATGCCCATCCAGACGGAGCCGATGATCTGACCTTCGACAGAAACAGGGTTCAACGCGCGCCCGCAATCGTGCGCTGCCCAGACTTTGTGAACTGTGACTTCGCCTGTCTCCTCGTCCACGCTCACTTCGGCAACCTGCGCTGCGTAGGAATACGCTGGAGATGGACCGACCCCCGCGCCTTTGTGCTTGCCGCCACGCGCTTCCGGTGGCGGAGCATAGGAGCCAGCCATGACCGCCATCGCCGCCCGAAGGCCCGCCCCGCGGAACGTATTTCTCCCGCCGGAACGCCATGCAGCCGTTGCCGCCATCGCCAGCCTTAACTCGAATTTTGGCTTCATCGATAAACATGATGTGTAAACATGATTGTGTGGCGCGGGCGCCCTCGCCCGCGAAACCTTTCCCGAAGTCATCTCCGCGGACGATCAAATCGTCTCGGAACACCAACTCCTCAGGCGCGCAATCCATCTTGCGCGCAGCCGCTAGAGCAATCTGCTTCTTCACTTCTTCTGCAGCGCGCAAAGTCGCATTTCCCGCCATGAAAGTCACACGGCTGGAATAGGAACCAATATCAATCGGAGTCAAATCGGTGTCGGCAGCGACGATCTTTACCCGTCCCAGCGAGCATCCCAGCACTTCGGCTGCGACTTGCGCGGTCATCGTGTCCGATCCCTGACCAATTTCCGACGTCCCGGTGTAAACCACCACACCGCCATCCCGATCAATCTTGATGTTGACGGTCGAGTGGGGCATATCGGAACGGATAATGGAGTTGGCCGCGCCGCTCACATAATGGCTGCACGCGATTCCCAGGCCACGTCCGCGAGACAGCTTACCTTTGCGCTCTCTCCATTTCGATCGTTCAACTACTTGCTCGATGCATTCGGGCAGGCCATAACTCTGCACCCGCAGATTGTTGACCGTGACGCAAGGCGGCTTCAGGAGATTGCGGCGACGGATTTCCGCAGGATCCAGATTGAGCTTCAGGGCAATCTCGTCCAGTTGGGATTCGAAAGCGAAGCGCACGTTCACCGTGCCATGCCCGCGCATGGCGCCACAGGCGGGCTTATTGGTGAGCACACGGTAACCGTCGTAGCCGATATTGGGGATGTCGTAAAGCGCGCCCAGCAATGCTCCGGAGTAAAGAATCGTCACTACGCCGTAGGAGCAGTATCCGCCGCCGTCTTGTACCACCCGCGCCTTGACCGCGGTAATGGTTCCGTCTTTCTTCACTCCAGTTTTCAGATCAATGATGGTGCGTGGTCGTCCACGATGCGCCCAGAAAACTTCTTCACGCGTGTAGGTAATCTTGACTGGGGCACGAGCCGCACGGGCCGCAATCGCCGCAATGATCTCCAGCGGGATGACTTCACTCTTGCCCCCAAAGCCACCGCCGACCAACGGCTTGATGACGCGAATCTGCGCCATTGGCATCTCCAGCACCAGCGATAATTTGTGCTGCAAATAATAGGGGACCTGGGTAGACGACCACACCGTTAGACGCCCCGGTTTGCCGGTTTGCGAATCAATCTCGAACGCTGCCAGCGTCGAGTGCGGCTCCATCGCAGCGTGCGTAACCTCGTTGGCGATGAAGCGCCCTTCCATCACGCAGTCAGCTTCGGCCAGCGCTTTGTCGGGATCACCGAAAACGTGGTGGTAGTCCTTTTCAATGTTGTGCGGCTTGTTGTCGTGGATGAGGTCAGTCTGGGCCTTCATCGATTCTTCGGGATCAAAATAGCCGGGAAGAAGTTCGTATTCGACGTCGATTAATTCGAGCGCTTTCTCGGCAATCGTTTCCGAAACAGCTGCGACGCAGGCCACGTTATCGCCCACATAGCGCACCTTGTCGAGCGCTAGAGCGTGTTCGTCATGGCCGACTGGCAGAATGCCGTAGGGATTACGCGCATCTTTTCCCGTAACCACCGCGACCACGCCATCGAGTTTCGCTGCCCGGCTGGTAGCAATGCGCTTGATGCGCGCGTGCGGATACGGTGAATGCAGAATCTTGCCAACCAACATGCCGGGGACGGACAGGTCGTCGGTATATTTGCCGGCGCCGGTTGTCTTGCCGGCCGCGTCTACCATGGCGATGCGTTTTCCGATTACGCTGAATTCATTCATTTCGCAGCCGCCATTCCCTTCTGCTCGGCCTCAATCGCAGCCTTGATCGCCTCATACATCTGGCTGTATCCCGTACAGCGGCACAAATTCCCGCTCAGCGCGGCGCGAACTTCCTGTTCAGTTGGGTCGGGATTCTCGGCCATGAGGTGCTTCACCGTCATCATGAAGCCGGGCGTGCAGAAACCGCACTGCGCGCCTCCCCAGTCGCCATAAGCCTTCTGAATGGCAGCCAGGCTGCCGTGCTCACTCACTCCTTCAACTGTGGTGATCTCCTGGCCTTCACAACTTGCGGCCAGCAAGGTGCAGGAGAGCACGGGAATGCCGTCCACCTGGACCGTGCAAGCACCGCAGGAAGAGTCGTCGCAGCCGCGCTTCGATCCTGTGAGTTGAAGATCTTCGCGCAGCGTATCCAAGAGCAGTTTGCTGGGCTCGAGCGCCAACTCGTGGGTCCGGCCGTTAACGCGAAGCTCGATTAGTTCTTTCTTCATGGTTTTTTCAAGTATCCAGCTTCGCCACTAACAACTGAGTGCTGAATGCTCAATACAGCGGCACCTTCGGATCCACCGTCCGCGCCCACCCATCGATGCCGCCGCGTACAGACTGTACTTTCTCGAATCCCTGTTGCCGCAGCCAGTTGGTCACGCTCAAAGAGCGCACGCCGTGATGGCATAGCACCACAATGTGATCCTGCGGATTCAATTCCTGACGCGCCCGCGCTGGCACGTCGCCCATGGGCATCTGCTTGCATCCCGCGATGCTGGACTTCTCCCATTCCCACGGCTCACGCACGTCAAGCAGAGTGAACTTCTCGCCACGCTTTAGCATGGCTTTGACCTGTCCGGCACCGATTTCGAAGTCCATGTTTGCTGCTTCGGACACCACTCGGCATTTGGTCTGTATCTGGCCTACTATGAGTTGCGAATTGCTAAGTGCCAGTCGCTGGTTCAGTACCCATAATCCGTCTGCGCCGCATAGGCATGCCGCTTCACGCCCAATTCCTCCACGCGACAGCCACCCAATTGATTCATGTACGCGCGGCGATCCTCCACTCCATTCACCCAACGCTCCAGCCAAGCGTCACTGTCTGCCTTGGTTTTGGTGTGTTCGTGATACTGACGGAAGGCCGCGTCGTCGCGCTTGTAATATCCCTGTACCGGCGAGGGATGCGCTCCGTAAGGGCACTCGACCACCGCGTTCACCAGAAAGCCTGGAATCACCGTCCGATTAGGATCGCTTGTGATGACCTCTGGTTCGACGATCTGCTCCGCCACCACGATAACTCGTTTCCCCGCGCGAACCCCTTCCACCATCACCCCGAAATTCCCCCAGCAGTGCGCGTTACCTTCGCGGTCGGCGCGCTGCACGTGAACAATCGTGACATCAGGGTTTAGCGCGCGCACCGCCCAAAGTGGTTCTTTCGCCTCGAAAGGCGACAATATATGGTGAAAGAAATGGTTCCCTCTCGTGATATCGCTGCCCAGCGCGGTGCGCGTCGGCAGGAACGGCACACCCATCGCTCCTGCTTGCAAGGCCAGCGCTACGGTGAAATTTGTCAGGGTGAAAACTTTCATTCCATCCTGTTCCACCGCGCGACGGAAGTTGTAGGCTGAGCCCATCATCACATTGCCGACCCAGGCCGCGACGATTTCTTTAGCGCATCCCGCCCCAATCAATTGATCAAAGAGAATGTCAGAAATTGGACCAATAAGCGTGAGGTCGCGCTTCTTCTGCCGGATGATTTCGTGTCCCGCCGCGAATGGGATCATCTGCTCCAATTGCAGGCCGAGAGCGACATTTGCGCCGTCTTGCACGAGTTCCGCGATGGCGGCGCGCATGGTGAGCAGCTTAGACATGTCTACCTGCTCCCCGTTTCAATCCTCGTCCCGAGGAAAACATCAACACTCCGCTGACCACCGCAGCTAGTGCCCACAATCCCGCAGCAATTTCTCTGGCGTTACGAGCCCACGCATCGGGAATATTGCCCCATGCGGCAAACACGAACCCCAGCGTGAAGTTCACCAGGATCAGTGTGAAGAAAATACGTTCTCGCCAGCATCGGGTCTCGCCTATCAATCCGGCCATGAGCAGCACCCAGATTGCATAAGTAACCAAGGACCAGACATCGCGCGGCCAATCAAAATCGCCTCGACGCACCCGGGCAAAAGATATGTAGGCTAAATAGGAACAAGCCAGCAACCCGGCGAATCCCCAGAAAGGCGTCCCGCACATCAAATGAGCAGGTCTGGGGCGACGCGTCTTTGCAAGCTGCTTGTCCGCCGGTGGCGGCGCTATTTGCCCTTCCACTTCGGCTCCCGCTTCTCGAGGAACGCGTTGATGCCCTCGTGCGCATCTTGGGTCTGCATCAGTTCTTCGAAATAAACTTTCTCTGCGCGCGCCAGGCCTTTATCAAAGTGAATCGAATCCCAGACATAGAAAGCTTTCTTCGTCACCGCCAAAGCTGCAGGACTCAATTTCAGCAGATTATTGACCGATTCTTCGACAACCCCGTCCACTTGATCCTCGGCCACCGCGCCGTTCGCCAAACCCATGCTGGCTGCCTCTTTGCCGGAGATGCTGCGTCCGGTTAGGATTAAGTCCGCCGCGTTCTTTTGACCAATCAGTGCCGCCAATGCAGTGCAGGCCACTGGCGGATAGCATCCCAGTTTGATCTCGGGGAATCCCCATTGCGCGGACTCGGCGGTGTACACCAGATCACAGACCATCGCCAGTTCCGCGCCTCCGCCTAAACAATGGCCATGCACACTGGCGATCGTCACTTTTCTAGTAGTCACCAGAACATTTATCACGGCATGGAATTTCGCCAGCACGCTTTGCACTTTATCCGGAGTGTGGGCAGCGACGTCAACTCCAGCCGAAAAAGTCTTGCCCATGCCCTTGAGGACGATAACGGATATGTCGTGACGCGACTCGATCTCCGCCATCGCCTGCCCCAGTTCTTCCATCATGGGGATGTCGATGACGTTCAGAGGAGGATTCTGCAAAGAGATGCGCGCGACCAGCGTCTGAAGGTCAAGGGTGAGCCGCGAATATTTAGTTAATGCTTGCGTCGCCATGTTCGTATGGCCTGGATACACTCGCCAGCGGGCTTCGGCATGATATTTATCTACTTCGTCCAAAAACCATCTTTATCGTAATCCCGAATCGCTTTCAGTTCCGCGGCAGTTGGCTCAGCAGTAGAGACCATGCTGTCTCCAACGCGCAGCCTCCAACCGGTATCGGCCAGCACGTCATCCAACTCGACACCGGGATGAAGCGAAGCCAGGTACGCCTCGCCGTCGTCTGCAAAACGCAAAACGGCTTTAGTGGTAATCACCGCTGATGGCCCGCCCCGCGGCAGTCTCACCCGCTTTCGCCAGCCGCGGCCGTCACCATTTCCCGGACTGGTGATGTACGAAACGCGCTCCGGTAAGCGCTGCTTCCGGTGTTCGAGCAGTACAACGAAACGCTGCGCCAGAGAGGCGATATCACAAGCTCCACCGGAGCCGGGCAGACGTACCACGCCCTTTGGCCCGCGTACTTCAGTCGAGTTCAAGTTTCCGAAGCGGTCTACCTCAGCCGCACCGAGGAACCCTAAATGCACGCGTCCTGATTGCAGCAAGCTCATGACTCCCATCATGTCAAGGCACTGCGTTGCGCCCAGAATGTTGGCTGGATCAGCCATGGTGTAAATCAGCTCGGAAGCGGGTGTCGCGCGAATCACGCCGTTTTCAAATAGCCCAACTGCATTTGGCGCGTGAGTCTTCTTGGCCACTACAAAGGCGAGCAGTGGCAGCCGCATCCCGACAAACGCGATCTCTCCGTCATGGATTTCGCGCGCAGCGCTAGCCACCATCAGCTCGCCGAGAGTGTATCCACGGGATTCGCTGGTTGGCGGAGTCTTTTTCGAGATGTCAACCGCCGGAGTGGTGGTCACGTTGCCTTTGGTCGAAGAAACTTAGCGGCATAGATGCCCTTCCTGCGTCCGCTAAAGGTTAATCGCCGACTTGCGCGGCTCCGCGATGGTCATCAGCGGATCGCGAGCTCCCTGCTTGGGTGCAATCCATTTCTTTTCATTGGCGATGATTTCGAGCAGCAGCTTTCTGTCTTCTGCACTCGGCATGTAATCTTTCAGGTGCTGCTCGTAGGCCTTATAGTCGAGCGGCTCGCCGGTTTGGGCATGGAACTTTTGCCCGGCATAACGGCCGATTGCGCGATTGAACTTGATATTGGGCGCGTAGAGCTTCGGCTCGCCCGGTTTCAGCGCGGTGTTGAAACGTTCGATTAGTCCAGCGACTTCATCGTGATACAAAATACGGTTGTAGTCGTTGAGTTCATCCAGCTTCGCATCCTGCGCGTTCCTCGGCTCGTCGTATCGCCCCTTAATTCCCCAAACATAGGCCCAATGCGCAGATGACGAATTGTCGGTTCCGAACAAATCGTAGGAGCTGGAAATCCACTTATTAAGATATTTCTGGATCAGCCACGCCGGAATCATTCCAGCTTCCACAATGCGGCGCAGGCCGTCGTTGCCGGTGCCCATGTGAAAGGCTTCTTCCCGCAGCATGTATGACATAGACCGTCCCAGCGGCGCGAAAGCCGAATACTTCAGCATCTGCAATTGAAATTTTCCGTCCCGGTCGACGAAGTCCGTATATGTGAAGAAATCCATCCAGTTGTCCACATCGACATTGAAGGCCCCAAGCAGACGTTTATTGTCAAACGCCCGGCGCTCCAGCATCTTCTGCGCCTCCACTTTGCCAGAGTAGCCAAAATGATCCACCAGCAAGGCGCACATCTGCCAACCGTGGCGCATTTCTTCAATCATCACCCGCATAATTGCCTTGCGGTCCCAGTCCGTGGGCGCGGATTCAAACAGGTTGCGCTGCTGCTCAACGCTGGCAAACTCAGTGTCTCCCTGATAGATAATCAGATTCATCAGCGCGTCACGCATTTGCTGTGTCGGCACCTGGCGCAGGTTCTCCCACTTGCGACGTCCTTTAAAGGCGCCAAACTGGATTTCTTCGGTCTCAATGGCCCCGTAGAGCGTGTCGAACTTGAAGCTGGCGATCTCGTCGCGATTGACGCCAATTTCCTTGCGCCAATCGTCGAATAAACCTACCCAATCACTAAATGTCCCGATCCTTGCAACTTTTCCTGGCATATGGCCCTCGTTAATGAATTGTCATCCTGAGGCGCCTTCACTTGGCGCCGAAGATAGGAGAGTCGCGCGAAAGTCCGAGCGACGCAATGCTAAAGATCGCACGCTCCGGAGCGACTTCCCTACCCCATGTTCAACCAAACCGTTTTTACTTCCGTGTAGTGTTCAATCGCATGCTTGCTCAACTCACGGCCGAATCCGGAACTCTTGTAGCCTCCAAAAGGTAACGCCGCATCCATCAATCCATACGTGTTTATCCAGACTGTGCCGGCCCTGAGCTGGCGGGAAACGTTGTGCGCCTTCTTGATATCGCGTGTCCATACTGCCGCCGCCAGACCGTACTGATTGCGATTGGCCAGATCGATCACTTGATCAACGTCGTCAAAACTCAGCGTGGCCAGCACCGGCCCGAAGATTTCTTCCTGTGCGATCTTCATGTCGTTGGTCACCTCGCCAAAAATAGTTGGTTCCAGAAAGAATCCTTTGCCCCCATCCACGCTGACGCGGTTTCCTCCGGCAATCAGCTTCGCCCCCTCTTTTTTCCCGGCCTCCACATAGCTGAGCACAGTCTGCATCTGTTCCTGGCTGACGATCGCTCCCAGGCGCGTCTTCGGATCGAGCGGATCGGCGGGCTGCATCTTCTTGGCCCGTCCAACCAGCTTTTCGAGAAATTCATCGCGTACTTTATTTTCGACGAACAAGCGCGATCCGGCATTACACACTTCGCCCTTGCCATAGAAAATGCCATTGATCGCGCCCTTCACGGCGTTATCAATGTCGGAATCCGCAAAAACGATGTTGGGAGATTTGCCGCCCAGTTCCAGCGTGACGCGCTTCAATGTATCCGCCGCGCCCCGCATGATCTCTTTGCCGACCGCGGTCGAACCGGTGAACGCGATCTTGTCGATCCCCGCATGACTGACGATTGCCTTCCCGGTCTCCGGCCCGCCGGTGACGATATTCAGTACCCCCGCAGGCAATCCCGCCTCAACCGCGAGTTCTCCGAACCGCAGTGTGGTGAGCGGCGTCTGCTCGGCAGGTTTCAAAACTATGGTGCAGCCGCAGGCCAGCGCCGGACCGAGCTTCCACGAAGCCAACAACAATGGAAAATTCCACGGGATGATCAGCCCTACAACTCCTACCGGCTCCCGCAGGGTGTAAGTAAAAGCCGTCTCGAAAGTATTGACTGTCTCGCCGTGTATCTTCGTCGCCCAGCCAGCGTAGTAGCGCAGGACGTCAATCACCATCGGCATGTCCACGTAACGCGACTCGAAAATCGGTTTCCCGTTATCCAGAGTTTCTAGCTCGGCGAGTTCCTCGATGTTCGTGTCGACTAAATCCGCCAGCCGCCAGATCAGCTTCCCTCGCTCACTGGCCGACATCTTGCGCCATGCCCCGCCGCGATCCTCAAAAGCACGACGAGCCGCTTGCACCGCGCGGTCAACATCTTCGCGTGACGCTTCCGCGATCTCAGTAAGCACCTCGCCGGTCGCCGGATTGACGATGTCGAATTTCTTCGAGCCGTCAACCCACTGTCCGCCGATCAGCAATCGCCCCGGCAAGACTTTCGTTTTAGTAGCTGCAATCATTCGTCACTCGTGAGACGGTGCATGGGCGAAACGCCCTCGCATCCATTGTTTCCTACTACTTCTCGTACTACTTCGCCTTGAACACCGCGGGCCGTTTCTCTACATACGCTGCCAGCCCTTCCTTCGCGTCTTCGCTCTGGAAGAGCAGTTGCTGATTCTCACGTTCCACCGCCAGTGCGGACTCCATGGGAATCTCCCAGCCGGTTTGCACCGCGCGCTTGATTCTTCCCACAGCTTTGGCGGCCTTGTTCGGCGGACAAAACTGGCGCGCGTACTCCAAGACGTTTTCCATGAAGCCGTCGCGATCGAAGATGTCATTGATGATGCCAAACTCTTTCGCCTCCTCGAAGGAGAAAGTGTTTCCCGTTACCATCAGCTCAATGGCCTTGCTCTTTCCGACCAGCCGTGAGAGCCTCTGCGTTCCGCCCGTGCCCGGCAGTACGCCCAGATTCACTTCGGGCAGTCCGATCTTCCCCGCATCCTGGCGCGCGATGCGGATATCGGCTGCCATGGCAATCTCCAGACCTCCGCCCACGCAATGTCCATTGATGGCAGCGATCACCAGCTTCGGGGTGTGCTCCAGGCGCAGCAGCATTTCGTTGGCATGCAGACAAAAGTAGTACTTAAACGTGGGATCGACGCTGGAGAGCATCTTGATATTTGCCCCGGCCGAGAAAAATTTCTCCCCTGCGCCAGTCAACACGATCACGTACACGTCATTCTCCATGCGTGCTTTCAGGATCGCCTCGTCGAGCTGCCGATTCATCTCATAGGTGTAGGTGTTGGCCGGTGGATCGTTCATCTCGATCACCGCGACCCCGCCCGCGGCACGGTAGTTGACTAGTTGTTTGGTAGTCTCGCCGGCGGCCGGCTGCACTGTTGTAGCCATGTCTCAGACTCCTTATATTTAGATCTCTAGTTTTTTCACAATTTAGTTCGATACCGCGGCCCTCTTCTTGTTATGTCCCGCTTTGCCGGAGCTTGATACGCAAATTCCCCTCAGGAAAATGGCCGCCATCTGGCTGGCCAGTTCTTCAGCATCACCGTCAACTCGCGGATTGTGCCAGGTATAAATCCAGTTCATCATGCCGAACAAGCTGAGCACTGCGGTACGACTCTTGAATTCTAGTCCTTTCGCCGCCTTCAGAGCTTCGAGCAAATCTACGCAGATTCGGTAATACCCGCGCTTGATCGCGGCGATCTCGGCTCCAAACCCGTTCTTCAGTGCGTCGTCTTCATGCGACAACACTTTCATTGCCTTCTGGTTCGCCAGGAAATAATCGAGATGGTTCAGTATGAGAACGCGCACCCGCTGCTCAGGATCGCTGACGTCCCGCAACCTTTCCTTCAACCGCGCCACAATAGTGCTGAAGCTATGTTTCTGGATCAGGTAGAGCAGACGCTCTTTGGATTCGAAATAGTAGTAAAGCCCGGCCAGCGACATACCAGCCGCGCGTGAAAGGTCGCGCATAGACGCGCCCTCATACCCTTTTTCGTAGAAAACTTCAGTCGCGTGTCCCAGGATTTTAGCCAGGCGGCGGTCGAAACGTGTCTCGGGATGTGAGGCGCCATTATCCCCGCGCAAGACCGCAGCGGCAGCCGGCTTGGAAACCGAAGCAGACATACTTTATCGAACGTTCGTTCTAATACTAGCGTAGACCGACACGATGCCACAAGGCCTAAATTGTCAAGAAACTGGGAATCTGCTCAACCAGCCGCTTCGTAAGCGCGGCCCAGCCACTCCAGTGCGAGCCGGATGTCCTCATTGGAGTTCATTTCGAAGCTCCACCAGCACGCTTTCATATCACCAAAGCTGATGTGGGGGTCGCGCTGCGCAATCTTCCGTATTCGAGGACTGGGAGATTTCAATTTGAGGCCGAGAGAGTTAGGAAGGTCCAGGCAACGACTGCGGGGCAGCACGGCAAAGATCCTCTTTCCTCTATAAAGTGCGGTCATTCCGAACATCGGGCGGGTTAGGACGTGCGGCCAGGTTGTTACTTCAGTAGCCAAAGCCGCCGACCACGCTTTCATCTCCTCTGAAATTTTGGGCAGCTTAGGACGTGGGCGCTTCTCTCGACTCATTGTTTCGGTTGAGCAGGAACGGGCTGGGTAAGGGGCGGCCGTTGCGTAATCTCCCGCTCGACCAGCATGAGCTTCTTGATGCGGTTGCGATCGTAAGTTCGGTCACTGCCGTCCATACGTACTACCACGGCAGTCATGGAGAGGGAAACCACATCGCCGAGCAACACGGTTCCATCTCGCAGCTCCACGGTGTCCCGGGATAGTCCTCCGAGTTCGAAGCTGATACTGCCCCCGGAAGTTCGTCTTGTGTGATCTCCACCGGTGTGCTGCCAGTCGCGTAGCCCTCCTTTCTGAATTCAAGAGTGTGAGTGCCCACCGTGAAATCTACCGTCCTTGGAGTTACACCCTCGTCGTGATCATCCACTTCAAATTGGCTCCAGACGGAATGGAGATCACCTTTAACGAGACCGTCCTCATGGAAGTGGGTACGCCCTCTGCGTCGTTTCGGGCCCTCAAATTAAGCGATACAGGAACACCTATCGATCTAAACTGAAATGCGATCTTGGCCTGTTGCCCAACACCCAAGTCACTCACATTCAGCACCCCATCCCCGATTCTGACTTTGCCCTTATCTAACAGGTAGACGGTGAATGACGCTCGTGGGATTGGCTTTCCTGACATGTTTTCCACCATTACTTGGGACATTAAACTAATTTGACCTGCGTAAGCGCCAACCTGCTGAAACTTGCCGAAAGTTAGTTTCAACGTGGGTTTTTCTGCGTTCGGCCACAGCATGACTACACTTGGTCCCGGTCTGTTCGCGCGGATTGTAGGGACAGTCACCGCGGAGACAAGAAGGATCAGCAGGAAGTACTTCTTCATTTGCGCCAAGGTTTTAGCATATAAAAATAACGTCTTCAATCAAAACAAGAGTTAATTCCTTATATCCCCCATCAACCGCTCAATCTCGGCCTTCAGATCTGCGGTCAGCGGCAACAGCGGCAGGCGCGCGGGCCCTCCAAAATATCCATTGAGATCCATCGCATATTTGACACCCGGAATGCTCAACTGGCCCACCACGCGCTGCGCGGCGGCCGCGATGCGTTGCTGCTTCAGGAGTGCCAGTTTGACATCGCCCTCTTTCCACGCCGCGAAAATTTCGTAGCAGGCCGTGGGTGCTGCATCCGCAAAGGCGAGAATCGCTCCCACCGCTCCCGCCTGCAGCGACGGTTCAAGTTTCTGTGCGGCTCCAACCAGCACTTGGAAGGCGACCTCCTTCTGTCTTGTCTTGAGGCTGCCCATCACGGAGATCGCCGCCGCCGACGATGGCTTCGCAGCGGACTGTTTCCCTGAACGCCCCAAAGAAGACTCTCCCACAGACGACGCTCCCGCCAGCGACGCCACCGGCACCAGTTCCCCGCCCTGTCCCGAACTTTCAGCCGTCGCCTTGAGCATGCGAGGCGTAACTGCGTCGAAGGTCTCAGTCACTGTCGCCATGCGCTTCACATGGCGCGTGCCTTCCACCATCGTGCGCACTTTCTCGACATCACCGCTAGATTCCTTTATGCCGATCAGGTTCGGATGCTTGGCCAGCTCAATCACTATTTCCGCCGGAATGTCATACCCGGTCGCTTGCGGGAAGTTATAAATGATGACCGACAGCGGCGAACGATCGGCCACCATTCGATAAAATGCCAGCATATTTGCCGGCTTCATCTGCCCTTTGTAGTAATGCGGCGTGCGCACCATCGCGATGTCGTAGCCAAGTGCCGCCGCATGTTCCGTCAGCTTCAATGTTTCGACGGCCGACTCAACTCCCGTTCCCGCGACCAGCACTTTGTGATTTGCCGTAGCGTCCCGCGCTGTCTTTAGAACCTGACGTCGCTCCTCATCCGACAGCATGATGGCTTCGCCGGTCGAACCCAGCACAACGATTCCAGCCACCGGCGTCTTCGAGTAGCGTTCAACGTTGTGCTCAAGTTTTTTGAAATACACACCGCCGTCAGGATAAAACGGCGTAGTAATGGGAGGAAAAATACCGTGGAGTAACATTTTTAGCTCCGAACGCTCTCGTCTGTAGCTTCATCCTGCGAAACTTCAATTCCCTACGCTGACCGACGCTGCCGCTCCCGTGGTAGAAACTTTGCCGTTGGCACCGCCCCAATCTGCACCAGCAATGCCAATTGATCCCAGTTGTCCCAGCCTTCGACAATTTTGCCGTTCACGATGCGCTGAATGCTGGTGCCGGTAATTGTGACGTCCTTGCCAGTCGGGGCAAAATCAAGAAATTGTCCTTTGTGAGTCATGGTCGCGTGCCAGTGGACGGCCACGTGTTCACCTTCCGCGATGCTCAAGTCGATGGTGATCTTGATGTCGGGAAACGCCGCGCGCAGGCTACGCACAAATGGCTTGAATTCTTCTAACCCGTGGATGTCCGCGCCATGTTCCGCCTGGCCGTGACCTACCGCATCCTTTGCCGCCATTTCATCGATCGCATCAACGCGGCCTCGGTTCCACACTTCCTCAAACCAACGATGAGTGAGAGCAACATTATCAGTTGACATAGAACTCCTCTGATTCGCGCTATCGGAGATTGGGCGAATCAATATGATATCCGATCAGGCGGGCTTGTTCCCCGCTCACCCGCCAGACAAACCCTTCTCGGGCCTGGCCTTGTTCAAAATCAGTTTGGTAGACCAAGTTTACGAATGTACCTTTGTTTGTGGCGTTAATGTGGAAGCCAGCAAGTTTGGTTTTACCTGCGTTTCCCATCCTGGTATGAACTTTCTCTAAGAAAGCAATCTGTTCCGACCGCTCGCCCATTCTCCGGAATTCGTCCGTCGCGTCACCATAAAGCTCTTCGTACTCGCTTTGATTAAGCAGCGCGTGGAAATGGCCGACAGCGCTGTCCGCCACACGATAAGAACTGTAAGCGCCGCGGCCGCAGGTCCAAACCAGCAATAGCGCGAGAATGCCACCCCCGGCAAAGAGCCATTTCCTTAGCGGTCGTTCAGGCGCAGGTCTTGGACTGGGTTGGGTGGGAAACAAAACGGAACCGCCCACGCGAGTGCTCCCTATGGAGAAATTTTGGCTGCCGCCCGCTCCGCGTGCAGTTGCTGCAACGCTTGCACCCGCACTTCTCCGCGTTGCAAAGCAGCTATGCCCTCGGCTGCGGCGCGCGCAGCCGAAATCGTCGTGACGGTGGGAATATGCGCAGTAACCGCCGCCCGCCGGATGGCTTTTTCATCGAACCAGGGTTCGACTCCATGCGGAGTATTGACGATCAACTGAATGCGCTCCCCCTTGATCAGATCCACCACGTTCGGCCGGCCTTCTTTCACCTTGTAGACTCGGTCTGTCGTCAGTCCCGCGCCCTCAAGCACATCCGCAGTGCCCGCGGTCGCCACCAGCTTGAATCCCATATCGGCGAAACGCTTCGCCAACTCCGCGACCTGCGGCTTGTCATGATCGGTGACGCTGATGAAAACCGTTCCCTGCGTCGGTAATCTTTGGCCGGCGGCGACCTGGGCCTTGGCAAAAGCCTCGCCGAAATTGTCCGCCACACCCATTACTTCGCCTGTCGATTTCATCTCCGGGCCCAGCACGGTATCCACGCCGGGAAACTTGTTCCACGGGAAGACGGGCGATTTCACATAGAAACAGCGGCCCGTATCGAGATCAGTACCTCGTTCGATCTGCTCCGGCAAAAACTCACGCAACTTGCGTCCCGTCATCAGCCGCGCAGCGATCTTCGCCATCGGCACGCCGGTTGCCTTGGAGACATACGGCACCGTGCGCGAAGCTCGCGGGTTTACTTCGAGAACATAGACCTTGTCCGCTTCCGAGCCATTGCCCTTCGAACTTCCATTTGGAATGCGCGGAATGGCAAACTGAATGTTCATCAGCCCAATGACTTTTAAAGCCCGCGCTAGTCGGAAAGTGTAATCGCGCATACGATTCAGCAGACGATCAGGGATGTCCACCGCCGGCAGCACACACGAAGAATCTCCTGAATGAATGCCCGCTTCCTCAATGTGCTGCATAATACCGCCGATGACCACGTCTTCGCCGTCGCAGAGCGCGTCTACATCCACCTCAATCGCGTCTTCGAGAAAGTGATCAATCAGCACCGGCCGGTCATGCGAATATTCGACTGCCTCTTTCATGTAGCGGACTACGCTCTCCTCGTCGTAGGCAATCACCATGGCCCGCCCGCCCAGCACATACGACGGACGCACCAGCACCGGATACTGTACCCGCTTGGCGCCTTCCACCGCTTCTTCGATCGAAGTCGCCATCGCCCCCGGCGCCTGTGGGATATCAAGTTCTTCGAGCAGTTTGCCGAATCGCTTGCGATCTTCAGCCAAATCAATAGACTCAGGCGAGGTTCCAATAATCGGCACGCCCGCAGCTTTCAACGGCAGAGCTAGATTAAGCGGCGTCTGCCCCCCGAACTGCACAATCACTCCGACCGAGGCCCCCGAAGCAGCCTCGTGTTCGTAAATCGCGAACACATCTTCCAGGGTGAGTGGCTCAAAATACAGGCGGTCGCTGGTGTCATAATCCGTCGAGACGGTCTCGGGGTTGCAGTTAATCATCACCGTCTCATAGCCGTCTTCGTGCAGCGCGAATGAAGCGTGGCAGCAGCAGTAATCGAACTCAATTCCCTGCCCGATGCGATTCGGCCCACTCCCCAGGATGATGACTTTCTTTTTCTGAGTGGGTGCTGCCTCATCTTCCTCTTCGTAAGTCGAATAAAGATACGGCGTGTAACTCTCAAACTCCGCGGCGCATGTGTCCACGCGTTTGTAGACTGGCATCACGCCATGTTTCTTCCGCAGGTGACGGATCTTCTCCTGCGCTCCCTTACTACTTTCGAGCCGCCATACTGCCGCC